>Ga0307379_10000559_pt1 | contig 62133 bp, 54 predicted proteins | sample UN2MG_FD_202237 | JGI IMG/M metagenome (GOLD analysis project Ga0307379, IMG submission 202237) | Soil microbial communities from Risofladan, Vaasa, Finland - UN-2 | ecosystem: Environmental > Terrestrial > Soil > Coastal area > Acid sulfate soil | place: Finland: Risofladan, Vaasa | collected... | reverse complement strand
ACACCTCCTTGGATGCTTTGTTTGATGATATAACTGATACCAAAGAGCGTCCCTCTCCCGCAACCCCAATGTGTAACACATGTATGGTAAGCGAAGACCTGTTCTGAATTGGGCGCTTGACAAACTGCACGCCAGAACAGATAATGTTTCGTGACGCAGTTTCCGGGTCCGCACTGCAGGCCGGGACGTACTCAAGTTCGCGAGCGCCCGTGGCATATGTGGCCATGCCGGCTCTCACGCTACTGGTCAATCGGCATCACGCAGGCTAACATGCCGGACAAGAGCGTCGCTACGCTAGGCCGTTACATCTTGGGCACCCAGGCCCGGAGGTCGCTTTGCCGTGCTCAGCCGCATAGCCGCCAAGAAGGATAGCTGCAAAGCCGCCCCGTACGTCATCCTGTGTTGTGCCGTTCTGTTCAGCCTGGTTACAGTGTACATCCAGGTATCGGCACTGCACCGTATCTATCTATCCACGGTGCAACTGCCGCGTCTCGCGAATATCATCGAGGGCAGGGGCGGGGCCCCCTGGCAGTATCGAATCTTCTCAGAATATCTAGTCCATTGGACCAGACTCGCTGTGACGAAGCTAGGACTGCCTTACCCCATTGAGACTGCATTTATCTTGTTCCGGGTCGCGCAGAATACACTGATATTCCTTCTTGCCGCCGTGTACTACAGGAAGCTCGGCCTGAGCACGTATGTCACCCTCATCGGCCTATCCCTGCTTGCATGGGGAATGATGCATTGCCTGTACGATAGCGACCTGTCCTTCAATACATACTCTGATGTGATCTTCTATCTGCTGGCGGCAGTCCTGATAATGTCTGGCAAGTACTGGTGGATCATACCGACCATGTTTCTGGCAACCCTGAACCGGGAGACAAGTGTCTTCATACCCGGAATGTTGCTCGTGTATGGTTTATACAGCGAGAGCAGGCACGAGTTGCGCAGCAAGATTATCCCCATCACTGTCGCTTCGTATGTGGTGTTCCTGACCGTGTTTCTCGGTCTCAGGCACATATACGCACCCCAGCTGCAACTCACTCCCTACGGGCATGCACTCGGCCTGGACGTGTTCATGTACAACGTCAGCCGACCGGTTACATGGCTGCAAGTCACCAGTGCCCTAGGTATTCTGCCGATCATGGCCCTGTATTCCATACGCCGGTGGCCTGTTTCCCTTAAGAGCTACTTCTGGGCGGTCGTGCCTGTTTCGTTTGTGGCCCACTGGTTCTTCTCTATCACCGCTGAGGCCAGGCTCTTTCTCGTCCCGTTTGCCCTCGCATTCATTCCCGGTGCGCTCTTCGGGATTCCCGATCGGGTGAAGGAAGCTGCCCCAGCGCCGCGGGAGGAGAGTGTCTCCCCGGTTGCGAATGTGCAGTAAGTACACAAGTATTGAAGATAGGAAATCAGTCGCCTGACGGTTGCTCCCCAGGGCCTGCGTGTCCTCCGCCTGTCCTGAGTATCCCGCCGGAGGCGGGGTATCGAAGGATGCCTCCGTGGTTGAACGAATCTACGCCATCTCCACCACGAACCGGGCGACCATGTCGCCGACTTCGGAGGTCGAGTAGCCCATCCTCCCGGCGGCCATGCTCTTCAGCTTCTCGCCGGTCACCTTCGCAACCGCGCGGTCAACCAGGCTTGCGGCCTTTTCCTCCCCAAGCGTTTCGAGCAGCATCTGAAGCGCACAGATCGCCGCCAGCGGATTGATCACGTTCTTGCCGGTGTACTTGGGCGCAGAGCCGCCGATAGGCTCGAACATCGAGACGCCCTGGGGATTGATGTTTCCCCCGGCCGCGATTCCCATGCCGCCCTGCGTCATCGCGCCCAGGTCGGTGATGATGTCGCCGAACATGTTGTCCGTCACGATCACGTCGAACCACTCCGGGTTCTTGACCATCCACATGGTAGTCGCGTCCACGTGCGCGTAGTCCGTCGTGATGTCGGGGTACTCCTTCGCCACTTCGTAGAATGCCCGCTCCCAGAGGTCGAATGCGTATGTGAGGACGTTCGTCTTGCCGCAGAGTGTGAGCTTCTTGTCCCTGTTGCGCTTCCGGCAGTACTCGAATGCATACCGGATGCACCGCTCCACACCCTTGCGGGTGTTGATTGACTCCTGGACCGCGACCTCGTCCGGCGTGCCTTTCTTCAGGACGCCGCCTGCTCCCGCATACAGGCCCTCGGTGTTCTCGCGCACCACTACGTAGTCTATATCCTCAGGCCCCTTGTCCTTCAGCGGGGTCTCGACGCCGGGATAGAGCTTCACCGGCCGGAGGTTGATGTATTGGTCGAGGCCGAATCTCAGCGCGAGCAGGATTCCCTTCTCGAGGATTCCCGGCTTCACGTCCGGGTGGCCGATTGCGCCGAGGTAGATGGAGTTGTGTTTCTTCATCTCCTCGATTGCCGATTCGGGCAGCACTTCGCCCGTGCGGAGATACCTGTCGCCCCCGAAATCGTATACCTGTGTCTCATACTTGAGGCCGCCGGCCGAGGCCGCCGCCTCGAGCACCTTCAATCCCTCGCGAATGACCTCCGGCCCGGTGCCATCGCCGGGGATCACCGCTATCTTATAGGTCTTCAATGCGTTTCGATCCTCCTTGCACGTCGTTAGTCCCTACTCACTGCAGAGTATAGGGGATTGCGGGCGTTTATTGCAAGGGCCGGCGGCCCTCGCGTCGTTTTCGCGAACGCCGTTTTTGGGTAATCTCATTGGCGATAGGCCTTGGGACTACTTTGCAGATTTAGCAGACAGGGGGTGACGCACAGTGCCATCAGTACTTGCCGAGTTCAGCGTGACGCCGATGGCCGAGGGAGACATGAGGCCCTTCGTAGATTCCGCTCTCCAGGAGATCGAGAAGGCCGGATTGAAGCACGAGGTCGGTGCGGTGGCGACTACCGTGGAAGGCGAGCTGGATCAGGTTCTCGATGCCATCAAGCGCGCGCATCAGGCCGCCCTCAACCGGGGCGCAGACCGCGTAGTCACGGACATTCGGATTGACGAGAAGAAAGGCGGCCTCTCGATGGAGCGGGAGATCGAGGGCTACCGCTAGGAGGCTGTCTGTGGGCTTGCATCTGCACTGCGGCTTCTGCTATAATTCAGCGGCGCACTAGCGGCCGGGAAGGAGGCAGCGGGCGTGAAGCGATTGTCGCGCAGACAGCAGCAGGTTCTGGACATCATTCGCCGCCATCTGGCAAGGAACGGCCAGTCGCCCACGGTGCGCGAAATCGGCCGTGCGCTCGGCGTCCGATCCACCTGCACCGTCTATAAGCACCTCCTTACGTTGGAAAAGAAAGGCTTCATCACCAGGGCTAGGTACGGCCATCGGTCCATCGAAGTTCCGGGCGAATACTCGCCCAGCCAGACGCGATTCACCGGTGTGCCTCTGGTAGGTCGGGTCGCAGCCGGGCAGCCGCTCCTCGCAGCCGAGAACGTCGAGGGCTTCCTGCCAATCCCGGCGGACATGGCTCAGGGTGAGGGCTTCTTCGCCTTAAAGGTTCGCGGCGACAGCATGTGCGAGGCAGGCATCTTCCACGGCGACATCATAGTCGCCCGCCAACAGACTACAGCGACCGATGGCGACATCATAGTAGCGCTGCTTGACGACGAAGCGACCGTGAAAAGGTTCTTCAGGGAAGACGACCACATCCGACTTGAGCCCGAAAATCCCGAATACTCCCCAATTCTCACGCAGAGCGTCCAGATCCTGGGCAAAGTCACGCTCGCAATACGGCAATTCTAGGGATCCAGGGGACTCTTACTCGTACTCGTGAATCGTGAGGAGTGATGAGTGAGAAGTGTTGAGCGATGCTGGATGCTTGATGCTCGATACCGGATGCCGGATGTTGGAAGTTGGGCGTTCTCCCATACTCCCATACTCCCGTACCCCCATACTCCCATACCATTGTCATTACCTTACCCGGCGTTCAGCGTCGCGGCGACTTACCTGACTGATTGGAATCCCGTCTTGACCGGAGGAGGACAATGAAAATCGCCATCGGAATAGTCGTAGGCGCGGCAGTGGGATACCTGCTGGGCCTTGTCTCAAGATCAATCGGCTCCGGGTGAAAGATCACGTGCAATCTGTACGTCAGCACGGCCCTCGGTGCTGTCATCGGATTGCTGCTGGTCCTAGGTAGGACCCGCTAACCCACTCCCGATCCCGGTTCGAGTTTTCAACCGCAACGCGCGGGGTATCTCACCATCGGTAGCCCGGATGACACCGGCGCAGCCGCTACGCAATACGCGTTACGTGCCTGCAGTCTGTTTCGTACGACAAGGGCATTTCTGGAATGAGCGAAGAGTCGGGCGAAATCGTGGAAATCGGCGAAGGGCCTAGCGTGCGCGCACCTTCCGAGGAAAAGCCCGCCGAGCATCACGCGGCCGCCGTCCTGCGGGAGTGCGCCTACGGCGTCAAGGTTTGGCTCGAAAAGCCCTACGGCGATGCACTGGACGCAACCAAGCGCGCGCTCGCCAAAGAAGGCTTCGACTTGATCGCCGAGGTGGATCTTCGGCAACTGCTCCGCGAAAGGCTCGGCCTCGAGTCTCCTCATTATACAATCCTCGGTGTGTTCAATCCCGAATCTGCCCGCGAGGCGCTGGAATTGGACCGCGACATCGGCCTGCTGCTGCCGTTCAACTTGGTGGTTTACGAAGAGACCGGCGGGACCATCGTGGAGGCGATTGACCCCATCGCGCATCTCGCTATCGCCGACAGCGCCGACCTTCGAGACATCGCGCGCTCGGTCAGGCAGAAGCTTCAGGACGTGATTGATCACATCGCCGCCGGCCTGGTGTAGGCCCCGCCTCGCCCCTTATCGGCTAGTAAATATGCTATTTTTCTGCTACAACTGCTCGTCCACACGCCCTACTATGGACGTTTTCCTTTGCCCCACGGAATAACATAGGTAGAAGCGGATCTCATTCGGTGCCTGCAAATGGCTGCTTGAGGTAGTACCTGAGGGCACCTTAACCGTGGGTCAAAGCTGAAAAGTACTCGAAGGGGGCATGAAGGGATGAGAAGAGTATCGTTCCTAATAGCGTGCTTGCTTGCATTAGGGATGTTGGCGTTGATGGTGACGGAGGTCAACGCCGCTACAGTCGGGGTGTTCAGCATATACGAGTACGTCGGACTCGGAGTTGCTGGGAGAGTTTCCTCGCTTGGCTATTCCACGATACTATGGACTAACCCGTCCATGATCACGCCTGAATGTTTGGCCGGTGTGGATGTCCTGTATGTGCTTACGGGATCTGCTGCTTCGCTGGCGGGTCGAGCTTCCGTGATCGAGAGCTATGTTGCTGGTGGGGGCGGGTTGATCGTGGAGCAGGCCAATGTCGAAGGGCCTGTGGCCATCCTGCCGCCGGGATTGGGCATCAGTGTCAACAGCCGCTCGTATGACGATCTGAATGTCCAAATCACGCCGGCCGGACTGACGCATCCGATCACTGCCGGGCTTGCCGCCAGTGACCTTTCTGGGAACATGGATAAAGTCCTGCTGGTTGATGTAGCTCCTGCATATAGTATCCTAGCTGTTGGAGCCTCCGATCCGAATCTCGTTGCCATAGCCGCCGCGACCTACGGCAATGGACGGGTAGTTTTCGAGACGGGCAATAGCCATCCCTCGTCGCTGCGGCCCGGCTCCGATGCCTACCTGAGCCAGCTCATTGACTGGGCGGCCGCTCCCGCTGCGACTGAACAAGTGGTCAGCATTGACATCAAGCCCGGTGACGATGTAAACAGCATCAATTTGACGAGTAAGGGCGTTGTGCCGGTGGCTGTGCTGACTACGCCGGAGTTTGACGCTATGACCCTTGACCCGTCTACAGTGCTGTTCGCCGAAGCTGCACCTGTGCGGTGGCGTGTGGAGGATATAGATTGCGACGGGGATACGGATATGCTGTTCCACTTCCGGACCCAGTCGCTGAACCTCACCAGAGAGAGCTCTGAAGCTAGCCTGGTCGGCTCTACTTATGATGGGCAGAGCATCCGGGGTACGGACAGCGTGAACATCGTGCCGCCCAAGGAATAGCGTTCCGGGCGCGAGCGCTATTCTTGCCCGCACAACGCCACCGGTTGCGGCAGAGGAGATAATCCTGGATGTGAGTGTAGGAAACCTACTGGAACGAAAGCCTTAAGCGGGAAGGCCGGGGCTTAGCGCAGGCGTTCGGCGTACCAGAGGTTATTCGCGGGGCTCGTCGGTCCGGGAAAACTTCCATACTTCTCCGGAGGCATTGTCACTATGTGTCCGTCGCACATCAGATAGTTGTTAGAGGTTCCGTGCCAGGGCTTGTGAGCATCCTGCCAGTGCACTTGGCGGCTGGGGTAATATCCTCTGACGCATGTCCAGTTCCCGCACCGATAGACGTATCCCTCCCCGAGAGGGTTCGTGCCGTTTGCCGACATGCCCTCATACAACAGGATGGTGCTCGATGGCGCCTTTATCCTGCTCTGCCCAATCCCTGTCAGGTATGCACAGGAATATGGATACGCCACGTCCGGCGGCTCTCTGAGGAAAGAGTTCATTCCATAGGTGCGCGGCGACCAGTTACTTCGGAATTCTCCCGCGTAGGACGGGCAGCAGTATACGCTCTTCCGGCCCAGATCCTGGCATTTCAAATACCTGTCAATCCCGCCTCCATTTTCCTGTGCCCAGTAGGTGAGGTCGCCCGTGAGTCCGCCGGGGCAGGGAAGCCTGTCATCCCAGTCGCACACGTACAACTGAAACGCCGCATAGATCTGCCTCAGGTTCGACTGACACACGACCTTGTGTGATGCCTTGCGCGCGGACGCGAAAACGGGGAACAGCATGCTGGCGAGAATGCCGATGATGCCAATGACAACCAGGAGTTCGATCAGTGTGAAACCGCTAGCTACTCGGGCCTTGGTGCGAACTGCCACGGGTCCCCTCCTCCCCTGTGACTGTGCGTCGCTGCATGCCTGCTGTAGAAAACCGGCAGGCAATTGTAACAAGCGATTGGTTGCTATGTAAACGATAACTCAATGAAATGTTTGTAAACATTCGGTGACCTGAGCGCAGAGACACAAAAAGGCCGGGGATAATCCCGGCCTTTCCAGCGTCAACTTGTGCTGATGATTACTTCCTCTTGTGCACCTCATCCCACTCGCTGTACCCGGGATCGAGCGCGTCCAGCAGCTTGCCCTCTTTGAGCGCGCGCTTGGCAAGCGCCGCCAATTCCTGCATGGTAACCACCCTATACTCCGGCCCGAGCAGCTCCTGCACCTTCACGAAGTCCGATGGGCTGTATCCTCCCTGCGCGGCCGGATTGTCAGCGTCCGGCACCAGGTGCGTCGTGCTGAATGATGGCTTCGGCCGCTTCTCGCAGTGCTCCTTGATTGCGTTGGCAAGGTCTTCCGCAGTCCCGCGGGCGTTGAAATAGTTCAACTTGGAATTTCCGCGCATGAAGACAACCGCCGAGCCGCCGTTAACCGCCGTGACGCCGTACGGCCCGCACGGCATGGCGAACGACTCCATCCCGGAAACCTCTGCGTACTTGTCATAAACGGGGCCGCTGAAGTGCAGCCAGGCTTCCGTATCGTGCATGTCCGCCTTGGCGAAGTACTCCCTCACCTGCTCGAAGTATGCCTGCGGATTCGGCATCATGTTCGGGTACACGTAGCCCGCTCCGGATGCTCCTCCCATGAAATAGTCTTTCTCCGTCGCCGTGTCCCAGTAGTATTCGAGCAGAGCCGGGAAAAATTTCAAGCAGATCGGGTTCGCGCCCCAGTTGATCGGCGCATTGCCGCGGTTCTGGTCGAACCACGCTCCGCCCTGGAGCGCTGCGTGCATCTTGGGCGAATCGCCCTCGGACGTGTTGAATGCGATGTAGTGCTTGTCTTCCAGGACGAAGCTTGATGGATCCCTGCGGGCCTCTTGTGTCCAGTCGGTTCGATAACATGGGATCCGGGCGAAGTAGCTCAAGTTCGGCGCTTCGGAGCACATGATGAAGTTGTTGTGGTGAGAGATCAACCGGCAGTAGTCCTCTTCCGGCTCGCCCCAGCCGAATATCGGCGCGTTCGGACCGATCCTGCTGTGCACTTGACGGGCGAGGCATTGCTCTTCCTGCCAGTCACCCTCCCCTTCGCGCCGCTTGCCGTGTCGCAGCGAGTAGATGAAGCCCCTCTCGCGGACAACGTAATCAATGCTGTCCACCGTGCATCCCGACCAGCAGACCTCCACGCTATAGGCGATTCTCCTGTTGGTTTTCTCGATCAGATTGTCCGCAGCCCATCTTGCAGCCTCCATTTCCTTGTTCCAGCGGCCCCGCAGGTCCTCTACTATGGGCAAGTCGCCGTATCGCCCGATACATTCCGGCGCGATGGGCAGCAAATCGTGGGTTCCGGCCGTCGTCGCCGCGATCCACTTGGTCTGGTCGAGCCTGGGATCCCAGACGACGCAGCCCTTGATGCGATCTCGGAACCGCTCGATCAACTGGGGGAGGTTATCCAACTGCGTGAACTCGACGCCCTTGGCTTCCCGAAACCATTCGATCCATTTTTCATCGGCCTCAGGCCAGTTCCAGAACCTCGACCTGTAGAAAACGTTTGGCGCATCGCGGTTGACGATGCCCTGGAGGCTGATTGCGGAGATCTTCTCTTCCACGCTCATCGTGTAGACATCCAGGATGTAGGACTTGATGCTCATCAATGCTCCTTCGGGAGATTGGCACCCGCGCGGTCGAAACCACAGTCTGCCTTCGAGGACTTCGCGCTTTTCCCGGCCCGCGAATTCATTCGCAGGGGCAGCCTTACATCACATCTCCCTATCCGCCAGGGATTCGATGTATCTCTCGGCTGAGACGGCTGCGATTGCGCCGTCGGCGGCGGCTGTCACCATCTGGCGGAGGCTCTTCCGCCGGCAGTCGCCCGCTGCGAGGACGCCCGGCACGTTCGTGTGCATGTCCTCATCCGTTATCACATAGCCCGCCGGGTCCAGGGTGACTTGCCCCCGCAGGAGCTCCGTGTTCGGGTGCGTACCTATCAGCACGAACATGCCCTCGACGGGGAGCACGCGGCGCGAGCCGTTCCTGACATCCTCGAGCTGGAGGCCCTCGACCTTGTTGTCGCCCTCGACGCTCGTGACTACCGAGTTCCACGCGATTTCAATCTTGGGGTTCTTGAGCGCCCGTTCCTGCAGGATTCTCGCCGCTCGAAGCGCGTCCCTCCGATGGACGATTGTCACCTTGCTCGCAAAACGCGTGAGGAGGACCGCATCTTGAATCGCCGTGTTCCCGCCGCCGACGACTGCAATGTCCTTGTCGCGGAAGAATGCTCCATCGCATGTGGCGCAGTACGAGATGCCCTTTCCGATCAGCCGATCCTCACCCGGTACCCCCAGCCTTCGGGGAGTTGCCCCGACCGCCAGGATCACCGTCGGCGCCAGAAGTTCCCCGTCGGCGGTGCGCACGACCTTCTCGCGCCCGACCAAATCCACTGAAACGCAGTCCGTTGAGAGGATTTCGAGGCCGAGGCTCCTGGCCTGCTGTTCCATGGCGGCGCTCAGCTCAGGTCCCCTGATTCCGGCCGGGAATCCCGGGTAGTTCTCGATGAAGTCGGCGACCACCATCTGTCCGCCAGGCATGAACCTCTCGATGAGGATCGTCTTGAGCCGCGAGCGCATGGCGTATATGCCCGCCGACAGGCCGGCAGGCCCGCCGCCGACGATTATGGTGTCGTAGGTATCCAATGCGAATCCCTCGCCTTCAGTCAAAGGACGCAGTGAAGAGTGGGAGAATGGGGGAATGGGAGAAAGGGACAACATCCAACTTCGAACTCTCAACTTGGAACCTGAAACTTGGAACCCGAAACCCAGATGCCTTACGCCTCCCCCATTACTCCACCGCTCAAGTGCTCCGTGCAGCACCGCCGCATTATACCATAACCCGGCGTCACCTTGTCGAGCGTGATGCGAGCGAAACCAACCGAGTGGCCTTTGGCGCTCTTTCCTCCTATTATCAAGAAACAAGGGGATGGAGCATCGCGCCCCATCCCCTTGAGTGAAACAACACTTGTGCCGAGAATGCCTACTTCGCCATGTCGAGCAGCGCCTGTGCCAGCGGCTTGTGGAACACTTGCCGCGCGATCTCCTCCATCAGGTTGCGGCCGACCTGCTCTCTCGACACCACGGGCGTGTAATAGAATGCATCCGTTCTTCTCGATCCCGACTGCTCTTGGCGCAGAATCCCTTTTTTCGCGAGCTTGGACATGGTTAGCATGATAGTAGAATAAGACAGCTCCCTTCGCGGGTACATGATCTTGAACACCCTGGCGGCAGTTACGGGCGGCTCAAGGTCCCATATGATATCCATAATCTGCGCTTCGAGCTCCCCAAGGGAGTGTCCCCCAAGGCCCTTACGAATGCCGACGTAGTCCCTTACACCAGTGTCGCTGTTCACAACTGCCCTCCTTTCTTCCTAAGGAAAGATCTCCGAACTCCGCCCAGGCAATATATTATAGTAAGCTATGGCAAACTTGTCAAGACAGACTAAAACAACCTGACAGACCTATGAGATTTGTAACGTTGTGTGTGATGAGAGAAAACTAATTGCAGAGCATAGACGGAGAGCCGGTGCCTCTTGGGAAGCGTACTACACGCATTCGATGGATTTCAGCTTCTCCACGGCCTCTTCGACCGTGTCTGCCCGGATGATCAACTCGCCGAGGCGCAAAAGGTTGAAAACGCGGTGGACCGGTGCAGTCATGCTCACCAGGGCAATGTCGCCCGACCTTTGTGCGACTTTTTTCTTTGCCTCCAAGAGCACCCTGAATCCCGAGCTGTCAATGTAGGTTATGTTCCGGAGGTCGAATGCTATCGTGCAGTGTCCTGCGTTGATCAGAGTCTCTACGGCTTTCCGGAGCTTGCGGCTGGTGATCAGGTCACATTCGCCGCGGCCTTCGATTATCGGAATGTTGTCTTGATATCTGATGTCCACATCGAGCTTCGAGACTCGCCACGTCTCCGCCACGCCGCTCGCCTCCTCGGATGAGTCTGATGACCGTATACCCACAATCATCGAAAATCACTCTGCACTCTCTGGCAAGGCCAAGATGGCCCCTGGCCTTACTGGCGCACCATGCGTCGCGCAAAACCATTACCGTTCACGCCGCAGACTTGCGGAGGAATCTGCCCCTCCGGGCCGTACTTCATAGTATGGAAGGTGTGTGCTAATGATTACTGGTATTGGCGCCGATATAACTGAAGTAAGCAGAGTCAAGCGTGCTCTGGAGCGGACAAAGGGGTTTGCCGCGCGTGTGTTCACGGCGGCCGAACGGGAATACTGCCTATCAGGAAGCAACCCGGCCCAGCGGTTTGCCGGCAGGTTTGCCGCCAAGGAAGCCGCGGCCAAGTCCCTTGGGGCCAGCCTGTCCTGGTCGGATGTAGAGATACTTCCTGATAAGCAGGGGAAGCCTGTCGTCCGGCTGCTGAACACGGCCGAGGCATTGGCGGCCGGGCGAAGGGTCATGGTGAGCATAGCTCACTGCCGGTCTTACGCGGTTGCATACGCGGTTGCTGTGTCTGACGAAGGATCGCAGTAGCCGAGCGTTGGGTTGCCCTATTTCATCGCTCGAGCTTTCGCCGGCGCTCTCCTGGATTGAACGGCGCGAGGCGTTAGTGTATAATTGGCCTGAGGGTGGTTAGCTTGTCAAAGGCTTATGGCGCAGTCCCGCCTCATGCGAGGAAAGCTGCGACAGCCGAACAGATGCGCGATTTCGACCGCCGGGCTGAACGGGAGTTCGGCGTGCCGAGCATCGTCCTGATGGAGAATGCAGGCCGGCACGTGTCCGAGGCAATCCGCCACATGCTCCGTTCCGTGCGCGGGAAGCGTATAGCGGTCGTGGCCGGCACCGGGAACAACGGCGGCGACGGATTCGTGGCTGCCCGTCACCTTCGGGATGCCGGCGCGGAGGCGTCGGTTTTCCTGTTAGGCGACCCCGCAGAAGTCAAGGGAGAGGCGAAGATCAACCTCGACATGCTCCTCGAGACGGGTTTCACGGTGAAATCGGTCCAATCCGCCTCGGAGATTGAAGTGCCCCTTACTCACAGCGACGCCATCGTGGACGCGATTTTCGGCACCGGCCTGCATGGAGAGGTGCGCGGCCTCACTGCCGATGTCATTCAAGCGATAAACGCTTCCGGCCGCCCAGTGGTGGCGGTGGATGTGCCGTCAGGACTGGATGCGGATACGGGCCGAATCCTGGGAGTCTGCGTCAACGCAGAGCGCACGGTGACTTTCGCGCTGCCGAAGATCGGACTGCTCACATATCCTGGGGCGTCCTGTGTCGGCGAGCTCGTCGTCGCGGACATCGGCATACCCGATCAACTGTATGACGAGGTCGCTGTCGAGCTTCCGAGTGAGGAATGGGTGGCCGACCGCCTCCCGGAACGTCCGCCGGATGCGCATAAGGGGACATTCGGCTCCGTGGTCGTGATCGCGGGCTCACCCGGGCTGACCGGCGCGGCTGCCATGGCTGCCGAGTCCGCGCTCCGTTCAGGCGCCGGATTGTCAACGCTTGCCGTTGCCGCGGGCTTGCAGGATTTGATGGCGGCAAAGCTCACTGAGGTCATGACGCACGGCCTGCCGGAGACCGAGAGCCGGGTGATCGGCGCGAAAGCGGTCGAGGCCGCCTTGAGTCTCTGCGAAAAGGCTACTGCGGTGGTGCTTGGCTGCGGCATGGGAACTCATTCGGAAACCTGCGAGTTCGTGCACCGTTTCGTCAAGTCTGTGCGAAAGCCGATGATCGTGGATGCGGACGGCCTGAACTGCCTCGCCGGGGATGCAAGCACTCTTGAGGGCGACCACGGCGAAATCGTGATTACTCCCCATCCGGGCGAGATGGCGAGGCTGCTCGGAACTACGGCCCAGGAGGTTCAGTCAAATAGAGTGGATGCGGCGCGAAAGGCTGCATCTCGTTTTCATTGTGTGACTGTGTTGAAAGGGGCGCGCACGCTGATCGCGGATCCTTCCGGCCGCGTATTCATCAATCCCACGGGGAATGCGGGGATGGCGTCCGGCGGAACCGGCGACGTCCTTGCGGGCGCGATGGGCGGCCTGCTTGCGCAAGGGGTGAGCCTGCTCGATGCGGCAGTCTGCGGCGTGTTCGTGCACGGCATGGCCGGGGACATCGCCGCCTCGACGATCGGAGAGGCCGGCATGATAGCTGGCGACGTGCTCCGTGCCCTTCCCGCAGCCCTGAAGGAGTTGTACGACCGGCGAACCGCCAAACCTCAACCCTGACCGCTTTCCTATGTGGAGACGGGGGTGTCAGCTTTCCCCCTTCCTGTTTCGGGAAGGGGACTTGGGGGTTAGGTTAAATCCGAAATCCGAAATCCGAAATGACTTGGGGGTGCGATCTGTGAGAACCATATTTGCCATCATAGTCACCGCCGTTTTCCTGGCATCGGCATCCGCCGCTTTCGCGGCGCCGACCGCTGCCATAGCCGTTCCTGCGGCGGGCGATTACTACTACTGGTTCAGCTATGCCGATGTCGCCGGCAAGCAGGTGACCACGACGCCGCGCAGCTTCAAGGACAAGAAGACAACTGCCGACCTTCCCTTGGTGAAGGACGCCGTGCCGAAGTGCAAGCTCTTCGTCCTTGATGCCAAGACCGGCAATGAAGCTGTCGTGCTGGTCGAAGGCAAGCCAGGCGAGACATTCAAGTTCGATCTGAAATCTTCGGACTTTGACCGGGTGCGCAAGGTAGAGGTCTTCGTAACCGCTGCTTCGAGCGGTTTGCCCGCTGCCGCCGGGGTTGTCAAGCTTGAGGATGCTGAGAAAGGCGTTCAGACGCAGATACTTGATCCGTCAGCCAAGGGTGTGCTTCAGTTTTCGGACGTGCCGTCAGGGACAGCGAAGGTCACGGTACTGTATGGCGACGGGAAGAGCGCCAGCCAGGACATCGAGATTCCTCTGGACGGGAAGGAAGCCGTACCCAGGGTAGAGATACCGGTGGTTGGTGAGATTGATACGGTACAGCCGGCGGCCAAGGAGGAAGCTGGACCCGCGGCCAAGCCGTCCGGCGAGACTGGAGAGCGAGCGCCTGGCAGGGGCATAAACTTCCCGATGGCGCTTGTCGGGCTGGCGCTGCTTGTCCTCATCCTCTATGCTGCTAGTGCCCTGATGCGCAGCCGCGGCGCAGGCTTCCGCCAGATATTGAAGCGGTTCGGTATTGAAGTTCCAGAGGAGCCGCAGGCGGCTGCTCCATCGCAGCCGGCGCCGGCTCAGCAGGTTGATCCGACTATCTGCCCGTTCTGCGGGGGTAAGAAGGACCCGGCTACTGGCGCATGCGCGTGTTCGGTAGGCGCAGCGGTCGGCGCGCCTGCCGTGAGTTCCGGCCCTAGGCTGATCGCGACCCAGGGAGTCTATGCGGGCAGCATCTATCAGCTCGAAAGCGCCCCAGTGACCATCGGGCGCGAGGAATCGAATACTGTCGCATTCCCGCAGGACAGTACTGTGTCGAGGCGGCATGCCCGCATAACGAGCGACGGCGGCCAGTTCACAGTCCATGACGAAGGCTCGTCAAATGGCACGTTTGTGAATGGGGTCAAGGTCGCCGAGAAGGTCCTGCAGCCCGGCGACGAGATACAGATAGGCGGTACCAGATTGAGATTCGAGGTGTGAGACGTGATGAGTGACGAGTGAGAATCCGAGTAGTCACGTATCACTCGTCACCCGTCACGAAACGCCTGCCTCCTTTGATGGAGTTGGAGCGCCGTGTCTCTTAACACCAAAGTCATTCTGAGCTTCCTGGCGGGGACGTTCTCCGCGATGCTGGCGTGGGTCGTGATAGACTTCAGCGGCGTCTACAGCCTGCCCGCGGACAGTGCGGCCGCGACCTTTGGCGAATTGTTCAGGGAGCAGGCGTTCGTCGGCGCGGTCTTCGGGATTTTCGTCGGCCTTGCGATTGGATTGGTGAATGGGGCAAGCAGCGGCAGCGCGAAGGTCGTCCAGAGGGACGCAGCCTGGGGAGCCGCAGTCGGGCTGGCTGGAGGGTTGCTCGGCCTGTTCTTCGGGCAGATGTTCTTCGGAAGCCTGTACAAAGACCCGAGGACAGCCCTGCCCTTTGCGCCGCTGGGGCCGCTCCTCTTCATCTGGGACGTTCTGATCCGCGCCATAGGCTGGGCGCTCATAGGTCTTTTCCTCGGTCTGGTGCAGGGACTGCCGTCAAAGTCCGGGAAAGCTGCGCGCCATGGGGCTGTAGGCGGCTTCATCGGTGGACTGCTCGGAGGTACTCTGTTCGAGATCGTTCCGTACGTTCTTCCGCCGGGCACGAAGAACCCCAGCATAGTCAGCCGCGGGATCAGCATGACCGTTACCGGCGCATCTATCGGCTTCTTCATCGGCCTTGTCGAAACTCTGCTGAAGCAAGCGTGGATTCGCGTTGTCTCGGGCAGAAACGAGGGCAAGGAGTACGTTATCTCAAAGGCGCGAACGACCGTCGGCAGAGATGAACTTTCCGATATCGGGCTGTTCGGCGACAGGGATATATCGCCGCTTCACGCTGTGATGGAGATACAGAACGGCCGCTATGTGCTCCGCGATGCAGGCAGCCCGCTGGGGACCAAGGTGAACGGCCGGAAGGTCGCGGATGAAATCCTGAAGGACGGCGACCTGATTGAGATCGGCTCGATGCGGCTGGAGTTCCGCGAGAAAGCCACGGCGTCGGCGATTCCGAAGCCTGTTGATACGGCGCCGAAGCCGCCCGTTCAGATCCCGACCGCCGACGGCATTTGCCCGTTCTGCGGAGGCAGGAAGGACCCGAATACGGGCGCCTGCGCGTGCACCGTGGCCGGACAGCCTAGCGCCGCTCCATCCTGGCCTGGGCCGGCGCCTGGAGCTCCTGTTTCGCCGCCCGTTGGATCCGGGCCGAGGCTCATAGCGATGAGCGGGCAGTACGCCGGCCAATGGTTTCCTCTGCGGCCGTCAGGAGCCACGGCTATCGGCAGAGAGGCGGGGCGGGACATCCTGCTCGTGACGGATAGCACTGTGTCGAGAAAACACGCGCGGGTGGAGAACGAAGGCGGGACGTTCGTCGTTTATGATGAGGGCAGCTCGAACGGAACCATGGTGAACGGCGTGCGCATCACACGGCAGCCGCTTGCACCGGGGGATGTAGTGCAGTTCGGAAGCTCTGCATTCAGGTTCGAGCAATGACGGAATCAGGGCCGAGAGCGGACTACTCCGCCATCGCTCGGTCGTTCGACGCAGCGAGGCGGCTTCCGGCCGGCGCGATCGAGCAGTGGGCCGCCCTGGTTCGGGATAGAGGAAGGCTCACGCCCGGCTCGCTCTGCCTCGATCTGGGGTGCGGCACGGGAAGATTCACGATTCCCATAGCAGAGGTTGCCCGTGCGCGTGTGACGGGTGCGGATATCTCCGCCGAGATGCTCGCGGAGGCGGCCTCGAAGCCGGGAGCGGGAGCGGTCTGGTGGGTGAGATGCGACGCGCGGGACTTGGCGTTCGGGTCAGGGGCTTTTCAGTGTGTTTTCATGTCCCTGCTCCTGCACCATGTGGATGACATGCGCCGCGTCCTGCGGGAGTGCTGCGGTATTCTCAGGCCCGGCGGGGTGTGCCTGATTCGGACGTCTGGGCACGACGACATCCATACCATGCCGGTGTACCGGTTTTTCCCGAGGGCATGGGAGATAGACAGAAACCGTTTGCCGGAAATCGGTGTCATAGAACAGGGTATGCTTCGTGCGGGCTTCGGACGGGCCTCGCACGAGAAGGTGACTCAGGAACTGGTCTCGTCTACAGAGGAATATCTCGACAAAATGCGGCGGAGGAACATCTCTTCGCTGACCTTCCTGTCGGATCAGGAGCTTGCGGAAGGGCTTAGCCGCATGAAGGAGCATTTCGAGTCTATTGGGGAAGAAGCTGCCCTGGCCGAAGTCGCCACGGAGCAGATGACCCTGGTCATTGGCGAGAAATAGGAGTGTTGAGTGTTGAGAGGATTAGACTTTGCTCATCACTCATCACGCCCCAGGAGGCACATATGGAACAGACACGAATCATCCCGCCGGGTGAAGGCGGCCCGGACACGCGCACCCAGGCTATGACCGATGCGGGCAAGACAGCCACTGTCGGCGCGTACAAGGCGCTGGAGATGGAGTGCATTGCGGGCAACCGGTATGCGGTATCCACCGAGCCCTCGCGCGAGCACGTGCTTATTCAGTTGAAATCGCCTCCCAATGTGATGGGGCGCAGGCTTCCGCTCAACCTGGCGCTCGTCATTGATCGGAGCGGCTCTATGGAGGGAGAGCCCCTGGACTATGTGAAGCGGGCGTGCGGATACGTAGTTGACCTCCTGGAGCCGAACGATATCCTCTCGGTCGTGACCTTCGAGGAGCAGGTGGATGTCCTTGTCCCAGCGCGCCGCGTTGTCAACAAGACGCTCCTGAGAGAGCACATCAACCGCGTGGAGGTCGGCAACACGACGAATCTCTACGACGGCATCGTGGTCGGCTGCCAGCAGGTGGCTTCCATCATGTCGGAGGGCTGCCTGAACCGGGTGCTTCTGCTGACCGACGGCGAGCCGACCGCAGGCATAAAGGATTTCGCGTCCATCGTCGGCCAGGTCGCCGAGCAAAAGAGCAGGGGAATCACCGTAACCGCCCTGGGCTTCGGGCCGGAGTACAACGAAGAGCTCATGGCCGGGATCGCCCGCCAAAGCGGGGGAAACTACTACTACATTTCCAGGCCGGAGCTAATCCCGGAGGTCTTCCGACGAGAGCTTGAGAGCCTGATGACGATCGTAGCCCGGAACATGCGGCTCAGGCTGAGCCTCCCGCGTTGGGTGCAGCTCCGCCAGATATACGGCCGCCAGTTTGCCATGCCAAGCCCCCGGCAAGCGGAAGTCGGCCTCGTTGATCTGGAGCGGGGAACCGCGATGTCGGTTCTCTGCGAGATGGAGTTCGCTCCGCGACCCGCCGGCATCTACCGCGTCGCGAAGGCTGAGCTTTCCTATGACGACGCGGTCAGCGGCCGGGCCGAGACGCTTGATGCAGATGTGGAATTCGAGTTCACGCCGGATAAGGCGCTCGTCGCCTCGGGAGTCAATCCCATCGTCAAGCAGGAGCTGGAGATCGCTCAGGCGTCGAGAAGCCTCGAAAAGACGGTCATGGGCATGAAGACCCAGCAGATTTCCGCGATGGCGGCGACCATCGAGCTTCAAAAGACGATGAGCCTGCTGCAGAACCAGGGCCGCCTGGAAGAGGCTGCGGACGTCCAGCGCGCTATCGAGAGCATCAAGCAGGGCGGCGTGGACGCCGAAAAGACCCTTAGCCAGACGATACACACGCTGGACCAGGGGAAGAAGAAATGAGTCTGTTTAGTGTTGAGTGTTTAGTGTTGAGTGTTTAGTGTTGAGGGTTGAGAGTTGAGTGACGATCAGAGCGTGGGATTCGGGTTCGAAAGGCTCGAAGTTTGGAGGAAGGCCGTGGAGTTCGCCAGCCTTTTCTACACGATCACAAAGGGGTTCCCGCGTGAGGAGCTATTCGGACTTACAATGCAACTTCGGCGTGCTGCGGTATCGGTAGCTGCGAATATAGCTGAGGGTGCATCGCGTTCCTCTGGGAGGGACCGCGCCAGGTTCTTTGAGATCGCCTACGGGTCTCTCAACGAAATCGTAACCATGCTGCACGTAGCATACGGGCAACGACTGGTGACAGACGATCAGCTTGCCGGGACCCGGTCCGATGTGTCTGATATGTGTCGCATGCTGTCGGGCCTGAAACGATCGGCGCTGTCGGCGGATGGATGCATGACGAGGAAAGTCGAATCCACTCAACCCTAAACACTCAACTCTCAACTCGGAAGGATTGGTAGACATGGACGAAATGAATGAGACACAATCGGGTGTGGAGAAAACCGTGGCCGCTCCCGTCGCAGACACGGAAGCCACGCTGCTTGGTGCGGCAATCGTCTGCCCGGTCTGCAACACGGAGAACTCGCCCGGCGAGAAGTACTGCGGGGAGTGCGGCTTCCTGCTCTCATCTACGCCCGGCGAGGCTGTGCCGGCGGTCGAGGAAGGCGAGCAGGCCCGGCTCGTGGACCCAGCCGGGCAGCGCGAGTATCTTCTCCACCCGGGCGAGAATTCGGTCGGCAGGGAGAGCACCGATGTGCTGCTCGGCGATTCGACCGTCTCGCGCAGGCACGCGCTCCTTGTTCTCGATTCAGGCAAGTGCTGGATCGAGGACCTGGGAAGCGCGAATGGGACATTCGTCGCCGGTAAGCAAATCCAGCAGGGCGAGAGGATGGAGCTTGCCGACGGCACCGAATTGAAGTTCGGATCCGCCATCTTCTCTGTGAAGCTGCCTGCTGTCGAGGGCGAGGCGATTGAGGCCGCCGAGGAAGAAGCCCCGGCGGAGGCTCCGGCTGCTGAGGTGGAGGCGATAGAACAGGCGGCGCCCGAGGTCTCTCCGGTCGCTCGTCTCGTATCTACGACCGACCCGGGCAGGGACTTCGCGGTGGTGCCGGGACCGAACACAATCGGCCGCGGGGCAGGGAACAGCATCGTGTTGGGCGATGATCCCTACGTCTCCAGCTCGCACGCTGAGCTGATCGCCGACGACAGCGGCCTCTGGCTTGTGGATGTCGGCAGCACGAATGGCACCGTTCTGAATGGCACTAAGATCGCGCCGAATGAGCGAGTGGCAGTCAATCTCGGCGACGAGATCGCCATAGGGCAGTCAACCTTCAGGCTGGAAGCGCCGGTTGAGGCATCTGAGCCTCAGGCTGGCGATGAGTCCGCCGCAGCAGACTAACTGCATCCATCGGGGGCGACATGAAATGGAACAGCAAACCGAGATAACCGCCAAGCTGGACACAGGTGAGTTGGCCGAGGCATGGGCGAAGAAGAAAGGGCTCACGCCGAAGTACCTCGTTGACACGCAGATCGGCGCTCTCACCGACCTCGGCCTGATTCGGGAGAATAACGAGGACAAGTTCGAGTTCTTCGAGCCCGAAGAGCCGGAGCTGCTGGCTGTGAAGGGCTGTTTCTATGCCGTCGCGGACGGTATGGGAGGTCATACGTCCGGCCAGATCGCGAGCGAGCTGGCCCTTAAGACGATACTTAGGACATATTACGCCGATCCGAACGACGACGTTGTGGAAAGCCTGAAGGCCGCAATGGGCGCGGCGAACTCATACATTTACGACACCGCCCAGGCTGTTCCGGAACGGTCCGGCATGGGTACCACTTGCACCGCGGTCGTGCTCAGAGATGTCGACATGTACGTTGGGCACGTGGGCGACAGCCGCCTCTACCTCGTCCGCGACGGCGCGCTGCGCCGGGTGAGCGAGGACCATTCATGGATCGCGGAGCAAGTCAGACGCGGCGCGCTGACGGAGGAGGAGGCGCGGAATTCGCCTTTCCGAAACGTCATCACGCGCTCGCTCGGTGCAGCGGCGGATGTGGAAATTGACATTTACCAGGAGAAGGTTCAGAAGGGCGATGTGCTGGTTCTATGCTCCGACGGCCTGTCGGGATACGTGTCTGACGCCGAAATCCTGGAGCTGGCCGGCGTGTGGAGCCCGTCCGTGGCGACCATGAAGTTGGTTGATCGTGCGAATGAGCTGGGCGGTGGGGATAACATCACGGTTATGGTGGTTGCGATAAGAGACATTCGAAAAGTCGGCCGCCGGCTCAAAGGGCTCCTGGGGCGGGGATAGCCGTCAGCGCAATCATGCATCATCTCACGACGGTATGGTAATGTACTGTGTCCGCGAACACACTAGGCAGATATCAGATCGTACGCGAAATCGCGAGAAGCAACGACGTTGTCTACGAGGCGGTGGACCCCAGTATCAACCGCCACGTGGCGCTGAAGGAGCTTCTTTTGCCGCCCAACCTTTCCGGCGCGCAGAAACGGGAGCGAGTTGAGCGGTTCTATCGGGAGGCTCGAGCAGCCGGTTTGCTCTCACATCCGAACATAGTCACGATCTACGAAGTGGGCGAGGACCGCGGACGGCATTTCATCGCCATGGAGCTTCTCGAAGGGCAAACCCTTCGGGATGTGCTGGACATGGAAGGTAGTCTGCCGATTGACCGGGTCATGGAGATCGCCAAGCAGGCCTGCGACGCCCTCGTTTATGCCCACTCGAAGGGTGTGATCCACAGAGACATCAAGCCCGACAACATCCAGACCCTTCCCTCGGGCCGAATCAAGATCACCGACTTCGGCATAGCCCGGATCATGGAGGAGCCCTCCATAACTGCGAATGGGCAGGTCTTCGGCACGCCGAGCTACATGTCCCCGGAGCAGGTGGCAGGCAAGCCTCTCGATCCTCGAACGGATATTTTCTCACTGGGCATCGTGCTGTACGAGATGCTCACCGGCCGCAAGCCCTTTACGGGCGATACAGTCGTCACTATCACGTACAACATAATGAACCAGGACGTAACATTTCCGCCCACGTTGCCGCCGCACTTTGAGAGGGTGCTGAGGCGGTGCCTCGCCAAGGACCCGAACCTCCGCTACAGTTCCGCCGCGGAGGTGGCTGCCGATCTCGACCCTGGCAGCTATCGTGATTTGCAAGCCATGCCTCAGCCCGATGCGGCCGGAGCCACCGTCAGCATTCCAGGGCCGTTCTACGGGCCGGCTCCGACCTATCCGCAGCCACCCAAGCCGCCCAGTCCTGACCCATTCGCGCACATGAGGCCGGGCGACATTCCGCTGCCTCGTCTGCCGTCGAAGCCCATTCTTTCGGCGGAGGCGAAGTACTTTCTCAAGGTGATGCTCGCAGTCATATCCGTCTGCGGTCTTGTCATCGCGTTGGTCTGGTTACTGAGCGCCGGATACCAGGGCTGGCAGCGCGCCGCGCGCGAGCAAGAGGTAAGGACGCACATAGAAGCCGGCGAGCGGCACTTCAAATCGGAGAGCTACCAAGCCGCGATCGAGGAGTTCGACAAAGTCCTCAGATTGAGCGCAGACCCCGCGATAAGCAAGGTCGTAAGGCGCAACATAGCGGTATCGTATACGGAGCTTGGGATCCAGTCCGACCGGACAGGAAACCCAGTCCAGGCAATCACGTACTACAAGCAGGCATTGGTGTCCGATGATACCTATGCGGATGCGTACCTGTTCCTCGGCAGTTCGTTGAAGAAGATGCATCAGGATGATCAAGCGCTCGCCGCATGGGAGAAGGCGGTTCAAGTCGGCGGCGGCAGCGAAGCAGCCTCGATTGCCCGGCAGTACGCCGCTGACATATACGATGGGCGCGGCAACCAAGCCTACCGGCAGGGGAATACCGATGCCGCCGTTCATTGGTGGCGAAAGGCCCTGGAAATCGCTCCCGGCACGCAAGTCGGCTTCTCGGCTCAGGAGAAGATAGACAGCGTTACAGGTGGAGGAACCAGGTGAGGAAGGGCAAGCGATCCAGAATGCCCGGCGTAGAGCGCAGAGAGACGCAGTCGGCCCGGCCTGAGATCGAATCCCTGCGCAATCGGATCCACGAACTTATGGCTCTCCCGCCGGAGGAGCAAACCGCGGTCCCCGATGTCGTAAAGGCGATCAAGGCACTGCCCCCACAGGATGCCGGGCCTGTCCTTACTGAGGCGGCGCGGAAGTGGCAGACCTCGGCTCTACCGCTGCTGGAACCTCTGCTTGAGGAGCCCGAGTATGCCGCGGCGGCTGCCGAGGCGCTGGGATTCATTCGTTCCGAGTCGGCTGCCGCGCTGCTGCGGAACATTGACCGGCCTGACGCGCCCAAAGCGGTTGTGAAGGCTGCGCGCCGCGCGCTCCATCGGCTGAGATCGCAGGGCGTAGCCGCCGAGGAAGTTGCTCCACCCGCGCCTGCCGAAGTTGGTCTCATAGGCGGACGACGCATCCTGGCGGCAATGATGACCCCCGTGGATTCTAAAGGGGGCCAGTTCTTCGCTCTGTACGTCTCCGCTCCGCTGTCGGGGCCCGAATTCGTCCAGATAATAGCAAACGACGTAGATGGGATCAAGGAGACAGGTATCGCCCCGATTAGAAGGCGCGAACTCGCCCAGCATCTTGAGGAAATGCGGGAAGCCGGCATGGTCCTCATTGATGCGCCCGCCGAATACGTCCTTTTCCGGGTCCGTCAGTTCGAGGCGATCAACCAGGCGCGGGGAACTCCTCTGCCGTTCAAGTATCACCTATGCCGCGAGCTTTTCCATATGCCGGGGCCGGAGTATGAACGCCCGCTCATCTACGAAGAGATTGATGCCGAAGCCGTCCGATCAGACCCGTCTCTTCCAGGGAGGGTGGCTGAGCTATTTGAAACCCGTAAGTTCGAAGGTTGGTTCTTGCCACTGGAGGAGATAAAGCCCTTCGCGCTTCGAGTGATAGAGGCCGGGGAGAGTCCGCTGGTTCTGTCCGACGCCGCGAAAGAGGAGCGCCTGGAGCGTGTCCTGAGGGAGGCTGCGGACGAGCTGTTCAATCCGGAGCTCAGGGCTAAGTACAAGCGCCGACTGGAGGAGAACGCCTACGTCTTGCTTCGGAGTGATCGCGCCGAGCTTGCCGGAGTTGCGCTCGCCTGTGCCATGGAATTGGCCCCGGATGGCCCGCCGTCCCATCGAATCCTGTTTGTGCAAGAGATTGTCAAGCGAAGCATAGCTTTGTTCGTCGCCCAGGAAGAGCGCGAACCTGGCATATACGAAATCCACGCGTAGCGGATGACCTGCACCAGCCGTCAGCCGCCGGTGCTGGATAATAGCTTGACTCTGATGGAAACCGCCTGGTAGAGTATACCTACGGGCCGGCGGGCTTGATATCCCAGAGGCGAGGCGACACGAGCTACTATGTCGCATGCGATCATCTCGGCTCCGTTTGGAATGTGGTGACGCTTGACGGCAATGACACGGTCTCTGCGACATACACGTATACAGCGTTTGGGAATACGACTGTCTCCGGCAGCGACAACACCGGCAACCCGTACAAGTACGTGGGAGCGCTTGGATACTACGCCGACCCCAGCAGCGGGCTCGTGCTCCTCGGGGCGAGGTACTATAACCGGAACGTCGGGAGGTTCACCACTCTCGACCCGATCAGGGATAGCCTCAATTGGTACTTGTACGTTAAGAACCAACCGCTCGGATCTGTGGACCCGGAAGGGATGGAGAAATGGATATGCACGAATGAAAAACCGCCGCCGAGTAAGTGGTTTTTTATTCGGGCTATTTATCGGTTCCATTGGTGTAGAGGCTGTCTTCATAGTTGTCAGGAGTGGTGTCATGAGGAATCTAATGAGCACTGCTGGAGTGACAATAAGCATGACGATTGTATTGAAGCCTGCAGTGAGGGGCAGGATAAGTGTCAACGAAATAAGAAGGAATACAAATTCGAAATCAGCTTCTAGTTACTGGTAGGAGCGCAAACTAGGCTAACTAAGATGAACATGGATTCAAGCACAGGTAGCCAAGAAGGTCGGCTGGTAAGAAAGGCTATTCACAAGGGTAGGCCGTATGTGCTGGTTCTGATGGTGGTTGGGTTTTTCGGGGTTCTGGATGCCCTATCCTGTGAGTTGTTGGGAATCCACCCCTATCTCGCAAGTCCACTGGAGACTCTTAACGCTATCGCAAGTCTAGGAATCGGAGTAGTTCTTGGATGGCTGGTTCCGCGTCGGGGAGCAGTTCTGGGAGCTATTGGAGTCACGGCGTACTACCTTATCATCTGCGCGGAGCTACGGTCGCCGATGTACCTGTGGGTGGGCTTGCAGTATCCTATTCGACTGATCGCCGTAGTGGTGGGCGCAGTTGTCATGGGTCGGTCCACCAGGTAGCGTTTTCTCAGTACTATCTGACTCCAGCAGCGGGCTCATGCTCCTCGGGGCGAGGTACTATAACCCGTCCGTCGGCAGGTTCATCACTCTCGATCCGATCAAGGATGGGGTGAATTGGTATGAATATTGCGGCCAGAACCCAACCAATGGTGTTGACCCATTTGGCCTGAAGTCTTGGGAATACTGGACTTGTCGTACCGTCTGCGCTGCACTTATAGGTGGGTTGTGTGCGCTTGGACTGGTAGCATGTACGGGTTTATCTGGTGGTACTGCTGTTCTCATATGTGTGGCAATATTTGGAGCGGTATGTAATGTTGATCTGGTTCTCTGCGAGGCAGTTTGCGACGACTACTACGGGGATGATAAGCCTAAGCCGCCAAAGCCTGAGCCTAAGCCTGAGCCTAAGCCTAAGCCAAAGTGTAAATGAGCATGGTGCGCTTATAGCCCGGGCAGCCTGACAGGGGGGTATCCGCTTGAGACTAGGTATACGGAACGCCTTAATAGGTTCGATTTCTTTCGGTTTAGCAATCGGTTTGGGCGTGGTTATGCCAACGGTGTGGCTACGCATTGCTATAGGTGTCGTGGGGGGTGTCATTGCGGGCTACTTTCTGGCATTGGCGAGACTTCAGCATCCTAGTCGGCGTAGATTCATTTTTCAAATTGCAGGTATGACGGTTTGGGGGGTGTCGATTACTTTGGCATCTGGGTTTACACCGAGATGGGGGCTGATGTTTTGGATCATGTTTACAGGTGGATTGATAAATGCCTTGTTTTTACTGTTAGCAATGCGGAACTCAGAGATACGCTGAAAAGTTGCGCAATACATGAACTGATGAAGCAGTATTCAGAGAAGTTCGAAACGGAGCTTGGCTCGAGCGGGAATGTCGTAGCAGAGTACACATATGGGGCGAATGGCCTGATCTCCTAGGGGGAGGAGTAATAACAGCTACTACGTGGCACGCGATCATCTCGGCTCTGTGTGGAACGTGGTGACGCTTGACGGCAATGACACGATCTCTGCGACATACACTTACACAGCGTTTGGGAATACGACTGTCTCCGGCAGCGACAACACCGGGAATCCGTACAAGTACATAGGGGCGACCCAGCAGCCGCCGATTCCAGCCTGATGCTTTTCCCGCCTACTGCCTGATCCCGTCCGCAGGCGGGAAGCGTCAGGGCCTTCTCGAACAATCCCATTTGTAATTCTTGCATTCCATACTTCAACATTGAGCTTTCGAGGCTCTCTCGTTCTCCCTTCGCCGTACTCCCCGGTTCAGTTGCCAAAGCCTCGCGAAATATGCTAAACTCAGCAAAGCCCAGAGGAGCGCGATCATAATCATGAACGATCTGGTGAAGGAGAATATTCGCAGGCTGAAGCCTTACTCGCCCGGCAAGCCGATCGAGGAGGTGGAGCGCGAGTTCGGCGTCAAGGACATCGTGAAGATGGCGTCGAACGAGAATCCACTCGGCCCGTCGCCCAAGGCTCTTGCAGCCATGAGGGAGGCCCTGAACAAGGTCGCGCTCTACCCGGAAGGAAGCTGCTTCTACCTTAAGAAGGCGTTGGCGGCTCACTGGGGAGTTAGGGAGAATGAGCTTATAGTCGGCAACGGCTCGGACGAGCTGATTCATTACATCGGTGTCACCTTTCTCTCGGAAGGTGACGAGGTCATACAGGCGGATCCGTCATTCGTGCGCTACGAGGCCGCCGCGGTTCTGAACGACTGCGACTGCATCATGGTTCCGCTGAGGGATTTCACGCACGACCTGGAGGCGATGGCCGACAGGATCACCGATCGCACCCGGCTGATATTCGTGGCAAACCCGAACAACCCTACGGGTACTGCTGTAACCCAGCGGGACATCGAGCGGTTCATGGCCGGGCTGCCGGAGCGTGTCATTGCCGTCTTCGACGAGGCGTACTACGAGTACGTGGAGAGTCCCGACTTCCCCGAGATGCTCAGTTACATCAGGGAGGGCGCTAACGTCATCGTACTGCGGACGTTCTCCAAGATCTACGGCTTGGCGGGCCTTCGGGTCGGGTACGGCATCGCACGTTCTGAGATCATCCAGTGCCTGAATCAAGTTCGCGAGCCGTTCAACGTGAACAGCGTTGCACAGGCAGGCGCGCTGGCCAGCCTTCAGGATCCCGGACAGGTCGAGCGGAGCAGGCGCGTCAACTCCGAGGGGAAGCGCTTCCTATACCGCGAGTTTGAGGCTATGGGATTGCCCTACGTGCCGACGGAGGCCAACTTCGTTTTCCTGGACATCAAGAGAGACTGCCGTCCGGTGTTCACCGAGCTTCTGAAGAGGGGCGTCATCGTGCGCACGGGGGATATCTTCGGCTTGCCGACCTTCTTCCGCGTGACGATCGGGACCGAGGCTGATAACCGCAGGTTCGTCCAGACGCTGCGTGAGGTATTGACGTGATAATCGTTCTTTCGTCCCAGGCAACTGAGCAGGACATCGAAAAGATAATAAGCAATCTGAAGGAGCGCGGGTACGGCGTCCATCTTTCGCGCGGCGTTGAGAAGACCATCATCGGGGCCATAGGCGCCCCCGAGGAAGATAAGCTTCTGATCGCCCAGCAGATCGAGTCCTGGCCGTTCGTGGAGCGGGTCGTCCCGATTCTGAAGCCCTACAAGATCGTGGGCCGGGAGTTCCACCCCGACAAGACGGTCGTCAAAGTCCAGGATGTGGAGATCGGCGGAGATCAGGTCGTCGTAATGGCCGGCCCATGCTGTGTTGAAGACGAAACCCAGGTTCTGGAGACCGCCAGGGCGTGCCGCCGGTCTGGCGCGCGGATTCTTCGTGGAGGGGCGTTCAAGCCCAGCACATCTCCGTACAGCTTCCACGGGTTGGGCGAGGATGGTCTGAGAATCCTCGATGCGGCACGGGCCGAGACCGGTATGCCGATTATCACGGAGATTATGGATGTGCGTGACATCGAGCTGGTGATGAGGTACGCGGATATCCTCCAGGTCGGAACGAGGAACATGACCAACTTTGCGCTCCTGAAGGAGATCGGCGCGGCCCGCAAGCCGGTTATGTTGAAGCGCGGGATGTCTGCCACCATCGAGGAATGGCTTCAGGCGGCGGAGTACATCGCCTCCCGGGGCAATTATGACATTATTCTCTGCGAGCGGGGCATCCGCACTTTTGAGACGTTCACGCGGAATACATTCGACGTCAACGCGATACCCGCAGTTTCCGGGTTGAGCCACCTCCCGATAGTTGCCGATCCAAGCCACGGGACCGGGCGATGGCAGCTAGTCGCGCCTGTTTCGAAGGCGGCTGTCGCGGCGGGTGCGGACGGCCTGATGATCGAGGTCCATCCGGAGCCCCAACGTGCCTTGAAGGATGGCCCCCAGTCCCTCAAGCCAGACACGTTTGATAAGCTCATGAGGGAATTGGTGCCGATAATCCTGGCAGTCGGCAGAACTCCAAGCTGGAGCATAACGAGTGAACCCGCGGCAGGTTGATTGCATTGCGATAATCGGGGTCGGCCTGATCGGCGGCTCCTTCGGGATGGCGCTGAAGAAGCGAAACCTGGCTGGACGTGTCATTGGTATCGGCCGCAATCCCCAGCGCCTTCGGCGTGCCGTGGAGCTCCAGGCGATTGATTCCTGGTCCACTGAATTGGAATCCGGCGTGCGGGATGCCGACCTGGTCTATGTGTCGACGCCTGTCGGCCTGGAGCTGGACTTCATTCGGCGTATTGCTCCGGCTGCGAAGCAAGGTTGCATTATTACCGATGCGGGCAGCACGAAGGCTGAGATCTGCCTGGGAGCGGATGAGCTTGTCAGGGACCGGATTCACTTTGTCGGAGCGCACCCGATGGCCGGCTCCGAGGCTGCAGGCGTGGAGGCGGCTGGCCCCGACCTCTTTGTCAATGCGGCCTACGTCCTGACTCCGACCGAACGCACGAATCCCGAGGCATTGGCGGCGGTCCGCGGCCTGGTCGAAGCTATAGGGTCGCGCGTTGTCGTGATGGATCCGGAAGTCCACGATCGCTGCGTAGCGGTAATCAGCCATCTCCCACATCTCATCGCGGCGGCCCTTGTGTCGCTGGCCAGAGAGCACTCCCTCCGCGATCCTCAAGTCCTGGACCTCATTGCCGGCGGTTTCCGCGATTTGACCAGGGTTGCGAGCAGCTCGCCCGCGCTGTGGCGTGACATATGCCTCGCCAACGCCGGGGAAATCACGGAAGCCGCCGAGCGCTTCCAGCGGCTGCTCGACAAAGGGCTGAAGATCGTCGAATCGAAGGATGCCGAAGCCTTCGAGAAATGGTTCGGCAGCGCGAAAGAAACAAGAGACTTGCTCTTCCCCCAAGACCAAGGCGACAAGAAGGCATGATGGCAGGTTGTTTCGAGGAAACCGTCAGACAATGGCTGCGATGCAAAAGAAGCTCTCCGTTGCAATAGACGGCCCGGCCGGGGCTGGGAAGACGACGGTGGCGCGAGAAGTGGCGCGGCGGCTGGGTTACAAGTACGTAGACACCGGCGCCATGTACCGGGCGGTCGCATGGAAGTCGCTCGAGATCGGCATCTCTCTCTCGGATAAGGCTGCTATCATCGAGATGGCTGGCGCGACGGATATTGATTTCGCCCAGGGAGACGGGTCTCGAATCCTTGTAGATGGCGTGGATGTGTCGGAGGAGATCCGAGGCCCGGAAGTTACGAGGCTGTCGTCGCCGGTGTCTGCTATCTCGGGCGTGCGAAGGCATCTCGTGGCCCAGCAGCGGCGCCTCGCCGGCGATGGAGGAGTCGTCATGGAAGGCCGCGACATAGGCTCCATCGTCCTCCCCGATGCTGAGGTCAAGGTCTTCCTGACGGCCTCTGCGGAGGAGCGCGCGAGACGCCGGTTTGAGGAAATCCGGGCCAGCGGAGCGAGCGTCGCTCTTGAAGTCCTAAAGCGTGATATCGAGGAAAGAGACCGGCGCGACAGCACGCGGACCGACAGCCCACTGGTGAAGGCCCCCGACGCCGTTGCGATTGACACGGACGGCCTATCCATTGAGCAGGTCGTCGAGCGAGTCCTCAGACTTTGCGCCGAAAAAGGCGTATAACCTCAAACGTCGAGCGTCCAGAGCCACGCACTACGCAATACGCATCACCCACCAGGAGCACGAGTAGGAGCAAGAGTAGGAGGGGCACCCTGGATCCCTCGATCCCTGGAGCCCTGGATCCCTGGATCCCTTTTCTTGGAAGCGTCCATGTACTACGTAAGCCGTGCCATCTTCAGACTCATATTTCGGATACTGGGCGGGGTGACGGCCGTCGGAGTGGAGAATACTCCCGAGACGGGCGGAGTGATCCTTGCGCCGAACCACATAAGCTATGTTGATCCGCCTGCGGTCGCCTGCCCCATGAGCCGCCAGCTCCACTTCATGGCTAAGGGGGAGCTCTTCCGCGCACCGGTTCTCAGGACTTGGATGCGGATGGTTGGCGCCTTCCCTGTGCGGCGGGGCACTGCGGATAGAAAGGCGCTCAGGCGTGCGATTGAGCTGCTTGGCGAAGGCAGGGTCGTATGCATTTTCCCCGAGGGGACTCGCAGCCCGGACGGCAAGCTCCAGGATCCAGAGCTTGGGATCGGGCTGGTGGCCTTGAAATCTCGGGCGCCTGTCACCCCAGCCTTGATGATCGGCACGGACAAGGTGCTTCCGCCCCATTCCAAGCGTCTGCATTTCCATCCGATCAAGATAATCTATGGGGAGCCGCTCACGTTCCCCGACCTTTACGAGGCAGGTGAGTCGCGTCAGGCCCTGGAGGAGATTGGCCGCCGTGTGATGGCAGCGATTGCCGAGTTGTCGTCGAAACATGCAGGGTGAGCGCGCTGAATTGTCCGCCAGCAAGCCCGCATTAAACTTTTTGTAGGGCTATTGACAAAGCCGTGAAACTTGCATATAATCAAAGCAGACTGGCGCGTGTTCGCAGTCCCTTTCACGAGCAGTTCGGAAACGGCGAGCACAGGGTCCGCCAGCGACGGATCGGCTGAATCCCACTTCCTGCCGCGGCGAACGACAGCCGCCTTTCATGGCTTGGAGGCCACGGGCGGAAGGCCAGGATGGCCGCAGGTCGAGGATTGACTCAAGCGGCCACTCCCGTGTTAGCAGTCCAGAGCAATATTGTATTCGTGTGGCTGGACACACGACAGTCGCGCCTTCATTTATGGTACTCGCTTCTCATGTGGTTCTTGCTTCGGGAGGTCTAGGCCCCGGACGAGCTAGGAACGTTCACGCGCGAAAGGGCGATACTGGTGGCAAAGCAAAGAGTCTTGGTCGTCGATGATGACGAGAACACGTGCGAGCTGATACGGCTACAGCTCGAAACTGCGGGCTTCGATCCGCTGTGCGCTTACAATGGCAGGGATGCGATCTCCATGTCCAGGGAGTGCAGACCTTCGCTCATAGTCCTCGACCTGATGCTTCCTGAAGTGGACGGGCTGGAGGTTTGCCGGGAGGTCAGGCGATTTGCGAATATCCCTATCCTCATGTTAACGGCTAAGGCCGACGAGTTTGATCGCGTTTTGGGCCTCGAAATAGGGGCCGATGACTATGTGACAAAGCCCTTCAGCCTCCGGGAACTCATAGCGAGGGTGAAGGCGGTGCTCAGGCGGGCGACTTCCAGCCAATCGCCGGACGACCAGCAGGTGCTTAATATGCCGGGCTTTTATCTGAACCTGCTGTCTCGCGAGGTGAGGGTTGACGACAAGCGAATAGAACTGACGCCGAAGGAGTTCGATCTCCTTTGGCATCTTGCCAAGAGCAAGGACCGGGTCTTCACCAGAGAGCAGTTGCTGAAGCAGGTCTGGGATTACGACGAGTTCTTCGGTGACGAACGCACCGTTGATCAGCACGTGAAACGGTTGAGGCGGAAGATCGAAGGCGAACACGCGCCATGTCGCATCACGACCATCTGGGGGGTCGGCTACAAGTTTGAACTTGCGAATGGCGGATAGACCTCAGTCCGGAGTTTAAGAAGTTTGGCGGGGCGGACATCTTTTGATGGGCCGCCCCGTTGTTTATATACGCATTAGCGCGGATAATCCTGATGGAGACACGCCGTTTTGGGTAACATACCGGTGTTCCACCCTCACATCGGGGCGGTATGTTGCTCTGGTGCATCTAAATAGTGTTGACATGGAAAGGATGGCGTGTTATGGTTGCGTGCAGTGAACGGCTGGTGGCATCGCCGGTTGCTACTTGGGAGGGGGTCTGTGGGCAGATGAATATCAGTGTGATAGGAACAGGTTATGTAGGGCTCGTCACCGGTGCGGTATTTGCAGACCTCGGCAACGAGGTCATCTGTGTGGATACCGATGCCGAGAAGGTAAGCGTGCTGAATGCTGGCAGGATGCCGATATTCGAGCCGGGCCTTGAGGAAATGGTGCATCGGAATGTCAGTGACGACCGGATAGCATTTACGACCGACCTCGCCTCTGCGGTTCGGAGCAGCGAAATCATCTTCATAGCAGTCGGCACACCGCCCGGCCCGAACGGCGAATCGGACTTGTCGCATGTAATAGATGTTGCGCGCGGAATTGCGCAGCATCTTGACAGATACAAGGTCGTCGTCAACAAGAGCACCGTGCCCATCGGCACCGGCAACCTGCTCCGCGAGATCATAGAGTCGAACAAGCAGCATGATGTTGACTTCGATGTCGTGTCGAATCCTGAATTCCTCAGAGAGGGTTCGGCTATCAACGACACGCTCTATCCGGACAGGATAATAATCGGCGCGCCATCTCAAACTGTAGCGATGAAGCTGCTGGAATTGTACGCGCCTCTCGAGCGGCCCATGCTGATCACGGATATTACCAGCGCCGAGATTATCAAGTATGCGTCGAACGCATTCCTCTCGACGAAGATATCCTTCATCAACGCTATGGCGACGCTCTGCGAGCACACTGGAGGCGACGTGCTCCAGGTTGCTAAGGGGATGGGATACGACAGGCGGATCGGCGAGCACTTCCTCCAAGCGGGCCTGGGCTTCGGCGGCTCGTGTTTTGCCAAAGACCTCAAGGCGCTCATCCACACCTGCTCCAAGCTGGACTGCGATGGCCGGCTGTTCGAGTCCGCCCTTGAGATAAACAACGCACAGCCAGCAAGGTTTGTCAACCGGCTCAAGGCCGTGTTGGATGGCCTTGAGGGTCGGAAGATCGCCGTCCTCGGTCTGGCTTTTAAGCCGAACACCGATGACATGCGAGACGCAAAGTCCATCGACGTGATAAGCCGGCTTCTTGACGAGCGAGCCATCGTTCAGGCTTACGATCCTATCGCCATGGACAACTGCAGGAGAATCTTCCCACAGATCACATACTGCGAGAACCCCTATGAGGCGGCGGAAGGCGCCTCGGCGCTGCTCGTGGTCACGGAATGGAACGAGTTCAGGTTCTTGAACTTTGAGAAGATCAAAGAGGCTATGGAGCGCGCGGTGATCTTCGATGGTCGAAACATGTATGATCCGCAGAGAATGCGCCGTCTCGGCTTCGATTACTATTGCATCGGCAGAGCTGCGAACTACGCTCGGCAGACGTAATCCCCCTTGCCCTTTCGTTCTGTTGAACCACAGCCGATAATTTAGCTAGCGAGCCGCTGGAGCGAAGCGGCACGCTGTCCGGCGCGAGAACTGCCAACCGACGGAGGTGCTATTCACTTGCAGGAGATGGGGCACGTAAGCAAGAACGAGCATTACAACCGTGGCATAGTGCTCTACGACCGCGGTCTCTATGCCGAAGCAATTGCCGAGTTCGAGCAGGTGCTCGGATCGGCATCTCACGATTATGCCCCCGAGCGGAAGTTAGCATCCTTCCATATGTGCGAGGCATATGCGAACCTCGGCCTTGCTCACCTTCGCAGAAGTATGTACCGCCGCGCTGAGGAAGAACTGAGATACGCGCTGATGATTCATCCCCAATATGCGGACCTGCACTGTTACCTCGGCGTCGTCTATTACAAAGAGGGAAGGTACGACAGCGCGGAAGAGCAGTTTCGGGAAGCACTGGCTATCAACCCTGAGTTCGCGAGGGCGTTGATGTACCTCGGCATGACGCGGCTGCTCACCGGGAATGAGGATGGGCTGGCGAGCATTGCCGATGCTGTGTTCCTCCAGCCGGCGTACAATGATGATAGGTGCAAGCGTGTGCTCGCGATGCATAGCGCCGGCGACACAGATCAGGCCATCCGACTGTTGGGGGAAATCGCCGAGACCGATGTTGACCGCATCGGCTATCTGCTGGAGAAGGGCCTGAAGCTGATGGGCGAGGAGAAATACTCCGAAGCCGCGAGCGCGTTTCTGGAGGCGATGCCTATCTGCCCTCACTATGCCGACCTCAGGCATTATCTCGGCCTATGCTACATGCATCAGGATATGCTTCAGGAGGCTATTGCCCAATTCAGGAAGGCCCTGGTGATAAACCTGAACTTCGTCGCGGCCCGGGTGAACCTGGCGGCGACATACCACAAGGCCGGCATGGCGGACCTTGCGGTCGAGGAGTTGGATCGTGTCCTTCGTCTGACGCCGGAAAACCCCGAAGCCGTCCGAATCCTCTCGGAGCTCCGCGGCCGGGACCGCGCATGAATGAGCCGACCCAGGTGAACCCCGGCCCCCAAGGACCGGGCCGGCTGTCCTGTGGCCGGAGATAGAGCCCCGTTCACGGGGCTTTTTTTCTGCTCGGCAGCCCCGTGCTTTAGCGCGGGGCCGACTGGCGCCTGCGGACGGACCTCGCGCCTCCGACGTTGACGCAGCTTCGGCCATCACCTATACTAGTAGGACTGATGGAAGACGAACTCCGGGGATACCGGTTCGAGGTTTTGGGAAAGAGCACCGAGACGGCAGCGAGAGTAGGCAGGCTCTACACTCCACATGGGGTCGTGGAGACCCCAGTCTTCATACCGGTCGGAACCCAGGCCACTGTGAAGGCGATGAGCCAGGAGGAGCTCCGCGAACTGGACTTCCAAGTAATCCTCGCGAACGCCTACCATCTGTATCTGCGCCCCGGCCACGAGCTGATCGCGAGAGCAGGCGGCCTGCACCGATTCATGAACTGGGATAGGGCCATTGTCACCGACAGCGGCGGCTTTCAGGTGTTCAGCCTGCGTGATTTGCGGCGCGTCGGCGAGGATGGCGTGGTGTTCAGATCGTACATTGATGGCTCGCAGCACGTATTCACCCCCGAGCGGGTGATGGAAATTCAAGGCGCTGTCGGCTCAGACATCGCCATGGCTTTCGACGAGTGCCCATCGTATCCATGCACCTACGAGTATGCGAAGGACGCTGCGCGGCGCACTCACGAGTGGGCGGTTCGATGCAAGGCTTCCGCGGCGGAAGGCCAGGTGCTTTTCGGGATCGTGCAGGGCGGCACGTACCGGGATCTGCGCGAGTGGAGCGCGCAGTTCATCGCTTCCCTCGATCTGCCGGGTAATGCCATCGGAGGGGTTTCCGTCGGCGAACCGAAGGCGCTGATGCGGGAGGTCGTCGAGTGGACGGGACCTCTGCTTCCCGAGGAGAAGCCTCGCTATCTGATGGGCGTAGGCACGCCGGTGGACATTATCGAGTTCATTATGCTCGGAATGGATATGTTCGACTGCGTACTGCCGACTCGCCTTGGCAGAAACGGGTCTATGTACACAACATACGGGAGGATAAACATCAAGAACGCCAGGTTTGCAGAGGATTCTTCGCCGTTAGACCCTGAGTGTGATTGCTGGGTGTGCCGAAACTATACCAGGGCTTACATACGCCATTTGTACAAGGCTGAGGAAATCCTGGCGGCGCGCCTGGCGACCTATCACAACCTGCATTTCTACCAGCGCATCATCAAAGGCATCAGGGCTGCGATCGCATCGGATACGGTCAAAGTATTCAGGCGGGAGTTTCTGTCGAGGTACTCAGTCGGCAGCGATGCGCGGCGGCCCGTTACTGGGAGACTGGAAGATGAGTGAAGTTACGCTGCGGGATGTGAGACGTGACCCGCGAGTGAAGACGTATATAGAAAAGGCAAACGAGCAGATGGCCGCGATCGGCTACACAGAGCACGGCTTTCGCCATGCAGGCATAGTGGCCGGTATGGCGCGCGGCATACCGCGTGAGTTGGGCCTGAGCAGCCGCGAGTCCGAATTGGCGGCGATTGCCGGCTACCTCCATGACATAGGGAACGTTATCAACCGCGCCAACCACTGCGAAACAGGCGCAATGCTGGCACACAACGTCCTCACTTCGATGGGGATGAACCCCGAGGAGGTTGCGATTGTCATGGGGGCGATCGGCAATCACGAGGAGGAGAGCGGCTTTCCGATCAACTCCATCAGTGCGGCTGTGATTATTGGTGATAAGTCCGATGTGCACTATTCGCGTGTGCAGAACCCGAACCCGATGATGTTCGATATTCATGACCGGGTTAACCATGCCGTGCAGAAGTCGTACCTGCGCGTGGACCCCGAGAGCAAGGTCATAAGCCTCGAACTCACGGTTAACGTTGAGTCGGCGAGCGTCATGGATTACTTCGAGATCTTCCTGCTGCGCATGGTGATGTGCCGCCGCGCTGCGGACTGCCTGGGCTGCAAGTTCAAGCTTGTGATAAACGATATTGACCTGTAAGGGCCGTGATGCCTGAATCTGGATGCCGTATACTGGAGGAAATCCCAACATCCAGCATCCAGCATCGAGCATCCAGTATCTAGTATCTCGCGTCGTGCATCGGCGGTTGGGCCCTCGCCAATGTTTGACAACCCTTAGTGTGTCCCGTATAATTACCGTGTTGCGCGGCCGGTTTCAGGGCCGTCGCAGGCTTCTTTGGGAGGATTGTACACATTGAGACATAGATGGGTCATCGGCCTAGTTCTGGTCCTGCTGGCATTCTCAACCTTCGTCGTATCCACAAATTCCTGGAACGGGAAGCCGTGGCACCTGAAGCGCGGCTTGGACCTGGCGGGCGGTGTCAGAGTCGTTCTCCAGGCGGAGACTGAAAAGCTGCCCGAAGGCCAGGAATGGTCGCCCTATGAACATCTCGGCAGCATAATCCGGATCATGCGAAGCCGTGTGGACATCATGGGCGTGTCCGAGCCGCTTATCCAGCCCAAAGGCAAGGACCAGGTAGTCATAGAGCTCCCGGACATCAAGAACAAAGATGAGGCCATCAAGCAGCTCAAGTCCACGGCTCGGATGGAGTTCCGGCATCTCTATAATGTGCACTCAGCTGGGAGTAGAGGTTATCGTCCTGCCGCCGCCAGGTACACGATGGAAAGCGGCGCCGAGGGCGGCAAAGACGTTTTCACCTTTATGGATGCTGAGGGTAACCCGGTTGACTCGGCAAAGGTGATCGCGGAGTCCAGACTCATCCTGACGGGCAATGATCTCAATCCTGTGTCCAGCGTAACGAAGGACGACCGGAACTTCCCGGCTGTGGCCCTGGAATTCACTCGGGAAGGTAAGAAGAAGTTCGCAGACTTCACAAGGCGGAATGTCAAGGAGATTCTGGCGATCATACTTGACAACGAGATTCTGAGCGCCCCGTCAATCAGCGAGCCGATCCTGGATGGCAGAGCGATCATAACTGGCAGGTTCCAGCCTAGAGAGGCGCAGAGACTGGCCGACTTCATAAACGCGGGCGCGCTTCCCGTTCCACTGAAGGTGGTGCAGATTCAGTCCGTCGAGGCGACTCTAGGCATGGCCTCGGTGACGCAGAGCGTAAGGGCCGGCGTATGGGGGCTGGCCGCCATCGTCGTCTTCATGATCCTGTACTACCTGCTCCCAGGGCTGGTGGCGGATGTGGCCCTGGGCATCTACGCTCTCCTGACGCTCGCGGGTTTCAAGCTCTTCGGCGTGACCATGACGCTGCCCGGCATCGCCGCGTACATACTGTCTATCGGCATGGCGGTTGATGCCAATATTCTAATTTTCGAACGCTTGAAGGAAGAGCTGCGTAGCGGGAAGACCCTCAGGGCCTCGATAGATGCGGGTTTCTCTCGCGCATTCACCTCGATCTTCGATTCCAACATGTGCACGCTGATCACCTGTGTGATCCTGCGGTGGCTCGGCACGGGCCCGATCCGCGGCTTCGCACTCGTGCTGGGGATGGGCGTCCTCATCAGCATGTTCACCGCCATTACGGTGACTAGGAATATCCTGCATCTCATCGTGAACACTCGATTCGGGGAGAGTGCCGCGCTGTTCGGGCTGGGCCGGCAGTGGGTCACAGGCCGATCGGACAGGCAGGTGGATATAGTCGGCCGCATGAAAGTCTGGTTCGCCCTGAGCGCGATAGTCCTGATCCCAGGGCTATATTACTGGCTTGGGGCACACGGGCTTAAGGCGGGCATTGACTTCACCGGCGGGAGCCTTATGCAGGTTGAGTTCAAACAGCCGGTGCAGACTGCGGCGATTGATGGAGTTCTCGCCAATGGGGGGTTCCCCGGGAGCCTGATACAGAGATCGGCTGATAATACGAATACTGTTTTCATCCGGACGAAGGACATCTCAGAAGAGAAGTTCGCGGGCGTCCAGGCTTCCATGAAGAGTTTGGGCGGCACGATTCAGGCGTCGGAACGCGTTGGCCCGACGGTCAGCCGAGAGCTGACCATGAACGCGATCAAGGCGGTGCTTTTTGCGGCCCTGGGGATCGTGCTGTACCTCTCTGTGCGATTTGCGATCGGCGGGTTGGCATACGGCTTCAGGTTCGGCGTATGCGCTGTCCTAGCTACCCTGCACGATGTTTGCCTTATCATCGGTGTCTTCGCCATGCTTGGATATTTCCTTAACTGGGAGATAGACAGCCTGTTTGTCACCGCAGTGCTGACCATCATAGGCTTCTCAACGCACGATACCATCGTGATCTTCGATAGGATTCGCGAGAACTTGAGGCATAGGGCCAAGGGAGAAACCTTCGCCGGCGTGGCGAATAGGAGCATACTCCAGTCGTTCGCTAGGTCAATCAATACGTCCTTGACCGTCATCCTGACGTTGGTCGCCCTGCTCGTTTTCGGCGCAGAGAATATCAGGCATTTTGTTGTCGCGCTGCTGATCGGCGTTGTCACCGGGACCTATTCGTCCATCTTCAATGCGAGCCAGTTGCTGGTTCTGTGGCAGGGGTTGGTGGAGAAGCAGCCGAGCGGCTTCCGAGTAGAGCCTGCCGCTTCACGCGCTGCTCAGGTACGCGATCTCAAGCCGCTAGCTGCAGGCGACGTAGGCCCGGACAGCGGATCTGGCATCGAGGGTGAGGCCGAGGGCAGTGTGGCTCCAAAGCCAGTCGGAGGCAAAGCCAAAGCCAAGAGGCGCAAGCGGCGGTTCTAGATTCCATGCGGCGACTGGTATCTGAATCACGGAGGAGATGAGAGCCTGCGGCTGCGCTGCGCAGGCTCTTCTGCAAACGGGGTGATGGAGTACCGGAGTATTGGGTTCCCATCACTCCATTGCTCCAATACTCCATCTCGGGTCTTAACCATGGATTCCGAAGTTGCTCTGAAGCCAAGGGTCTGGCGGATGCCGAGCCGGGATGCTGCTCTCGAGGAGGAGCTGATCCGGGCGCTTCCTGTGTCGCCTACTCTCTGCCGCCTTATCCTAACGCGCGGGATTGCGAGCATTCCGCAGGCGCAGCGCTTCCTCAGCCCTGATCTGGACGATCTGTACGATCCCAGCTTGATGGGTGACATGAATCGTGCGGTAATGCGGACCAGGCAGGCATTGGAGCGCGGCGAGAGGATCATGGTCCACGGGGACTACGACGTGGATGGTGTCACAAGCACGGCGCTCGTGGTCAGGGTTCTGCGGCTCCTGGGGGCGGATGTCAGTTGGTACATGCCGCACCGGCAGCGGGAAGGCTACGATATTGGGCGTCCCGGTGTCGAGGCGGCGAAGGAGCGCGGCGTCCGGTTGATAATCACGACGGACTGCGGGACATCGGCGGTGGACGCAATCGGCTGCGCGAGCAGCCTGGGAATTGATGTCATTGTCACAGATCACCACGAGATCGGGTCCGATCCAGCGCCCGCTTTCGCATTGATAAACCCTCGCAAGCCGGGCTGTCCTTATCCGTTCAAAGACCTGGCCGGGGTTGGCGTCGCGTTCAAATTCTCCGAGGCTCTGGTTCGTGAGTGTGGGTACGACACTGCCGCATTCCGCAGGAGGTTCTGCGACCTTGCCGCCATAGGTACGGTGGCGGATGTGGCGCCCCTGCTGGATGAAAACCGGACGCTCGTGAAGTTCGGCATGGAGGAGCTTCTGAGATCGGGCAAGAAGGGCCTGCAGGCGCTCCTCAAGATTTCGGGCCTCTCCGGCCGTCCGGTCACCAGCCACTTGGTGGCGTTTGCCATCGCGCCTCGGCTGAATGCCGCCGGCCGCGTGGACGACGCTTCCATCGCGCTCGAGCTCCTCCTCACCACTGACGACCAGGAGGCGGCAAGGCTGGCCGAGACCCTCGACGCTCAGAACAAGGAGAGGCAGGCGGAGCAGGAGAGGATAACCAAGGAAGCACTCGATCAGATAGCCAGCCAGCGAATGGATGAGAAGGCCAAGGTCCTGGTGCTGTCCTCCAAGGGCTGGCACCCGGGCGTGGTGGGCATCGTGGCGAACAAGATCACGGACCGCTACAACAGGCCGACTATCCTGGTGGCGCTGGACGAGACGGGAGAAGCGGGAACCGGCTCGGCCAGAAGCATCGCAGCATTCGACCTGCTCGGAGCCTTGATGCAGTGCCGGCACCTTTTGGAGCGATGCGGAGGCCATGCCCGCGCGGCAGGTCTCTCCATCGCTGCCGACAAGCTCCCGCAGTTCGATGCAGAGATCAATCGCATCGCAGAGGGAATCCTCGCTGAGACCGATCTCGTGCCCCAGTTGGAGATTGATGCCGAGCTTGAGCTGGACGCCCTCACGCGCGACCTTGCATACGAGCTGCAGCTTCTGGAGCCCTGTGGCAACTGCAATCGTGTGCCGGTCTTTGTGAGTAGGGGCGCCCTGCTCGTCCAAAAGGCTCGAATGGGGGCGAATGGCGATCACCTGAAGCTGAAGCTGGGCACGAGCTCCGGCCAGCCGGTCGAATGTGTCGCGTTCGGCTGGGGCGACAGCGAACCGGCCTTCCGGGTTGGAACTCCGTTCGACGTATGCTATAATATTCGAGTAAACCAGTTCGCGGGCCGGGAGACGGTGCAGGCAGTGCTGTGCGATGCGCGTGCATCGGATGATGGGTGAGGAGTAAGGGAAGGGTCTCAAGTTTCAGGTTCCAAGTTCCAGGTTTCAGGTTTTCACCGCGGCGAATTCGACGTTACCTCCCATTCTCCACTCGCCCCGAATGGGCATCGCAACCAAGGAATAGTCGCCAGGGAAGGCAGTTTAGGTGTTTTACAAGGAGATGCAGCCGATGACGATTGACAGCGTCATCGAGAAAGTCAAGACATACAGCCCCACTGCAGATACAGGGCTGATTCGGCAGGCATACGACCTTGCCGCTGAAGTCCATGAGGGTCAGAAACGCCTCTCCGGCGAGCCATATATCAATCATCCGCTCGAAACCGCAGATATCCTCACCAGTCTGGAAATGAATGCAAGTAGCGTCGCCGCCGCTCTGCTGCACGATGTCATCGAAGATGGTCACGTATCACTCGACCAGTTGACAAGGACGTTCGGCAAAGAGATATCCGAGCTGGTGGACGGCGTGACGAAGTTGAAGCTGGTGGACTTCGAACCCCGCGGCCCTGATTCGGAGCAGGAAGGCCGCAAGAGACGCCACCCGGAGCACGGCCGCAGCGCGGATAACCTTCGCAAGATATTCCTTGCCATGGCAAAGGACTTCCGCGTCATGGTCATCAAGTTGGCCGACCGCCTGCACAATATGCGCACGCTCTGGGCGCTGCCTCCCGAGCGGCAGTTGAAGGTGGCCGCCGAGACTCTGCAGATATACGCGCCTCTCGCGCATCGCCTGGGAATATGGCAGGTCAAGTGGCAGCTAGAGGATCTGGCATTCAAGCATCTTCATCCGCGCGAGTACGAGCATATAGTGGAACGCGTTTCGAAAACCAGGCGCGAGCGTGAATCCGAGCTGAACAAAGCCACAGAGGTCATCGCAAACAGGTTCAGGAAAGAGGGAATAAAGGCCGAGATTCAAGGCCGCCCGAAGCACCTCTTCGGCATCTACCAGAAGATGCTCAGGCAGGAGCTGAACTTCGACGAGATCTACGACCTGACGGCCATCAGAATAATCGTTGGCACCGTCGCGGATTGCTACCACGCCCTCGGCGTCGTCCACGACCAGTGGATGCCGATACCGGAGCGATTCGATGACCACATAGCGAAGCCTAAGTCGAACATGTACCAGTCGCTCCATACGAAGGTCATCGGGCCGGGCGGCGAGCCGCTCGAGATTCAGATACGAACGTGGGATATGCACAAGACGGCGGAGTTTGGCGTGGCGGCTCACTGGCAGTACAAGGAAGGCAAGTCCGCCGACGAGCAGTATGAGCGCAAGCTGGGATGGCTCCGCCAGCAGCTTTTCGATTGGCAGGCGGATTCGAAGGACGACATCGAGTTCCTGAGGTCTGTCACTGAAGACCTTTTCACGGATCAGGTGTTTGTCTTCACCCCGAAGGGCGACGTCATAGACCTGCCGGCGGGTTCGACGCCGGTGGATTTCGCATATAGGATCCACAGCGAGCTGGGCTTCCTCTGCGTTGGGGCAAAGGTCAATGGGCGCATAGTCCCGCTGAACCACCAGTTCAAGAATGGAGATATAGTCGAGATCATAACCCGAAAAGGGACCGCTCCCAGCCTTGACTGGCTGAACTTCGTGAAGACATCCACCGCCCGCAATCGTATCAAGGCGCATTTCCGCAAGCTGCGCCGCACGGAAAGCGTGGCGAAGGGCCGCGAGATGCTGGAAAAGGAGATCGGGCGCCAGGGCCTCGATCCTGCCGAGCTGCTTAAGCCTGAGCACATCGAGAAGATCCTGGAGGCGTTGAACGTACAGACCGGGGACGATCTGTTTGCGGCGGTTGGATATGGTTCGACCCATGGGTTGACCGTCGTTCACAAGCTGATGGCTGTCCGGCCGCCCTCCGAGTCTCTTGCGGTTAGCACGAAGAAGCATGCGGGGGAAGCGAGGCTGGGCATCGTCGTGGGTGGCGTGGACGACGTGGCTGTCCGGCGCTCGCGGTGCTGCACCCCGATCCCCGGCGATGAAGTCATCGGCTACGTGACCAGAGGCCGAGGGATGACCCTGCACCGAAAAGGCTGTCCGAACGTAGTGGCCTATGTGGAGAAGGAGCCGGGCCGCCTCGTGGAGGTGGAGTGGCGGCAGTCCGATGGCGAGAGATTCCAGACCGGCATAAGGATTGACGCGCTCGACCGCGTGGGCCTCCTTAACGACATAGCCGCTGTGTTCAGCGAGACCAAGACCAATATCTTCTCGGCGAAAATCAAATCCTACCCGAACAAGACCGCCTCATTCGATCTGGCAGTGGAAGTGGACAGCCTCGACCACCTCAATAGTCTCATGGTCCGAATTGGCCGGCTGAGTGACATCCTGGAGGTCCGCCGAACCAGCTTGTCGGGTGGGGGAGCCTAAGTCAATTACAAATTGCAGATTGGGGTGGCTGGATGCCGGCCTGGTCTATCCGGCATCTGAAATCACCCATCACGCCTTGAGGCATTGCATGCGTGCCGTCATCCAGAGAGTTAGATCGGCCTCGGTGAGCGTTGAAGGGGAGCCGGCTGGTCCGCCGCGGCGGATCGGGCGTGGCCTTGTCGTGCTCTTAGGCGTCGCCATAAACGACACGGAGCGCGAGGCGGCTTGGCTCGCGGACAAGACCGCTAACCTGAGGATTTTCGAGGATGCCGGGGGTAAGATGAATTTGTCCCTGCTGGATGTCCGCGGCCAGGCGCTGGTGGTATCCCAGTTCACGCTGTACGGCGATGCCCGAAAGGGACGGAGGCCGAGCTTCACGGATGCCGCGCCGCCCGACAAGGCGGATGAGCTGTATCGGCGGTACGTAGATTTGCTGAAAGAGCGCGGTGTTGAGGTACAAACCGGCGAGTTTTGTGCTAAAATGTTAGTGAGCATCGAAAACGACGGTCCGGTGACTCTCGTCCTGGATACCGAAGAGCCCGCATAGGTAGAAAGTCGAAGGTGGCTGTACTCGTGTTTCCTGGATTTCCGTTACAAAAACTGAATAGCCAGCCGATCCCCATGACCGAGGATGAGCAGCGGCAGCCGGAGCCGATCACTGCCGACGGCAATAAGCAGTTGGCCGAGGTGTATATATCGAATGGGCGCGTCCATCAGGCCATCACACGCTACAAGAAGGCCGCGCGCATGGACAGCGATCCGTCGCACCGAACGGACCTGGGCGATGCGTACGCATACGCCGAGCTGTCTGTCAAGGCTGTTCAGCAGTATCAGCGAGCGATCAAGTCGAATCCAAACCGCCCGGAACCATACTTCGGCTTGGGCGAAATCTACGTTCGCTACGGCAAATGGCACGCGGCTGCGGCTCAATATGCCAGGGCGGTCGAGATCGCTCCGTCCAACGCATTCTACCGCTACAAACTCGGTTTCGCATACAGTCAGACCGACTGCGTGACAGACGCCATCCAGCAGTTGGAGGAAGCTGTGTCGCTGCGTCCGAAGGACGGCTTCTACCACTTCGAGCTGGCAGCCTTGTATGCCGGTGTCCGTCGCGACGAGGATGCGGTCGCCGAGATGGAGCGGGCAGTTGCGCTCTGTCCCGACGATGACTACTACGCTGCGCGGCTGGGGATGCTTTATGCCAGGATCGGCCGGCTCGAACGCGCATCCGAGATGTATCGCGAGGCGGCTCGGCTCAGCCCAAGGAAGCTTGCCTACCGATGTCTGCTCGCCGACATGTACTACTGGCTCGGCTATGAGACTCGCGCTGAGCAGCAGTATATGGAAGCGGCCGACATTGACGACTACGAAGCCGACTTCGTCCACCGAGCAAGACGCTTCATGCTCGGGGGTGCCTGGTGATGCCCGGGCCGCTGTATCTCCGCCGTTTTGTCGTAGGTCCTCTTGACGCCAACTGCTACTTGGCGGCCGATCAAGCCTCGCTCGAAGCCCTGATCATAGACCCCGGTGGTGATCCCGACGCTATTGCCGACGCCGCTCTTTCGGAGGGTTTCACGGTGCGGGCGATCGTAGACACCCACGCCCATGCTGACCACACAGCCGCGAACGATGCGCTACGCGGGTATTTCGGCTGTCCGATCATGATCCACGAGTTCGATGCGCCGTGTCTAACCGATCCTGAGGCAAATCTGTCGGCGTGGGCCGGGCATGCCAATCCAGCCGTCTCCCCAGCCGACCGCCTGCTCAAGGACGGCGGCGAGATTGCCATCGGACAGTTGGTATTCCGCGTGGTGCACACTCCAGGACACACACCCGGCGGCATCTGCCTCATGGTGGATGGCGTCTTGTTCTCAGGAGATACCCTGTTCGCGGGTGGCATCGGCCGGACGGACCTACCGGGAGGATCGCACGACCAGCTCATTGAATCAATTCGGAGCAGACTGTTTGCTCTTCCCGACGACACTGTGGTTTATCCGGGTCATGGGCCGGAGACGACGATCGGCCACGAGCGGGAGACAAACCCGTGGCTCTGGTAATCCCCAATACTCCTGCTCTTACCTATACTCGAAGACGCGTGGGAGAGTAAGAGTACCAGTATGACTAAGGGGTCTGCGGACTGGTAATGCAAGTCTTGAGGTGATTTCTGATATGGCAGCGGGTTTGCGCATGTTCTGCGGGCGGGTGATGACCCCGCAAGAGGAGCTCGAAGACGTCCTGCTGGAGATCGAAGCAGGCTGCATAGCAAAGATACATCGGAATGTCACCCCGCCCAGGGAGGCGGGCTTCGTTGATGTCTCAGACGGGCTGGTCGTCCCCGGGTTTATTGACATACACGTCCACGGAGGGGATGGACTTGACGCTGTTGATGGGACCTACGAGGCGATCTGCGTCATATCGCTGCATCTCGCGCGTCACGGCGTAACCTCCTTCCTTCCCGCCATTATGACCTCGCCATGGCCCAAGATTGTCCAGGCAATGCACGCTGTCAAAGAGGCAGTGGACCGGGGAACGCCCGGAGCGGCGGTACTCGGCGCCCACATCGAGGGCCCGTTCCTGAACGTCGAGCACAAAGGGGCGCAGCCGCCCGAATCCATGCGAATGCCGAGCGTCGGTGAATTCGAAGATAATCTTCGCGATTTCCTCGGATGCATTAAGGTCGTGACCCTGGCGCCTGAGCTGCCCGGGGCCGCGGAGCTGATCGAATACCTGCTCTCCAAAGGAATCACGGTTTCGGCCGGCCACTCCGGAGCGAGCTACGAGCAGATGCTGAACGCGGTCCAGATGGGCGTCCGCAGCGCAACACATACGTACAATGGCATGAAATGGTTCCGCCACCAGGACCCCGGCATCGTCGGCGCAATCCTCACCGAAGACCGTCTGTTCGCCGAGCTTATTTGGGATAATGTGCATGTCCATCCGGGTGCGGCGAAGATGCTTGTGAAAGCGAAGGGCAGCGGCCGAGTAATGCTCGTCTCCGATGCCATGAGGGCATCCGGCCTGCCGGATGGCGAGTACGATCTCGCAGGACGGACGGTCTACGTCCGCCAGGGTGCCGCGCGCTTGGCGGACGGCACTCTTGCCGGCAGTACGATAACCCTCGATCAGGCGGTTCGCAACGCCGCGGAGCACGTCGGTCTCCGCGGCGCGGTCGAGATGGCAACCTTGACCCCGGCCAAATCCATCGGAGTCGCAAGTCGCCGCGGCTCAATCGAGGTGGGCCTCGCTGCAGACCTGGTCGTCCTGGATCGTGACCTCAATGTCGGGAAAGTCTTCATAAGCGGCCAGCAGATCGGCGAGTAGTGGCCCTATCTCCCCATCTCCGCGAAATCCCGTATTCTCAACAGGGAAATTCCTGTAACTTCTCTGCGGGGCAATTGTTTGAATAAGGGTAGTTCAATTCCGCAAGGAGGGTACTGGAATGAGCTGTCAAAGAGTTCTGTCGCTGCTTTCGGCGTACATGGACGGCGAGGTGGAGACGGCCGATGCGGACGCGATTGCAAGGCATCTGGCAGCCTGCGCGTCGTGCGCATGCGAGTACGAACTCCTCCGCCGGACAACGGCGATGCTGAAGTCCACAGCCGAGATCGAGCCGCCTGCCTGTCTGCTCGAGCAGATCAAGGCGGCAACGGTGAAGAGGCCCGCTCTTCGGGCGAGGGTGTACGCCGCCTTGGGTACTGCTGGGCGAATGCCTCAGTACGTTCGTTGGACCGCAGCAGGCGCCGCGGCCGTGTGTGTTATACTCGGCGTTCTGCTCTTACATCCTGGCGCCAAGCAGAGCGCGCCCGCTCCGACCGAGAGGCCCGTGGCCAGCCAGCCAGCCGACACGCAGGTCGAAGTGGCAGAGGTAATCCCTGCGCCATCTGCGCCTCACACGATCGCTCCAGCGGAGATTGCGCGGCCCACGCACGTGAGCGGCTTCCCCAGAAGAGCGCATCGGTGGCATGCAAAGACAGTGGCAAAGCTGCCGAAGCCGCACAAGCGGGTTCTCGCGGCGGCCGCTAAACTCGAATCAGGCGCAGAAACGGAGAAAGCGGCCGAGCCGAAGGATGCCGGTTCCCCCGATGAAGCGACTTTGGCTGCGAACGCGGTCGGGCCGGCAGACGCCGATTCGACTGCTGAGCAATCGGCTGCAGAGGCCAGGCGGATCAAGATTGCGAGTGCCGTCAGGGATGATCTGGAAGCTAGACTCAAGCGGCACGCCGAGGCCCTGGAGAGCCTGCGCGCGCAGATAGCCGCCAGGAGTGGTGACGGAAAGTATCTCGGCCGCACAGCGGGTATCGAAGGTAGGAAATACTCAGTAGAGCTGGCAAGCATCTGGTTCTAAACTGAGCCCTTCACGCCCGGTATTCTCGCATTTCGGCGAATTGCGCCGAAAGCGAGGGGATATCGAATGAAGAAGGCAAAGTCAAAACTTACCGGATGCCTGCTGGCCTTCACGCTTCTATGCGCCACGGTATCCGGATGGACGCAAGAGCCCAACGGTGGATCGGCAATCGTCGAGCCAGGCGATTCGGCGCTGGTTTCAAAGAGCCTTCTGTGGTTCTCGCCGAACGAAGCGGAGCCGACGGGGGACGGCGCTCCCTTGCGGAGCCTGGCCTGCCGTTTCGGCCGGCTGAATTTCAAGCTCGACTACCAGGGCAATGAGCTTACCGGGCTTACGGCGCCAGCGCAGCAGAAGATGTCGCCGCATGTGGCGCTCAACCAGCTCGGCAGGCCCGATCGCTTCGGATTCGATCTCGGCTGCGATCTGGGCAAGGGGTCAATCGTCGGCTTGAGTAGGATAAGCGGCGACATTGACAGGCGGTCGCTCAGGTTCGCCGGCAAGCGGCTGAACTTCAGCGCCGATGTCCAAGAGATCGGCGAGGGATTCGAGCGGCTCTGGGGTTCCGGAGATGCCCAGGCGGATAGAGAGCAGGGCATCAAGCGCACCAATATCCAGCTCAGCCTCGCTCCGCTCAGGGGTATGGATCCCAAATCGGCCTGGAATGCGTTGATTCAGGACCAGGTCGAGGATGAAAGCGGCAAGTTTACCTCCCGAGCCCTGAACTTTGCCGGCAGGGGATTCACGCTCTCGGCCGCCGACAACAAGATAGACGAAGGCTTCGCCCGGCTGAGCGACCTGACCCCCGCAGAGCAGACGAAGATAGTCCTCAGCATCTACCAGCAGTTCGACCCGAACGCCCAGGCTGCCAACGTGGCGGCGGGCGACCTCCAGCATATAGTCAACGAACCCGGCATCGAGCGGCGGAACATCCGCAGCAGCTTCCAGCTCGGCAGCGCCTCGGCTGCGGTGCAATTCCTGACCGTGGGAGATGAGACCGGCGGGATTGACCGCCAGACGCTTTCTCTGCAGGGCAAGAACTACAGGCTTACGGGAATGCTTCAGTCTATTGATGAAAGTTTCACCAGGGTTACCACGCTCGCGCCCATCGAGCGGTCGAACTTCGGCAGAGAGTACGGAATGCGGCGGATGAACCTGGCGGGCGACTTCACGCTGAAGTCCGGCACGCGCCTGTCCACATCATTTGCTCGCGTGACTGCAGGAGACTCCGGCCTGGTGAAATACGGCCTCTCCGTAGCTGGCAAGAAGCTCAGTCTCACGGGGAACTTCCAGGACATTGATCCCGAATTCGACCGTGCGATGGACCTCGCCGATCCGACCAGGAGCCTGATGTCGCTCGAGCAGGGGATGAAGCGCTACGACCTGTCCCTGGGCTATCAGGCGAGCAAGTCGGTCTCTATCAGCAGCTACATTTACGACGCGAAGCATTCGGCGCAGGACTCGTTCCAACGGCAGCTCATCAATAACATAATTATCAATCCCTCGCGCGGGCCGAGGTTGAACTTATATCGTTACGAATTGGCGTATGGAGTCCCGGGTTATTCCTACGGCTACGTGTGGCAGAAGTTCACGCTGGATCACAAGATAGGCTTCCTGTCGCTCGGCGCCTTGTATGATAGCAAGAGTATTGAAAGCGGCGCGGTGGAAACGACCTCGGAGACGCTGGGGTTCAACGTGGGAACGGACCCGACGCGGCGGACGTCGTTCGCGGCCGATTGGAAGAAGCTGGAACGGACCGGCGGCGGCTCTGCCGATTGGCATACCCTCTCGCTGCAATCCAAGCTCTCTCCAAAGCTGGATTTCACGGGCACAAGGTCTGTGCTGAAAACAGACGTAGACGAGCGGACGTTCCAGGACTACCGCCTCAGCGGGAAGGTCTTCGGCAATACGACTCTCGCGTGCAGATTCGGCGAGAGCCTGATAGACCTGAACTACGTCGCGAGAATCCGCGAGCTGAGCGTGACTCCCGGCGGGCAAAGGGACTACGGCGTCTTCAAGAAGGTCAATTGGACATTCGCCTTCGCGGAGATGCAGCTCAACGATCTGCCGTACGTCCTCACGGGGAGCGCCCGGCTCGAGTCCGAGATCATGGGCGCCAAATTCGCCTACGAGCACCTGACGGGTTTGGCGCCGATAAACTATGCGGCAGGCATAAACGTAGCCGAGAAAACGATGTCGAGATCGTTCAGCCTCGCAAGCCCGCAGGATCCGAAGAAGCCGCTCCATTTCGACCTCGCGTACAAGGTCATGGATCCAGCCCCCGGCCCGCAGGTGTTGGTTCGGTCCTACAATGCGGATTGGCGGATCGGTTCCTCGACTAAGTTGGAATACCATTATGCGAACGGCGGCATTCCAACTTTGAGCCAGCCTATGCCCGTCGCTGGAGAGCGTCTGAGGCTGACCACTGCCCTCACGAATAGGCTTGGCCTTGTCGGCGAATGGCGGGTTCAGGATGACGAGTACCAGGACATGGCGAGAAGAACCCTGAGCCTTGGGGTGGCAGGGAAAGTCTCCTCACTGGGAGCGCTCGAGGCATCCTACGGATTCGACAGAGTGATGACGCCGGGCGGCGAGACATCAGCCCGGACGTACAGGTTGAGGTACAGCTATCGCGTGAGCCCCGATCAATTCCTCACGTTCAGCGGCAGGTACACCGATTGGTCCGGCCCCAGGCCGGCTGACTGCATCACCGACGACCTCGTTTTCCAGCTCGACTTCAAGACCCTCTTCAACTGGTAACTTGAAACTTGAAACTTGGAACTTGAAACTTGGAACTTGAAACGCCCTCCCGCTTACGCATCACAGCAGGCTTATCGGCGATTCGAGCCTCCGCTTGACCTCGTTTAGGAACTCCGCGGCGACCGCCCCGTCGAGCACACGGTGATCCGCCGAGATCGTCGCTTTCATGCGCTTTGAAACGGCCACCTGTCCATCCACCACTACAGGGCTTTCACGGATCGTGCCGACTGCCAGAGTAGCACTCTCAGGCGGGTTAATGATGGCGGCAAAGCTCTCCACGTCGAACATCCCCAGGTTCGATATCGTGAACGTGCCGCCTGTAAAGTCGGTCGTGCGCAGATTGTTCTCACGTGCTCGCTGCGCGAGTTCTTTCGTCTCGGAGGCGATCCGGCGCAGCGACTTCTTGTCGGCATTGCGGACCACGGGAGCCATCAGCCCATCCTCCAAAGCCACTGCGAAGCCGACATTGATCTCCTTGCGAATCAGCAGCTTGCCCTCCGAGTAGGATGCATTGACCTCCGGGAACTTGGTCAGGGCCAGGGCGCAAGCCTTGATTACCATATCAGTGAACGAGACCCTAGTCTGGGCTTCGTCCGTATTCAGCTCATCTCGCACTCTGGATGCCCAGTCCATCTCGATCTCGGAGGTCACATAGAAGTGCGGGGTGGTCTGCTTGCTTCGGGTCATGCGCTCGGCGATCGTCTTGCGCATCCGGCTCAACTCCCGCTCCTCTGTTGGGACCTCAATTGCGGGAGGCTTCGGCGGCGCCTCGATAACCGGTGGAGGAGCCGGCGCTGCCTGCATCTGCTTCAGGTAGTTCTCGACGTCCGATTCAACGATGCGCCCATTCGGTCCCGTCCCCTGGACCCCGGATAAGTCAATGCCCTTTTCCTCCGCCATCCTGCGTGCGAGAGGCGATGCCTTCACTCTCTCTTCCTTAGGAGCCTCAGGCGGGACGGGTGGCTTCTCTTCGACGATCGGGGCGGCTTCGGGTGCAGGAGGAGCCGTCACCGGCGGCATCTCTTCCGCCTCCTCGGGAGGCGCTTTGGGCGCGGCGGCTGCCTCAAGCGTCTCCAGCACGGCAATCGGCTGGCCCACCGGCGCGGTCTCGCCTTCCTTAACGAGGATTTGCTTCATGACCCCTGGCTCGAATGCCTCCATCTCCACGTTCGCCTTGTCCGTCTCGATCTCGGCAATCGGCTCTCCCTGGGCGATCTGATCGCCCTCGTGCTTAAGCCACCTGATGACCTTGCCTTCCTGCATAGTATCGCTCATCTTCGGCATCGTGATCTCTGGCATCCGTCATCCTCCACTTCGCTCCCGCGACCGTTCCTACTCGTACTCGTCAGTCGAAGAGTGCACTGCAGATACACCGTTCCGAGGCCTACGGTCTGTCTCCCTTGCCGGTGGCCTGCCTCGCCGCCGAGACTATCTCGTCCGCCGACGGCAGCGCCAACTGCTCCAGCGGCTTCGAATAGGGCATCGGCACTTCCGCTGCGGCCACCCGCATCACCGGCGCATCCAAGTAGTCGAAGGCGCCCTCCACTATCCTCGCTGCGATCTCGGCTCCCATTCCGGCGAATCGCCAGTCCTCTTCGACGATTATCGCCTTGTGGGTTTTCTTGACGGAGTTGACAATCGTTTCCGCGTCCAGCGGCCTTAAGGTGCGGACATCCACAACCTCCGCATCTATTCCTTCGCCCGCGAGCTGCTCCGCCGCCTTCATGCAAAGGAGGAGCATCCGCGAGTACGAAATCAGGCTGACGTCCGTGCCCGTTCTCTTAACGTCCGCGACGCCGAGCGGCAGCACGTAGTCTTCCTCCGGGACTTCCCCTTTGCTTGCATAGAGCATCTCATGCTCGAGGAACATGACCGGATTGTTGTCCCTGATCGAGCTTTTCAGCAGTCCCTTCGCATCTACGGGAGTCGCCGGTATCACTACCTTCAGGCCGGGGATGTGCGCATACAACGATTCCAGGTTCTGGGAATGCTGCGCTCCGAGTTGGAGGCCCGCTCCCTGTGGAGCGCGTATCACCATGGCAATCTGGAGCTGCCCTCCCGACATGTAGCGAAGCTTCGCGCCGTGATTGACGATCTGGTCCATTGCCAGGAGAGAGAAGTTGATCGTCATCAGCTCCACGACCGGGCGAAGGCCCACCATCGCCGCTCCGATTCCCGTGCCCGCGATGGCCTCTTCGGATATCGGAGTGTCAATCACGCGCTCCGGCCCGAACTCTTGGAGCAGACCCTCCGTGACCTTGTACGCCCCTCCATACTCGGCTACTTCCTCCCCAATGATGAAGACATCCGCATCGCGGCGCATCTCCTCGCGTAGCGCCTGGTTCAGTGCCTCTCTGTAAGCTATCGTTTGTGGCATCGGAAGACCTCGGAGACGTTGGAGTAATGGAGTATTGGAGTGGTGGAGTACTGGGTACTCTTGCTCCTACTATGCATAGATATCCTCGTACAGGGCATCGGGCGGCGGGAACGTGCTGGATTCGGCGAAGTCCACGGCCTCCTGAATCTCTGCGTCCACCTCGGCGCGCATGGCCTTGATGTCGTCGTCCGTGACCATGCGGTTGTCCTTCAGGTAACCTTCCATGCGCAGGATGGGATCGCGCTTCCGCCACTCCTCGACTTCCTCCTTGGTGCGGTAGGCTGCGGGGTCCGCCATGGAATGCCCTCGGAAGCGGTAAGTGATCGCTTCGATGAATCTCGGCTCTCTGTCTTCCCTGGCCTTCCGGACCGCCCGCTCCGCAACTTCCCTGACCGCGAGCAAGTCCATCCCGTCAACCTGTTCGCGCTCGATGTCGTAGCAGCTGGCGCGCCTGATGAGATCCGGGATGGATGACGCCCGATAAACCGCCGTGCCCATCGCGTACATGTTGTTTTCCAGGACGTATATGACCGGCAGGTTCCACAGCGCCACCATGTTCAGCGCCTCGTGGAACGACCCTTCGTTTACTGCACCGTCGCCGAAGAAGCAGACGCAGACCTGATCCGTCTTTCTGTACTTGATGGCGAGGCCGACGCCGATCGCGATCGGCATTCCGCCCCCGACGATTCCGTGACCGCCGAGGAAGCCCCGCTTCACGTCGAACATGTGCATCGAGCCGCCCTTGCCCTTGGATACGCCCGTCGCCTTGCCGTACAGCTCCGCCATGACGTGCTTCGGCTCGGCGCCCTTTGCGATGCACTGCCCGTGCTCCCGGTATGCGCCGACCACGTAGTCATCCTCGCGCAGCACGGAGATGAAGCCCACTGCGACGGCCTCCTGCCCTGAGTAGAGGTGCAGGAAACCGCCGATCTTGCCCTTGGTATACATCTCCGCGGCCTTCTCCTCGAAGGCGCGGATCAAGAGCATCTGCCGGTACATCTCCAGCAGTTCTTCTTTCGTATGGATGAGCCGCTCTTCGCGAACAGCCATGATTCCTACACCGCCTTTCACGGGCTACCGAAAGCCGTCACGCCCTCAGCTTCTTCGTGATCTCCGCAAGGCGTTTCCCGAAGGCTCGGCACAGTCTCAATTCGATGTCGGTTGCGCCCTGATAATCAGGTAGGCCGGTTACCGAAGTCGGCCCATAGGGCGTCCCACCTCTGGTCGTTTGCATGACACCTGGATCCGTATAGCTGAGAGGCACGATTATGTACCCAAGGTGGATAAGCGGGACCATCATGGTGATGAGTGTAAGCTCATTTCCTCCATGCATCGTGCCCGTGCTCGCGAACACGCCGGCAGCCTTGCCCATCAGTGCGCCGGTTGCCCAGAGCCGACCTACGCTCTCAATGAAGTTCGCCATCGCGGGAGTCATGTTCCCGTATCTCGTGGGACTGCCCAGCGCCAATCCTTCCGTCTCTACCAGGTCATCCAAGGTGGCCTCAGGGATTTCTCTGATCTTGAAGTCGTAGAACTCCGACCAAGTCTTATCGGCGCGGATGACTTCCATCGGCGTCGTTTCCTTCGGGCGCCGTATCCTTGGCTGCATGCCCTCGACTTCCCGGATGCCTTCCGCGACTGCCTTTGCGAGCGCGTACGCGTTCCCGCCCTTGCTGTCAAACAAGACTAGGATCTCCAATTGAACGCCTCCCTCTGTCCGCAGTTGCCTCAGGCGCAGTTTTCCCAAATCGCGCCTGGCATAAACACGCCTTAGTGCTCGCACACCAACTTAGCGCAAGCACCATTTACGCGTGGGTTTTTCTTCGTGGAAACCCATCCTGCTTTCTGCTATAATTTCACAAGTGACCCGTGATGCGTGAGAAGGCCGTTCTCTCCACCGATCATCCATCACTCGTCACTCATCACGTCAGAGGTCTGGCGCACCGTGAAACCCATCAAGATCATGCACTTCGCGGATGCCCACTTCGGCATCGAGACATACGGCAAGGTTGACCCCGAAACCGGCCTCAACACGCGGCTGGCCGACTTTGGGCGTTCGCTCAACCTCGCCATTGACAAGGCTCTGGAGGCCGGGGTGCATCTCGCACTCTTCGCCGGTGATGCCTATAAGTCGAGAGACCCGAACCAGACTCACCAGCGGGAATTCGCCTCCTGCATCCACCGATTGACTGATGCGGGCGTTCCCGTCGTGATGATCGCCGGCAACCACGACCTCCCGAACGCGAAGGGCCGGGCGAATGCCATTGAAATCTACCGCACTCTCGGAGTTGAGAACATCCACATCTTGAGCCGCCCGGAGGTGCGCAGGATAGAGACCGCCGCAGGCCCGGTTCAGATCGCCGGCGTGCCTTACCTGCTCAGAAGCAACGTCCTCTCAAGGGAGGAATGTCGCAACAAGACGATACAGGAAACCACCGACCTGATGGTTCGGAAGTACTGCGACTACGTTGACTATGTCGCCAGGCACCTCGAGCCGGAGATTCCTTCCGTGCTCCTGGGGCACTTCTGGATCAAGAATGCGAAGGTCAGCTCCCAGGCGGCCTACCTGAACGTCGCCGAGCCGGAGGTCCTGGTCAGCTCGGTCGCCAATCCCGCGTTCGACTACGTGGCGATGGGGCATATCCACAAGTTTCAGGATTTGAACAAGAGACGCACACCGCCGGTGGTTTACTGCGGCGGCATCGAGCGGATTGATTTCAGCGAGCGGAACGAAGAGAAGGGATTCGTGCTCGTCGAGCTGGCGAAGGGCTCCGCGTCCTACGAGTTCATCAACATCCCGGCCCGGCGCTTCGTCGAGATAGAAGTAGATGCAGATGCCGACGACCCAACAGCCAAAATCCTCGGCGCCATCAGGCAGAGCGACGTTGAAGATGCAGTCGTGAAGCTGCTCTACCATATCTCTCAGGAGAGGCTTTCCCTTGTCCGTGAGGCGGAGATCAGGGAAGCGCTGTCACCGGCCTTCCTGGTGGTCTCGATTACGAAGGATGTGATTCGCGACACCCAGGCGGTGCGCAGCCGCCTGCTGAACGAGGCCCTGGACCCGGTGCAGGCCCTGGAGATGTATTTCGATACAAGGGACGACTACCGGAAGCGGAAGTCAGAGCTGATGGACTATGCCCGCCCGCTGATCGAGGACCTGCTGGCCGAGGAACAGGTGAAATAGTCGTCAGTGTTTGGGATCACGAGTCGCGTATCAATCCTGTAGTGGCCGTGCCTCTGTGACGGCCATCGGCCGGAAGGGCCGCTGAGAAAAACATGATTCCCGTTCGTCTTGAACTGAATAATTTCATGAGCTACGGCGAGCAGGTGATGCCGCTCGATTTCACGGGCATACGCCTTGCGTGCCTTTGCGGCGACAACGGCCACGGGAAGTCCGCGCTGCTCGACGCTATCACCTGGGCGCTCTGGGGCGAGGCCAGGGCCTCCGCGGACGAGCTTATCCGCCTGGGCGCCGACGAGATGCGGGTGGTGTTCGACTTCGAGCTGGGCGGCGACCTTTATCGAGTGATTCGCGCCAGGGGGAAGCGAAGCTCAGCCAACGTCTGGGAAATCCACATCGCCGACGAGTCGGGCCAATTCCGCCCAATCACGGGGCAGGGGATACGGGATACCGGTCGCGTGATCGAGCGCATCCTCCGCATGGACTACAAGACCTTCATCAACTCCGCTTATATCCAGCAGGGCAGGGCGGATGAGTTCACGAAGCAGACGGTTGCTGATCGCAAGAAAATCCTTGCGGACATCCTCGACCTCAGCCGCTACGACGCCCTGGAGCAGAAGGCGAAAGAGCGCCGGAACGACGCCGAGCAGCGGGTCCAGGAGCTTGGCCGGGAGATCGAGCAGATCGAGGCCCAGCTTGCCAATGAGGATGCCTACCGGACTCAGCTCGCTGCGTCGCAGGCCGAGCGCGACGCCCTGGAAGCCCAGCTCTCGCAGATGGAAGGAAAGCTGCGCGAGCTTCAGACCCGCCAGGCCCAGCTCGAAGCCACTTCCCGCCGAATCGGCGAGATGAAGCAGTCCGCCGTGGCGGAGCGCTCGGAGATCGAGAATCTGCTGGCGCAGAGGTCCGAGCAGGAGCAGCGCGTCGCCAGGAATAGAGAGATTTTTGAGGACAAGGACCGAATAGTCGTCGGCCAGGAGAAGCTTCGGGCGACTCGCGACCGGGTCACTCAGCTTGACAACCGGCTGCACGAGCTTCGCGCCCTTGAGCACGAGAAGGCGGGCCTGGATCAGCAGGTTCTGGCCGAGAAGCACAGGCTCGACCTGGACAGGCAGTCGCTGGCGAAGGAGCTTTCGGAGTTGGAGAGCAAGATCGCGAGCGCGTCGCGCATCGAGAAGGATGCTGAATCCCTGCGCGCGCAGGTTGTGAAACTGGACGGGCTGGAGATACGGCGCAGGGAGCTTCAAGGAAAAGTGGCGGAGCACTCGGACCGACTGGGCGCATTGAAGGCTCAGCACGACGCGTTGGTGAACTCCGCGAAGCCGGACCTGGAGGAGAAGCTGAAGTTGATCTCCCAGCCCGGCGCGAAGTGCCCCGTCTGCCAGACGGAGCTTGGTCGGGAAAAGCACGAGAGCATCATCGCGGACTACAGGCGCCGGATAGCCGATACCGAGCGCGGGATTCAGCAGTTGAAGCAGGCAGGCTTGGAGGCAAAGCGGAAGCGCGATGCGGCGCAGGAGGAGATCGCCGGCATTGACGAGCGGCTCAAGGCCGGGCTGGAGACCCGCAGGCGGCTCGCGCAGGCCGAGCAGCTTCTGTTTCAGATCGAGGAGTACCGGAAGCAGTTGCCGGATGTCGCCGCCGGGCTTTCGAATATCACCGAGAAGCTCGATTCGGACGACTTCGCCCGTGAAATCCGTTTGAAGGTCAAGGACGTCGAGGTGCGTGCCGCCGCCCTGGAGTACAGCGCGGACGAGCACCGCCGGGCAAGGGAGGAGCTTGCCGGTCTGGAGGAATTCGAGCGCCTTGCCGCGAGCCTGAGGCATGCCGAGGAGAGCCTTCCCGCAGACGAGGCGAATGTGAGGGCTATCGCGGAGCTTGTCGCCGGCCGGGAGAAATCCATCGCCGAATGCGAGCAGGCCGTGCGGGATTTGGACGCCTCCGTGAGCGATCTCCCGGCGGTGACGTCCGAGCTTTCCACTCTTGGGACCTCGCTCCAAAGCCTGCGCGAGGCCGACAGGGAGATCACCGGCAGGATCGCGACTCTACAGCAGGCCGTCGAACGGTGCAAGTCGCTCCGAAAGGAGATTTCGGAGAAGCGCAAGGCCCTCGAAGTCGCGAAGAAGGACAAGGCCGCGTATACGGAGCTTGTTGCCGCCTTCGGGAAGAAGGGCGTCCAGGCCCTGATAATCGAGAACGCGGTCCCGGAGATCCAGGAGGAGGCGAATCGCCTGCTCGCCCGGATGACCGACAACGCGATGCAGGTGAGCATCGAGACGGTTCGGGACAAGAAGACCGGCGGGACCGCCGAGACGCTGGACATAAAGGTCAGCGACGACATGGGCACGCGTAGCTACGAGCTTTACAGCGGCGGCGAGGCGTTTCGGGTCAACTTCGCGCTGAGGATTGCGCTATCGAAGCTGCTGGCGCGGCGTGCGGGCGCCCGGCTTCAGACGCTCATCATAGACGAGGGCTTCGGGACTCAGGACGGCAAGGGCCGCGAGAAGCTGGTCGAGGCGATAAACAGCATCCGTGACGACTTCGAGAAGATACTCGTCATCACCCACATTGACGAGCTGAAAGACGCCTTCCCCGCCCGCATCGAGATCACCAAGGACTCCTCCGGCAGCCAGATAGCGGTGGATTAGTCGTCCACTGGCAGCCGATGGGTAGGGGTTTCCGAACCTCTACGCATGCAGAGCCGAAATCGAGGGGGCGATTCGGAAATCGCCTCCTATCAAGCCCTTCTATGTTCAGTTGGGTTCAGTTGGCGGTGGAAATCTTTTCCACCGCCGGGGAGTCTTTTCCTCCAGCCTCTCCGCTCAGGAGGCGAGCTGGTATATCGCCGGGCGGTATCGGGGCTTGGGGATGGGCTTGCCCTCGGCGCGTGCGGCCTCAAGCCAGGCGGCCTTGGCGGTCTGCACCTCGGCGAGCGCCTCAGCAGGCGTGCTGCCGAACGCAGAGCATCCAGGCAAGTCCGGAATGTCCGCGATGTACCCCTCATCGGCTTCGCTATAGAAGATGTTGATGTGGTAGTCCTTCATGGCTCGTCCTCCAATTCAAGATTATACCATTCTACCAGTTGGAGGAACTGACGAATCTGGGTTTCGCCAGGGCCAACGCATCTAACCCCGGATTATTCGTGTCATTCTGAGCGAAGCGAAGAATCTGCTATCGTTTCTAAGGGTAGATCCTTCACTTCGTTCAGGATGACATAGTGTCGCACGATTGCGCGTATTGTGAATGATCCCGGCTGTTTTGGTGAGAGATCAGTCGGCGCAGGCCGACTTCGTGTAGTTGGTTGCCGTGGTTTTAACCGCACGGGATAATGAATAAATTCACGGGCAATGAAAGGAACAAAGTCCCGATCAATCGGGACTCCGTCTGAAGCCAGTCCGGGCGCTCTCGAATTTAGAGGTATTCGCTCTGCTGACCGATAAATCTGGTCTCCATACAGCCAGCTCTACTTCTTCTCCATCAGTGCCTTCTCACGCTGTTTCAGGTGTTCGAGCTCGGCGGCTTCCAGATCGGCGATCGTCGGAGGCTTGCCCGGTTCCTTCTCCGCACTGACTTCCTTGGCCGGAGCGGCTTCTGTGACTTTCGGCACCGCTGCGGACTTGGGAGCGGCCTTCGCCTCGGGAGGCTCCGCTTTGCCTGCAACGGGCTTTGCGCGCCCTGGTTTCGGCATCTCCTTGACTGCTGCGGCCTTCGCGGCAGCGGGTTCCGCCTTTCGGGCTTTGATGGGTTTCTCCGACTTTTCGATCTGGTCAGGCGCCGCCTTCGCTGGACTCAGGGGGCGCATCGTCTTGATCGCAGCCGGCCTGGCGTCGCCGGGCTTCACCTTCTCCAGGTCGGACGATTGAACCAGTATTGTGTATGCCAGCTCGAATCGCTTCTCGTCTGCGGTGAGCCTGTTGCGCGCCTCGCCCGATAGACCGTTGAGCCACTTCTGCTTTATGGATTGCTGGATGTCCAGGTGTCTCTTCAGAACGTCCTCAGGCAGGCTTTCCGGGTCAACCTTGACACAGATTTCCCTGTCGTAAACGTGATCTACTACTCCTGCCACCCCGCAGAAGTAGGGGTAGAACGTGCCATTCTTCACGTCGGTCGAGGTCACGCCTCGCTCGATGATTCTTACGTGCTCTCCCTCTTTGAACCTCATGTGGTACTCTCTCCTCGAGGCCTATCCTGTCGCCTTTGATCTGTGCTCACAGAAGCATTTTAGCACAAAAGCGCTCGGATTTCCAATGCGCGATGCGTGACGGAAGGGATCCATCCGCCTTCGCCAAGGCTACGGCGGATTCAGGATGACGGAGTGTCGCATGATTGAGCGTGTCGTGAATAATCCAGGCTGGCTGCTGACGGCTGGCGGCTCTTGGCTCAGCGGCGGCGCTGGCGGGAAGACAGGATCTTCTGGGATTCTCTGTACTTCACGACTGTCCGGCGGGCAACCCGGTGGCCCTGCTGTGTGAGGATATTCGAGATGTCCTGGTCGCTCAGCGGATGTGTTGGGTCTTCGCCTGCTATCATCTGCACTACCATGTCCGCGATGGAGGGAGATGACTGGAAGAAGAATTCGAAAGGCATCACTTCCTGGTTCGGGAGCTGGACGTACTTGTTCGCCGTCGCACGGCTCACGGTGGACTCATGCAAGCCCAGCATCTCCGCTACCTTCACCCTGGTGAAGGGTCTGAGGTACAGCTTCGAGCCTGTGTCCAGGTAGCCCTGCTGATACTCCGCAATGCATTTCGCGATGCTCTTGAGCGTCTTGCGGCGCTGGTTGAGGTTCTTGATGAAAAGATCGGCGCGTTCGACGTACTCGAGGACGTGCTTCTTTTCGTTTTCGGGGTGCTTCGCGCGATTGCTGCGTACATCATTATAGAGCTCGCGGTAATACGGATTAACGGCGAGCGAGAGAAACTCGTTTCCGACGATTTCCACCTCATAGCCGGTCGGGAGCCTGTGTATGACCACGTCTGGGCGTATAACGGTTTTACTATCCGATGTCCTGTAGTCCCACGGCGACCTGAAACCGGCGGCGGGATATGGACTCAGCTTGGTGCGGATGAACTCCACCGCCTCCTGCACCAGTTCCGGTTTGACCTTGAGCCGGCGCGCAATGCGATTGAAGCGCCGGGTCTTCATCTCCTCCCAGAAGTCGCTCAGGATGCGCTCGGCTATTGGATTCCCTCGCCCCTCATCAGCCAGGTAGCGCAGCTGGATCTCCATGCACTCGCGCAGGTCCCTGGCGCCGACTCCGGGCGGCTCGAAGGTCTGGATGATCGAGACCGCCTCAGCAAGGTCCTCGTCGGAGGCGTCTAATTCGAGCGTTACTTCCAGCAGATCGCACTCCAGGTAGCCGCTCTCGTTGATGTAGTTGATCAAGTAGTCCGCTATCTCGCACAGCTTGCCGGACACTGTGTTCCTGAGCTGTTCCCTTAGGTGCTCCTGCAGAGAGACTTCGGCCTGGATGCGGCTGAAGGGGTCGCCTTGCTCATCGGGGTCAGGCGCGCTGTCGAAGATGTACTGGAGATCGTGTAGGCTTATCTCGTCGGGCGATGGGGTCTCAGGCCGCACTTGGGTATTGTGCGGGCATTGCTCGCACATGAAGGGCGCCAGCTCGCAGTTCGCGCAAGGCTGCTCTTCCTCCAGCTCCAGCGCAGGGTTCTGCGCGAGTTCCTGCTCGATCGTTTGCTGGATCTCCATGCCCGACATCTGGAGCAGAGTGTTCGCCATTATCAGCTTGGGGTCTATCCTCTGCTGCTGTACCTGACTCTGATCCTGGATAAGCAACTCGTGTTCCCCCCTAGCGTCATTCGCGCCGGGAAAGATTCCTGCTATCCATATTTTCGGCGGCTGGCGGGCGATTCTGGACTGCGCAGGCTTATATTACACGGTCGAGAAGAGTAGAGAGGCTTGCTGCCAGTAATAAGCGCTCATTATGACCTATGTTTGGTGGCGCCATCTTCACAGGCATTCGACCGTATTATAACAACTTCTCCAACTTTTGTCAAGTCCTGGTCACATATATCATCTTCGCTTACCATACATGTGTTACACATTGGGGTTGCGGGAGAGGGACGCTCTTTGGTATCAGTTATATCATCAAACAAAGCATCCAAGGAGGTGTCCTCATCCCGCATGCCTAGTGTACGACAAA
>Ga0307379_10000558_pt1 | contig 62151 bp, 36 predicted proteins | sample UN2MG_FD_202237 | JGI IMG/M metagenome (GOLD analysis project Ga0307379, IMG submission 202237) | Soil microbial communities from Risofladan, Vaasa, Finland - UN-2 | ecosystem: Environmental > Terrestrial > Soil > Coastal area > Acid sulfate soil | place: Finland: Risofladan, Vaasa | collected... | reverse complement strand
CGACCACCCATCTGTCGGGCGGGTCCCAAGGCACCTCGGGCGTTTCCTCGATGGGCAGACGCAGTGTGCGGCGAGGGCTCGGGAAGGCGCTGTGCGCCGACTTCGCTGGATGCGAGACGTACTCCTCGACCGCCTCCCCCTCGACGTCGGGGCTGCCCGTGCTCTTCACGAGCTTGCCGTAGCCGCTCTGCTTGACGTCGCGGAGGAGGAGCATTCCCTGGTTGACGATAGCGGCTTCGCCTGAGCCGCCGCCGAGGCTGGAATCGAGGAGGGTGATCATCCCGCCGCGGTCGGTCGTGACGATGGCTGGCACCTTGTTCGTGCTCTCGAGGCGGCGGATCACGAGGGTGTGCCACTTGTTGCGGATGCCGGCGATCCGCTGGTTCTTGAGCGTGATGTTCTCGAAGGTCATGCTGAAGGGGCCGGGGAGGGCGTCAATGCCGTAGTCGAAGCCCTCGAGCAGCACGTCCTTGATCAAGCCCGGCCCCGGCTCGGTGCGGGTGAGGTCGAGGGCCACGGCGCCCCGCCCCTCGGGGTCGCTCGAGCGGATGGTGACGTTTCGCAGGCAGCCCGTGTTGTTATTCATCCACTGGACGCCCACCGCCCCTGGATTACCCGCCCCGACGTCGAAGGTCATGTCGCGGATAGAGTTGTGGAAGGCCATGCCGGTGGCTCGGCCCTCGAACATCGTCAGCAGGTAGTTCTTGTTGCCGGGGTCCTCGAAGTCGAGGGCCTTGTCGGCGAGGCGGAGGACCGTCCCTTCGCGCGATTGCCCCTGGAGGACGAGTTGCTTGGCCTGCTCCAGGTCGCGGCCGAACGTGAGCTTCTTCGTGACGAGGTAGGTGCCGTTGGGGAAGTAGAGCACCCGCCACTTCCGCTTGTTCTCGTCAAGGGCCTTCTGGAGGGCGGCCCAGTCGTCGGTCTTGCCATCGCCCTTCGCGCCGTAGTGCGTCTTCATGTTCACCACGCCCGCGCTATCGGGGAAGAGGCGTTCCTCTGTCGCCCCTGCGGCGAACGTGGCGAAGGCAAGGAGAGCGAAAGGGCTTCGAGCGAGCATCATTTCAGCGTCACCCCCACGGTCACGAGGCTGTTGAAGCGGTCCACAGGCTCCTTCGCGGCCCAGGCGATGGCGCGGAAGAGGAGGACGCGGGCGAGCGGGTCGTTGAAGGTCCAGTTGTAGTGGCCGAGGATGTTCACGTGGACTCGGCCCTTGCCAGTCTCGACGTTCCAGAGGAGCGGGATGGGCTTTGGCTCACCCTTTTCCTCGCCGGTGGCGAGGAGCTGGATGCGGGCGGCGTCGCCCTTGAGATTCCAGTAGGTCTCGTCGTCGAAGTGCAACTTGGTGCCCGCGAAGCCGCGGACGATCGGGTGGTCGCACTTGGCATCGAAGGCGAGGTCAACCGCGCCGTGGCGGTACTTCGAGCCGCCGGCCCAGCAGAGGCCGATGCGCTCGGCCACGGCGTCGTGATTGCCCGCGCCGTCCACCGCGAAGTGCAGCACGACCAGGCCGCCGCCGCGGGCGAAGTACGCCTCGAAATCTGCGTTCAGCTCCTTCGGCCAGGCCGTGTGTTTGAAGAGCACCATCACGTCGGCCGACTGGAAGTCCTCCGCCGACGGCTTCTCCCAGGCGGTCGTGACCTTGGTCTTCTCGGCCAGTGCGAGCAGCTTGGCCCAGGCCTTCTGCCAGCCGGGGTAGTCGTGCTCGCCCTGCCCATGGTCCTTCTTGCCGGCGACGAGGACGACGTGGATGGGCCGCGTCTCGGCCTTCGCATCGGTTCCCTTGAGCGCGGCCTCGACCTCGGCCTGCGCCCTGGGCGGCGGGACCTGCTTCGCGAGGCCCTCCGGCACGGGGACCAGGACGTCTTCCCCGGCCTCGGCGGCAAGGGCGCAGCCCAATGGCCACGCGAGAGCCAGGGCGAGAGCAACGCAACCGAGAAGCGAGGACATAGACCCTCTCCTACTGTGCCGGGGGCGACCAGCTTCCTCCTGCCTCACACGATACGGAAAACAGCGAATCTTTCAAGGGCTTTATTCGGGCGGGCGGCGGGGACAGTTCAAGAGTCTCTGAAGATGGGGCTGGGAAGGGACTTCCTGCCAGAAAGTCCCTTCCCAGTTCAGCCCTACTTCAGCTCGACGCTCCAGTATGCTTCGTCCACGAAGTGGCGCCAGGAGCGGTAGCGTCGGTCGCGGAGGGTGAGGCGGATGAGGGGCGAGCGCCGCGGCTTGAAGGGGCGGCGGATGAGCCTCAGCCCCGCCTCCTCGGGCACGCGGCCGCCCTTGCGGGCGTTGCAGGCCACGCAGCAGCACACCAGGTTGTCCCACGTCGAGGCGCCCCCGCGGGCGCGCGGCACCACGTGGTCGAGCGTCAGCTCCGAGGTCGGGAACCGCTTGCCGCAGTACTGGCACCGGCTCTCGTCGCGCGCGTAGATGTTGCGGCGGTTGAACTTCACCGCGCGCTCGGGCAGCCGGTCGTAGACCAGCAGGCGGATGATGCGCGGCACCAGGATCTCCAGCCGCACGGTGCGCACGTAGTCGAGGTCGTCGGCGGCGGGGAACTGGCTGCGGAGCGCCGAGAGCTCGCACCAGCTCTCGAGGTCGTGGGTCTCGAACTTGTCGTCCTCGAGACAGACCACCTCCGCCACGTCGCGGCACAGCAGCGAGAACGCCCGCCGCGCGTTCACCACGTGGATCGGCAGATAGAGCTTATTCAGCACCAGCACGCTGGAATCCAGCGCGCTGGCCACGGCAGCACACATGACCTTTCCTCGCCATCAGGTTTGTGGTATTCTAGCAAATCGGAACTGGGATTACAAGCCCCCGGAGCCCCCGGCACAACGGAGACCTGCGATGGAAGACAACGGTAGGGTTCTGGCCATCGGCGCGCACCCCGACGACGTGGAGTTCAAGGCCGCCGGCACCCTCTCGCTCCTCCGCAAGAACGGCTACGAGATCACCATCGTCACCGTGGCCAACGGCGACTGCGGCTCGACCGAGCACTCGGCCGTCGAGATCGCCCGCATCCGCAAGGGCGAGGCCACCGAGAGCGCCGCCCTGCTCCAGGGGCGCTACTTCGGCCTCGACGCCGGCGACCTCGCCATCTCGTTCGACATGGAGACCCGCCGCAAAGTCACCAACGCCATCCGCGAGGTGGACCCCTTCCTCGTCTTTACCCATCCGCACGAGGACTACATGGCCGACCACGAGGTCACCAGCCGCCTCGTCCGCGACGCCTGTTTCGGCGCGCCCATCCCCAACTACGGCGGCTACGGCAACCTGCCCCACACCAGCGGCATCCCCACCCTCTACTACTGGGACGCGATGGAAGGCATTGACTACCTCGGCCGTCCCCAGCCCGTGCATTTCTACGTGGACGTGACCTCCGAGATGGACGTGAAGCGCCAGATGCTCGCCTGCCATCGCAGCCAGCGCGAGTGGCTGATGCGGCAGCATGGGCTTGACCACTACGTCAACTCGATGGAACACTGGGGCGAGGAGCGGGGCAAGGAGGCCGGCTTCCAGTACGCCGAAGGCTTCTGCCAGCACCGCGGCCATGCGTATCCGAAGGACAACGTGCTGGCGAAGCTGCTGGGCGAGGACAAGGTGAAAGCCGTAAGATGAACCGGTTTTCGGTTGTCGGTTTTCGGTTATCGGGTACGAACGAGGAGAGGAGAGGAGAGGAGAGGAAGATGGCAGAGGTGAGGTCATTCCGGGACTTGAGGGTGTACCAGGAGCTCAAGCGGCTGCATCTGGAGGTGCACAGGCTGAGCCTGACGTTCCCGAAGTTCGAGATGTATGAGCTTGGCTCGCAGGTGCGACGGTCATCCAACTCAGCACCGGCGCTCGTTGCAGAAGGCTGGGGAAGCCGCCACACCAACGTCTACATCGAAGCGATCACCCGGGCGCTGGGCGAGGTGCGCGAAACCCAGCACCACCTCGACACGGCGCACGACAAGGGCTACATGCCCGCCGAGCAATACAAGCATCTGGACGATGGCTATGACCATTGCGGTCGCATGCTTGAGCGGTTTCATCAGTCCCTCAGCGAGTGGCGTGGCAGCATTCGCACCCCCTCCAACACCGTCGGCGAGGACCAAGCCCCCTACGGCCGGCAAGTCCTTGATTGGGGAAGCGCAGTGCAAATCACCCTCCGCGTCATGTCCGAGTTCTCTTGATCTTCCGTCCGTACCCGAAAACCGAAAACCGATAACCGACAACCCTCCTCACTTCACGCCCCACTCCGTCTCGAACTCATACCAGCGCCCCTCATCCATTCCAGAGCCTTTGCCATCCAGCAGTGTGATGAAGAACTGGCGACCGTGGACGAAGACGTTGCAGCTCATGCCCTCGGGCGTCTTCAGGCCGCTGAGGCCGAACAGCGCCTTGCCGTCCTCAAGGAACTCGATGCGCTCGGGGGCCGGGCCGCCGCCGGTCTGGCCCCGCCGCGCGCCCCCCTCCCCCACCGCGTCCTCGGCGAGGGGCTTGCCGTCGCGGGAGAAACGGAAGCGGTCGGCGTCGGGCAATAGCATGATGGCCGCGAGGAAGGCCGTCTTGTCCTTGAAGCCCTTCTCGGAGCGGAAGGCCCATTTCTGCTTGAACGCCGGCTTGTCGGTGAAGACGTATTCGGTGCGATACCAGAGGGGCGGACGCCTCAGCTCGAACCGCCCGAAGCCGCGGAGCTGTCCCTCGAAGCTCAGGTGGAGGCCGTCGTCGGCCTTCCAGATGCGGATGCCCGATTCCACGTCGTTGCTCGCCGAGATCCGCGGCGTCGTCCGCAGCGCGAAGAACTCCTGGTCGCCATACAGATCGAGCTCCTTCGCCACCACCTTACGGTCCTCGATCTCCCCCGGCCCCCCACAACGGCCAAGAAGCAAATCCCGGATGACCCCGCCCTGACGACGCAGCACGCATGCGAAGTGCATGTTGGAGACAATGTAGTCCGGTCCCACAACTCGAAGCACTGGGCCGTACAGCGGCGGAACCGGCTGCGGCGGCCTGGGAAAGAACCGGTCAAACTTCCAGGCCTTGTGGGGTATCCCGCCAAGCCCAACGAGTTGTGGCCCGTCCTTTGCCTCCACCAGTCGGGCGCTGGGGGTATCGGCAGGCTCGAACTCAAAGTGGAGCCACTGATCTGAGGAATTCCGGGCCGTTGCCCGGATGCCAATGATGGGATGCGGCGGAAGGGTCGCGTTCGACCACAGTGTCCCGGGACTCGGAGGCCTCCAGTAGATAGACGAAGAAGCAGGAGAACTCGTAGGTGGGTGCCGTACTATGGACTCGTCCCGAAGGCTGCCTTCAATTGTGTCAATGACCCATTCCCTGGTACCGCGCAGCTCAATGCTCTCAGCCTTGCCCTCTCGTTCTGAGATGTACACCGGGGGCTCAGTGTTTACTGGACCTCCCTCACGCGGCAACGCGATGTAAGCGAGGGGAGCCAGGCATGGGCTGTACCCAAAGGGCTGGCCCAGCTCCGACACCCTGCCGGCACACCATAGGCCCGGCCCTGCGCTAAGGCGGCTCAGGTTTATGGCGGGCATGGAGCGCTTGTCCCCTAGTTTCCGCACCCAGGACAAGACGCCTGGCTCTCGGCTCTCGACGGCACGATAGAAGGCTGCACCTCGAGAAAGCTCAGGGCGCTTCGCGCGAGTTTCGTTTATCTCGCGCAGGACGAAGGAGTGGCCGATTTCCATGCCTTGATAGATGAGCGGCACGCCATCTATCCAGGCAGTGAGGGCGTAGAGGGCACGCAGGCCCTCGACGCCATACCAGCCCTGGGCGCGCAGGCTGTCGTGGCTCTCGATGTGCCGCAGGAAGATGGTGCCGCGGGGGTTGATGTATTTCTGCTCCTCGAGGTATTCCTGGAGCAACGGGACGTATTCGGCGGCGGGCATTTTGCGCCACTGGTGCAGGACGTTGAATGCGAGGCCGAAGTCGTACTGGAAGTCGCTCACGGCGGCGTGGCGAGGACTCTCGACCTCGGCCAGCACCGCGCCGTCCTTGGGCTTGAGCTTCTTGACCTCCTCGCGGATGCGCCTGACCATCTCCAGGCCGCCCTTGAGGCCGGCGTGGCTGGCGCGGGCGTAGGGGACGTTCGGGTCCCAGTTGTACTCCTTGCTGCCGTAGCAGGCGTCAATGCGATAGCCGTCCACGTCGTATTCGCGGACGTAGTGGGCGGCGACCTTGGCGATGTAGTCCTGCCAGTCGGGGCGGGCGAAGTCGTTCAGCCAGTAGGTGAGCGTCGAGCCGTCCTCGCGGCGGAGCATGAACTCGGGGTGCTGCTGGTTGTGGACGGCCTGCGGGGCGCCGCCGTGGGGGACGAGGTCGAGCAGCACCTTGAGTCCCAATTCGTGGGCGCGCTTCACGAGTGTACGAAACTCGTCGGCGGTGCCGAGGCCGTCCTGGAAGCGATAGTAGTCGAGCGGCCAGTAGGGGCTCTTGTATTCGACGGGCATGATCCAGATGGCGGTGACGCCGAGCTTGGGCAGCGTGGGCAACAGGGTTTCGGTCGCGGCCTTGAAGCCGCCGAGATCGGTGAAGTTGCTGCCAATCGTGCCGCCGGGATGGAACGAGTAAAGGACCGCGCCGCGAACCCAGTCGGGCACGTCGGCGGGCACTTTCACCCCGACGCTGTCAAACCAGTCCCAGAGCTTCGGCAGCGCATCCCAGTAGGCGGCGTCCACGACCTGCATGGTCACGAAGCCGATCTGCTGGGGCTGGCCGGGCTTGAGATAGCCCGCCGCGCCGATGCCTTGAACGACGTCAAACTGCTTCTCCCCTTCCTCGACGCGGACGTGGGGCGAATCGTCGGAGCAGGCGGCCCAGAGGAGGGTGCGATTCGGCGTGAGTTGCGTCAGGAGCGGGGCGATGCTCAGGCCGCTGCTGTGCTGGACGCCTGGCTTCATCGCGGCGAAGGGATAGCTCCTGGGCGGCCAGTGCCTGGGGAAGCGGTAGAAGCCGTCGGGCGTGGCCTTGAGGCCGGGTGTGCGGAATGTGAACGCGCGCAGCTTCACCGTCTCCTTGCCGCGATTCGTCAGCGTGGCCGAGCGGTCCACGCGGGGGAGGTCGGCGTGGAGCTTGTAGCGCTCGATGATTTCGTAGTCGCCGACGGTGATAGTCAGTTCGAGTGTGTCGGGCGCGGGCTGCTCTTTCTTGATGAGCTTGCGGCCGGGCTTGAGCTGCTCGGCCCAGGTGGTCTTCTGGTATTCGCCGATGCCGAAGGAGACGGGGTAGCGGGTGGCGTCGGCCTCGGCGAGGGCCTCGTCGCCGCGGGCGAGGCGCGTGAGGGCGCCGGTGGCCTCGTCGAAGGTGAGGGCCAGGTGCCCATGTTGGAAGTTGAAAGAGGCGGCGGGGGCAAGGGTGGCAATCAGCAGCAAGGCCGCTGGAATTGGGGCGACGTGCTTCATCCTGAGGGTCCCTCTGGTCCCATAGGTCCCATGTGTCCCATGGGACGAATGGGACCCGTCGGACAAATGGGAGAAGCCGTCTTCAGTTGCGCCAGGTATCGCGCGCGGGCCTTGGCGAAGAAGGCGAGGTAGGGCGGCGTGGCATAGTCGCGGTAGGTCCAGGGGGTGGGGGCGTAGCTGCCCTTTCGGTAGGTGAGGGTGATTTCGGCGTAGATGCCGCCCGAGAGGTAGATGCGGTGCACGTAGTCCTTGGTGGTGGCGAGGACGAGTTTCGAGCCGTCGAGATAGCCGGGGTCGAGGTTCACGGGGCGCGGGACGGGTGCGGCGAGTTCGCGGGCCAGCTCGGCCTCGAGCTGGTTGGTGCGCAGCTTGATGGCAGCGATGTCGCCGGGGCGGATGAGGCGCTCGTGGGTGACGAACTTGCGCAGCAGCCTCGGCCCCATTTCCGGGGCGTAGTAGTCGGTGAAGTCGAAGGGGATGAGGTCGCTGGCGAGGTCAATGGGGCCGAAGTCGGCGGCGAGCAGGCGCTCGGCGGCGTCGAGCCACTCGGGCCGCTGGGCGAGCATGCCGACGAGGAGCTTGACGGGCTTGGGGGAACGGATGTCGCCCATGATGGCCTCCCGCGCCAGGAGACGTCAAAACGAGCTGTCGGGCACGGTCTTGGCGGGGGCTTTGCCGTTCTGCGCGCGGCTCAAGAGGTCGAGGAAGCGCGGCTTGAGGTCCTCGCCGCCGAGGCTGGGATGCGAAATCTGGAGCATGCCGATGCTCTTGACCACGTAGTCGCCGCGGTCCTCCCGGTAGGCCATGAAGAGCTGCTCGTGCTTCGTCTCCCACCACTCCTTGCCGAACTCGGGCAGGCGCTCGAGGAGGCCGTCGTAGATGCGGCGCGCCGCCGTGTAGTCCTTGCGCAGGCGGCACAGCTCGGCGTGCTGGCGGCGGATGGCGAGCGAGGTGCCGACGAGTTTCTCAAGCTGCTCGAGGTACTGCGCGGCGGGCTTGTACTGCCGCAGGTTGACGCAGCAGCGAATGAGGCGGTCGAGGATGGCCACGACGGTGCTGCCTTCCTCGCTCTTGGGGTCGAGGCGCTTGAAGTTCACTCGGCCAAGCTGCGGCGCGTAGAACTCGACGGCCTTCTGCCAGTCCTCGCGCTCGAAGAAGGCGTTGGCGAGCCAGAGCTCGAGCTCGGGGTCCTTGCCGCGGGCCTGGCTGACGAGGGGGTAGAGGAGGTTGACCGCGGCGGCCTTGGCCTTGCTGGCCCCCGCGGCATCGCCCTCGGCGGCCAGTTGCTGGGCGCGGGCGCGGTAGAGGTCGGCCAGCCACCGCACCAGCTCGGCGGTCGTGAGCAGGTTCGGGAAGCGGTCGGGGAGCGACTTGAGGAGGGTGATGGCCTCCTGGAGCTCTCCGCCGGCTCGATGGAGTCGGACGAGCATGAGGGCGGCCTGGCCGCGTCGCTCCGCGGTCTTCGCAGGGTCCTTCGTCTCGGTCTTGGACTCCGAGAGGGCGAGGAAGCGGCTGAGCCTTTCGATGGCGCCCTTGCGGGCGTCCTCGGCCTCGGGCTTTTTCGCGGCGTGCGTGCGCGCGAAGTGGTTGTAGGCGCCCAGGGCATCGCCGTAGGCGGCGAGCACCTCGTCCACGGTGTCGCGATAGAGGGGGGCGTAGCGGTAGTAGACCTCGAGGCTGAGGACGGCGAGCGCGGTGGAGTAGACGCGGCCGCCCGTTGTCCCGCCGTAGGTGAGGGGGGACCAGCTCCCCTCCCTGTCGCCCTGGCGCTCCTGGAGGCGGCACAGGAGGTCTTTGACCTGGGGGTGCCACTTGTCCCAGGCCTTGCCCCGACGCTGGTGGAGGGCGAGGTTGGCGTAGTACCAGTAGTAATAGTTGTTCGTGCTCGTCAGGAGCGCCAGCTTGTCGAGGGGGATGGCGGTCACGGTATCCCGGTCCATCCACTTGGGCGGGTTGGCGTTGATCACGGCGCCGGCGCGCTCGATGAACGGGTCGTCGGCCGCCATGCCGAGGTACTGGTGGCACAGGAGGCCGACGGCGTTGAGGGCCATGCCCATCGGGAGCTTGGAGGGGAGGTAGAACGTCTTCCCCTGGGCCTTGTCGGTCACGGAGTCGAAGAAGCGGCGGGCCTCGGTGAACGCCTTGGTCGGGACGTCGAGGCCGCTGAGCGAGGCGGAGCGGAGGGCCATGATCATCCAGCCGCTGATCGAGGAATCGCCGTCGGGCGAGTTGGCGTAGTAGCGCCAGCCGCCGGTCGAGTTCTGGGTCTGGACGATGAAGTCGATGGCGCGCTGCGCCGGCTCCTGGAGCAGCGGGTCCTTGGTCATGCCGTAGGCTTCGACGAGGGCGAGGGTGGCCATGGGGTGGCAGTACATGTAGCCGCCGATGCGCTTCCCGCCGTCGGTGTAGGCGATGCAGCCCTCGCGGTCCTGCCGGCTCTTGAGGTAGCCGATGGCCCTGTCCACCGTGCGGAGGAACTTGCCGCCCTTGTGGGTGTAGCCGGCGCCGAGGAAGGCCATGGTGGCGAGGCCCGAGATGCCCGGGTCGGCCCAGCGGGCGCCCTCGGTCTCGGCCCGCCAGCCGCCGGTGGCGAGTTGCTTGCCGGCCAGCCACAGGAGGCCGCTCTCCACGGCATTCTCCGATGCCGTGGTCGCGCCGCCGCCGTCCTCGACGGCGCGCTTGCGGCCGCCCGGGGAGCGCTCGCCGAAGGTGCTGCCCTCGACCGCCAGGAGCTTCGTCTCGCCCATCTTCGCGGCCTCATCGAGGGCGCGGCTGTCCACGAGCTCGCGGAAGTCCTGCTTCTCGATCGGCGGCTCGACGTCGGGTGGCTTGGGCACCACGTGCGACGCGACGTCCACCGGCGGCTTCTCCTTCTCGGGCGGGCGAATCCGCGCGATGCGCACGGCCGGGAACTCGACCTCCGTCATCCGCACGTCCACCTTCCAGTTCATGAGGATCAGGACGACGATGGCGTGGACGAGGAGGGAGATTCCCCACCAGGGGGCCTTGCGGGCGAGGTGGAGGAGCTTCTGCTTGACGGCGTGCACCGGCCTACCCCTGCTCATGCGGGTCCGTGGGTCGAGCCGCCCCCGTGGATTCTTCCCTTCATTATACAACGCTCCGCCCGGCAATTCACGCATTTCGCCGGCCCGCCCAAGAGTGCCACCAAGAATGCCAACTCCTCCCCTCTGGGTTTGGCATTCTTGGGCTGCCCTGGGCGGCAGGGCGGCGCCACGCTGCGGAGGCCATGCGCGCCACGGCCCCGCGCGGGCGGGGTCGTGGTGCGGTAGCGAACGTGCCTCGGCGACGGTCAGTTGCTGCTGGCGAGGGCAGGGACCTCGAGGACGGTGCCGGGACGCAGGCTGTCGGGCTTGGCAGGGTTGGGGAGCTTCGCCCGGTTGCGCTCGTAGAGGGTGCGCCACTTGCCTGGGTCGCGGTAGACGCTTCGGGCGATCTTGATGAAGGTGTCGCCCCTCTGGACAGTGTAAGTCTTTCGCCTGGCAGGGGTTGGGGCTGCCGGGGCCGGCTTGGCTGGTCGGTCGAGCGATGGCTTATCGGTGGCCCGCTTACCCGTGTCGGGGGGCTTCGGCGTGACGGTGTCGGTGGCTTTGGGCGGAGCATCGGGCAGCGGGGGGATGGTGAGCTTCTGGCCGATCTGGAGGACGGCGACGCCCTTGTTGGCCTGCTGGATGAGGCGCCACTTGGTCTGGTCCTTGTAGTAGCGGATGGCGAGCCCGATCAGCGTGTCGCCTTTGGCGACGGTGTGGGTGATGGCCGGCTTGGGTGGCGGCGTGGGGTCAGCCCTGGACTCCAGCGCGGCGCTGTCGGTGAGGGCTGCCGGGGTCGGGTCGCGCCCGGCGTCGCGGGCGCGGAGGGCCACGTTGTCCTCCGTGGGTGCGCCGGCCTCGTGGCGCATGGTCGCCCGGTCGGGGGGCTGGAGGTGGTTCATCATGGCGGTGTCGCCCATGAAGGACGACGAGTGGTCGGTGGGCGGCGAGCCGGGCGCATCGTGGGCCGCTGCGTCGGCATCGGCCTTTGAGGGCGCAAGGGCCTCGATGTCGGACGTCTCGACGGCCTCCGGTATGGGGCTGGGCGTGGCGACCGTGTCGTCGGGCCTCGGGCTGCGGCCCCAGATGACGACGACCAGCACCATGAGCGCCAGAATCACGATGAGAGCGATCTTGGCATCCTTACGCACGCGCGGGCTCCTTTCCTGGGCCTTTTCCGGCTGAGACATGGCAGCACCTCAGCAATTGCGGGGAGACGCACCTGGTCGGGGAGAAATGCTACGGGGAGGGGAACAACAATCTTATACTCGCCGGATCGGGCGTTGTCAAGAGGAGAATTGCGATTTTTCTGGGAATTCCGCGGCGCTGGCCGCGCAAAGGCGGCAGGGGAGGGGGCCGGCCGAGTGCCGGCCCCCTGTGTTGCGAGAGGTCTCAGGACGTGGCCGCGGCGGTCTTGGCCCTGGCGAACCGCTTCTCGATCTGCTCCTGGTGGAGGATGAGGATGGGGCTGGCGATGAACACGGTGGAGTACGTTCCGGTGATCATGCCGATGAGCATCGTGAGGGCGAAGTCCTGGATGACGCCGCCGGCGAAGAAGAGGAGGGCCAGGACCGCCAGCAATGTGCTGAACGTCGTTATGATCGTGCGGCTGAGCGTCTGATTCACGCTGTGGTCAATGAGGGCAGCGTCCACGTCGCGCTTGCGTTGCTTGCGCAGGTTCTCGCGGATCCGGTCGAAGACGACGATGGTGTCGTTGATCGAGTAGCCCACGATGGTGAGGAGGCCGGCGATGATCGTGATGTTGAACTTGCGGCCGAGGAGGGCGAGCATGCCCATCGTGATGAGCACGTCGTGCACCAGGGCGGCGACGCCCGCGGCGCCGTACTTGATCCGCTCGAACCGCAGCCACACGTAGGCGATGATGGCGATGCAGGAGGCGACGACGCCGACGATGGCCCACGCCAGCAGCTCGTGGGCGACTGCGGGGCCGACCTTGGCGACGCGCGGGATGGGGTCGGACAGCAGGAAGGTCTGCGGGTCCTCCGCGATGCGGCGGGTCAGCTCGGGGACCTTGTCGCTCGCGAGCGTGATCTCGAACTTCTCCGCGGGGCCTGTCACGCCCTCGGGCGCGGGCTTCGGCGTGGCGTCGAGGGTCCAGGCGGCAAGCCTCTCGGTCAGCACGGCGGGCTCGATCGCCTTGGTGAGGTTGAGCGCCAGGGTGGTGCGGCCCTCCTTCTCGGCCAGGGTCTCGATGCCCTGGGGGGCCAAGTCGTCCTTGAACGCCTGCATGATCTCGGCCTTGAAGCTCAGGGCGGCGAAGGCGCGGTCAATGCCCAGGCGCACGGCGCTGGGCTCGGCGAGAGTGGTCTTGACGAGGAACCTGCGGTAGGCCCCCTCGCCCTCCTTCTCGCCCTGGGGCTCGACCTTCACGTGTTTGTCCATGTTGCGGAGCTGGCGCTGAACATCCTTGAGGGCGAGCGGCCGGTCGCATTCCGCCACGGCTTCGTTGGCGTAGTTGACGGTAAGCTTGGCGACCTGGAAGTCGGCCAGGGGCGCGCCCAGGGCCTTCTCGAGGTCGGCCCGCACCTGCTCCGCGTCGATGGCCGGCGCCGTGAGCTTGAACGCGGTCTGCTTGCCATCGGCGCCCGCGGTGCCCGAGGGCTCGATCGTGAGGTTCGTGGCCTTCGCCTTCTCCTTCACCTCGTCGGGGCTCGCCGGCGTGGCCAGGGTGAATGTGGCCTCGACCGACCCCGGGCTGGTGATGGGCGTCGAGGTGATGGTGGGGGTGGCGACCTCGGAGAGGGAGGGGACGCGGATCTCGACCTCGGTGGAGCGGCGGCCGACGAAGGTGCTGCCCGCCTGGGCGGCCGAGGCGAGGCTCTGCACCTCGCACTGGGCGAACTCGGGGCCGATCTTCTTGAGCCGCTGCGTGATCTCCTCGGCGTCCATCTCATGGCGGAACACGGCGTGGAGCATCGTGCCGCCGCGGAAATCAATGTCCCAGTTCCGCGCGCCGCGCGAGATGAAGGCGCCCATCCCGATGGCGATGACGACGGCGGAGACGATGAATGCCTTGTAGCGCAGGCCCATGAAGCCGATGTTGGGCCGCTTGAAGATCTGGAGCATGGGCAGGCGGGTGATCCAGCGGCGCCAGGTGAGGATGTCGAAGACCACGCGGCCCATGACGATGGCGGTGAACAGGTTGAGGAGGAGGCCGATCATGAGGGTGAGGCCGAAGCCCTTGATGGGGCCGGTGCCGATCCAGTAGAGGATGGCGGCGGTGAGGATCGTCGTGAGGTTCGAGTCGAAGATGGTCCAGAAGGCGCGGTCGAAGCCCTCGCGGACCGCCAGGCGGAGCGGCTTCTCCGTGCTCCCGCCCATCTCCTCGCGGATGCGCTCGAAGATCAGCACGTTCGCGTCCACGGCCATGCCCACGGTGAGGGCCAGGCCGGCGATGCCGGGGAGCGTGAGCGTGGCGTCGAAGAGGATCATGATGGCCGTGAGCATCAGGACGTTCAGGACGACGGCCATGTCGGCGATCAGGCCGGCGAGGAGGTAGTAGGAGGCCATGAACAGGATGACGGCGCCGGCGCCGATGGCGCTGGCGAGGACGCCCTTGTTGATGAGGGCCGAGCCGAGCGAGGCGCCCACCGTGCTCTCGCGCTCCAGGCGCAGGGGGGCGGGCAGGCTGCCGGCCCGCAGCACCGTGGTGAGGGCCTCGCACTCCTTGACCGTGAAGTCGCCCTCGATCACCGCGTTGCCGAAGATGCGCGACTGGATGACGGGCGCGGAGTAGCAGGTGCCCTTCTCGGCGATCTGGTCGCCCGAGCGCTGGGTGTTCAGGATGATGGCGAGCTGCTCGCCGATGTGGTCGCCGGTGATCCGCGCGAAGTCGCGCTCGCCGCGCGGGTTGAAGCGGACCATGACGCTGGGGCCGAGGCGGCGGCCCGAGCCCGACGTGTCCACCCACGTGCTCGAGATGTTCTCGCCCGTCATCTCCACCTGGTCGCGGACCAGGATCTTGCGCTCGACGTAGCGCTCCTCCTTGAGGGAGCGAAGCGGGTACTCGGTCCAGCCGGGCGGGGCCTTGCCCGTCTCGTGCCAGGTCTTGTAGGCCTCGGAGTTCTCGGGCGCGACGAGGCGGAACTCGAGGTGGCCGATGTTCTGGATGACGCTCTTGAGGGTTTCGAGAATGGCGGCCTCCTGGCCGGGGAGCTGCACGAGCAGGCGGTCGGCACCCTGGGCCTGGATGCGCACCTCGCGCAGGCCGTAGGAGTCGATGCGGCGCTGGATCACCGCCTTGATCTCCTCGGCGCTCGCGCCCGCCGTGGCCTGGGGGTCGTGGAGGATGCGGTAGAGCAGCTCGGTGCCGCCGCTGAGGTCGAGGCCCAGGTTCAGCCCGCGCGAGAGGACCAGAAGCGTGCGCTTCTTGCGCGACCGCCCGTCCTTCGGCGCCAGGGGCTCGGCCGACAGCTCGCGCTCGATCTCGTAGTGGAACGGGCTGGTCAGCCACGTCCACCAGCTCGTCACCTTGAGCGACTCGACCTCGCGGTCCTCGGGCTGCACGCGCCCGCGGTCGTCGTAGGTGTCCACCGCCACCCGCACCGCGTACGGCGTGTCGCGGAACGGCAGGAAGATGAGGAACGAGAGGACGAGCACCACCACCACGAGCGGCGCCCGCCACGTGAGGTTCTTCGACTCGCGCGGCAGGCTGTCCACCAACCGGGTCCAGAACTTCGGCATCGAGAGGAACTCCGAATCAGGGGTCTACTTGTCCAGACGTTTTCAGCTCTTTTCGCCCTTTTCGTCCTTGCCGCCCTCGCCCTCGCCGGGTGCGACGACGCCGGCGATGGCCGAGCGGCTGAGGGTGAGCCTGCAATTGTCGTCCACCTTCAGAATGACCTCGCGGTCGCGGACGTGTGTGATGATGCCGTGGATGCCGCCGCGGCTGATGATCTTGTCGCCCTTCTTCAGGTTCGAGACCATGTCCACGTGCTCCCGCTGGCGCTTGCGCTGCGGGCGAATCATCAGGAAGTAGAGGATGGCGAACATCACGCCGATGAAGAGCAAGCTCTGCATCAGCGGGTTGCCGCCCGGTTGCTGGGGGGCGGGGGCATCCGCGGCCAAGGGGAGAAGCCCCGTCCAAAGCGTGGCGAACAGGCTCATTGTCTCTCCGTGTTTTCCGGCTGCGAGTAGGAGTCGAGGAAGGCGCTCTTGAATGCGGCGAGTCGCCCCTCGAGGATCGCCTGGCGGCAGCCACGCACCAGGCGCTGGTAAAAGGCCACGTTGTGCAGCGACGTGAGGACGGCGGCGGCGATCTCGCGGGCGTGGAACAGGTGCCGCAGGTAGCCGCGGGAGAAGCCGCGGCAGGCCGCACAGTCGCACGTCGGGTCGAGCGGGCGCGGGTCGTCGCGGTGCCGCAGGTTGCGCAGGCGCACGACGCCGCGGGCCGTGAAGGCGTGGCCGCTGCGGCCGTTCCGCGTCGGCAGCACGCAGTCGAAGAGGTCCACGCCCCGCTCGATGCACTCGATCAGGTTGATCGGCGTGCCCACCCCCATCAGGTAGCGCGGCTTGTCGGCGGGCAGGTGGGGCAGCGTGGCGTCGAGCACGCGGTACATCAACTCGTCGCCCTCGCCCACGCTCACGCCGCCGACGGCGTAGCCGGGAAAATCCATGTCCACCAGGCGCTGGGCGCATTCGACGCGGAGGGGCTCGAAGACGCCGCCCTGGACGATGGCGAAGAGCGCCTGGTCGTCGGGGCGACCGTGTGCCTTCTGGCACCGAGCCGCCCAGGCGATGCTGCGCCGCATCGCGACCTCGGCCGCGTCGCGCTCGCACGGGTACGGCGCGCATTCGTCGAAGGCCATGAGAATGTCGGGGCCGAGGACGTTTTGGATCTCCGTCGCCTTCTCGGGCGTCAGGGTGATCCGCGCTCCGTCAATGTGCGACTGGAATTCGACCCCGTCGTCGGTCACTCGCCGCAGCTCGGCGAGCGAGAAGACCTGGAAGCCGCCGCTGTCGGTGAGGATCGGGCGGCTCCAGCCCATGAAGCCGTGGAGGCCCCCGAGGCGGGCGACGACCTGTTCGCCGGGCCTCAGATGGAGGTGGTACGTATTGCCAAGGAGCATCTGGACGCCGACCGCCTCGAGCTGGCTGGGCAGGAGCGCTTTCACTGCCCCTTGCGTGCCCACGGGCATGAAGGCGGGGGTCTCCACCCGCCCGTGCGGCGTGTCGAGCCAGCCGGCGCGTGCGGCGCCAAGACCAGTAAGGATACCGAAGAGAGGCCGTTTCGTCAAATCACACCTGGGCATGGGATGTATCTGGCACTCGCGGCGTCACCTTCAGAGGCGGCCCAATCGTGCTCGTCGCCGTCCTCGTCGTCGTCGTCGAATCGGTTGGGCTCGGGCTCCGTCACGGGATTCGAGGACGAGGACGACGACGAATGGGACGCCGGGGTCAGGTTCAGTGCGTTGCATAGAGCCGTGTGAGCTGTGCCCCGGGGTAGTAGTGGCGGAGGATCTCGGGGGCCGAGAAGTGCGCGTCGGCCATGCCCTTGCTGCCCCACTGGCACATGCCCACGCCGTGGCCGAAGCCGCGCCCCTGGAACTCATAGCCTTCCGCCGTGGCACGCAGGTCGAAGAAGGTGCTCGGGAGCTTCGAGGGGCCGACGGCGAGGCGGAACTCGCTGGCGGGCATGGCCGCGCTGCGCCCGCCGCCCAGGGTGACCGTGATCTCCTTGGCGCGGCCCGTTGCCGTGCGGGCGCTCACCGCGATGCCCATCAACTGCTGAATGCCCTGGCCGCTCTTGGCCAGAGCATCGGCAAGCTCCACCTTGGGGATCAGCCTCGTCCACGAGAAGTGCTTGGAGTCCTTGCAGTACGGGCACGCGACGGCGGACAGGGGGAGGAGCGGAGGGTCGGGGAAGACCTCCTGGACGGCCTCGGTGTGGCCGCCGCAGGTCGAGTGGTAGTAGCAACGGAAGAGCCTCATCTGGTACAGGAGCACCATGCCCGCCGTGCGGTCCACGGCAGCGTTGAGGCGGGGGTCCTCCTTGGCCATGCCCAGGTAGTTCTGGTCCATCACGGTCGCGTAGAGGTCGAAGGGTCCGTCGCGGCGCTGGGCCATGCGCCACATGGCGTAGGAGCGGGCGACGACGGCCTGGGCCTCGAGGGCCGCGGCCGGCCAGCCGGGATAGGTCTCGCCGCCCAGGACGCCGTAGAGGTAGTCCTCGATGGGCAGGACGTTGAGGAGGGCGAGCCGGCCCTCGCCCAGCCGCCGCACGGCCAGGTCGCCGCGGTAGCGGCGGCCGTCCACGGTGAGCGCGGCGCTGCCCTGGATGCGCAGCAGCACGGCGTCGTCGGGGAAATGGCGGTCGCCCACGATCAGGGCCGCCGCGGAGGACCGGACCCGTCCGTCGGCCAGCGGCGGGCAGTGGGCCAGCACGGCCGGCGTGCCCCGCGTGCGCGGGCCCCACGGCTCGATCGTGTAGGGGGCGGAGATGGCGAGCCCGGCGCTCGGCACGTTCTCGGCAAGGAGCACGCGGACCGGGCGCGCCGCTCCGCTCGGCGTGGCGATCTCGGAGGGCACGTGCGTCACCACCCTGCGCGCCACGCACGAGGGCGCCAGGCACAGCGTCGCCACGACGCCGACGGCCACGGCGGCCTGGAGTGCCCGTCGGATGGCTGCGCGGGTGGTTCTGGTCATCGCGTGTGCCCGCTTGCTTTGCCGGGGCTGGTCAGTCGCTCCTGGGCGCCGCCCGAGGGCCGGGCTGCCGTGCGCCGCGGTAGAGCTCGACCGCGGTGTCGCGGTAGCGCTCGTGCTCGCTGAAGATGCAGCCGCAGTACTGCTGTCGGTAGAGCTGGAGGCGTCGTGCCTGCTCCATGCCCCGGTCGTGAAGGTGTCGGCGATCCGTGTCGTCGAAAGCGACGCCGTAGCGCCCAGCGGCCGCGTGCCCGAGGGTGCAGAGGGCGTCGCGATCCTGCTGGGGGCTGACGAGGAGTGTGGAGGTGAACCTGGGGAAGCCGTGCTCGGCGGCGTAGCGGGCGGTGGCGTCGAGCCGCATCGCGTAGCAGGCGTGGCAGCGCTCGGGGCGTGCCCGGCGAGCGCCGATGGCATCCAGGAAGCTCTCGAGGCCATAGGCGTCGCAGGCGACGAGGGGGAGGCGCTCACGGTCGGCGAGGACCTGGCAGGCCTTGAGGCGACGACGGAACTCGATCAGCGGGTGGATGTTAGGGTTGCAGAACAGAGCCGTGGGCACTACGCCGTCCTCGCGCAACTCGTCCAGCAGCGCGCACAGGCAGGGGGCGCAGCAGGCGTGGATGAGCGTGGGCTCAGTGGCCTTCGTCTTCATCGGCGGGTTCGGACTCGTCGCCAGTCGGCAGCACGTGCTGCTCGGGTTCGAGCAAGTCCTCGTCTTCGTCCTCCTCGCCCTCGAGCGCGGTTTCCTTGAGCTGAAGGCCGTAGCGGGCCAGCTTCTCGTTGACCTCGTTGAGGGAGGTGCGGCCGAAGTTCCTGCTGGCAAGGAGCTCCTCGGCGGAGTGTTGGACGATTTGGCCGATGGTGGTTATCCCGAGGCGCTCCATGCACTTACGGCTGCGCATCGAGAGGTTGAGTTCGCTGATGGGGATGTTGAGCGCGGCCTGGTCGGCGGCGGTGGCGGCGCCGGCGATCGCGGCAGTGGCAGCGGCAGCGCTGGCCGCCAACTGAGCCGGGCCCTCTTCGCGGGCCTCGCCCAGGCGCAGGCCGCGGGCCTGCAAGACCTCTTTGATCTCCTGGAGCGAGGTTTCGCCGAAGTTCTTGGACGCCAGCAACTCGTCCTCGGTCATACTGCACAGGTCGCCGAGAGTATCCAGGTTCATGCGCTGCAAGCAGTTACGCACTCGGACGGAGAACTCGAAGTCGCTGACGGGGATCTCCATGAGCTTCTGGCGGCGCTCGAGCTCGCGCTGGCGGTCCTCGTCGTACGTCATGTCGAGCGCGCCGTGGGCATCCTTGAGGAACATCCGCGCGCGCGGGTGCGTGGGGTCCACGCGGAGCACGCGGCGGTAGCATTCGATGGCGCGGTCGTAGTCGCGGCGGTCCTCGCACAGGACGCCGAGATTGATGAGGGCGTTGACGTAGAGGGGCGGGGATGCGGCCAGGGCGGTGTAGTGTTCCAGCGCGCGCTCCTCGTCGCCGCGGAGCGCCTGGGTATAGCCGAGGCGGAGGGCCGCCCCGGGATGCCGGGGGTCGAGCTCAAGGGCCTTCTCGTACTCGGCGACGGCGTCCTCGTAGCGGCCGGTGAGGTCGAGGCAGAGGCCGACGAGGTAGTGCGTGGCGGGGTCGTTGGCGTGCGCGCGCGCGAGTGCCCGTGAGGTGGCGAGGGCGGCCTCGGGCTTGCCGTTCTTGGCGGTGGCCTCGGCCTCGCCGAGGGCGGCCAGGCGCTTGGTGGCGGCCTTGCCCCGCTGGGCGCGGGCGAAGGCATCCACGGCCTTGGTGAAGTGGCCGTTCTCCAGGTAGCACTGGCCGAGGAAGTAGTCGGCCTCGGTCGAGCCTGCCGCGGTGAGGTTGGCGATCGCCTCGTCGAGGCGTCCGAGGGCCCAGAGCCCCACGCCGATCACGAGCGCCGCGTCCTCGCGGCGCAGCTCCTTGCCCCCGATGGTGGGGTTCTCGATGAGCTCGATGACGAGTCGCTCGAGTTGGCGGCGGTGGTCGAGCGACTGGGCCTGCGCGGAGCGGAGGCGGAGGCACTGCGCCGCGTCGCCCTTGCTTCCGAGGAGGAGTTGCTGAACGTCAAGCTCCTGTGTGGTGGTCTCGGCCATGCTTCGCTTGCCCCTTTATTGACGCAGCGGAGTGCCAGGGCGGGTTCAGATGCCGTGTAAACCCCTAATTATATGGAAGGGCGGCTGATTTGCAAGGAAAAGTTATGCGTTTGACAGCCAGCCCGGCCTTCTGCTATCTTACCCTGCCAGGCCCTGGTCGTGGCTGGAGGATCGGGATGAAGGCCGAGATGTCGCGCCGGAGTTTTGTCGTCGGCACCGCCGTCGTGGCCGGCAGCGCCTTCGGGCTCGGGCTGTGGCGGCGATCGCGCTCCAGGGGCCGGGTGCTCAAGGCCGCTGCGCCGTGCGCGCTGGCGCTCGGGCCAGGGAAGCTGGTCGTCGCCAGGGGAGGGGACCCCGCCCAGAACGTGCGCCGCGCGCTGGATGCCGCCGGGGGCCTGAAGGCCCTGGTCAAGGGCCGGCAGACGGTGGTTATCAAGCCCAACATGGCCTGGGACCTCCCGCCCGACACCGGGGCCAACGCCAATCCCGCCACGGTGGCGGCTGTCGTGGCGCTGTGCCGCGAGGCCAGCCCCGACGCCCGCGTGGTCGTGTTCGACCGCACGATGGCGCGCGACCCCGCCGGCCCCTACCGCACCAGCGGCATCGCCGACGCCGTCCGCAAGGCGGGCGGCACGGTGCACGTTGTGGATGAGAACCGGTTCCACGAGGTCGCGATTCCCGACGCCTTTGCCCTCGAGCGATGGTCCTTCTACGAGCTGGTCCTGTTTCAGGACCAGGTGGACGTGTTGATCAACATCCCGGCGGCGAAGACCCACAGCACGTCGGGGCTGACCCTGGGGATGAAGAACGTCTTTGGCATGGTCGGCGGCGAGCGCGGCCAGCTCCACCAGCAGATCCACGAGAAGATCGCCGACCTCAACCGCGTGGTGAAGGTGGACCTGACGATTCTCGACGCCACGCGCGTGATGTTCCGCAACGGCCCGAACAGCCCCCGGCGGTCGGACGTCGACGCTACGCCCGAGCGGGCGCAGCGGATCGTGGTCGGCACCGACCCCGTGGCGGTGGACGCCTATGCGGCCAAGGAGCTGTTCGGGCGCGACCCGGCCGACGTCGGCTTCATCCGTCTGGGCGCGGAGGCCGGGCTGGGAGACATGAAGTTCACTGTGAGGGAAGCATGATGGATCCGGATGCGTGACCCGTGACGCGTGACCCGTGACCAGAGGAGAGAGCCCGACCGCTTTCGTCGCTCCTGTCACGCGTCACGCGTCACGCGTCAGGGGAAACCATTGAGCAGACTCCGCTGGCTCACGCAACTCGTCACATTCCTGGTCTTCGCGGCGCTTCTCGTGCATGCCGCGGCGCTGGTGGGCAGCGCGCTGGTGCCGCCCGACGCGGTGCTGCGGCTCAGCCCGCTGGCGGCGCTGGCCACGATGCTGGGCGCGGGCGGCTTCATCGCGCGCTACGTGCCGGCGCTCGGCCTGCTCGTGCTTGCCGTGGCATTCGGGCGGTTCTTCTGCGGCTGGGTGTGCCCGCTGGGCAGCACGCTCGACGCCACCGACCACCTGCTCACGCCTGCCCGGAAGGGCAGGAAGCCGACGCTGTACGACGGGCGACGCCTCAAGTACTACGTCCTGGCGTTCCTGCTCGTGGGCGCGGCCCTCGGCATCAGCGCCGCCGGCTGGCTCGACCCCCTGAGCATCGCCACCCGCAGCTACGGCCTGGTCGTCGTGCCCTACGTCGCCTGGCTCAGCGGCGGCGTGGGCCTGGCGTTCCGCGACCTGCCGGCCGGGCCTCTGGGCGACTGGTGGGCACGCGGCTCGAGCGCGCTCCTCGCCGGCGGCAGCGTGCCGACCTATCACCAACACGTCGTCTTCGCTCTCCTGTTGCTGCTTCTCCTCGGGCTCGGCGTCTGGTATCGCCGCTACTGGTGCCGCAACCTGTGCCCCCTCGGGGCGCTGCTGGGCGTCGTGTCGCTCAGGCCCCTGCTGCGCCGCTCGGTGAGCGAGGAGTGCAGCTCGTGCCACAAGTGCGAGCGCGTGTGCCCGATGGGCTGCATCACGGCCGGCGGCAAGGGCACCCGCAGCGGGGAGTGCATTCTGTGCCTGCGGTGCCAGGACTCGTGTCCGACGGACGCCATCCGGTTCACCCGCCGCCAGCCGCGGGAGCAGGACGTGGCGGTGGACCTCACGAAGCGTGGCTTCCTGGCCACGATGGGCGCGACGGTGGCGGCGCTGCCGGTGCTGCGGATCAACCCCGAACGCCACGGCACGAAGGAGCGGCTGCCCGTCCTGCGCCCGCCGGGCGCGCGGCCCGAGGACGAGTTCCTCGCACGCTGCGTGCGCTGTGGCGAGTGCATGCGGGTGTGTCCCACCCGGGCGCTTCAGCCCTCGGCGTTCGAGGCGGGCGTCGAGGGGCTCTGGGCGCCGCGCCTCGTGCCGCGCATGGGCTACTGCGTCTACCCGTGCACCGCGTGCGGCGCCGTGTGCCCCTCGCAGGCCATCGAGAAGCTGGCGTTCGAGGCGAAGCGCACCCGCGCCCTCGGCAAGGCGAAGTTCGACATGAGCCGCTGCATCCCCTGGCGCGGCCACGCCCGCTTCCAGGAGGGCCTGGCCGAGTGGAAGGACTGCAATTGCGGCACCTGCGAGGAGGCCTGCCCCGTGCCCGGCAAGGCCATCCGCTACAACCGCTTCGTCGGCAAGGTGGGCGGCAGGGAAATCGTCATTGACCGCCCCTACGTGGTCGAGGACCTCTGCGTCGGCTGCGGCTTCTGCGAGAACGTGTGCCCCGTGGCCGGCGCCGCCGCCGTGCGCGTCGAAGGCCCGGCCGGCACGGCCAAGGTGGCCCCCGAGGAAAAGCCTCCCGGGCCCGCGGGCGTGGACCCCAACCACGCCCTCGCCCCCAAGCTCGACGCCTGGACGCGTGACGGCGAGGTCCGCGTCTACGTGGGGCCGAACGGCCTGTTCGAATACATCAACGGCGCGGGCGAGCCGTATCTCACCTACGCCTTCGTGCAGGTCGCCGCCGCGAAGTACCGGCAGGAGCGGATGGAGGTGAACGCCGACCTCTGGTACTTCCAGACGCCCGAGGAGGCGTTCGGCGCCTACAGCCGCGACTGCTCCGCAGGCGCCCGCGCGGTCGAGAAGCTCGGCAACGGCGGCGGCAGCGGCGAGGGCGAGGTGTGGGTGTGGAACGGCGCCCACTACCTCCACCTCGTGAGCCTCGGCAATCGGCCGGCCGCGCGCGGCGACCTGGCCGGGCTCGCAAAGGCCATTCTCGCGCGGATGCCCGAGGGCGTGCCGAAGCTCCCTGCCGCCGTCGTCGCGCTGCCCGTGGCCCTGCGCGAGCCGACCAGCGTCCACTACTTCCACGCCGACCTCGCGGCGCCCGACGTGTTGCCCGCCGACCTCACGGGGCCGAAGGGCCTGGCGATGGCGGCCGGCACCCCCGCCGCCTTCGCCCGCTACGCCGAGGGCGGCAAGCCGAGCCACTGGATCGTCGTCGTCGAATACCCGTCCCCCGCCGAGGCCGGGGCCGCGCACAGGCGCTGCCTCGAGCTGCACGCGGGCAAGCAGGTCCCCGTGGACGCCGGCGCACCCGTGTTCGACGCGGGCGGCGGCAATCTCGTCGTCTTCCTCCAGGCTGGCCGCCGCATGGGCGCGGTGCTCAAGGCCCAGGGGCCCGACGCCGTGAAGAGGGCCGCCGCGGCGCTCCAGCAGTCCCTCTCTCAGTAGCCGCCTCACGCAACGGAGAATCTCCTCATGGCGAAGCGTTCCAAGCGTCAACTGGGGTTTGCCACGCAATGCGTCCGGGCGGGGGACCCGGTGGACGACCAGTGGGGCTCGGTGGCCCCGCCCATCTACCAGACCTCGACGTTTGCGTCGGCCGACACGCGGGCGCAGTGGGAGATCATCGAGGGGAAGCGCCCCGGCCACTGCTACACGCGCTACAGCAACCCGACCACGCGCGGCCTGGAGGTCAAGGTGGCCGCCCTCGAGGGCGGTGAGGACGCCGTGGCTTTCGCCAGCGGCATGGCCGCCGTGAGCGCCTGCGTCCTCGCCTGTGTCAAGGCGGGCGACCACGTGGTCGTCCAGCGCGACGTCTACGGCGGCACCTTCGAGGTCTTCCACCGCCTCCTCCCGCGCTTCGGCGTGAAGGTCGCGACCGTGAACGCCACCGACCTCGCCCAGGTCCGCGCCGCCGCACGCAGGGGCACGAAGCTCCTCTACGTCGAGACCCCCGCGAACCCGCTCCTGAGCGTCGTGGACCTCGCCGGCGTGGCCGCGATCGGCCGCAAGGTGGGCGCGACGACGATGTGCGACTCGACCTTCGCCACCCCGGCCAACTGCCGCCCGCTGGAGTTCGGGATCGACGTCGTGCTCCACTCGGCCACAAAGTACCTCGGCGGCCACGCCGACGTGATGGCCGGCGTCGCCGTCGCAACCACCGCATTCTGCGACAGGCTGGAGGACATGCTGCGCATCCTGGGCGGCGTGCTCGACCCCTTCGCCGCCTGGCTCGTCACCCGCGGCATCAAGAGCCTCGGGCCGCGCGTCGCCGTCCACAACGCCAACGCGATGGCCTGCGCCGAGTTCCTCGCCGGCCACTCCCGCGTGCGCGCCGTCCACTATCCCGGCCTCCCCAGCCACCCGCAGCACGAGCTGGCGAAGCGCCAGATGCGCGGCTTCGGCGGAGTGCTGAGCTTCGAGGTGGACGGGACGGCGCGGGCGACGTCGGCCGTCGTGGACCGCCTCCGCATGTTCCGCGTCGCGCCGTCGCTCGGCGCCGTCGAGTCGCTCGCCCTTCAGCCGGCCGCCACCACCCACTCGAAGCTCTCGCCGCGCGAGCGCAAGGCCGTGGGCATCCGCGACAGCCTGGTGCGCCTGGCCTGCGGCATCGAGTCGGCGGAGGACCTGGTGGACGACCTCCGCCAGGCCCTCGGCGGGCGTCGGAGGCGGTGAGCCGCCCCCTCACGGGTTGCCCCATGAACACCGTTCGCGGCCTCTTTGCCCCAGTGCCTCGCCTTGCTGCCCCAGTGGCCACCCTGGGCGCCTTCGACGGAGTCCATCGCGGCCATCAGCGCATCCTCGCCGAAACCGTCGCCTGGGCGCGAGACGCCGGCGGCCAGGCCGTGGTCCTGACCTTCGACCCGCTGCCGAAGGCCGTCGTGGGGCCGGGCGGCGCCCTGTGCATCACCTCGCTCCCGCACCGCCTCGCCCTGATGCAGCAGTGCGGGCTGGACCTGGCCGTCGTCGTGCCCTTCGACGCCACGGTCGCCGAGATGCCCGCCGAGCGATTCGTCCGCGACGTGTTGCTGGGCTGGATCGGGGCGCGGCGCGTGGTCTTCGGGCGCGACTCGACCTTCGGCCGCAAGGCCGAGGGCGACCTCGCACTCCTCCGACGCCTGGAGGCCGACGGCCTGCTCGCCGTCCGCTCGCCGGCCCCCGTGCGCTACCGTGGCGGCATCATCTCCAGCACGGCCATTCGCCAGGCCATCGGCGCCGGCGGCCTGCGGGCCGCGGCGGCCATGCTCGGCCGCCCCTTCTCGCTCCTGGGCACCGTCGTGCGCGGCGAGGGGCGGGGGCGCTCGCTCGGCTTCCCCACCGCCAACCTCGACCTCCACCACGAGGCCATCCCGCCCGACGGCGTCTACGCCACCTTGGCCCATGTCCCCTCCGTTGCTGGAAGTACAGACACAGGCAAGATGCCTGTGCCACCAGAGCGTGACAGCGGTGGCACAGGCTTCCAGCCTGTGGGTGGGGGAGGTGAAGGTGGCGCAGGCTTCCAGCCTGTGCATTTCCCTGCCTATCCAGCGCTCACCTACGTCGGCCGCCGCCCCACCTTTGCCGCCGATGATGCGGCCACCAGCATCGAGGTCCACGTCATCGGCCTCGAGGCCGACCTCTACGGCCTCGACATCGAGGTGCGCTTCGTCCGGAGGCTCCGCGGCGACCAGCGCTTCCCCTCGGCGGACGCCCTCGTGGCTCAGATGGAGGCCGACCGCCGCGCCGCCCTCCGCGCCTGCCGCGCCGCGCTCCGACGCACGAGACCCGGCCCCACCACCCCCAGCTAACAAAGGCGTGCATCGCCCCACATACTCTACGAGGGCGGAGTTCACCACACAGGAAAGGACGGAACCCCATGCGAATGCAGCGGTGCTTGGCGGCGCTCGTGGCCCTGGCCGTGGCTTGCCCGGTGGCGCACGCGCTCGACATCGAGAAGCCCCGAAACATCATCCTCATCGGCTGGGACGGCGCGCAGCGGCAGCACGTGCACGAGGCCCTCGACCGCGGCGAGCTGCCCACCCTCAAGGCCCTCGCCGCCGAAGGCGTGATGCTCGATGTGGACGTGAAGGGCACCACGGACACCAAGGCCGGCTGGAGCCAGATCCTGACGGGCTACAACCCCGACGTCACAGGCGTCTACAGCAACGGGCGCTACCGCGACGTACCGAAGGGCCTCAGCCTCTTCGAGCGCCTCGAAGAGCACTTCGGCAAGGACGATTTCGTCACCGTCGCCGTCATCGGCAAGAAGGGCCACTGCGGCGAGATCGACCCCCCGAAGAAGACCAAGCTCGAGGCGGGCAAGGACGCCGAGCCCCCGGTCAAGGAGAAAGCCAAGGGCAAGCGAAAAGGCCGCCAGCCCGGCGCCGGCAAGGCCGCCCAAGGGCAGATCGTCGAGGAGGACGGCGTGAAGTACCGCGTCTTCGGCGGCTCGCCCTACTACACCATGCACTTCGCCTGCGATACCTGGGAGTTCGGCCTCATGCAGGACGCCAAGGTGGGCACCCGCGCCCTCGCGCTCCTCGAACAGCACAAGGACAAGCCGTTCTTCTTCTTCGTCCACTTCGCCGAGGTGGACCACAGCGGCCACAAGCACGGCGAGAATTCCAAAGAGTACAACGACGCCCTCATCTCCAACGACACGTGGACGGGCAAGATCCTCGAGAAGCTGAAGGAGCTGAAGCTCGACGACAAGACGCTCGTCTACGTGACCGCCGACCACGGCTTCAACGAGGGGGCGAAGAACCACAGCAAAGCGCCGTTCATCTTCCTCGCCACCAACGACAAGCGGGTGCAGAAGCCGGCGACCCCCACCACGCGGGCCGACGTGCCCGCGACCATCCTGGCCCGCTTCGGCTTCGACCTGGCCAAGCTCCAGCCCCCGCTGGCGGGAAGGCCCCTCGTCGCACGCTGATCTTTGCTTACATGCGTGCGCTTCGGCAGCCCGCGTTCGGGGGCTGGCCCGGAGCGCCTGGAAAGATGTGGGCAAAGACAAGCGCCCCGCCGCCCGCTACTCGCTGAAGTCCAGAATGTCGAAGTCCTCGTAGTGATGGAAGTCCAGCACGGAGAGCGGGGCGGAGCTGGTGAGCTCCTTGCCCTCCTCGAGGTACACCGAGTAGTCGTAGCGGCAGACCGCGAAGCGCCAGCGGTCGCCGAGCTGCGGCCTGGGCGCCGTGCCCGCGAACGCCGTCCACGGGATCGCCGCCTCCACGATCCAGCCCTTGTCGCGGTCCTTCCAGCTGTTCAGCGTCCCGCTGATCGCCACGGCCGCCTTGATGCCCGAATCCCAGTCCTTCCAGCGGTCGAGCGAGCCGGCCGCCCCCCGTCGCCCGATCAGCAGATCGAGCACCGTGCCGAGCGGGGTCACGTGAATCTCGTAGTAGGCCGGCTCCACGTCGCTCGGCTTCAGGAACAGCTCCGCCACGTCGTCCTCCCACGTCCACGAGTCGCGGTCCTTCTTGATCGCGAAGATGTCGAAGTCCTCCATCACCATCGCCAGGTACAGGCACTCGTTGTCCCAGAGCAGTTGGGCCGAGCTGGGGTGGCGGGGCTTCTTGCCGTCGGGCGGGATGCGGAAGTCGTCGAGCGCGTAGGCCCGTTCCCAGGCCGACTCATCGAGCTTGCCGTCAATCGTGATCTTCCCGACCACCCGGCGGCAGGGCACGATCCGCGCCCTGCCCGTCGTCGCCTTCGGCGCCCCGGGGAAGCACCCCGCCGCGAGCAACCCGACGACCGCGACGCCCAGCACTCGATACCTCATCGTGTACTCCTTGATTGGCTTGTGGCTCACCCCTGCCGATTCTAGCCGCCCCCGAGCCGCGTGTCAACCAAGCCTCCCCCCTCGCCAAGCTCAGCAGTCTGATCTGCGGGAATCGTGAGACTTCAGGCGGCTGAAGTGTCACCGGGAATCCACTTTCTACCCAACGCGGGAGGGCGAGGCTCCCGCCGAGCCGCGCCGACGGCCAGACTGCGGCTCCGCCGGAGCGTCGCCCCCCCCGGCCCGGCACTTTCCGCAGCAGAGCCGAGTTGGAGATAGCTCTGGCGCCGGCTTGGAGGCGTCGGAATCGAGCGTGATGTCCCCCCGACTGGCCCAACCCGCTAACCCTTCGATGATCCTCGTCTTCGACGATCAAGCACCCGACAGATCAGGAACCCGATGACAACCCCGGCAAGCACCAATGCGACGGGGGCCAGGATCCCGGGCGCATGCCCACGCGCCTCCTCCGCCTCACCTTCGTGTCCCGGTTGGGTGCGAGTCTCGCCAAAGACCTCTCTGGGGGGTCTTCTGCCTTCCTTGAGGCCCGCCTCTACTTCCGCAGCAAGTTCTGCGACCTGCGGGTTCGGATCGTTCTTGAGGGGTTCCACATATGCCATGAGGGATCGGTCTCCCCGCTTCCACAGATGCACCAATGCAGCGTACCGCTTGGCGTGATCATCCGAAGAAAGGAGTTCACGGTACACTTCGCGCGGCACGGTTATGCCCTGCTCGTCACACACATCGAACATGGTTTCACACACATAGAAGAAGCCGGACTTGCCGATCCTGAGGATAGCGTCGCGGCCGGCATCGGTTCCCGCGAACTTGGCGAGTGCCTGTAGAACGGTGTGGGCCGAGTAAGGGTCCAGTGTCGCGCCCAACTCCAGGTGGGTCACAACCCTGGGATCGTCCACATACGACAGGAGATCCACTGTTCGCCTCAGCCGCCAGAGCTGGTCATCGTCAAGACGCGTCCCGCGCCCTATGACTTTGAGCTCTACCAGGGGCTTGGCATACCCTGCAATGGCTGCGTCTGTCAGTTGCCCTGGGCTGACCGAGACCTGGAATTGCCCGGTCAGCGAACGCTCGGGTCGCTGGCTGAACCATTCCGCGTCTTCCCGGTACCTAACCCTGTAGCTCACGGTGAACTTCCTTGGGCTCTGGTTATGGAATCTGAACCGCTGCTTCAGAGGAAACGTGATACGCAATTCCTCCCGAGGCCCCAGCGTGCGGAGCTCCACGCCGGGATCTGAGGAGTACATGCCCTGGGTCAGAGGCGGAGCCGCTGGAGTCGCGTCACGATCATTGCATGTCAGAGACACCCCCAGCGCGTCTGGGTACTCCATGAGAATGGCCGTCTCGCCGTCAGAAAAGCTTCTGACGCTGAACAGGACGGGAATGGGCCCCGCCAATAGAGCGGGCCCGGCGACAGGTGTGAATCTGACCTCGATGGTGGGCTGTCCGGCAAGCGACACCGTCCACAACCACACTTCCAGGACACAGCCCAACACCGGCGTTGAGCACCACAATGTCCGCATGGAGTTTCTGCGGGCGATGGGCAGGGGTATGTCGCTGCGGGTGTCCAGCAGGGGAGTGGTCATGGCGCCGCCTCCAAGGCTGTCCTGATGATACGCCGGCGGGACGGGGGCGTCAAGGGGAAGGAGGGGTGTTCGGGGGGCGGTGTTCGGTTGTCGGGTACGGAGGGGGACTCGATGGCGGGATGATTGGGGGCAGAAGGGCTGGGGGACCTGTCCCCCAGACCCCCTGGGGTTTTCCGCTTTGGGGCCAACGGCAACCGTGCGTCGCACGGGAACGGTCGAACCGGCGGAGATGGCGGCGGGGAGGGGGGGTGATCACCTTGGCCGAGGCGGGGAGAGGCCGGCTCGGGCGAGGAAGCGGATGCATGTGCTTGATATGACAAGGCTTATGGCGGTGCTGTGGCGCTGTGGCGCTTCCCGTCAAGATGATCAACCCCCGTGTTGCGCGCGTGATCACCTTGATCATGTTGCCTCGGATTGACTCGCGCCCCCCCGGAGGGGCGCGAGTCAATCCACCCCCGAGGCTCGGCGGGGTGCAGCGACGTAAGTCGTTGCGGGCTAATTAGTTGCAGCCTGCGGAGTGGATGCTAAGCGCTGCGGTTTGACTCGCGCCCACCAGAGGGGGGAAAAGGGCGCGAGTCAAACCAGTCGGCAGACGGAGGAGGAAGGACGGTGGGGCTGGCAGCTCCAGTTCCGGGCGCCGCCGGGCGGCAAGGCGAGGACGCCCTGGTTCGGGGGGCGGTCTGCTTCCCGCTCTTGCGCTTGACGGGTCGGTTGCTTTCGGCTACCATCGGGGTGTCTGGTCTGGAGGCACACTGCCCCGAGGGTTTCCCCCGGAGGACCATCGGCATGTCGAGGAAATATGGTTTCGCGCTCATCGGCTGCGGCGCCGTGGGCTCGCATCACGTCACCGCCATTTCGCAATTGCGCAATGCGCGGCTCGTGGCCGTGTGCGATGTGTTCGAGCCAAGCGCCCGGCGCTGCGGGGAACGCGCGGGCGTGCCCTGGTACACCGAGTACCACAAGATGCTGGAGCGGGACGACGTGGATGTGGTGAGCATCTGCACGCCGTCGGGCCTGCACATGGAGCCCACTCTCACCGCCATTGCAGCGGGCAAGCACTGCGTGGTGGAGAAGCCTCTGGAGATCGCGCTCGACCGGTGCGACAGGATGATCGCAGCGGCGGAGAAGGCAGGCGTGCAGCTCGCGACCATCTTCCCCTCACGCTTCGGCCTCGCCGCCCAGGAGCTGCGGAAGGCCGTGGACGCGGGGCGGTTCGGGCGGCTCACGATCGGCGACGCCTACGTGCGCTGGTGGCGCGAGCAGAGCTACTACGACAGCGGCGGCTGGCGCGGCACGTGGAAGCTCGACGGCGGCGGCGCACTGATCAACCAGACGATTCACAGCGTGGACCTCATCCAGTGGTATATGGGGCCGGCGAAGGCCGTCGCCGCCGTGGCGGGGTGCCTCGCCCACACGGGGATCGAGGTGGACGACGCGGCCATCGTGGCGGTCGAGTGGGCCAACGGCGCGCTCGGCGTGATCCAGGGCACGACGGCGGCGTGGCCGGGCCTCGACCGCCGCGTCATCATCTCGGGCGATGCGGGGAGCGCGATCCTGGAGGAGGACAAGCTGGCCTTCTGGCAGTTCCGCCGCGAGCGGGCGCGCGACGCGCGGATCCGCGCGGGCGAGGTGGGCGCCGAGGACATGGGCAGCGGGGCCTCCGACCCCATGGCCTTCAGCCCCGAGAACCACCGCCGCCAGCTCGCCGACCTCCTCCGCGCCCTCGACCGCGGCACGAAGCCGCTCGTGGACGGCGCCGAGGGCCGCAAGAGCGTCGAAATCGTCCTCGCCGCGTATAGGTCCGCCGAGACGGGGAAACGCGTGGAGCTGCCGCTTCCCTCGAGCTACAGGCCGGGTAGGAAGGGATTCACCGCCTGACTTTCGAAGGGGTTTTGCCAATGTTCAAGCAAGCCGTCTTCAGCGACGAAGTGTCTCAGGACCTCAGCCGTGTGATTGCGGTGTGCCAGCGCTTCAGTCTTCAGGGCATCGAGGTGCGCAGCGTGTGGGGCCACAAGGCGCCGCAGGACATTCCGCCCGCCGACGTGGAGCGGATGAAGACGATGCTGGCCGAGGCCGACCTGGACGTGTGCTCGATCGCCGCGCCCTTCTTGAAGTGCAACATGGACTCGCCCGAGGAGATCGCGAAGCATCACGACATTCTGCGGCGCTGCGGCGAGCTGGCCCACGCCTTCGGCATCCGGCTCGTGCGCGGCTTCACCTTCTGGCGCAAGGGCGAGTACGACAAGGCCCGCATCCTCGGCCTCTTCCAGCCCGTGCTGAAGATCCTCGAGGAGAACGACATCCTCCTGGGGATCGAGAACGAGGCCTCGACCTTCATCGGCACGGGCTCCCGCCTGGCCGACTTTCTCGAGGACCTCGATTCCGACCGCGTGGGGGCGATCTGGGACCCCTGCAACGTGCTCTACGACGCCGACGACCCCGAGACGCCCTACCCCGACGGCTACGAGGCCATCAAGCCCCGCATCATCCACGTCCACATCAAGGACTCCACGGTCAACGCCGAAGGCGAGCAGGAGTGCTGCCCCATCGGCGAGGGCGACATTGACTACGAGGGGCAGTTCGCTGCCCTCCTCGACGACGAGTACGACGGCTGGGTGTCGCTCGAGACCCACTGGCGCCCCGTCGCCCTCTCGAAGGAGCAGGTGGACACGCCCGGCGGCGCCGACTACTCGTCGAATGCCGAGCAGGCCAGCGTCATCTGCCTCGGGAACATGCAGAGGATCATCGGGAAGGTGACGAAGGCGTAGGAACGGCGGCTCCGGACGGCATTCATGACGCGTGACTCGTGACGCGTGACAAGAGGGAGAAGCGCGGCCTGGCCCTTTGTTCTGGTCACGGGTCACGCGTCACGCGTCCTGCTTCCGGCCACGGTAGAGCGCGGCGCCTTCTGCCTCAGTGCATCAGCGCGTCGGGGGGCAGCTCTTCCCCGGGCGGGGGCGCTTCGGCGGGAGGCTCCTCCATCGGCGGCTCCGGCTCGGGCGGAGGGGTCGGCTCTTCGGCCGGCGGCGCCGGCTCCTCGGGGGGCGCTGTCTCGTCCGTCATCCCCTCCTCAGGCTGATAGCCGCTTTCCTCGGTGTAGCTCGCGCCTTCGCCGGGCTGGCCCTCGGGGGGCGGCTGGTCCAGCGGCGCGCTGGTGGGGGGCTCGGAGGGTGGGGGAGAGGGCTCAGGAGGCTCGGGGGGCGGGCCGCCCTTGTCGTCCTCCTCGGGTACGTCCCACTTGGCGCGCCTCGGGCGGAAGAACTTGGCGGCGATGATGCCCAGCTCGTAGAGGACGATGAGGGGCACCGACATGAGCGTCAGCGTCACCGGGTCGCCCGTCGGCGTCAGGAGAGCGGCGACGATGAAGATGACCAGGATGGCGTGGCGGCGGTACTTGGCGAGGAAGCGGGGCGACACGATGCCGATCTTCGAGAGCAGCACGATGACAATCGGCAGCTCGAACGTCACCCCCAGGATCAGCATCATGAGCGCCTCGAGCTTGATCGTGTCCGCGATGTCCCAGATCGGCCGCGGCCCCAGCCACAGGGTGTCCTGGAGGAAGAACACGAGCATGATGGGGATGATCACGTAGTAGGCGAAGGCGGCGCCGGCCAGGAAGAGCACCATCGTGGACACGATGGCCGGGCCGATGAGGCGCCGTTCCTTCTTCTTGAGGCCCGGCGCCACGAAGGCCCAGAGCTGCCAGACCGTCACCGGGATTGTCACCGCCACCGCGCCCAGCAGGCAGTAGTAGACCGACGCCATGAACAGCGACTGCGGCGTGCGCACGAAGAGCAGGTCCTCGTACTTGACCTTGCCCCCCACGGCCTTGCACGCGGCCATGACGGGATACGTGAGCCAGTCGAACATCGGTTTGCGGAGGACGACGAAGAACAGGATGGTCGCGCCGAGCACGGTGCCGACGCAGATCATGATGCGCCAGCGCAGCTCGAGGAGGTGCTCGAGGAACGTCATCCGCTTCTGGTCGAGGCCGAACTCGTCTTTCTCGTTCGGCTCGGCGTCGAGCGGGTCGTCGTTCGTCTTCGTCGCGTCGTCGGCCATTGGCTCAGGGGTCCGTGCGGCATCCGGCCGCCCTTGCTGCCAGAACACATCGCGGCCCGCAGGCGGCGCCGCGGGCCAGAACCAGGGGGGCGATGGACGTGGATGGCACCCGCTATGCTATCGGAACGGGGCCGGTGAGTCAAGCGGGACGGGCTCGTGCCGGGGCGTGGACCGGGGTGGGGAGCGAAAATCCGCGGCGCGCCTTGCAAAGCTCCCTGCGTTTTGCTAGACTCCCCCGTCATTGGGGGTCCGAGCGGTGTGCCTGGCGGCGGGAGCCGGCGCGCAGCCGAAGGGGCTGCAAAGCACGGACCGGGGGCCGGTATCGGGTGCAGGAGGTGACGCATGCCATCGGAGTTGCCGGATTACGTGGCGTCGGCCAAGCCGGTGCCGCAGGACGCTCGCGCGGCGTGGTACAAGAATACCGCGCAGACCTATGCGGGCATCATGCTCTGGTTCGTGTTCTGGAACCAGGTGCCTCTCGGGCAGGCGCTGCCCGGAGCATCGGGCTGGAGCAACTTCGCGGGCGGCACGCTGGCGCAGGGCCTGGGCGTGGCCTTCCTCGGCCTGGTCGCAGCGGCCCTGATCTGCCACTTCCTCTTCTACCTCGTGCCCGGCATGCTCGGCATGAAGACGGGGCTGCCGCTCTACATCGTGGGCACCTCGACCTATGGCGTGCAGGGCGGCTTCCTGATGCCAGGGTTCCTGATGGGCGTGCTCCAGTTCGGCTGGCTCGCGGTCAACGCCTTCTTCGCGGGCTTCCTGCTGTGCGCGCCCTTCTTTGCCGACCCGACCAAGGTGTTCGGCTCGGCGCCACACGCCATCGTGGCCGCCGTGTGGGCCATCCTGGCGGCGTTCATGGGCTTGAAGGGGATCAAGTACGTGGCGCGCGTGGCCACCTTCCTGCCCCTCATCCCGCTGGTCATCCTGGTGATTCTCTTCGTCTCGACCGTTGGCGGCCTCGGCCAGTTTGACCCCGCGGCCCTCGTCGCCAAAGGCGCGACCTTCACGCCGGCCGAGGGCGCCGCCATACCGGCGCAGGCCCCGCTCGGCACCTTCGCCATCGTCGCCCTGCTCGGCACCTACATTGTCGGCTTCTTCGCCACCGCGGGCGCCGCGGGCTGCGACTTCGGGATGAACAACCGCAACGGCAAGGACGTGCAGCTCGGCGGCCTGTTCGGCGTCGCCCTTGCGACGATCTTCGCCGGCGGCATGGCCCTGCTCATCGTGGCCGGAGCTCACGGCTCCGGGATGGCCGGCGCGGGCGCGGCGATGGAGCCCACGGGCCTGATGGGCGCCATCGTGGGCGCGAAGGCGGCCCCCATCCTCATGTACCTGCTGGCCATCGCGGCCTTCCCGCCCGCCTGCTTCTCCGCCTTCATCGCGGCCAACAGCTTCAAGACCACGCTGCCGAAGGTCAACCCGTTCATCTCGTGTGGCATCGGCACCCTCGTCGCCATCGTCCTGGCCGTCACCGGCTGGGCCGGCAACGCCATCGGGGTCTTCTCGATCATCGGCGCCTCGTTCGGCCCCGTGTGCGGCGCGATGATGGCCGACTACCTGCTGGCGGGCCGCAAGTGGGCTGGCCCGCGGGCGAGCTTCAACCCCGCCGGCTGGATCTCGTGGATCGTCGGCTTCGCCGTCGGCGCCGCCGACTTCATCCCGCCCCTCGCAGGCAAGGTCCCTTGCCCGCCCGTGGCGGCCTTCGTCGTCGGCTTCATCCTCTACGTCGTCCTCGCCAAGGCGGGCCTCCAGTCCAAGACCCTCCAGATGCCCGCTGCCGGCAAGTGACCCGCAGCGATGCTGCCGGAACCCCACGCGGCCTGCTTCGGCAGGCCGCGTTTTTTCATGGGGGCCGGCCTGCGTTGAAACCGGCGGCGGCCTCTGCTACACTGCTGCGGCAGTCGGAGTGACCCGCGCGCTCGCTCGGAGGATCTGCCCGTGGACAATCGCCGCAGGCTCTTTCTCGCGTGCTGTCTCGCCCTGATCGCCAACGCGATGTGGTTCGCGGTCAGCGTGGACATCCTGGGCGACTTCGTGCGCCACTTCCGCTTCACCCGCGAGCAGGTGGGCCAGGCCGTGTCGTGGGGCGGCATGGTCGGCGTGGCCGCCATGTTCATCATCGGCGGCCTGCTCGACTTCATTGGCGTGGGCGTCGCGCTGTGGCTGGCGGTCGCGGCCCACCTGGTCGGCGTCACGCTGGTCATCTTCGCCCAGGGCTTCTGGTCCCTCGCCATCGCCTGCACCTGTCTCGCCCTCGCCACCAGCACCGTCGAGGCGGCCACGAACCCCTTCATCGCGACCGTCTACCCCGACCGGAAGACCCACATGCTCAACGTCTTCCACGCCTGGTGGCCGGGCGGCATCGTCATCGGCGGCCTCCTGGCCTGGGGCTTCTCGGCCGTCCTGAACGCGACGGGAGCGTCGCAGCGCCTCCTCGACATCAGTTGGCAGATCAAGATGGCCTTCGTCTACGTGCCCGTCATCGCCTACGCTCTGCTCATCCTGGGCCAGAAGTTCCCCAAGACCGAGCGGGTCCAGGCGGGGGTGCCCACGTCCGTGATGTTCAAGGAAGCCCTCCGCCCGATGTTCCTCATCCTCGTGTTCTGCATGCTGCTCACGGCCTCGATCGAGCTGGGGCCGAACCGCTGGCTCGGGATGTTCATCGAGGACCTGATGGGGATCCGCGGCGTGCTGGTGCTCATTTACCTGTCGTGGCTCATGTTCGTCCTGCGGTTCTTCGCCGGCCCGGTGGCCCGCGTGCTCACGCCCACGGGCATCATGGCCATCTCCAGCGTGGTCGCGGGCGTGGGTCTTCTGCTGTTGAGCGGGGTGCGCGGCTGGGGGAGCCTGCTGGTCGCCTCCACGGTCTTCGGCCTCGGCTGCACGTACATGTGGCCCACGATGCTCGGGATCGTCTCCGAGCGCTTCCCCAAGGGCGGCACGCTCCTCCTGGCCATCCTGGGCGGGGCCGCCGGCCTCTTCCTCTCCCTGGTGACCGGCCCCAAGATGGGCGCCATCCACGACCACTACGCCGAGGCCGCGGTCCGCGAGGCGCTCGCCCCAGCGGTCCAGGCCGAGGTCCTCGAACGCTACGCCGTCGTCGAAACCGTCCGGGAAGAGATTGGGCCGACCCTCGAGGGCACGATCGCCGGGCTTGCAGCGTCCCTCGACGCCGCCAGGCGGCCAGAGCCGGCGCCTGCCCCGCCTCCGACCGACGCGGCGACGAGGGAGCAGCCTCTCCCCAAGTCCCTTCTCACCAGGATTGACGAGGTGAAAGCCCAGCTCTCGGAGGCCGACAGACGCGCCGTCGAGGCTGCCCTGACGAAGGCCGCCGACCCCGCGAAGCGCAAGGCCATCGAGCCCCCGCGCCTGACCAAGGCGATCCCCGAAGCCGTGGACCGGCTTGGCACGCCGCACCAGAGGCAGACCGTAGCGGGGGCGCTCAAGGAGGCGAACCGCCGCGCGGCGTCCATCACCTTCCGCTACGTCGCCGCTCTCTCCGTCGTCATCTTCCTCGTCTTCGCCGGCATGTTCCTCTACGACAGGGCGCGCGGCGGCTACAAGCAGGAGTTCCTCGACACCCGGGGCGCCGGCGGCACGCCGGCCTGAGCGCCGCCGCGGAGCGTACAGCGCATGCACCCGACCCTCTTCTTCTCCTTCATCCACTCCTACGGCCTCATGCTGGCCGTGGGCTTCTACGCGGGCTGGTGGCTCGCCGCGCGACGCGCGAAGGCGCAGGGCATCCACCCCGACGTCGTCGGCAACATCGTGCTCATCTCGATCCTCGCGGGCGTCGTCGGCTCGCGGCTCCTCTGGTTCGCGCTCCACCGCGACGCCGGCGACTCCATCTGGGTCCTCATCGAGGTGTGGAGGGGCGGCCTCGTCTTTTACGGCGGCCTCATCGCCGCCGTCGTCGCCGACTACGCGTACCTGCGGAAGAAGCGGCTGCCCGTGGGGCTGGTCGCGGACCTCTTCGCCCCCGCGGTGGCCCTCGGCCAGGCGTTCGGGCGCATCGGCTGCTTCCTCAACGGCTGCTGCTTCGGCGGCGCCTGCACGGGCGGGTTCCCCTTGCCCGTGCGGTTCCCCGCCTTCCTCAACGACACGGGCGCCCCCGTTGGCAGCGCGCCATTCCTCGACCACGCGCGGCGCGGCTGGGTCGCCGACAGCGCGGGGGCCTCGCTGGCCGTGCACCCCACGCAGCTCTACGAAGCGGCCAGCCTGTTCCTCACCAGCGCGCTCCTCATCGCCGCCACGCCCTACAAGCGGCGGCACGGCGAGGTATTCGGCCTTTTGTGCATCCTCAACGCGGTGTCGCGCTTCGGCGTCGAACTCGTGCGGCGCGACACCGCGCCGGTCGCGCTCGGCCTGAACCCCGGCCAGATCGGGGCTCTCGCGGTCTTCTCGGTCGGCGTGGCGGTCTTCCTCTGGGCGCGCCTGCGCGGGCCCGAGGCCGAGGCCACAGCCGTGTGACCCGCGCCGCCTCCTTCTCCTCCAGCCGCCCGAACAGGCAGGAGCCGACCCGCTGAGCCCGGCCCCGGCGATGGCTCGAGGGGAGGGCTCGTCGGCTGGCCTGGGGGCTGGAGAAAAATGGGCCTTGACAATCCTGGCCGAAGTGCTATAATCATAGCGCTACGGCTACGACATCGACATGGAAGCCGTGGCCGTTGTTCTTTGACAAGTCGGTAGCCCTGTGGCGTGAGGTTGTGGAGCTGACCCTTTGGGGAAGGCTCGAACCGTCCTGAAAGACAGCAACGCAATCTCACGTCCGACGTGCGAGCGCGTGTGCTGAGCCTTTCTGATGGAGGGTATGATACTGGCTCAGAACGAACGCTGGCGGCGTGGATTAGGCATGCAAGTCGCACGAGAAACCCGGTGAAAATCGGGGAGTAAAGTGGCGAAAGGGTGAGTAACACTTGGGCAACCTGCCCTCGAGATCGGTATAACCTGTCGAAAGACAGGCTAATCCCGGATACGTTCCTCGGTCGCATGGCCGGGGAGGAAAGGTGGGGACCCCGCAAGGGGCCTGCCGCTCGAGGAGGGGCCCAGGGCCTATCAGCTAGTTGGTGAGGTAGTGGCTCACCAAGGCGATGACGGGTACGGGGCCTGAGAGGGTGTTCCCGCACACTGGGACTGAGACACTGCCCAGACTCCTACGGGAGGCTGCAGTCGAGAATCTTTGGCAATGGGCGAAAGCCTGACCAAGCGACGCCGCGTGGGGGATGAAGGCCTTCGGGTCGTAAACCCCTGTTGGGGCGTAGGATGCGGGGATGTGCTAATACCATTTCCTCGTGACTTCAAGCCCTGAGGAAGCCACGGCTAACTCTGTGCCAGCAGCCGCGGTAAGACAGAGGTGGCAAGCGTTGTTCGGATTCACTGGGTTTAAAGAGCACGTAGGCGGCTGGGCAAGTCCGGTGTGAAATCCCCCGGCTCAACCGGGGAACTGCCTCGGATACTACCCGGCTAGAGGGCAGGAGAGGAGAGTGGAACTCCTGGTGTAGCGGTGAAATGCGTAGATATCAGGAGGAACGCCGGAGGCGAAAGCGACTCTCTGGACTGTCCCTGACGCTGTGGTGCGAAAGCCAGGGGAGCGAACGGGATTAGATACCCCGGTAGTCCTGGCCGTAAACGATGCGCACTGAGTGGGGTGGGCTCCGATGTCTACCCTGCTGGAGCAAAAGTGTTAAGTGCGCCACCTGGGAACTACGGCCGCAAGGCTAAAACTCAAGGTAATTGACGGGGGCTCACACAAGCGGTGGAGCATGTTGTTTAATTCGAGGCAACGCGAAGAACCTTACCCGGGCTTGACATGCACGGATTAACCCGGTGAAAGCCGGGCCACACCCGCAAGGGTGGAACGTGCACAGGTGTTGCATGGCTGTCGTCAGCTCGTGCCGTGAGGTGTTGGGTTAAGTCCCGTAACGAGCGAAACCCTTGCCACTAGTTACCATCAGTTCGGCTGGGGACTCTAGTGGGACTGCCGCCGTCAAGGCGGAGGAAGGCGGGGACGACGTCAAGTCATCATGGCCCTTATGTCCGGGGCGACTAACGTGCTACAATGGCCGGTACAAAGGGAAGCAAGGCCGCAAGGCGGAGCCAATCCCAAAAAGCCGGTCCCAGTTCGGATTGGGGGCTGAAATTCGCCCCCATGAAGCCGGAATCGCTAGTAACCGCAGATCAGCTACGCTGCGGTGAATATGTTCCTGAGCCTTGTACACACCGCCCGTCAAGCCACCCGAGTCGGGGGCACCCGAAGCCGCGCCTCTCAAGCGCGTCTAAGGTGAAACCGGCGAGGGGGACTAAGTCGTAACAAGGTAGCCGTATCGGAAGGTGCGGCTGGATCACCTCCTTTCTAAGGATAATTAGAACCCGTCTTCGGACGGGCTCTGAATCGGCGCAACCGAGCGCCACGGGCTACCACTTGGATATATGAGATGCCGATGGGCGACCTTCCCGGTCGGGACGAGCCCGGCCCGCGGCGTGCGACTGCCGAGGGTCGCCGCTCCGGCCCCCGGGACGGACGCCCATCGGCATTTCTTTTGGGCCTGTAGCTCACTTGGCTAGAGCGTGCCCCTGATAAGGGCAAGGTAGTAGGTTCGACTCCTACCAGGCCCACCACCCGCCGAGGCCCGCCGGCTACTTCGCAGCGCCTGGGGGCGCGAGGGCGCCGGGCTGGTAGACCCGCCGGAACAACTGCTTGATCTTCGCGTTGTAGCCGTCGTCGAACCAGCCCCGGAAGAACATGCTGTCGCCGCCGCGAACGCCCTCCAGGAACTCGCCCTGCCGCTTGTCCCAGTCCGCGGGGGAGAGGTTGACGGACTGGCAGACGCTGAATGCGCCGGGAAGCAGCTCCAGCACCTCGGGCGGGGTTCGGGCGCCGCTGTACGGCGGCTGGAGGTACTGGGCGGCGTAGGCCCACTGGGCGGGCGCGCCCGTGCCCAGCTCGGGGATCAGCAGCACGTCGGGATGCCGCCGGATAATGTCACGCCAGACGTGGCTGTCGAGGAGCGCCCAGCCGAACTCGTGCTTCTCGCCGGCCTGGCGGTAGACGCCGTTGGTGTCCACGTAGAAGATCGTGCAGCCCCAGTTCCTCCTCGCGTATTCGATCTTCCGGCACATCCGCTCGACCACTGGGTAGAAGCGCCACCAGGGCAGGCCCTTGGGCCAGATCGCGCCGAAATCGTCGCCGAGCGGGTTGCGCTCGGGCCCGTGGCTGCCCGTGCCGTGCGACCAGCCCTTCTTGGCGTCCAGGTACACCTGGGTCGGGCGGATGCAGCAGCCCGCACGCAGGCCGGCATCCAGGAACTTCTTGAAGAACTCAGGATAGATGTCCTCGGCCTCTGGCGCCAAGACCTTCACCATGCGCGGGTCACCGATGTAGGTGATCGGGTGGGGGTTCTCCGAACCCTCCGCGTCCCACACGATCATGCCCTGCGCGTCTGTGTTCCTGAGCGACTTGATGCACCTGTCGGCGAATTCCATGAAGAGCTTGCGCAGCTCGGCCTTGCCTTCGGGCGTTCGCACATCGAGGTCTTTCCTGCCGAACCAGTTGCGGGGATTGTTCTCAGGCCCCTTGCCCTTGCCGACGAAGATGGTGCCGATCGGCCGGCGGTCCTGCCAGACCATTCGCGGCTGGTGGTGCTTCCTGAACGCCTCGTACAGGTCCGCCAGGAGCTTGCGGTCGTTGGCCCCTGTATCGGCCGGGGCGAACCGCAGTGAGAACGCGATGGCAAGGCTCTTGCCTGGCTCGACGCGCGGCAGGCCGAGGGGATGGTAGAACACCGCGCCCGGCTCCATCCTCATGACGCCGCCCTTCAGCACGACCGGGGATTCGCTCTTCCCGCTCTGGGCCAGCCCGAAGTTCAGCGGGGCGAGGGTCTCGCAGCACAGCAGGAGCCTGGTGGCGCCGAACGTGGCCTCGACGACCCCCAGGCGGTCGGGCAGTGTCTCGATCCAGCGCCCTTGCTTGGGCTTGGCAGGCGGCGCGGGGAACGACAGGCTCAGGGGCTCGATCTCGAAGTCGGCGATGGGGAGCTTGGAGTCGTTCGCGATCGTGGCCGTGATGCCCAGGCGGTCGGGGCCTGGCGCATAGGCGAACGAGACGGAGCCCCAGGGGTAGCCATAGGTCAGCCGCCGGGCAGCGCCATCGGAACTCACCTTGGGATTCGCGCCGTCCAGCTTGTCGAACGAGCAGCCCTTCAGTTGATTCTCATCGAGCGTCTCGCGCTCGAAGACGACCCTCTTGACCTTAGGCCTACCGTCCTTCAAGAGGTCGGCACCCGCCCACGCCAGGCGGCCCAGGCCACCGTCGGCGACTGTGACTTCGAGCTCGTCGGCAGCAGACACGCCTGTTGCCAGCGCCGCGATCACAACCATCGCGCGAAGCGATTGCACCATCCGTCGCCTCCATTTCCCAGTTGGCGGGGACGCCAAAGTATACCGTCCAGTCATCCTACGACGCCGCGTCGTGGGCGTCAAGGACCGGCGACTTGGCTCCATGTCGCGGCTCCGCCCGGGCGAGCTGGCGAGTCGGGCCATTGACCATGCCCCTTCGGGCTGGCATAATGGCAGCGAACACAATTGGGAGAAGTCCCCATGGAACGACGCGTTTTCCTGAAGATGGCTGCGCTGTCCGGCGTCGGGGCACTGCTGGACCGCGCCGCGCGCGCGAAGGGAGCCGACCCGATGCCGAACATCGTGTTCATCCTGGCCGACGACCTGGGCTACGGCGACGTGGGGTGCTACAATCCCGAGAGCAAGGTGCCCACTCCCCACACGGACCGGCTGGCGGAAAAGGGCGTTCGGTTCACCGACGCACACAGCCCGTCCACCGTCTGCACGCCGTCCCGCTATAGCGTCCTCACTGGCCGAATGGCATTCCGCACCGGCATGCGAGGCGTCTTCACCGGCGTCGGCGGCCCCTGCCTGATCGAGCCGGGCCGTCTGACTCTCCCGCAGATGCTCCGGAAGCGAGGCTATACGACGGCCTGCTTCGGCAAGTGGCACGTGGGGCTCACCTTCCTCGACGGCCAGGGGAAGCCCATCAACGCGAGCGGGCTGGAGGGTGTCAAGCGGGCCGACTTCTCGCGGCCCATCCCCGACGCCCCCATCCACCGGGGCTTCGACCACTTCTTCGGCACGGCCTGCTGCCCTACCACCGACTGGCTCTACGCCTTCATTGACGGCGACCGCGTGCCCGTGCCGCCCACGGGCCTCCTGGACGCCACGCCGCTGCCCAAGCACGCCTACTCGCGAGACAACCGTCGCGGCCTGATCGCGCCCGGCTTCGACCTGGAAGAGGTGGATATGCTCTTCCTGGACAAGAGCCTCCGATTCCTCGAGAACCACGCGAAGACGGCCCCGAACAAGCCCTTCTTCCTCCTCCATTGCACGCAGGCCGTCCACCTGCCGTCCTTTGCCGGGAGGGCCTTCAAGGGCAAGACCCAGGCCGGGCCGCACGGCGACTTCATCCTGGAGTTCGACTACATCGTCGGGGAGGTCGCCAAGGCGCTCGACCGTCTTGGCCTCGCCGAGAACACGCTGCTCATGGTCTCGAGCGACAACGGCCCCGAGGTGACATCGGTGATCCGCATGCGCAAGGACCACAGCCACGACGGCGCCCGCCCCTGGCGCGGGGTGAAGCGCGACCAGTGGGAGGGCGGCCACCGCGTGCCGTTCGTCGCGCGGTGGCCGGGCAAGATAGCGCCGGGCAGCACCACCAGCCACACGGTATGCCTGACGGACCTGATGGCCACATGCGCCGCCATTGCCGGCTGCGACCTCCCGAACGATGCGGCCGAGGACAGCTACGACTTCCTCCCCGCGCTCCTGGGGCGGAAGCCGGATGGCCCCGTGCGCCAGTACACGCTGCACCAGACCATCAGCCTCGCCCTCGCCATTCGCCGCGGGCCGTGGAAGTACCTCGACCACAAGGGTTCGGGGGGGAACGACTACCAGAAGGGTCCCATGAGGGCCTACTCCCGGCCCGACACTGCGCCCGACGCACCCGCGCAGCTCTACCATCTCGACGACGACCCCGGCGAGACCACGAACCTCTACTACAAGCATCCTGAGATTGTGAAGGAACTGCGCAGCAAGCTCGAGGAGTTCAAGGCGACGGGCCGCAGCGCTCCGAGGCGAGGGTCATAGCATCATCGCGCTACTTTCGCTGGCGCGAGGGAGGTAACGTCTTGTCAGCACAAGAGATACGCTACGATAGCATGTCATTCTGAGTGGAGCCGGCCCTGGGCGGGCGGAGCGAAGAATCTCTCGGCGGACTGAGCCCGTGAGTGAGCACGTGACTCCGTGCCCGGACGCACGCCGAAGACAGATTCTTCGACTACGGCCGCCAAGAGGCGGCCTACGCTCAGAATGACAACTGCTTGCGGCTCGCCCCGGAGAGAGCAGCTTCGCAGTGCTAGGGACTATCTCAGAGGCAGGGGTGCCTGCCTCTGGGGCCGCACGGAGATTGACGCGGGGCGGCCCCTGCGTAGAATGGCAGGGGGGGGGATGGGATCGAGCGCAGGAAGCCGGCAGCGCGCCTGACGGCGCAGGCCTGCGCCGGATTGCGTAGGGGGGCGGATATGCCTTCGACAGCGGGCGGACGACGTGTGGCCTGGGCGCTGTGCGCGGCCGGGCTGGCCGCGGCAGCGGCCGTGGGCGTGTGGCTTCTCGTGCAGCGGGGGGGCGATGCGGCGACGAGCCTGCTGCGGTATGCTCCGCCGGGCTCCACCATCGTGGCCTGGCTCGACGTCGGCAAGCTGCGCCGCAGCGAGCTCTACCGCCAGATGAGGGAGACGCTGGCCCCGGCCGAGCGACAGCTCGCGCGGGACCTGCGCGGGCTGCGGCTGACCTTCGACGACATCGAGGGGGCGCTGGTCGCGGGGACGGCCGATGCCGGGGTCATCGTGCTCGCCACGGGGCGAGCGATGAGCCTGGAGGAGGTGCTCGCCGCCCCCGAGCGCGCCCAGCGGCACGACGTGGAGGGCTACCCAGTAGTGTCAACGGCCGGGGCCCGCGGGCAGTGGGTGGCTCGCCTGGGGGACCGCCTGTTCTGCGTCGCGGAGCACGAGGAGGCGCTGCGGGAGGTGCTCCGGCGCGCGCGGGCCGGCGAGAGGCCGAAGGTGGACGCCGAGCTCGATGAGCTGCTCGCGCCGCTGCGCCGGCACGAGCACTTCATCGGCGTGGGGGGCATTGCGGGGTCGCTGGGCCGGCTCGAGTGGCTGCTCCCGGCGCCCGTGGTGTCCGAGCTGGCGAGCGTGAGGGCGGTGGGGGTCGGCTTCTCGGTCGGCACGTGCATCGAGCTCGATGTGCGCGCCCGCCTCGCACACGCCGACCAGGCGATGCGGCTGTGCGGCGAGGTCCAGAAGGCGGTCCGGGAGGGCATCGCGAAGGCCGAGTCGGCGAAGCCGGGCCTCGACGGGCAGAAGCTGGAGTCGGCGGAGCGAATGCTCGACTTCCTGAAGAGCGTGGCGGCCTCCCAGGCCGACACGCTGGCGTGCCTGCGCGCGCGGCTGGACGAGAAGGCCACGGACGCGCTTGTGGCGCCTCTCGCCGCGGGCGTCGCCCGCGCGCAGGGGCAGGCGCAGGTCGCGGCAAACGTGAGCAACCTGCGGCAGATCGCCCTCGGCTGCATCGCCTACGAGACGGGGAAGAGGGCCTGGCCGAAGAGCCTGGCAGAGGTGGTTGACGCAGGGTTCCTCACGAAGGACCTGCTCGTCTCGCCGCTGGACCGCGAGCCGCCGCTGCTCGCCCCCGGCGTGCCGTGCAGCTACGCGAGCAGCCTCGAGCGCCTGGGCGAGCGCGGGCGCCTGCCCGCCATCGGCGGCCACCTGCCGCTGGCGTGGGACCGGGTGGCGTTCGTGCCGGGCATGCGGTGCGTGGCCTTCCTCGATGGGCGGGTGGAGAGGGTGCCGGAGGAGCGCTTTGCCACGCTCCTGCGCCACCTGGAGGCGGCGATCGCAGGCGCGAGCCGCCCAAGTCACTCGTTCCCAAGGCTGCCGCTGGCGAAGGGTGAGGATGGCGAGCTGGTCGGCGGGCCGGGCGGCGTGCCGTTCCGGCTCGTGGGCCCGCCCGGTGCGCCCATGCTCGGGGTGCGCTGCGTGGCGCGGCGCTGGATGCGGGAGGACTGCCTTGCCGCGGTCGAGCCCCTCTTCGCTGCGGCCCCCGCCGGCCCGACGGTCGCGCTGGCGAAGCCGGGCTACGCGGTCGGCGCCGTCGAGGTGGACGCGGCTCTCCAGATGAACGCGATCCAGTTGGTCTTCATGCGGTGGGACGGGGTGCGTCTGAACCCTGGGGACTCGTATCGGAGCGCGTGGCTTGGGAAGCCGACGGGGCGTCCGACGCGGCTGCTCGACGGCAAGGGGGCGAAGGTGGTCGGCCTGTGCGGCAGGCGGGCGCTGGTGGTCAAGGCGCTCGGCCTGGTGACAGAGGGCGACGCCGGGCCGTAGGCCAGGAGGCCCGCAGCGTCGCGCCATCCGTAAGTGACTGCCATTCAACATCTTGCAGCCGCGGACGCGCCAGGGATTGAACGCCGTGAAGATGGGGGCACCGCGGGGCTCAGGAGAGAAGGCGAAGACTGCCTAAAGGCAGGACTCCCAACAGGTTATGCACCTGTTCGGGGTCCTGCCTTGAGGGGCTGTTGGCAGAATGACCTGTCTTCACGTCATACCGGCATCACAGAATGCCAAGCCCCTCGCGCTGGCGGGGTTGGCATTGTGAGCAGATCGGGCATTCTGGCTCGTCCGGTGGGGAGTTCTCAGAGTGCCAACCCCTGAGAGAGGGAGTTGGCACTCTGAGAAACAGAGGGCTGCGAGCCTGGGCGCCGGCCGGCGCCGCGGCCGCGGGCATGCGGGGCGAATGGCAGGGGTCACTTCACCAGCGGGCCGGGGATCTTCTTGTCGGGCTCGGGCTTTGCTGAGGCGGGGGATGCCTTCTCGGGTTCGGTGCAGCTCTTCGTCGATGGCTTGAGCTCTCTCTTGCGGCATTCCTCGGCGACGGCGTGGGCGCGGTCCCAAGCCTCCGGCCCGCCCATGACGTTCCGCCAGACACGGACCTCGGGCTTGCGGGGCTGCTGGAGGGGGTTGTCGGGGTCCTTGCCCGGCTTCCACTCGCGCGCCGCCTTGAGGTAGGCCTCGTGATATGCCTTCTCGCGGTCGCGGACGGAGCGGGTCTCGATGGCCTCGAAGTACACACGGCCATAGTGGTCGCAGATGCGGAGGACTGAGTAGGAGACCGACCGGCCTCCGAGGTCGCTGGGGCGGGGCCGCGGCACGACGGGCGGCCCGAGCCCGCAGTCCTGGAAGATTCACCGCTTCGGCTCGGCCACACCGACCCCTGGCAAGCAGGCCAGGACGGCGGGCAGGCAGGCGAGCCTCAGCCAGAGCCAACGCTTCACATCCATGTCGCTCCGTTCCCTTCTCGGCGCCTGTGGCGCGCCGTTCACTGCCAGTTTACCGTATCATCATGGTTTGTCAAGCGCTTTGTGCGTTCACGGCGCGGCGAATTCGGGCTTGACAGCCGGCCGCCGCGGTGTATGATGCGCCACGCAAGTCGCCGCCCCAGGGGTGGATCAGAAGGTCTCACCCCCCCGCCCTTGAGATTCCGGAGAGAGGACTTGACAACGGCAAGGCGACTTGCTACTGTCAATTGGATTGGGCTAGGGCGCGTGGTTCAGCGGGCAGCGCCGCACATCAGTGTCGCGCAACTGAGGGGACTGCCCGTGAGGCCGGGTGTAATCGCAGGCTATGAGCATCCTCCGCCGAGGGGCATTGAGGGGACGCTGCATCCACCTCCCGCCAGGGGGGATGCATCGTGTCGGCTCCCTCCAGGCGAAGACAGTCAATCCCCACGTCCATCCTGCATTCGTAATCCACGCGCGGCCGACCTGGCCGGCGCGCTATCTCTCCCTGCACGCAGCATCACGACGTTGGCCCGCATTTCTCACCAGGGAACTCGGCGAGCCCTGCACCCTTGTCATCCTGAGCGAAGGCCGCCTCTGGGCGGCCGAAGTCGAAGGATCTCTCAGGGCGACAGAGCGATCCCAGGAATCCGACCGGTGACGCCGGTGACTCCCTTGAAAGATCCTTCGCTCCGCTGCTCTCCGCTCAGGATGACAATCACGGAACGGGCGGCTTGGCGAGAAATGCGGGTTAGGAGACCGAGCGACAGGCCGGCCCGCGCGGCTCGGCGCGGGCGCCTGACAAGCCCATTCGAGCGTGTCATTGTGTAGACCTCCGTTCCACGGCGGCACGAACAGGAGTCCCTGCGATGAAGCATTCCCCCTCCGTACGGTCCCCACGGTTCCTTCCTCTGGCCGTGGCCCTGCTGATTGTGCTCTGGGCCAGCCCAGCGCAGGCGCTCGTCTTCGACTGGGTGGTCGGGATTGCCCCCTTCGAATCGCTCGACTCCTGGTCGCCCAATGACTTCCCGTCTCCGCCCTACGGCCCGCCCGGGTCGGCCGACGTGGCCCGCTTCGCCCAGCCTGGGGGGCCGCGCGCTATCGTCTTCAGCAGCAGCCCAACCAACCAGCAGGCCGTCGTTCAAGACGGCAGCTACGTGTTCTTCCTGAACGGCTGGACCTACAGCCTGACGTCCACCCCCTCCGTCTTGGTCGGAGTTGCCGCGGGCCTTTCGCCCAGCCTTACGCTGGCGGGTGGAACGCTCGCGGGCGTGGAGGGCCGCGTGGCCACTGTGGCTGGCGGCAGCGGAACCGTGACGTTGGGAGACGCCGCAGTAGCCGTGCCTGCGACATGGGCCAATACTGGCAACCTTTATGTCGGCGACGCCGGGACAGGTGTTCTGAACGTCCTCAACGGCAGCAGCGTCCAGAACGCAGCCGGCTATCTCGGCTATGCCGGGACTGGAACCGGCACGGCGACGGTGGACGGGGCCGGCTCGACCTGGACGAACTCCACTATCCTGCGCGTCGGCTCCGACGGCACGGGCACGCTGAAAGTGACCAACGGCGGCAAGGTGTCCAACACCGCCGGCTACCTGGGCATGAGCAGCACCGGCATCGGCACGGCGACGGTGGACGGGCCCGGCTCGACCTGGACGAACTCCGGCTTCCTCCGCGTGGGGCAACTCGGCACGGGCACGCTCAACGTCCTCAACGGCGGCGACGTGTCGAGCACCACCGGCTTTGTGGGCAACAGAAGCACCGCCAACGGCACGGCGACGGTGGACGGTGCCGGCTCGACCTGGACGAACTACTCTGACCTCTACGTCGGCTACGAGGGCACGGGCAGGCTCAACGTCCTCAACGGCGGCAGCGTGTCGAACGCTAATGGCTACCTCGGCTACAACAGTTCCGGCGTGGGCACGGCGACGGTGGACGGGGCCGGCTCGACCTGGAGCAGTTCGGGCTCGCTCTACGTGGGCGGCAGCGCCGCCGCCGCCGGCGGCACCGGACTCCTCACCGTCCAGAACGGCGGCCTGGTCAATGCCGGCTCACTGCTCAAGGTGTGGAACAGCGGCACGGTGAATGTGACCGGGGGCCAGCTCGTCGCGGGCGGCCCCCGTCCGGGCGTGGACGCCAGCCTCACGATCGGCTCCTACGCCGTGGCCTCTCTCAGCATCGTGGGCGGAGGCGACGTGTCGAACACCACCGGATACCTCGGCTACGCCGTCGGCGGCAACGGCACGGCGACGGTGGACGGGGTGGGCTCGACCTGGGCGAACTCCGGTGAGCTCTGTGTCGGCTGGTCCGGCACGGGCACGCTGAACATCACGAACGGCGGCAGCGTGTCGAACACCTCCTTCGGCTACCTCGGCTCCAGGAGAGCAGGCATCGGCACGGCGACGGTGGACGGGGCCGGCTCGACCTGGACGAATGGCCACGCCCTCATGGTGGGCTACGGCGGCACGGGCACGCTGAACGTCCTCAACGGTGGGAGCGTATCGAACATCATGGTCATCCTTGGCTACGAGTTCAGTGGCAACGGCACGGCGACGGTGGACGGGGCCGGCTCGACCTGGGCCTGTTCGGGCTGGCTGAGAGTCGGCACCGGAACCCTGAACGTCCTCAACGGCGGCAGCGTGTCGAACACCAACGGCTACCTCGGGTACTACAGCGAGAGCGACGGCGACGGCACGGCGACGGTGGACGGGGCCGGCTCGACGTGGTCGAGTTCCGGCTCGCTCTACGTGGGCGGCAGCGACAACGCCGCCGGCGGCACCGGACTCCTCACCGTCCAGAACGGCGGCCTGGTCAACGCCGGCTCACTGCTCAAGGTGTGGAACAGCGGCACGGTGAATGTGACCGGGGGCCAGCTCGTCGCGGGCGGCCCCGGTCCGGGCGTGGACGGCAGCCTCACGATCGGCTCCGACGCATCGGCCTCCCTCAGCATCGTGGGCGGAGGCGACGTGTCGAACACCACCGGATACCTCGGCTACGCCGTCGGCGGCAACGGCACGGCGACGGTGACGGGAGCCGGCTCGACCTGGACGAACTCCGTCGAGCTCTACGTCGGGCACCGCGGCACAGGCACGCTGAGCGTGCAGAACGGCGGCAGGGTGGAGAGCGCCTGGGGGGACCTCGGCTACTCCAGCTCAGGGGTGGGCACGGCGACGGTGGACGGGGCCGGCTCGACCTGGACGAACTCCGGGGGCCTCTACGTCGGCCGCTATGGCGCGGGCACGCTCAACGTCCTCAACGGCGGCAGCGTGTCGAACACCCGGGGATACCTCGGCTACTTCAGCTCAGGGGTGGGCACGGCGACGGTGGACGGGGCCGGCTCGACCTGGACGAACTCGTCCTTCCTCTACGTCGGCGATTTCGGCACGGGCACGCTGAGCGTGCTGAACGGCGGCACCGTGTCGAACACGTCCGGCTATCTCGGCTCCTACAGCAGCGGCAACGGCACGGCGACGGTGGACGGCCCCGGCTCGCTCTGGACGAACTCCGACGCCCTCTACCTCGGCGGCGATGGCGCGGGCACGCTCAACGTCCTTAACGGCGGCAGCGTGTCGAACACCGTTGGCTACCTGGGCCTCTACAGCACCGGCCAGGGCACGGCGACGGTGGACGGGGCCGGCTCGCTCTGGACCAATTCCGGCTCTCTCTATGTGGGCGGCCCCGCCTTTGGGGCTGCCGGCTTAGGCAACCTGACCGTGTCCAATCGCGGCGAGGTGCGCGTGGCCGATACGCTCAAGGTGTGGCGGACGGGCACGGTGAACCTGGACCCCGGGGGCCTCGTGGCGGCGGACGTTGTGCAGGTGGTTCCGGGTGCCACGCTGGCGCAAGCGGCGGGGAGCACGCTGCGGGTGAACGCGCTCTCCGGCTTCGGCGACGCCCCGTCGTTCGCAGGCAGCCTGCACCTCGGCCACGCGGCCGGGGTTACTGGCTCCGGGGCATACAGCATGGGCAGCGCGCAGAGCCTGAGCGTGGGCGAGGACCTCGTGGTCGGCTACGACGCCCCGGGCACCCTGACTGTGCAGAACGGCGGCAGCGTGTCGGACGCCAACGGATGGCTTGCCTACGTGGACGGCTCCACCGGCACGGCGACGGTGGACGGGGCCGGCTCGGTCTGGGCCAACTCCGTCTCGGTCTCCGTGGGCTACGGGGCCACGGGGATGCTGAGCGTGCAGAACGGCGGCAGGGTGGAGAGCGCCTGGGGGGACCTCGGCTACTCCAGCTCAGGGGTGGGCACGGCGACGGTGGACGGGGCCGGCTCGACCTGGACGAACTCCGGGGGCCTCTACGTCGGCCGCTATGGCGCGGGCACGCTCAACGTCCTCAACGGCGGCAGCGTGTCGAACACCCGGGGATACCTCGGTTACGAAACCACCGGCACCGGCACGGCGACGGTGGACGGGGCCGGCTCCACCTGGACCAACACGGCAGCGCTCTACGTGGGCGGCAGCGCCACCGCCGCCGGCGGCACCGGACTTCTCACCGTCCAGAACGACGGCCTGGTCCATGCGGGGACCCTCCTGAAGGTGTGGGACGCCGGCACGGTGAATGTGACCGGGGGCCAGCTCGTCGCGGGCGGGCCTGCTCCGGGTATAGACGGCAGCCTCACGATCGGCAGGGATGCGGCGGCCCAGCTCAGCATCGTGGGCGGCGGCGACGTGCTGAACACCAATGGCTATCTCGGCTACTCCGGCGGCGGCAACGGCACGGCGACGGTGACGGGAGCCGGCTCGACCTGGACGAACTCCGGCGACCTCTACGTTGGCCGCATTGGCTGGGGCACGCTCAGCGTGCAGAACGGCGGCAGGGTGGAGAGCGGCGGGGGCTACCTCGGCGACGCCGGCATAGGGGTGGGCACGGCGACGGTGGACGGGGTTGGCTCGACGTGGGCGAACTCGTCGTCCCTCTTGGTCGGCTTCTTTGGCTGGGGCACGCTCAACGTCCAGAACGGCGGGAGCGTGTCGAGCGGCAACGGATGGCTTGCCTACGCGGACGGCTCCAACGGCACGGCGACGGTGACGGGAGCCGGCTCGACCTGGACCAACACGGCAGCGCTCTACGTGGGCGGCAGCGCCGACGCCGCCGGCGGCACCGGACTCCTCACCGTGCAGAACGGCGGCGAGGTGCGCGTGGGCGATACCCTCAAGGTGTGGGGGGCGGGAACGGTGAACCTGAACGCCGGGGGCCTCGTGGTGGCGGACGTGGCGGAGGTGGTCCCGGGCTCCACGTTCAACACCCAGGCGGGCAGCACCCTGAGGGTGAACGCCCTGTCCGGCTTCGGCGACCATCCGTCGTTCGCGGGAGCCCTTCAGTTCGGCCACGCGGGGGGCGGGGGGTCCGGCGGCTATACGCTCGGGGCCGGCCAGAGCCTTCAGACCGGCGAGGGCCTCACCGTGGGCTACGACGCCACGGGCGTCTTCACCCAGACCGGGGGCGCCAACACGGTGGGCGGCGACCTCGTGCTGGCCAGCGAGGCCGGCTCGACGGGGACCTATCACTACCAGGGCGGCACACTGAGCCTCGGCGGGGCCATCCGCGGCGGGGCGGGCACGAGCGCGTTCATCGTCGGCGGCGGCAGCGGGTTCCCCATGCTCTCCTATGACGGCTCTCTGTCCCTGGTCAATCTGAGCATCTTCGGCATCGAGAACCAGGGCACGGTCGAGGTGCTCGGCGGTGCGACGCTCTCGCCGGGCCAGCTCACCGTGGCCGCTGGCGGCCTGCTCGCGATTGACCGCGCCACCGTAGCCCTGACGACCGCGCTGAACAACGACGGCGAGGTGCTGCTCGGCAATGCCGTCTCCGCCCGCATCCAGGCGCCCGTGGTGAACAACAGCGGCCTCCTGGGCGGCCAGGGACGCGTCCTGGCCGACGTGGCGAACACGGGCGAGCTGTTCGTCGGCGCCGCCGAGCGCCTGACCATCACGGGGGGCGTGGACAACGACGGCGGCCTCCTCACCGTGGCCGGCGGGACCATGACCGTGCAGGGCGACCTGGACAACTACAACGCCGCCCAAGTCGCCCTCGGCGGCACGCTGCGCCTCAATGGCAGCCTGACAAACCGAGACGGCGGGATGGTCGTCGGCAACGGATGGCTCCAGGCCGACGCCGGCCTCGCCAACAGCTCGACTATGGCCTTCAGCGGCGTCACGAACGTTCGTGGCGATGTGGACAATACCGGCCTCATCATCGTCTCGGGCGTGGGGCCGACCACCTTCTTCGACGACCTGACGAACAACGGCGAGATCCGCGTCAGCGGCGGCACCTCCGCCGTCTACTTCGGCTGCGTGGACGGCGCGGGCATCTTCACAGGCACGGGCACCAACTACTTCGAGGGCGACCTGTGCCCAGGCACCAGCCCGGGGATTCTCTCTTTCGAGGGCGACGTGGTCTTCGCCGCGACCAATCACCTCATCATGGAGTTGGCCGGCTTTGATGCCGACACGGGCTACGACCAGGTGAACATCCTGGGCAACCTCACCCTCGGCGGCGAGCTGGAGCTGATCGTGGACCGCGCCTTCCGCGACCTGATCCAGCCGGACGACACGTTCATCTTGATGACGGCGGGCACGCTCTCAGGCGAGTTCTCCAACGTCGCGCCGGGCGCAACACTGCAAAGCGCCGACCTGTTGTCGGAGTTCACCGTCTACTACGGCCCTGCCAGCCCGTATGGCGCTGAGTTTGTGGTCCTCGGCAACGCCGCCGCCATCCCTGAGCCGGCGACCCTCACCCTCCTCGCCCTCGGCGGCCTGGGCCTGCTGCGTCGCCGGCGCCGCAGATGGCGTTAAGTCCTGCAAGTGATGTCGAGGGGGAACGCGGAGCGCCAATGGCTCACGCATGGGGTGCGGTGCGCCCTCAGGCCTCCAGCAGGCGGACGAGGGGGCAGCGGGTGCAGGTGGCGGCCTCGGAGTCGCAGAAGTCGGCGTAGAGCTGGTAGAGGCCCTGCTGGCGGCGGGCGCTGCGCAACAGCTTCATCTCGGCATCGGGCCGGCCGAAGAGGCGGAGGAGCACCCGTCTGCCCGGACGGCTCAGCGTTGCGTGGTGCAGCCGGTGCCGCGCTCGCGCCGGCAAGACCAGCGCAGGGAAAGGCTTGACAGCGGCAAGGCGACTTGCTACTGTGAATTGGACTAGGTTAGGGCGCGTGGTTCAGTGGGCAGTGTGGCACAACCGTGCCGCGCAACTGAGGGGACTGCCCGTGAGGCCGGGTGTAATCGCAGGCTCTAAGCATCCGCCGCCAAGGCGGGTCTGCGGGACAGTGCATCCACCTCCCGCCAGGGGGGATGCATTATGTCGGTTCCCGCCTGGCGAAGTCACTCAACCCCTACCTCCATCCTGCATTCGTAGTCCACGCGCGGCTCACACGGGTCGCGCGAGCTCTCTCCTTCTGCACCGCACAGCCTTAGGAGACCGAGCGGCTGGCCGGCCCGCGCGGCTCGCCGGGGCCGGCTGACAAGTCGGTTCGGCCGTGCCATGGCGTAGGCTTCCGTTCGCTGGCGGCGTGAACAGGAGTTCCTGCGGTGAAGCGCTTGTGCTCCCTGTGGTCCCGACGATTCCTTGCTCTGGCCGTGGGCCTGCTGGCCGCGTTGTGCGCAAGCCCGGGCGGAGCTACGCCTTTCTTCTGGAACGCGGGCGACGGCGCGTTCGGGGATTTCCTCAACTGGTTGCCAAACAACTTCCCGAATCCCCCTTACGGCCCTCCAGGCCCAGACGATTCTGCGGTCTTCACCCTGGCTGGGTCGCACGATGTCGCTTTTGGCAGCAGCCCAACGAACCAGCAGGCGTTGGTTCGTGACGGCAGCTACAGGTTCCTCCTGCTCAGCCACACCTACGCGCTCACGTCCACGCCCTCCGTGGTCGTGGGCGATACCGCGGGCCTTTCGCCTAGCCTGACGCTGTGGCTGGGGACGCTCGCGGGCGTGGAAGGCCGCGTGGCCACCGTGGCGGGTGGCAGTGGGACCGTTACGGTTGGGGCGCCCGGCCAGCCCGCCACGTGGGTCAACTCCGCCGGCCTCTACGTGGGCGACGCCGGGACGGGTGTTCTGGACGTTCTCAACGGCAGCCTGGCCGCGAGCGCAACCGGCTACCTGGGCTACGCCGATACGAGCACCGGCACGGCGACGGTGGACGGGGCCGGCTCGACGTGGGCGAGCTCGTCGGACCTCTACGTCGGCAGCGCTGGCACGGGCACGCTGACGGTGCAGAACGGCGGCCGGGTGGAGAACAGCACCGGCTACCTCGGCTACGACTTTGCCAGCACCGGCACGGCGGCGGTGGACGGGGTTGGCTCAACGTGGGCGAACTCGTCGCTCCTCCACGTCGGCTTCTGGGGTGGAGGCACGCTGACGGTGCAGAACGGCGGCCGGGTGGAGAACAGCACCTGCTACCTTGGCGGCAATTTCTTTGGTGATGGCACGGCGACGGTGGACGGCGCCGGCTCGACGTGGGCGAACTCGTCCTTCCTCTACGTCGGCGGCGCTGGCACGGGCACGCTGACGGTGCAGAACGGCGGCCGGGTGGAGAACACCGACGGCTACCTCGGCTATCAGCCCTTCTCCACGGGCACGGCGACGGTGGACGGCGGCGGCTCGCTGTGGGACAATGCCGGCTCGCTCTATGTGGGCGACTGGTGGGACGGCGGCGCTGGCACCCTGACGGCGTCCAATGGCGGCGAGGTGCGCGTGGCCGGGACGCTCAAGGTCTCGGGCACGGTGAATCTGAACACCGGGGGCCTCGCGGCCGCGGACGTGGCGGAGCGGGACCCTGGCTCTGGCTCCACCTTCAACACCCAGGCGGGAAGCACGCTGCGGGTGAATGCGCTGTCCGGCTTCGGTAACGCCCCGTCGTTCGCAGGCAGTCTGCACCTCGGCCACGCTGCCGGGCTAAGCGGCTCCGGGGCGTACAGCCGGGGCAGCGGCCAAAGCCTGAGTGTGGGCCAGGAGCTCGTGCTCGGGTACGACGCCCCGGGCACGCTCAACGTCCTCACCGGCGGCAGCGTGTCGAACACCGACGGCTGCCTCGGCTACGAAGCTGCCGGGGTCGGCACGGCGACGGTGGACGGGGTTGGCTCGACGTGGGCGAACTCGTCGTCCCTCTTTGTCGGCCGCTCGGGCACGGGCACGCTGACGGTGCAGAACGGCGGCCGGGTGGAGAACGCCGTCGGCCACCTCGCTTTCTACGGCGGGTCCACGGGCACGGCGACGGTGGACGGGGTTGGCTCGACGTGGGCGAACTCGTCCTTCCTCTACGTCGGCAGCGGTGGCACGGGCACGCTGACGGTGCAGAACGGCGGCCGGGTGGAGAGCAGCGCCGGCTACCTCGGCGTCGGCGGGGTGGGCACGGCGACGGTGGACGGGGTTGGCTCGACGTGGGCGAACTCGTCGGACCTCAACGTCGGCGGCGATGGCATGGGCACACTCACGGTGCAGAACGGCGGCCGGGTGGAGAACGCCGACGGCTACCTCGCCCCCTACGGCGGGTCCACCGGCACGGCGACGGTGGATGGGGCTGGGGGCAATTCCGTGTGGGCCAACGCGGGCGAGCTGCACGTGGGCGAGGCGGGCATTGGCGCGCTGAGCATCCTCAACGGTGGCAAGGTCGAGAGCGCGGCCGGCACGCTCGGGTCCGCCGCCACGGGAATCGGCACGGCGACGGTGGATGGGGCGGGGGGCAGCTCGCTGTGGGCAAGCACGGGCGAGTTGTGCGTGGGCGCGGATGGCGAGGGCACGCTGAACATCCTCCACGGCGGTGAGGTCCGGAGCGCTGCAGGGGGGATTGGTGTCAGCCCCAGCCTCAGCTTCTCCACCAGCATCGGCACGGTGACGGTGGATGGCGCTGGCGGCAACTCGCTTTGGGCCAACTCCGGCAGCCTGAGCGTGGGCCTCTGGGGGACCGGCACCCTGAATGTTCTCAATAGCGGCAGGGTCGAGAGCACGGACGCCTATCTTGGCTTGAGCGTTGGCACCGGCACGGCGCTCGTGGACGGTGACGGCTCCACATGGGCCTGTTCGGACTCGCTCGGCGTGGGCATCGAGGGGACCGGCACGCTGAATATCCTGAATGGCGGCAGGGTCGAGAGCTCAGGCGGCACCCTCGGGGCCATCGCCGGCACCGGCACGGCGCTCGTGGACGGCAATGGCTCGACATGGGTCTGTTCGGGCACCCTGACCTTGGGTTCCGGGACATCTGGCCAAGGTGTACTCACGATCCGCGACGGGGGCCATGTCCAGAGCTATGGCGCGGTCCTGGGCAGTTGGATAGCCTCCAGAGGCGCAGCGACTGTGGAGGGCGCTGGCTCGACGTGGGACATGGGGGCAGGTGAACTCTCCGTGGGGCTGGCTAGAGCGCAGCCCAGCAGGCTGGACATCCTGGACGGGGGCACCGTGCTCAGCGGGGGCGCCGTCCTGGGTCGCCTCGATTGCGATGGCGCGATTGCACTGAGAGGCACGAGCTCAAGCTGGACCTCCAGCGGCTCGGTCTACCTGAGCGGCTACAGCTCCGGCCAGGGAACCGGCTGGGGCACCCTCTCGCTCGGGGATGGGACAGAGGTGCACGTGTGGAACACCCTGAAGGTGTGGAACCAAGGGTCTGTGGACGCCAACGCGGCGTGCCTGCTCACCGTGGACACCGTGGACGTGGTGCCGGGCGGCGCGTTCGCGACTGGCGCCGGGACCACGCTGCGAGTCAACGGCCTGGCGTATCCGTGGACCTCGCTGTCGCTGGGGAGCCTTCAGATCGGCCACACCGGGGGCGTGAGCGGCGCGGGCGACGTGACGATGGGCGCCGGGCAGTCCATGACGCTAGCCGATAGCCTCGTGATCGGCTACAACGCGCCAGGCATCTTCCGCTGGATGGGCGGCCCGCTGAGCGCGGGCACGGTGGCCCTCAGCGCCCAGGGCACGCTGGTCATGGGCTTCGACTTCGACCTCTCCGCGGTCGGCAGCGGCAGCCTCTGGGGCGGGACGACCACCGGCCTCGACCTGGGCACCCTCCAGGTCACGAACGGCGCCACCGGCACCCTCCCCGGCGGGAGCGTGGCCGTGGGCACCCTGGGCGTGGACGCCGCGCCGACGCCGGCCACGTTCCGCTGGATGGGCGGCACGCTGAAGGCTAACACCCTCGCTATGGGCGCGGGCACCAACCTCGAGATCGGGTTCAACTGCGACCTCGGCGACCTGGCCGACGGGCACCTCTTTGGCGGCACACTGACCGGCATGAGTGGCGTCAACCTCACCCTCACGAACGGCGCGGGCGCCGCGTTCACCCATAGCGCGCTGCCCGCGGCCACGCTCACCCTGGACCCCGGGGCGAGCCTCAGCCTGATGGGCGGCAGCGTGAGCATCGCCGGCCAGACCGTCGTCTCCCCCGGCAGCTCGCTCACCGTCGGCCCGAGCGGCTCGTTCGCCACGGGCTCCCTCGGAAACGCGGGTACGCTCGTGGTGCTTGCACCCACCGTGGACTTCGGCGCTGGCGGCCTCACGAACACCGGGGATGCGATCTTCATGGGCACCACGGTGGACGGCACGGTCTACACGCCCACCGGCTCGACGGTCACCGTGCTCAACACCGTGACATTCAACGACGCGGTGAGCGGCGCGGGGACCTTCTGGGGGCCGGGCACGACGGTCTTCAACGGCGGCTACGGCCCGGGCGACAGCCCCGCGATCACGACCTTCCAGGGAAGCGTGGTCCTCGGCGCCACCAACCAGCTCATCATGGAGCTGGCCGGCCTCGCCGCCGGCACGGGCTACGACCAGGTGAACATCCTGGGCAACGTCACCCTCGGCGGCGAGCTGGAGCTGCTCGTGGACCGCGCCTTCCGCGACCTGATCCAGCCGACGGACATGTTCTTCCTCATGTCGGCGGGCGGCGTTTCCGGTGACTTCGCCAACGTGCTGCCCGGCGGGCTATTGGTCAGCGAGGACGGCCTGTCGCGCTTCAACGTCTACTACGGCCTGGACAGCCCGTATGGCGCCGACGTGGTGGTGCTGAGCAACTTTGCGGCCGTGCCCGAGCCGGCCACGCTCACGCTCCTTGCCCTCGGGGGGCTGACCCTGCTGCGCCGGCGGCGATGTAGCCGATAGGGGCGGTTGCCGCACCCCTCTCCCTTCGAGAGGGCGGGGAGCAGATGCCCCCTGGCCGCCCCGTGCCAGGGCACGTGGGGCACACGAAACCTCCCCCATGAGCCTGCCGACTCTGGTCGACTCTGGACGACTCCAAACCTGTTGTGGTTTGCCCCGGAGCCAACCACAACCTGTGGGGCTAAATGGCTCCCACCGTGAACCTGCCGACTCTGGACGACTCTGGACGACTCAACAAGTTGTTGTCTGCCCCGGAAGCGGCCACTACCTGTCGTGTGTTCGTTCCTGTCCTGGGACTGCCGACGCCCCCCGTTCACCTCTCGCTCGGGGGGGCGAGAAGGGCATCCTTGGGGGAGTCCTCGACGGCAACGGTGAGCGTTTGCTCTGGACGGCCAGGCAGGCGGTAGCGGACGGTGGCCTTGCCCGGGTAGCGGGTGCAGAGGAACGTGGCGGGGGAGTGGCCGGGAACGGGGAGGGCGCCGAGGCAGATGGGGTGCTTCTCGCCGATCCACGCGCTCGCGGTGACGGGGCCGGTCGTGCCCTTGGGCAGCCGGAGGCGGACGCCTGGGATGCCTGCCTGGTCGTTGAAGCAGACGATGAGGTCGCCGTTCGTGAGGAGGGCGGCGAGGTCGGCTGAGCCGTCGGCGTTGAGGTCGGCGGCGGCGAGGGCGCGCTGGCCGAGGCGCGGCTGGCCGGCGTCGGCCTGGGGGGATGGGAGGCGCACCTCGCCCTCCTCGCCGAAGGCGCGGAAGCCGCGGTTCCAGTGGTAGAGCAGGTCGCCCTCGGGATACACGAGGCAGAGGTCCTGCCGCCCGTCGTGGTTGAGGTCCATCGTCTTGGCGTCGGTGGCTCCGGCGGGGCACTTGTAGCTCATCGAGCCGCTGTGGCGGAAGACGTCGCGGAAGCCGCCCTTGCCGTCGTTCTCCCAGAGGGTGTTCCTCTCGGGGCCGGCGAGGAAGAGGTCGAGGAGGCCGTCCTGGCTGAAGTCGCCGAGGGCGGCGGCGGCGGTCCCGCCGCCGGTGGCGACGGGGCAGCGGGCGGGGGGCTGGAAGCCGCCGGCCTTGCCCCTCCACAGAACGCTCGCGGCCTCCCCGGGCTGAAGGATGTCCACGAAGCCGTCGTTGTCGAGGTCCGCGACGACGCAGGGGGAGGGCCGGCCGAGGCCGTCCTGGGCGCCCGCGGCGAGGTCCGTCTTGCTCCATTCGCCTTTCGCGTTGGCCGCGAGGAGGACGGGTGCCGCGGAGGTGCTGATGAGGAGCCCGGGGCGGCCATCGGTCGAGCAGGGGGCGAGCGCGACGCAGTCGGACCCGAGCGTGGGCGAGGCGGGCGATGGCTTGAACGTGCCATCGGCGCCCGCCAGGCGCACCGAGGTCGCCGAGCCGTCCCAGGAGAGGAGGTCGGCGAGGCCGTCGCCATCCACGTCGAGCCACGCGAAGCGGCGGCTCTTCGTGTCGAGCTTCGCGGCGGCCGTGATGTCCTCGAGGGCATCGTCGCCCTTGGCGCGGAAGAGCCTGTCGCCGGCCGAGGAGCCGACGAAGAGGCAGACCTTGCCGAGCGCGGGGAACTCGATGGCGGCGAGGCCCGCGATGTCGCCCGCGACGTTTCCCGCCTTGGCGTGTGCCATCCAGCGGACGCCTGCGGCGACCGGCACGTCGGCGTCGGGGTTCTCGGCGAGGTGCTTGCACATGCGGATGAGCATGTCGGTGCCGCCCGCGTAGGTGCCGGACATCTGGGGCGCGTAGCCCGTGACGCTCCAGCGACCGTCGCCCGCGGCCTTGACGTCGAGCCAGAGGCCGGCGACGTGGAGGTAGGCGCGCCGTTCCTCGTTGAGGGTGCCGGAGAACAGAATGGCGGGGTCCTTGGCGTTGGCCTTGAGCGCCTGCTGGATGTCGCCCACGTGGTCCTTCGAGCAGTCCGCCAGGCTGAGGACGTGGCTGGCGGCGGCCTTGCCCTTGATCTGGGTGGCGGCGGCGAGCTGCCATTCGAGGGGGTTGGCAGTCGCCTGGATTGGCCCGGCCAGCACCAGGTCGGCCTCCTCCACGAGATGTCGCGGGGTGAACCTGGGATTGATGATCCCCAGGCCGGTGGCTGACACGGCAAACAGGATCGCTGCGCAGGCGGGGCCTCGAGTCATCGGGAACTCCAAAGCGAGCCATTCCAGTTTGACGCTCGGACGACAACCGATAAGATAGTGAAACTCGTGCGGGACTGCAAAGGCGATTGGAGAGGCGACATGAGAATGCGGACGGTTGTCCTGGCCTGCCTTGTCCTGTGCGGGGGGCGCGGCGTCGGGGCGGGGGAGGCAGGCGGCGCGGCGCCGACGCTCGACGTGAGGGTTCGGCTCGAGCTCGCCTCGAAGGGCGAACTGACCGCCTCGGACGTGACGCTCGCGGCGTTCCCCGGCGGCAAACGGTGTGCGTTCACATTCGGCGGCTGCCGGCAGCCGGCGACGATTGCGGCGCTCACGAAGCTGGGCTTCCGCACGACCGTGTACTGCGGGCCGGGGACGCCGGCCGAGACACTCCGCGCGCTCGAGGCGGCGGGGGCCGACATCGGGATTGACATCTGGGGCGGCAAGGGCACCTACGCCTCCCACATCGGCGCGAACACCGTGCAGGAGGCGTTCGACGCCGTGGCCACGAGCCGCATCGTCCTGCGCGCGAAGTGCGACGGGGCGCTCGCCTGCGGGGCCATCGGCGGGCACTACAGCCCCCAGAGCTTCCCCACCGACCGCAGCCCCGAGAACCGCGCCGGCTTCGGCTACGCCTACCACGATGCCAACTACCTGCTGCTGAGC
>Ga0307379_10000556_pt1 | contig 62279 bp, 92 predicted proteins | sample UN2MG_FD_202237 | JGI IMG/M metagenome (GOLD analysis project Ga0307379, IMG submission 202237) | Soil microbial communities from Risofladan, Vaasa, Finland - UN-2 | ecosystem: Environmental > Terrestrial > Soil > Coastal area > Acid sulfate soil | place: Finland: Risofladan, Vaasa | collected... | reverse complement strand
AACTCCAATAAGAACTATTAACATCAAAGAATCCTCTACATTGATATACTCCATCTATTGTTTCACAAGTAGAATCTCCATAATCAATATAATCTACTCCTGCTAATTGAAACATTACTGCAAGTACTGAGATTATAGTTACTAATCCACCACTTATTAATAACTTACTTGCTTCTTGCCATTTCATTAACAATCATTCCCCATTGTACCGCCAGAGTCGAAATAAATACAATTTACTGCAGTGATGTTTCTATCTCCCATATTAATATCTCCTGACATTGTTCCACCAGTGTATTTAAGGAAATCATCGTTTACATCTATTTCTAATGTTCCTGCACCAATAGTACACGTTAAAGCATTATCGCAAGTCATAGTAGCAAATACTGGGTCTGCAGTAGTTGAACCTACAAGTATTTGTCCATTAGTTCCAACTGCTAAAGCTGTTATTGGGTCGGTTCCACTACCCACTAATACGCCATGATTTGTAAGAGTTGCACCATCTAAAACATTTATCTCTGCTGCACTTGCACTTCCCGGATAAGTTACTTTATCATTATTTGTAGCTATGTTGCTTTCCATTGTATCTAAATCTACTGGTTGGGTTACAGATATGTTTCCAAGTTTATTTTCTTGTGCAACTAAGAATGATGCGGTAGTTGAATCTAAAATAGAACTATGTGCTTGAACATTAGTTCCAATTACTAATCCCAAATCTGTTCTAGTTTCGGCTAATGTTCTAACTGCATAAGTATCTGTTGCAGTTACTTTTATGAAACTATCAGATGCATATACTAATCCTGCTAAACTTGTAAGTCCTGCATCTCCTGCTTGTTTTCCATTAAATGTATCCCAATTTGTATCCGTTAATACTCCAGTTGTATCTGTATCTGCTACAGGTATTCCTGTTATATTATCCCAAGATTGTAATCTATAAGTTCCATCATCAGTAATATCTGCTGCATTTATATCTGATGGACTACCTAAATCATCCCAATAATCTGAACTATTAACATTCAAATTTCCTTCATCTCTATTATCTAAAACTCTATAAATTAAATTTTGAAAAATACTTCCAGTTGCATTTACGTTTCCATCAGTACCTCCGAGCCACACAGTTATATTTGTTGAATTGCCAAATTCTGATGGGTCGCCATCTACTCTAGCATAACCAATTGTGCTTATTAATATTATAAAAAATACAAATATAATTTTCCAATTCATTTAATTCACCTATAACATCCGTCCTTTTATATATAAATTACCTTCAGTATCAACTTTGAATAATAATGTAGTCCCAGCGTGGTCATACACTTCTAAATTGCCAGTTTCTCCAAGTAATACTTTTTTAGCATCTACGTCTAAATCTCCACCTAGTTGTGGAGTTGTATCTTCAGATAGATTAGCCATTAAAGTACCTGCTGTGGGTAGTGTTATGCTTGTTTCAGCAGTTGTTGTAATAGTTAATGCATCGTCTCCAACTAATGTTAATGAACCACTTGCAGGTGTGAATCCAGTTACGGTTGCAGAGTTACCAGTACAACTTCCTGAACTTCCAGTACAATTTCCAGTTACATCTCCAGAAAATCCAGTTGAGGTTAATATTCCGGTTGTTGCATTATATGTTAATGCTCCATCAGATTTAGGTGCTTGTGAACCAGTTGCGGATTCCCATAATCCAACATAACAAGTTTCATCAGTTGTGTCTGCTACAGTTATATTTGTTGCAGATACTACTTGAAATGTTGGTGCTGCTCCAGCTCCATTTGAAGTTAATACTTGTCCAGAATCTCCAGTTGCTACTAATGCTACTACTCCATCTGTATCCCAAGTAATTAAGTTTCCATCGGTACCATTAGACAATCCAGAATAAGGCAATCCACTACAATTTGTAAGAGTACCTCCGCTTGGTGTTCCTAATGCGCCACCACTATAAAGTAATGTTGCATTTGAGTTTGGAAGGGTGAATGTTTTTTCTGCGGTTGCTGGTCCTGTGAATTTTGTAAATCCATTTCCAGTTCCACCATATGTACTTGCAATTACTTGAGTTAAAGCAGCACTACCATTAAAATCATTTCCATATATCGCTCTTGCAGTTGCTAATGTTTCTGCTGTTGTTGCTGTTCCTGATGTACAAACTGTATTATCTCCAGTATTAGTTCCAGTAATTGATGAAGTGTCCGATACAGTTAATGTTTTGGGTGTTGTTCCAGCAGTAATTGTAAATCCAGTTACAGCTGGAGTTACAGGATTAGAAACTTTAAGTTCTGGAGTTCCGTCAGTATAAGTTAAGGTACTATCTACCATTCCACCTACTGCATCTTGTGCTAGTTCATCTGTATATTGAGTTATATCTCCAACATACAAGAATGTTCCATCACTACAAGCAGTATTAAATTCTGACTTAGTACTTGAAATTCCAGTTATATCTGTTTGGTCTCCAGTGTTTGTTCCACTATTTGTTCCAGTAATATCTGAAGTTAAAGCAATTGTTCCTGTTCCCCCTTGAATAGTATGAGTATTTAATGTTCCGATACCTGTTAAATTAAGTGTTGCAGAAGTTCTATTTATTGCTACTTGAGTTGAACCTATATAGAATGTTTGATTTGCTTCTGCTTTATTATTAAACGTGTCCCAGTCTGTTGTACTTAGATATCCGCTAAGACTTGTTGTTGCTGCTTGTGTTGCGATTGTATGTTGAGCAGAAGTCAAATGATAATATTCATCAGCTGTTCCACCATCAATATTTGATAAATCATTGTGGTTATAAACTCCATTATAACTTAAAGCGATTGAGTATGCAGATTGAATAGAAGTGAAATTAGTTCCATCTTTTACTAATATTATTTTAGCAGCTAAGGTTGCAAATTCTGATAAAAATGGTGGTGATGTTGGAATTACTTCTGCATCAATTGTACTTAAAGAATCACTAGCTTGTCCAAACTGATAATGTAAATTTCCTGAGAAGTCAATATAAACATATCGTGAAGAATATTTAGCTACTCCAATAGTTCCTAATGTTCCATCTCCATCATCGTAATTAGTATTATTCATTACAGATTCAGTTCCAGTTGTCCAACCAGAAGGTGATGCTCGATACCAGTATTTAATTGTATCTGCTCCGGTAGTGTCTCTCAAGGTTGTTGTGGTTTTATTTGCACCAATATAAAAAACACCTTCTGTTGATGTTATGTATCGATTTCCACTTTCTCCTATTGCTCCACCTGAAGAATGTTCAAAATATCTTAAGGCAACTAATCTTTCGTGATTTTTTCTAATATGATTATATAGATTAGTTCCTGAATTAATTATACTTAAATCCGTTCCGTCTTTATATACTCTTCCAAGTGTAAATGCCCAAGTAGTTGGAATTGTATCTCTATCAGTTGTAGATGCTAATGTTGGAGTTCCAGTAGCATTTGTTAAATAAATATAATTTACTTCACCATCTTCTAATGAAACAGTAGTACTTTGTGCCCAATCAAATGTTCTTGTTTCTGCTATTTCAGTATTTGCCGTTTTTACAAATCCTGTTCCAGCTTCAATTGTAATAGTTCCATCAGTATCATCAACTATTGTTCCCCCAGATATTCTGCCTGAGGATAAAGTTCCATTTATATAATCTTGTACGTCATCATAAGTAGCAGTTCCAATTTCTAAAACTTTAACTGTACTTGCTAATTGAGTTCCAGTATGATTTGCTCTAGCTCTATCTGAAACGTGATAATGTAATGTACTTGCTCCACTATCAGTTAAGTCCGTTGCATTAACATCTGAAATATTATTTACTTCAGCTCCACTTTCTACATTAATCATAGTTCTAACTTCAGTAGCGGTTAGTTCTTCAACAACTCCATCTGCTCCCGATACACGACCTAAAATTCTTTCATCATTTACTACATTTTGCATTTTAGCGTATGTTACTTTATTGTTACCGATTGTTAATTCAGTAGCTCCAGATACATCTCCAGAGTGATTTGCATTTGTAATTTTATTATTATTAGTTTCAATGTTTCCTACTAAGGTGGATGTCATATATCCATTTTGTAAATTGGTTGCTGCTTGATTACTAATTTCTTGAGTACTTATACTCATTCCACCAGTAGTTGCACTTGCGTTTAAAGTTACATCAGTTGAATTATCAGTTCCTGCTTGGTCTACATCTAATGTACCCCTAGCAGTACTTGCATCATCATCATCAATTAAAGTTGCTCCATAGGTAGAAATTGTAGTACTTGCAGGTAAGATTAAGGTCTTAAGATTCGCATCAACTTCTGAATCCATTACGGCTCCGGCACTTGTAACATTAGTTGTATCACAAGTAAGTTTTCCTGTATTTGTAGAAACTGCACTATTTGCAGAAACTTTTGCTTCAGTATAATATTCATTAGTTCCTTCAGCAATATCTGAGGTAGTTAATGATACTGTTCCAGTTTTACCATTAACGCTAAGTACTGAATCTGTAGGCGTTAGAAGTTCTTGCCAATCAGTCATATCATCATTATCGCCAGTAGTGTTGATGTATGATTTATTTTCATCTGTTCTTACACATACATCTCCTTTTTGAATTGTTAAAGCTAATTGTGCTGCTTCATCTACAGCAATATAAGTATCAGTTATTGCTATTGATGGTAGTTGTGTACTTGGTACTTTAGAATCTGCTCCGAGTGTTGCTACTCCACTTGCAGCGCCCATTTCACTTCTTTTAACTTGTGAATCATTTGTAACTGCCGATAGTCCAACATCTGTTTTTGATACAGAGTGCGGGTTTCCAGTTGTTAGTCCGCTATGAGATGTATTTGTACTAACATCAGTATTATTACTTACTTCAGTATCAAAATCACTTATTGTACTTGCAATTTGAGTACCTGTATGATTAGCACGAGCAAGTAAATTAGATACAGTTATTCCTCCGTCTTTAGCAAGTTTACCTGTAGTCCCACTAAATACAATTACTTGTGAATCTACTGCAATTGCAGGTCCAACTATCCTTGTCTTTTGGTCTATAACCCCATCATTATAATCTGATGATGATATTAAATATTTAGCTTGTTTTGTGGTATCCCATGCCATTTATTCACCCTAACTAGTCATTTGTATTTTCCAATCATAAATTAAAACATCTTCTGCTTTAACATTAAAACTTTCATCATCAATATAACATAACATATTTCCAGCAGATGCAGTATCAAAAACTCCAGTTTCTGTAACTGTAAACTCATCTGTAAATGTAAAGGTTGCTGATAATTTAGCAGTATCATTAGTTTGAGTAGTAGTTATTCTTGACCCAGTTCCTAATATTCGTTCTCCTCCACCATCTATTATTTCAGATGATAAAGTAGTATCAGATTGTTCTTGTCCAGTTCCAATTCCTAATGCAATATAACTAAATTTATTATCATTTACATCTGGAACTATTATTCCTGCAATTCCTGCATATCCTGCATATGATATAAAATTAGAAGTTTCCACTTCTTTTATTATTTCTCCGTTTCTTATATGTGTAATATGAACATTTGCTTTCATTCCTATTTGGCCTGCCATTTTCTCACCTATGTTTGATTATATACATATCCTATAATATTAAAAGTATAATGATTTGGTTGTCCCCCAACTGTTGGAATATTTACAGTTTCTATAAGTACATTACACGAAAGCTCAGCATCAACATATGATTGTATGGTTCCTCTATATCCCTCTAATGCAATTTTATGTGTATCTTTATCAGTACCTATTAATATTCCTGTTAAAATAATATTTTTTGATGTTAATCCTCCATATTGTAATAAATCTCCATCTCTACCATTAATTTCAGTTCTTGATATTTTAGGAGGTTGTGGTTTGTCAACACGGTTGCACTTTAACGATATAGTTCCTAAAGTAACAGATGTAATCATATTAAACTACTCCTGATATTTTACTTTTAATCCATCTTTCTATTTTATCTTCAATTTCTCCTACATTTTGATTTTTAGCATCTATTACAATAGACCCAGCTCCGAATGTAATTGTATTTGTATTTGTGGTTGTATTACTAGTGTTTGTTCCTGCTCCATATTTAGATGAATATCCTTGTCCTATATTATCTAAATATGAATATCTAGATACTGTTTGAATTGGAATTGTTACTCCTTCTGCAAGTTTGTTAATCTTACTTTGTATTGTATCTATTTCCGTTTCTATTGGTTTTAATTTTTCTGTTTCTGTTTTAATTTTCTCTTCTAAAAAGAAATTTGTAGTATTTAGTGTATTTAATGCTGTTTGTGTATCTTCTATTTTACCTGTTAATTCATCTTGTTTAGTTTTCCATGTTTCAACAGATTCAATTAAAGTTTGTTGAGTATCATATTCTCGAGATAGTTCTTCAGTTACTCTATCAATTTCACTTTGAACATTAATTTCTAATCTAGACTGTTCTGCTGTTAATCTTGCTATTTCGCTTTTTGCATCAGATGCTGCTGCTTTATATTCTTGGAAAATTCGTGGTTCTACTCTTTTTAATAAATTATCTTCTGCTGTTATTTGGTCTTTTGTTGCTTTTTCTAATTCCTTTTTTACTTCTTTTAATCTAGTTGCAGAGTCTGTATCTTCCTCTTTTCCCATTGCAGATTTTAATCTATCTAATTCTCTAGTTAAAGATGATATTTTGCTTGTACTATCAGATAATTGTGAATTATAATCATTATATTGGTCAGTAGCATATTGTAAATCTTTTTGTAAATTCTTTAATCCATATCCTACTTTTAAAGTTGCTCCTTCCCATTCAACTGTACCATATGTTAGTTTTTGAATTTCATTTTTATTATTAGTCAATTGTCCATTTAATGAAAATAACATAGTATTAGTTTCATTATATAAATTATTTTGTTCTTGTAACATATTATTATATGACTTTCCTTCTTCTGTTGTTAAATAATATTCTCGTCTTTCATCTTTTTTATATTCTATCATTTTACTTAATCTATTAGATAATATATCTTGTTTTGATATACTTTCTTCTATTGTAACATTAGAAGTTGTTCTTGCTGCAATTTCTTTTTCTATCATTGCAGGAGTTGTACTTAATATTCTTGCAGCATTGTCTAATTCTTTTGTATAAATAACATCTTGAGCATATGTTTCTCCTACTATCTTTTTATACTCTATTAAACTATCTATAATAATATCTACTTCTTTTTTTCTATTTGCATACATTGTATAAAACGATTCTTCTGATTCTTGTTCTTCTAATATAGGAGTAGGAGGAATATAATTTCCAGATACAAATGCTCCTAGTTTTTGTGTAGTTTCTAAATTTTCATCATATTTTCGTATTGTTTCTAAAGTAACAGCATACTCTCTTAAGTCAGATAATAAATCTGCTAATTTAGTACTAGCATTTTTCATAAACGTTGTATCTGATACTTCTTGCATAAGTAAATTATATTCAGTTTTTACTCTTGCAATTGCTCCTGCTGTTGTTCCTAATTGAGCTTCCCAAGCACCTTCATATTTAGTAGTCTGTGCTATTATTTCATTTAATAATTGTCTATGAATTTGGTCTTCTGTTAATTGTTCTATAGTTACTCCATATGTTTTAGATGCTTTTCTTTTAACATCGTCCAAGTAAACAGTAACACCAATATTATCTAAAATATTTGCAGTTAATTGTTTAAAACCACGTGCTTGTAATGCTAATTGTTCATTAAAATCAACACCCATTGCAGCCGAACCTTCTTTAATTGCTGTAATATATTGATTAATTTCATCAGTAGAAAGACCAGTAGATAATAATCTAAGTACACCGTCCATAAGAACAGATTTATCTGTAAATTCATCCATTTGTGAATTTACTACTCCTAATATATCTGCATATGACCTTCCAGTACTAGCTGCTACTATCGACATAGTTTTTAAATTTTGTTCTAATTTAATACTTGCTGTAAAATAATCTTTTATTACACCTGCTCCAGCTAACATTGCATTATTAATTATTTGCCAACCGATACTCATAAACATACCTTGTACTACTAAATCTTTAAATCCTTTTTTTGCTACTTTATTTGATTTATTTAATTTATTAACCGAATCATCTAATTCATCTGCATCTTTAGACATTGTAGTCATTGCCTTTCCAGCAGTATCTAAAGACCCGGTTAATTCACCATTTATATTATTTAAATTTGAAAATGAAGTAGTATCTATTCCTTTACGACCTACTGTTTGTATTTTAGTTAATGATGAATTTATAGCAGCTTCAAATTTATTCATTTGAGATATAGCTGTAGCTACACCTTCTACTGCTGTTTTGAATACTGCTTCGTCAACTACAACTCGTCCCATGTGTTATTCACCACTTTGTCTCCATCTATTAATTGACTAATTTCCTTATATGTTAAACGGGGAATGTTGAAATAATTATAACCTTTCTTATGCAAAAAGGTTTCTACTGATAATTTATTATGTAGTTTTTTAACCCTATATAAATCATCTAATTTTTTTTTAATTCTTCTTCGGCTTCTAACTCTATTCCACTTGCTTCGTATATTGCATCTAAAAGTACATCTGTTATTTTTTTATGTATTACTTCGCCTAATTTATTTTTTGTTCTTAATAGTTTAGTATCTTTAAATGTTTCCGAATCAAGTTTTGGATTTTCTATATGTTCAATTATAAATGTTTCCCAAACCATTTGAGCATGGTCTTCAGATACATTTTCTTCTTTTGTTTCTTTTAATGTTAAAAGATTTGCCTTTTTTATATTAACCGATAAATCTAACATTTCTCCTCTAGTTGTTGGAATTATAGAAACCAGTTTATTAAATTCAGGAATCGTATATTCTATTGGAATTAAATTTCCATCTGCTCCTCTATTATGCGTGAGGAAATTTTTAGTTAAAAAGTTGCCCATTCTCTACACCTCGTGTTATTCTAATACCAATCTCTTCCTACAAATGGCATTTCTTCCATTAATACTTCGGTTCCTGGTGCTAATCGTCTTGTTACTGTTGTACCAATGCATCCTGACCCTGTTACTGTTGCTCCTGAACCAGATACGTTAATAGATATTGCTACTTCAAATTCAATATCACCATCTACTAAATCTTGGAATAAAGTATCTCCAGAAACCCATTTTCTTTTTAATGTTCCAGAAACATCATTCATACCAGTTGTGTGTTCAGGAACGTCTGTACCCACTGCATTGAATTTTCCTCTTTCTTTACCCACAACAAGAGTTCCTTCTGTTAATGAACCATTTGCTCCAGATAAAGTAGAACCACTAACTACCATTTGTCCAACTATTCCTGTATGTACTACCAATTATATCACCTCTTCTTTATTTTCTTTTTTATAAATTACTATCATATGATTTCTATATGTTATACCATTTTGTTCATATTTTACAATCTCTTTTATTATTTTATGTCTTTCGTTTGGTATTTTTCTAAAAATATTTGATAATAAATTATCTGTTACTATTGTTTTATGTTCTTGTAATTTTGTATACCCCTCTCCTGTTGCTGCTTCTATAGGAACAACTATTATAATTTTTTTAGATGCTACTCTAACCAATTCTTTAATTGCTTTTTCAGTATCTCCATGTTCTATAGAATGTTGAGCAATAACAATATCAAAACAATTATCTTCAAATGGTAAACTTTCCATATCTCCAGACTGAACATCTAATCCTCTCTCCTTGCATAAAGAAATTGCATATTCGTTTAAATCAACTCCTTTAATATTAAGTTCAGTATTATTTTTTCCTCTCCAATTATCTTTTAATCTTAACATTTCTTTTCCTGAACCACAACCAACTTCAAGAACTGATGGATTATCATATAAAGTTCTACCATCATCTAATTCATTAAATATATGAATATGTTCTATATTACCAAGAGTACTCATAACATCTAAATCTCTTTGATTATAATATTCTTTATCATCCATAAAATCACCTCATTCGTTTAATAATTTTTTCCACTCTACTATTGTATTGTTCCAATCATACCCTAATGCAAACTTTGCTGCATTTTCTCCCATTTGTTTTCTTAATACATCATTATCATATAATTGTTGCATAGCTTCTGACATTTTTTCTTCATCTATTAAAGCTTTTAATGACCCATGTGGAACAAATATATGAGTTATTGCTGGAACTCTAATTCCTCTATCATCTCCAACTAACTCTTCTGCTGTTGTAAAGTCAGTTATTATTTGAGGAATACCACAAGCTAAACTTTCCACTATTGGTAAACCAAATCCTTCACCACCAGTTGGTAAACAATGTACATCAAACATATTATATGTTTTTGCCATTTCTTGAGTATTAATTCCATTTATAAAATCTCTTACTCCTTTGCTAAAATATACATAGTCTTTTACTCCATAATAACAAATAGCTTGCATTAATACAGAATACATATTATTATTACTATCTTTAAACATATTTGCAGGGTCTAGTGGGTCATTGTGAAAGTGTAATATTTTATTACTTTTATCTTTTAATAATGAAAATGCTCTTACTAATCGTTGCAATTGTTTTCTATCTTGATTTCTAGCTACACATCCATAAATAAAAGTATCTTTTGAATATCCATACTCTTCTTTTAATTTATCTTTATCCATTGGCTTATAAACAGAAGTGTCTATTCCATGTGGAATATAAACATTTCGTATTCCTAATTTATCTAATACTTTTTGTCCATGTTTAGCCATTGTTACTATTACATTTGGAAATTCTAAAAATTCCTCATATTGCATAGGAATAACATCACCATCTATTGGTAAATATGATATCCATTTAACATCTTTTAGTAATTTCTGAAAACGAACATCACATATATAATTAAGCATATATCCGTCACCAATTGTTATAAATATATCTGGCTTAAATTCTGCTAATACATATGATAGTGTATCTTTTCCATAACTATGATTACTTACAGGATATACATCACAATCAAATTCAATATCGTGATATTTATTTCCTATATATTGCCATGATAATATTGCACATTCAAACTCCTTATTAAGTCTAGAAATTAAATTAGCAGCTACTGTCCCAAATCCCGTTGGACTCCTAAATCCATCCGTCATAAATAATATTTTTTTCATACTTTTTGCACCAACCATCCGCTTGTACATGCTTTAGTATTTTTATTATAATTCCACGTCCCTCCTACAGTCAATGGAATAAGCGAAATTATAAAATCTGGGTCAATTGTAACATACACTGACTTCAAACGAGCATCTATTTTATCTACTAATTTATCTAATATTTCCTCAGAATTATTTATTGTAATTCCATCAATAGCTCCTCTATCAGTATTACTAACTACTACATTAATATTATATCTAAAAAAATCATCAGTTTGTGCTGTTCCTACAGTCATTACTCTTTCATCTGTACCTACACGCTCGATAAATATACATGGTGTTTTTCCTATTCCTTCTAATCTATTGAGAGAATCATAATGTATCCATTGTCTTTTAGAATCAGTATTACTTACAGGGTCCCCTAAAGGGTCAGACAATGCATTTCTTAAATCATCACGAATTGATATTCCTATTTCACTAAGCCCCATTGCTTATCACCAAATCTCCCAATTGAGATTTTTTAATGCGTTTTTGCAAACAATTTATATAATTGAATGCAATAATTATTACTTCTTTTTTATGAATCTTTAAATATTTTTAAAGACAAATAATGAATTTAAAGGGTGTTTAATTATTTACTGAAATGTTACTTGTTTAATATATATTAACACAATTTTATCCGTCAATATCATTAATTGTCACAGTTGACATTGTACCATCAAAAGTTGCCATTGAACGTACTTCTGATGTTTTTAATAATTTTAATATTCTTTCATATTCTTTTTTATGAGGATATGACATTATTCCTTCTGATATATTTGGAGAGTTTGCTATTGAAATTCTATGTGAAGTTAAAAATGCAATAGCTTCTTGTGCTAATTCATAATCATTTTCTGTTCCATCATATTCTCTTTCAACATCTAATATAAATTCTGATTGTGCTTTAGTTATTTTTGCATCTCTAATTGTAGTAGATGCTGCACTTTCTTCTCCTGCTTCTGCCCATGTTACATTAGTTATTGATGTAAATTGAGCAGCTGTAATATAGTTTGTCATTTAACTTACCCAAATATAAAATATTCCTGATTTTACACTTCCACCAGTATCTATAGTTAGTGTTACTTGACCAGCACAAAACTTTGTATATATATTAGCATCTGCTGATAAGTTAGTACCATTTATATCTTGTGCTGCTTTTTTAGGATATGCTAATTTATCTGCAGATAATGTATTAAAATCAATTATTACTTCTCCTGTAATAGTATCTGTTAAAGTAACATTAACATTATCTGCTATTGTATTTTTATCAAACCATACTTTTTCAATAATACCATTAGCAAATACTGTAGTTGAAAAAGTACCAGCATCAACTGTAATAATATCTATTTTTTTACAATTTAATTCTTTATGAACCGTTCCTATACTTACCATTATATCACCATAATAACATATTATGCAAAATCTTAACTGTTTGGTGTCTATGAAAATCTACTGTTGATTTTACACATCTTGTAATAATATTTGACTCTTCATCTTTTAATATTGATATTTCACTTAGTTCTTTGAAAAAAGCTAAGGACCCGTGTATTCCTGATACTAATAAACTAACAGGAATTAGAATATTAATTGGTACAGTATTAGCAATTAATGAATTATATGATACTATTCCACCCATAGTTGTAAAAAACGCTGTTCCTGAATTACCAATAATCTTATACCAATTAATTTTCTTCATTATTTCGTCTCCTAATAATTTTATTCTGATGCAACTACTGGTACTTCTACAGCCTTTTCTATATCATCAAGATATTGAACAATGGTTTTATTAACGATTAGCCATCCTACTGCATTTATTGCTTCTTTTAGTTCTTTGTATTCTGACTTTTCTAATAATACTTCTGTAGTAGCCTCTGTTACTTTATCAATTAGCTTTAAACGATGTCTCATTTCTATTGGACCAAATGGTCTTTGTTGATTTGTTCTAGGGTCAATTGGTCGTTCATTTAATGCACTTAGTATTTGTTTTTTATATTCAAAAGGTTGTTCTTTTTCAACTATATTTCCTTCTGCATCTTGTCCTGTTAATGTCATTGTTGTTGTTTTTAACTCAATTTTGGTCAAATTTGCTGCCATTTTTCCCACTCTCCTATTTTATTAACTCCTACATAAAAATAAAAAAGGGCACTTGCCCCAATTAATTGATTGTTAATGCTGTCCAAGTTGTTGATACCATCACATGTACACCACTTGAGCCTATGTAAATAGAACCAGCTGGTGCTGTTTCTCCTTGTTCTGATTTAATAGTTGTATCGTCTGTACCTGCTCCACCAGAAATACTTACTCCGTTTTGGAATAATATTCCATTTTTAGGAGTTCCTGTAATTCTGACACCTGAACCTACTACTGCTCCACTATCAACTGCAAGAGCTAACATTGAATCCATGCATGTAACGTCTGGATATGCTTCAATCATTACACCATCAAATTGACCTGTTACTGTTGCTGCACCTTCAATATGGAAATGTCCTGCATTAACTGTACTTGCTGTAAATGCATCTGTGTTTACATCAACTAATGCGGATACACCAGACATTGCTGTTACTGCACCAGTTCCCTCGTGTTTAGCCCAAGGTTGACAACCATAAGCAGCAGAAGCTACCGTAGTTCCACCATTTGTTCCGATATAAGCTCTTGGCGCACTACCAACTAATACTGTATCAGTGTCTCCCTCTCCAGTAATAGCTGCTTTTACATATGAGCCATATAGGTTCTCATTATCACCTGCTCCAGCTGAATGTAATATATTAATTGTATGTCCTATTACATTTGCTCCGGGATTCGTATTTAATACCATTGGTGCTGAGGTAGAACCCATTGTAAACAAACCTACACCTGTAGTAGTTTCATCAAACTCCATTCCAATGTATGTTGAAGCATCTGTTCTTGTTGTACCAATTAACATTGGTGCATCATCAGGCAATAGGATTGAATTTGTATATTCTCCAGTCATTGAAATACCTGTGGTTACTGCTGCTCCTGCTGATAATTTAAGTAATGCATCACACGCTGTTACTGTGCTTTCAGTATGAATCATTACTCCATAACATTCATTTGTAACTGAACCTGCTCCATCTACTATGAATAGACCACCGCATACTCTTCCTGCGGATACAGTTTTTCCAGATGTTAAAGTTGCTTTACCTGATACTCCGATTAAATTGTATGCTGCTCCACCTGCTGCTACATCCTGTAATACAGTTAAATGTCCTTGAACTCCGTATGCGTCATTACAATCTCCACTTAGATATGTGTGTGCTAATACTGATTGTAATCTTGCATTTGCAGTTGCTGCTACATTATTTGAACTAAAATATCCTGCTGCGGTTGAATTTCCCGCAGTGTCTTTAGCACAAGCAGTTACAACTGATTGAAAAAACAAACTATCTGCAACTGATGTATCAACAAGTCTAGTTCCACAATTTCCTATTCCTATTGTTGGTGTTGCATCTGATGTTGGTAATTTTGTTGCAATTAATTGTCCATTTATTGTTACGTCTCCAGTTCCTGTTGTGAATGTTGCAGTTCCAGACATTGCTAAATTTTTATCTGCGGCTATTGTTACATCGCCATTTAGTGAAACATTTCCAGTTCCAGTTGCAAATGTACCAGTTCCCCCAGACATATCAAAGTCTTTATCTGCATCTATTGACATATCTCCTTTAATAGTTACATTTCCAGTTCCAGTTGTAAATGTATGTGCTGCATTTACTGATGTATCTCCATCAAGAGATATTGCTGTTGCACCGACCAATGTAATAGTATCCTGTGTAATGGTAAGTACATTTGCTGCATCAGTTAAAGTTCCATCTCCATCAAAAGTTATTGCACCGTCAAGTTTTATTCCGCTTGCTGCTACAACTGTAAATGTTGGAACGGTTAATGTATATGTTGCTCCACTACCTGCGAATGTTACTGCTGTTACTCCTGTTGTATCTGCTACTGCTACTTTCATATATGACCCAGTATCGAATCCGACTCTAAAATCTGGTGTATATACTGCTCCTAAAGTTGATGCTGTAATAGTAGTAGTTGGTGCTGTTACTGTATATACGCCACTTGCAACAGTATCTAATTGTCCAGTAGCACTTGAATATATATACGTTGCATCAGAACGCCATTGTATTTGATAATCAGCTGTAAATAACCTATTTCCTTTAATTTCTTCTACATCTTCTGCAGAACCATCAATTTCTTTTCTAATATTATACATTTATTTCTCACCTCAGTGATTAAAATAAAGAAAGCAAGAGCCTTAGCTCTTAACCGCAGTTACTTTATAAATCTTACTTGTTGCACCAGCTGTTGCACTGTATGTTTCATATCCATCCCATGTAGCCATAGTTAACATTCCTGCTCGTTGTAGGTATTTATCTCCTCGGCCAAATTCTCTCATTCGTTCTATTAATGGGACATTCACACTTTGTGCAAATCTTGGGTCTAATAGATGCATTTCTGCAGTTTCAGAACCACCAACATATATTAATGCATCGTTACCCAATCCATCAAATAATAAGGTAGAACTGTCTTGTCTCATTGGTCTATATGGTATAAGATTTATTTTAAGCGACCTGCTTAAATGGTCTTCTATACTTGTCTGTATATTATTAACAAGAGTTAAACTTTTAAATCTTGCTGAACAAGCTGCAGGATATACAACATTTACTGGTTGTCCTGGTACTAGATTTGTTTTATCATTGATTACACTAATTGCTGTTACGATATCTTCTTCAATTGCTGTTTCACTAGTAGTCCAAGTTTCTGTTGCTGCTGCTGTATTTGCATAACATGCTTTTAATTCAGTAAGTAAATTGTAATCTAAAGCAGCTGAGAAAAAAGCATTCGAAGAATTTAAATTTCTCATATTTTCATTTCTTGCATCTGCATTATTTAATTTACTTTCATCTAATATACAAAATGGATATTTTGGATATTCCATGTTTCTATAAATTGGTTTGTACTCTAACTTGATATCATCTCTAACACCAGAAAGAGTTTTATCTATATATCCTGGTTGTCCTACTGTTATATCTCTTTTAACTAATGTTGTACTAGAGTTAATAATTGGTATATTTGATTTCTTTGCTATAGACATAAGTGATGACATATGCATAACTATATCTCTAAAACCAATTGCTTTTTTTGGTACGTCTGCTGCTCCGTATGAACCTATTGACATTTATATCACCTTATTGAGTTGATGGAGTATCCAATATTACTGGAATTAAATCTCCGGCTGTGGTTGCTTCCCCTTCGCCTATGTAATGTCCAATGCATACTGCTGAATTAGAACTATCTACACTGCAATATCCATTTGCATCTGCTGTTTGTGAACCATATACTTTACAAAATGCTGTATATGTATCTGCAACAGATTTAACCATTACTATTTTTCCACATCCTAATGGATATCCTAATAATCCTCTATCTCCAGCTGCTGCTGTTCTTGCTGTTTGTTCTGCATCAACCCATGCTTGGTCTGATACAATAGATGGAGTGTCTGTTACTGCTGCATTTATTGTATATGAATTTCCAGAATCTTTCTTAAAAAGTAATCCTTCATATGCTACTGTTTGATTAGCTGATAGTGGAAATGGTCTTGGTACTTGTGCTGTTGAATTTGAATCTGACATTTATATCACCTTACTCCTTAGCCCCAACTAAATTACTTATTAATTCTTCTTTAGTAGAACCAAATAAGTCAAGGCATATATCATTTTCCTGTTTAGCACTTAAAACATTATCTATAGGTGCTGTTCCTTTTGTTGCTTGAACAATCATATCAATTTTTTCTATTTCTGCTGTAAACTGTTCATCTGTTTTTACAGAATCTAATATAGAAGCAATTAATTTTTCATCTCCAATTTTCTTAGATAATATTTCAGCTCTTTCATTTCTAATGTATTGTGAATTTTTATCTTCTACTGTTTTTAATCGAGATGCTATTTCTTCTATTTTTTTATCTTTTTCTGCTTCTGCAATTTTAGCAGCTTCTTTTGCTTTTTCAATTTCAGCTACTTGTGTTGCTTCATCGTTTTTTTTATTAATATCAGTATCAGCTTTTAATTTTAATTTTTCTGCTACTTCTGATTCAACCTTTTTTTTATACTCTTCTTGTTCTACTTTTAGCTTTTCTATTTCTGCTGTTAAATCAGTAATTGTTTTGTCTTTTTCTGCAACTAATTTATCAGTATTTTTATTGTCTGACATACTTTCAGCCTCCTTTATTTGCTTTTCTACTTGTGCCGCAAATGACACTGATTCAATATTAGCACAATTATATGCTGGATTAGACGTTAATGAAATTTCTTTTAAATGCACATCTGCTGCTTCGTATACACATTTTTTACCTGCATATATTAAACCTCTTTCATGTTTATGTCCTTTCCATGCCATTAAATCTGGTAATATATCTTTTCCACAAACTGAACATATTAATTTTTCATAAGAAACAGATGGACTTACTTTCATATTTTTATTATTCCATGTATTTGATTTAAACATAGCAACTGCTTTTGGTTCAGTTATTGTACTTCTATATTTTACTATATTTTCTAAATGTTCTCCTTGGTCACCTGTACCAATAATTTCCCAATCGGACTCATGATGTTGAACCTTTATAGCAATTCCTGAAACTTCAGAAGAAACTACTCCTAAATCACCAACGGTATGTAATTTCCAATTGTTTTCATTAGCAGACATGTCCATTAATGTTCCACTAAGAATAACTTTACTAGAATTATCAGATTCAATTACTTCTGCTGTAAACGGAACTGCAAATGCAATACTATTATTCAATATATCACCTTTCCAATATATAGACTTTTATTTGCCATTGTATAATATTAGGCGATGTACTTTATATACTTTTATTAATAAAAATAAAAAGAAAAAGGGAATTAATTAGAAATAGAATTTCTAGATGGAGAAAATGCTAATATAAATCTATCTGATTTCCCTTTTTTTAATACCTTTCCTACTTTTCCAAACATTGGTCCTTCAATGGTAATTTTATAATCTTTATCCATATTAATACTTGATTCTAATTCTTTATTAAGAGATATACATGGAATTCCATTACCATCTTTACTAAATTTTCCTACAATTATTATTTCTATTTTTGGTTTCATTATATAGTCTCCATTACTGCTTTTGTTTCAATAGCGGACATAGTCAATATATACTTCCCTTGTCTTTTTGGTATTTTCGAGTGTGTAGTAAATATTACTTTTCCATTTTTTACAAATCTTAATCTTTTTGCATTTACAGGATATATTGTATATGCATCCGCCCCATTCTCTACCGTTAGTGCATAATCTACTTTTGTTCCAACTTCTATTGATAATCCTTGAGGACTAACTCTATATATTCCATCTTTAGAAGGATTACCTATTGATTCAGATAAACGTCCTGTATTATATGCATATCTACTATAGTTCTCTTTTGCTATTTTTATAAATCTATCTGCTCTTTTTTTATTTAATGCTACTGATTTTTTTGTTATATTCCTAGTATTAAATTCTCTTATTCTTGCAGATAATTTTCCTTTTTCGTAATTTGATAAAACATTGATTTTCATTTTTTATCTACCACTTCTTTCTCTTTTTTTATAGGATTATTTTCTTTATCTATTATTTCTTTATTTATTATAGGTTTAGGTACTTCTTTAGGTTTATTTTTTATATCTGTTAATCCTAAAGCAAATAAAACACTTTTTGGAACTTCTCCTATAGTATCTATATAATTTTTAACAACTAAAGACTTTATTCTTTCTGTTTCTGCTTTGCTTTTATCTAATTGTGGGTCCATAGTATCGGTTTTAATATATATTAATCCCTCTTCAAATCCATTTTCTTTTAATATTGGATTAACATATTCATCATTTATTTTTTGTATTAATACTGTTCTTTCATCATCTGCAGCATCTGTAAGGTCAGACATTACTGACCGTTGCATCTCAGCGCTTGTAATATCTACTCTTCCTTGAATAAATAATCCCAATATACCTACTTTAATATAACTCTCAAATAAAGATATATATTGTGCATAATTTGGAAGTGCTGCTCCAGGATTTAATGTTTTAATATCGTATCCAAATTCTAATATTTGAACTAGTGTTTCTGTATTAGTCCATTTTTTCATATTTGTTTTAATATTAGTAAATATTGCAGATTTCCATACAGCTTTAGCAGTTGCTTTATCTCTTAATTTTCCTTCGTTATCTCTCATAAATGCAGCTGGTACTTCTTGATTCTCCATATTTGCATGTTCATTTCCAACAGTAATTATAATCTGAGGACCGAATCTTCTTAATATCATTTCTACTATATTTTCAATAGTCTTTTTTATTTCTACTAATCTAAGAACACGCATTACTGGAGAAACTCCTTTAAATCTTCCTAAACTATTATTAGTAAATACAATTATATCTTCATTAGAGAAATAAAAGTAATCTTTAGTATATGTTACATCTCCCGTACTTGTATATGTAGGGACATTACCATATTGAATTAATGCAACTTGTTGTTTTGGAATAATAGGGTTTAATCCTTCTCCTACTTCTCCTCCTAAATCTCCAGTAAATAAATTTCTAATAGGAGTACATTCTTCTGGGCCCATTGTAAACAATTTATATAATTTAGCATTCTTTTTTATTTTTTTTGCAGGACACCATCCAAAGCACATTTTATTACCCACTATTGCAGGAATAACTTCATTTAAACATTTCGTTTTTAACTTAATTAATTCTTTAGCATTTAATATATTTTTATCCTTTTCGTTTTCTCCTTCTTTTATACATATAATTATTTTCTTATTAACTAATGTTGATATTTTTTGAATAGAATTATAAACTGCAGTATCATTATCATATGCCCATTTACACCCTAAATCATCTCTATCTATTGTTACTTTTACAGTACTATCACTTAATGGAGAATCATATTCTTCATCATCTATTGATGCTGACCCTTCTTTATTTTCTTTTTTAGGATTCATAGGGGTTATTGCACTACCGCTTAATATAGGATTTGGATTAAATAATTCTCCTGATACTGGTAATCCTAAAATATTTTCATTAATTATTTGTTTAATACTAAACTTTTTTCTACTATTTTCCATAATATTACCTCCAAGATAAAATATCCGCTTCCATTTTTGCTGATTTTTTATTTATATCATATATTCCTTTTTGTATACTATCATCTTCTGATACCATAAATGAGCTTCCTGTTCCTTTTAAAGGAGCACCTATATATCCATAATTTAACATTGTTTTTGCCCAAAAATGGTCATCTCTTGCTTTACCACCTAATTTACCATCATATCGTACTGCACCTGCAGCAGTTGTTTTTTTCTCTACTCTTAATACATGTTGTAATGCAACTGGATGATTTATAAGATAATATTTCTTAGTACTTAATGCCTTTTTAAATTCAGTAGCTAAATATCTAGACATCATCATACTGCTATTTTTTAATTCTACTTTAGAATTAAACGTTAATCTTAATAAAGGAGGAAATTCACCATCTTCTTCCATTAAATCTCCTATTGTTTTTTCATTAGTATCATCAATAATAAGATTAATTGGTTTAAATTTAAGACATTGTCTTTTAATCATTTTTATTTGTTTAGGAAATTTATCTTGTGTTTCTAATATTTTTCTTTCATATACTCCATTTTCCATTACTTGACCAATATGAATAGATGTAATATCTCTTTTTTGTGCAGGGTCTATTGCTATCATATAAACCCCATTGTCATCATTTTCTTCTTTTTCTACACTAGTAACACAAGGATATAATAATTCAGGAGCAATATATCTAAAATGTACATCTGATGGAATACCCAATCTTTCTTGTTTAAAACAATCTAAATCCTCAGCTCGTTTAATTTCCATTTTTCCAATATCTTGCCAAAAGTATGGAATTTTCATTTTTTGTAAAAGAACTTCTTTCTGTTTTTTTGAATTAATTAATACGTTGTATTTAATTTCATATAATTTTTTTTGTATATTATCTAATTCTTCCATTTTTTTATTTAATAAATATAAAGGTCTATTTAAATCAATTTCTTCCCAATTTTCAATACTAGGAAAATTATAAGCAGTATAACCATTACCAGGTGCACCTTCATAAATTCTCCAGAATAAATCAGTTTTAACTAAAGGCGTTGTTTCTATTGTAATTTGACCTCCCTGTGAAATAAAATCGAAAATAGCATCATAGACTTCTCTTTGTTGATTAACTCTAATAACCATTTGAGCAAATTCATCTATACAAATATTAACAGAATCAGCACCTCGAATACCTCCTGGAGATGCTGCTAATCCACATATATAAGATTCTCCTATTTGTTCTTTAATTCCTTTAGGTAAATTCTTAAAATGATTAAATAATTTTTCTAAGTGTGTAGATTTTTTTTCATCAATATCGATTATACGAGAACCATCAAACCAGACTCTACAATCAGCAGATGGTCTTTCTATTTTTAATTTTAACCATTTTTTAGCCTGTTTTTCATTAGTAGCAATATAATATTGCCAAGTATAAGGCATTAATTGCGCAATAGTAATCATTTCATATCCAATAAAAGAAGAAAAGCCACCTTGTCGTCCTTTATTAATTACTCTAGAAAGTGCTGTTCTATCTCCCAATAAACCAGTTGTTAATAATTGTCGATGAGGTTCCACTAATTTATAATCATGAAGAGAACCATCGCTAGACCTTACCCTAAAAATAGATTCCATAACAGAACATATGTCTGATTGAAAACTACTTTTTAACTGGGATATTGCTTTTTCTTGCTCCTTCAGTTGGGAGATACTGTCCGAGTTGCTCATCATGAATCTTTGGAATTTTAATTAAATCCAATAAAGATATTCCTTGTGATTCTTTATTTTCTACAATTTTATTCTCTGTTTTGAGTTTCATTTCAACCCATCCTTTTAGAGAATTTATGATAGTCATATATTCTTTTGTAGCATAATCGTTTGTTTTTTCTAAATACAATTTTCTAGCATATAATGACCTAATAGCACTTTCCATAGCATCTTCTGGTTTTATTATTTGTGGTAAATCGCTTTCTATTAATTTTATCTGTTCATTTGCTTGATTTCTAATATCATTGTCTTTTTCGTTTTTCTTTTCAATATGTTTTTTATGTTCTATTATTTCTTCTTCTGTAATATTTACATTATATTCTTCATATATAAAATCTATTAATATATCTGAAGGTATATTAGAAAAGAAAAATGGAGCAGAATCTTCTAATGATATAATATTAGAATTACAAATAGAGCATTCACTATCTTTAATGACTGTAAAGTTTACATTTATAGGAACATTATAGTCCCATGTTAATCTATCTGAGGTTTCTGACATATGAACACCTACTTATTTTTATTTCTGCTAAATATATGCGCCTGTAACTATAAATAGTTATTGGTTATTCTACATATAATATTTTTGAATTTTTATCTCCTGTCTGATAAAGTATAATATTTTTAGTCATCATCATCTTGATTATATCTAAAGTTCTATTATACCCCAAATCCCATTTTCCTCTCTTTTTTTTATCATTTAATTCTAATAATAAATCTTTTTGTGTTAATTGCCCATGCTTTTTTATTATATCTATTATTATTCTTTCTTTTTCTTCTGATGCAGATGATGATTTTCCCATATACATCATATCAAATAGCTGTAATAGATTCTTTAAATTAGGTTCACAAACTTTAACACCATACATGATATCTTCATAATTTACCCTTTCATGTCCATTTATAACTGCTCTTTGTGTTGCAACTTTATTCACTAATACATGAAATCTTTGGAAGAATGTTTTTAATATTCTTTGTTTATCGCCTGTAAATTGGCCTACTATATATTTAGAATATAGACTTTCTTTAATAGCTAAATACTTTTTAACATCTTCTTTATCAAATAGCAAATATTTATCAATTTTATTAGGTATCATATCGGTTAATGTTCTTATTTTTTCTCTAATTTTTTTTATTTTTTCTGGATTTTGTTGCAGCTTCATTAGCTCAACGCCGATTCGAATCTCTTTTTCTTCTTCTGGTGTGAACTCTTTATAAGATAAAAACATTCTCTGTAAAAATCCTTTTGTTAAGATTGTATTCTTAAATCCATCGAACATGTAACTTCCTGCAACTACTGTACAATTGCATGGATAATTGATTACATCATACTTCATTCCTTTCGATACTTTTCCCGGTTCATCCATTACATGTTGAAACTGCGAAGTAAGCACATTCATATTCATATGTGGAGCATCCGATAATAAAACAGAACCCTCATCCCATACTAGCAATTTCAATTTAGATAATATTCCTTCCTTTTTAATTGTTTTATTATCCTTTCCTTGAAATACTGAACCCGTTAAACAAGCCTCATTATCTTGGATTGTTTTTCTGCATGAAATTTTTAAAAAATCTACTAAATTATATAATGCTTCCATAGTTTGGGTTTTACCCGTTCCAGAATCCTGAATAATAAAAGCATGTATTCTAGTAGAACATTGTTTATCGCCAGACTCAATGTACCCAAATTTTTTATTTGTAAGAACTACTCCTAAAAATACATGAAACATTAATTCTTTTAATTCCTTGTTTCCAATAACATAATGGTCCATGTATAGTCGCCAAACTTCCTTAAGTTCATTAAGAAGGTCCCTTTCGTTTTTAGGCTCATCGGTCATTTGGAAACCGCCTCTTCATAACGAAATACATTATCCCGCTTAATCCCTTCTTCAAGATTTTTCCAGGGATTATAAAAATGATATAGAAAACTATCCGCCTTAACGAACTTTAATACTTTGGTCCTCGTTACTCCTCGGTCGTCCTTGTAGACCACCAGATACTCCTTGCCAACGTCCATGCGATTTCCTCCTACTGAAAATAGCTAATAATTTATTCTGCGCAGATATTTAAATAGTTATGTGTTGTTATTAAGCGAGAGTGACGTATTATTCGAAAAGGTGACTCATAGAGAATCAATGGGGACATGGTGGTCGAATCGAAACGACCCCCCTAATTCATAATATATATTAAAATATATATATTATATTATATATATTAAAATCTATATATTCTATTATATATATTTATTACATTTATAAATACGTATTATCGTTTTTTCGTTTTTATCGCATCCGTATATTCTTATACTATCTAATCTATATAACGTTTCATATATATTATATACATCGCTTCCGATTTTTTTAAATATAAACGATAATCTATTTAAATTATATATATCGTTATATTTAATATCGCATATATCGTCTATTATTAATATATTTATCTTTTCCGCAATATTTAACAAATCTCCGATTAATTCATATTTATCGTTTCGCAAAATACAACTTAAACTTATACTTCCGCTTTTATTATAATTTTTATAACATTCGCATTCATCGTTTATATATTTTTTAAATTCATTTATTTTATTCATTTTACATCGCCTCGTTATATTTTTAACTAATACGTATTATTTAAATTATAATACTTATATATATATCGATTATATTACTCATATATTATATCATATATCTTTAAAGATATAGGATATAAGATATAGGATATAAGATATAGGATAATCGATAGATATATAAAGATTGAAAGTTATAATATTTATATGAGCGTATATAATTTATCATATATAATCGATGATATATAATAAAAGATATATCATTGATTATATATTTCTCGTGATATATACGGATATGTATATATTATATTAGTGAGTAAAATAAAATAGAGAATAAAGATTATATTAGTACGTAAAATAAAATAGAGAATAAAGATTATATTAGTACGTAAAACAAAATAAAAGATAATAGATTATATATAATCTATTATATAGTTTTCTTTGTATCGGTTGTATTATCGAGTTTAAAGTATCGTATTGTATCTTTTCGGCGCATTGTTATTTTATGTTGTCGATATTGTAAATACTTAAAGATATTCGATAATCCGCCGTCTTCGATTTTCATATGTAGCTTATTATATATCTCGGACTCGTTATATGCTTGTTTATCTTTTAGTGCGTCTAATACTAAAGCTCCTAATCCGGTGCTTTTCTTTTCTAACTTATTAAATTCTTCTTCGCTCATTGACATTTATATCGCCTCGTTTTATTTTCTAATTAATATATATTCACGTATCTTTATATAGTTATCGGTTGTAATACTTTCTTTATCTCTTATGTAATACAACTTCACCGATTGCTTTAATTATGATTTCCCATTCCTCAATGGATATGATTTCCTCTATTACTCCCGATAATAAAATACGATTAACCGATTCACTAAACATATCGTTTCCTAAATCATCAGGAAATATATTATTAATTGCTTGTTCCATATTTACTCGTTGTTCATACGGAATAGATAATGTTTCGCTTATCCGTTGTTTCCCGTTTTTATCCTTATTATATAATCCTATTTTTAATTCGTTTTCCATATTATCACCGTTTTATATTTTTAATTAATACGTATTATTTAAATTCTAACGTTTATATAGTTATCGGTTCTGTTTCATTGTATAATATTCCGTAATATATAATGAAAGATATATGATATCGGATAATAAATAACTATATAAATACTAAAATTTAAATAATCGTATGAACGCAAAATCTATATATATGACCGAAGATATACATAACATAATGTACATAGGAACACATAGAAGTATATATTATATTAAGGAATAAAATAAAACGAGGCGATATTATGAATGAAGTTCAAATGAGAAAAATAATGTTTAATAGAACTAGAGTTTTAATTAAACAAAGACCATTTCAAATTCAACTAGAACAAAGATTAAAAGAACTAGTTGTAATTGAAGAAGATAAAATATTAAAAAAACATAACATTAGCGGAGATTTGATGAGCGAGTTTCTTGTTGAATGCTTAGAACTCTTTTTTATAGATACAAAAAGAGAAAAAGTATAAAGAAGATTAGCTTATATTATATTTTTATTATGAATGTTTATTTTATTAAGGAGGAGATAATATGAATTATAAATTTATTAGTGAGGAGTTGGGAAAATGAATGTAAGAGACTTAATAGAAACATTACAACAATACGACCCGAATGCAAATGTAGTAATAAAAGAAGAAGTTGATAAATCGGAATACGATAACGACTTTGAACTACACGATATTGAAAGTGAAAGCATTTCAAAAGAAAAAGACGATGTCTTAATAACAATAAAAGTATAAGAGCGCATAATAGGAATATCGGAGTGCAAATCTCCGAATGCGCATTATTATATTAAAGAATAAAATAAAATAGGATGTGAAAAAATGAAAAGAGTTGAAATTATAGTAGATAAAGCAATGAAGAAATGCAATATACCATTAAAACTCAGAGATGCATTGATAAAAGATGTAGAAGCAGATTACGATGAATATGATATAAGAAAATTAACAATTAGAGATGTAGTTGAAATCTTTGATTGTATGGATGGAGGCGATTAAGTGAAAATAAAAGAACTAATAGATATATTAAAGAACTATGACCCAGAGACATCTATATGTACTAGAAATGTATATGACTTTGAGAACAATATAAACAACGACTGTCATGAAGATTATGAAATATGTGAAATTATTGAAGAGAATCCAGAAGAATCAATCAAAGGAATATACTATGACGATGAAACAAAAGAAGTAGTAATAGTGTGTCCAACATATCAGAACTAGCTCATACTAACAGACTTCGAGGTGTGAGTCCTCGAATGAGCGTTTTCCATATTATATTATGGAATAAAATAAAATAAGGTGAATAGAAATGAGTGAAGCAATCGATGGACAACCATTAACAGTTGACCAAATTAAAAATATGGAAAACATAGCATTTGAAAATCAAAATTGGGAAGACTTATCCCGAATTAAGAAAATAAAATCAATGTATGGAATGAAATATATATAATCAACTATATACGTTATATTTCATAACCGCAACATATATAAAGATTAAAATTCAATTATTATTATCTTAATTTAGGAGGTGGCTAATATGCCAATTAATGAAGAGGAATTTGAGAAGTTAGATAAAACACCATCACGAGGGTTTGGGCTAAAGGGAAAAAGTCTAAGAGGAACAGTCTTAGCAGCAATGACCACAAAAGGTGGATACTCAGCAGCAGAACTAGTAAAACCAGTTTCTGAGGTATTAAAAACAGAAGTAAAAATTGCAAGCGTTCAAACAGCATTGAATAACCTTTTCAGGGACGACAAGCTCGACAGAGGATATCTTGTGGATAAAGAAGGAAAACGAACATCTGTCTTTAAGAATCTTGCAAAGTCTGCATAAGTAAGAACAATTGTACAAAGGGGGACTTCGGTCCCTCACTAATTCTTTAATAATTCACTTTAATCATTTGATATATTATGTGTCAAAATCAAATATCTTTATCTAAAAGGGAGTTTATAGAAAATAAGAATTGCGATGGTATTCTCAATATCGCCGCAGTTTTTATATGAAGATTACAATGAGAAAAGGTTGGTATTTCCGAAATATCCAAAAAACAGTAAATGAGCCTCCGGTGTGCGATTCGGCGCTATTGAAAGATTTGACTTTAAATAAATCGATATACTGCGGCGCCATTTTTTTAAATTTCAAAATCGCTAATCTCCGGTGTTTTTTAATATTTTATATATATATTTTAATATATATATATATACATTATACAAAAGAATAGAATAAGAACGATGACACATAGATAGAAATACAAATATATACATTACAACCTAAAACATTAAAATACAGCTCGGTATAGCGATTATGTCTTTTAATATTTTAAAAGACGGAGCGGGTATGCGGTTTAAAATTTAGTTGTCATTACGCAATAACAAAACATATCTATATAAAGTTTAAAATTTAAATAATAATTATGCTTTCGGCTATCGAATTTGGAAAACTAAGCAAAACTCCTAGCAGAACCTATGTTAAAACGCCCCCTAAAAGGACCTGTAGGAACCTTAGACCGGTAGATAAGATTCTAATGCAGCGATTGAATCTAAAGGAAAAAGCGATGAAGCGATTTAAGCTATTTCACACCGATGATTATCATATTATGCGAATCTCCTTTAGAGAGGAAAAACTCGGACCAAAAGGGGAAATTAAGGAATTGTCGATTTCTAAGAGAATTGAAATATTGCTAATGTCCAATGAAGGGTCATATTATACTTTATTAGAGATAGCTAGGGAAGTTAAATTCTATATTATATTTAAGAACGAATTATTAGAATTTCAAAGGGAATTAAAGAGGACCGTAAAGGAATGTCCTTATATTATTTCCAGGAGTAAAATGGATGTTAAATATTATGGTTGGTGTGGCTCCGATGGGGAGACAACAATTAAATGTGAGGATAAATCAACGGTGGGTATATGTTGAAAATGTTTAAGTATTAGAATTGCAACCGATGACCATTAATTGATTGGGTTTGGAAGTTCGATTCTTTCCCACACCAATATTATTATTATAAGTAAAATAGGAGAAATGATTAATATGGAAGATGCAATGCGAAAATTAGGATACATATTCAGCAGAGATAACGAATTAGGAACAGTATTCAGAAAAGGATTATCTGTTGATGATGAACTTATAGTAATAGATGTTGAAGCTTTAAAAAAGTGGATTACAGACCATAAGTATGATTTGGAAAATCCAGAAATGGGATGTATAAACACAGTAATAAACGTTCAAGAATTATTGGATGATTTAAATATTGGTGAATGAATGATAGACCAAACAAATAAGTAATGTGGAAATTCCCTTACGTTATTAAAGCTTAGACGAACTATGGAGGAATAATTATGATAAAAAAATGTGAATGTAAAGAATTTTGCAAAGATTGTGGATTCATAGAAGTATATAATAATGTAATAACAAATGAAGAAATTGTATTATTTAAAATTAATGCTGATTATACCAAGTATTATAATACAGTAGGTGGAAGACATTTAGTATATAGCATATCTAATAATTTTGACACAATATTAACTCTTCCAATAGTACAAGACTTTTTTAAAGAAATAGATTATGACCCAAAGACAGCAGTAATTGTAAGATTAAGTCTTATTATGAGACAAACAGAAAATGGTTGGATACCATTACGATTATATTTCAAAGGATATAAGGATAAATCATTAGTTAAAATAAAGTTTCCTTATATACATATAAGAACAAAGATATTTAAATATAAAGTTGTAAAGGAGGAATACTTATGAACGAACTTAAAATAGTAGAAACAGACATAGATTGGATAGAAATAGTAAATTTAGCCCTCAATAGACAAGGATGGGGCCAAGAACATGTATTATATACATATGGAAATATTAATGTTAAATGTGTATTAGATACATATGATTTTACAAACAATTGTGCTACGTTCAAAATGAAAGTAGATTATCCATATAAAGGAGAAACATCGTGCTCTTTCCATTGTGAAAATTATGAATATATTAGCCTTTGGATGAATAGTTTTTCAATCGAAAATTTCAAATCATTAATGAATAGAAGAGTAGAAGGGCGTCTTAAAGCTATATTAAGAGCAAAGCTAAGAGAAGAAGCTAGGGAATTATACAAAGACCTATATTATTATGAGTCATATTCTATGATAGAAAAATATGCACAAGAAGCTAATCTTACATATGATTATAATAAAGTATTAGCAATAATAGATAAAGATATTCGAGAAAAATGTATGGACGCATTTTCAGAAAAGATAGTAGAGATTCTTAATGGTCCATTCAATGACAAAATTGAAGAATATGTAAACAATGCAAAATGTCCAATTCCAAAAATGCAGCAACTTATCGATAATATTGTTAAAAATAGAGAGGTGAAAAAATGAGTGTATTTACTAAAGAATCAGATACTATACAAAATCCTTGTCATATTGTATTAAAAAGAAGCACAAAAGGAGTATATAGTTGGGAAATAAAGTTAGCATTTGATAATTCATTTAAACTGAAAGAAATAACAACAGCGATAGAACGTGTAAACGAAGACCTTAAAAAAACATATATTAAGTAGGTGAGTAAAATGTCAATTGATATAATGAGATATAAGGGAGTACGAATAGGATATATAGAATCCAAATCTAAATTTACAATGGAATATAAGAATACTGTTTATTGTGAAGATAATATTACAGAAATAAAAAAGAAAATAGACGATATGATACATGTTACTATTGGAACGGTATATTGTAATCGTGGAGATGAAATTAGAAAATATATTGCTAAAACAACAGGTAGTAATGATAAAATTGCATTATTTACCACAAATGATGAATTTTGTGAAAATATGTATTTGTATCAAGTGTATAAACATATATTATACAATACTATACGAATTAAGAAATTAATTAAATTGCAGGAAAAAATAGATACATTAAAAAAAGAAAAAACAAAAGTATTCAATTCGTTGAAAGAAATAAGATTAATAACAAAAGATGATAAGTTGGTGATTGAATGAGAGAAAAATGTCAAAATTGTAAGCATTGGTAAATAGTAAAATAAGGGGATTATATATAGGATATCCACAAATATATAGGTGATTAATAATGCAAATTAAAAGCTTGATTAAAATAAAAGAAGAGTATTATAATAAAAATAGAGGACACTGGATACCTATATTTTGTTGGATTCCAAGAAATATCAATAGAATATGGGTATGGTTAGAATTCATAGAAGTAAATTATGCTGTATATACCATAGGAATGAATAAAATAGTGTTTAGTACAAAATATAGATTATTAACAAAGGCTAATAAATGACTACTATTGAGTTAAAAGAAGCAAAGAATTATAATAAACCCATTCCTTTAACAAAACAAGAAAAACGAGAAATAGTTAATTGTTTAAGTAAATCTTTTATTCAATGTGATAAAAAGTTTAAACAATATAGATGTAATCGTAGAAAAGGACACAAAGGAAGATGTATAAATGTATTGGGTAAAAGTAAAATAATATTTGCCATTTCGAAAACATTAGCAATTTGGGAAAATGCACCAATAGACAAATTAGTATACTATAATCCAAATACGGTGTTCAATTATAAACTTATGTCAAAAAGCAATATGGTAATAAGAAGAGAAGAACGCAAAGAGATGTTATTAATATTAGAACCCATTTCAGTAGCATATATAGACCACGGTGTGTATATAAGACAATGTAATAAAGTATTTGTAAGTGAAAATATTAATTATAGATGCACCAGGCCTAGAGGACATAAGGGAAGATGTATATGTTCAATATTAAATAAAGATAGAAAAATGAAATTAGAACCAATAGTGTATTGGATATGTAAAAAATATAACAATTAATAGTTGCTAAAATCAACAGGCGCAATCAATCACTAGGAGAAATCCGATTAACTGCGAACTTACTACACACTAGATTCGTATAATGAAGATGATAGTTGAACATTATGGCACGATATATGGATTGCGCCTTATAATTATAAAAGGGTGAAGTGAATGACAACTCAAGAAGAAATAAAAGATATGGAACAAACAGAGAGAAGAATGGAAATATCTGATATTACAAAAGAAGATATTGAAGATTACGAAAGAGTACGCAAGTATGGAAAAACAAATATGTGGGATACTACAACAGTATGTGAATTATCAAAAGGATTAACAAAAGAAAAATGTGTATTAATAATGAAGAATTATGATTCTTTATTAGAAAAATTCGGGGTGGTTAGATGAATAGTAAACAGGATAATGAGCAAATAGCATTAACAAACGAAATAGTAAGACAAATGAGAGATATTAAAGGAACATTAAAGTTTGAATTACACGATGATGTTAAAAAAATGTCTGGACTAGAGGCTATTATAGATTATACTTCTTTTAACGAATGTGATAAACTACATACTCTTGCAGACATATGCAAAAATAATCAAACGGTAGCATATTATGCAGCTAAAGAATTTCAAAATGATGGTTTTGAAGGAACATACAAATCTGAAAGTACACACTCAAATGAAGATACATTAAGCCAAATGGCCGAATTATTAAAAAGGTACATTGCAGATGATTTAGAATTTGCACCTGTTGAACTTGAGAAAGATGGTACTATTAGCACATGGGCTATGTCTAAAGATAGAACTTTAGAATTGTGTACAACTCTTGGTCAACCTAGTAAAGAAGATATTGAAGCATTTGAAAAAGAGATTAAAAATAAACAAAAAGATAATTCTAAATCGAAAGTTGTAAAAATGCATATATCATCACTTAATGATAGGGAATCCTTTAGAAAAATAAATGAATAAGATAATAAATACATTATAGAATGTTACGCTTAACATATATATTAAACGAATAACATTCTATAAAGTCTTAAAACTCATATAATAGTTATTATTTAAATTCAGGTAAATTCATATGAAATCTAATAGTATATTTCATAAAATTCAAGCGTTTATTATTAAACGATTAAAACGTAAAGATAGATATATGTTTATAGACGAAGACGGAGGAAGATAATATGTCTAGAAATATAGTACCGGTTAGAACAATAGAAGAAGGAATTGTACACGATTCTTTTACAATAGAAGAAGATGTGTGTGTACATTTAGAAAGACCAACTAGAGGATGTACATTTAATCAACATACCTGTTTAGATTTACTAGGAAAGAAATGTGCAAGACGAAAACGATTATTAAAGGAAGATGGTACTCCATTTGAAGCACAATGCTCTTGTATATATCCTGTACCTAGAGATTTTAGCTTTAGTGATACTAAAAAGAAAAAAGGTAAAAGAGAAGATAAACATTAACTTTATAATATGTCCAACATGTTCACAAATACATAAGAGGAGGGTAGAACGAAGAGCAATATTCGGAAATGGATATGTTCAGTGTCTATCTTGCTATGAGATATTTAATGAACCATTTGAAGATAAAATTAGAAGAGTAGAACTTTTATGAATAAAAGCAGCTGTTCGTAAAGCACGAAAAGTAGGTAAGCAAATGAAAAATAAAGAATGGATGTTAGGGATTGCTATAAGTTCATATAAATGTAATGAATATAATAGATGTAGTAAATGTTGTCGTATATTTGATGTAGGCGATAGATGTCATACTAAGTTAGATGAACTTGATTATAATTTATGTGATGACTGTTTTAACTACAAGGAGAATAATGTAATAGTATAGTATTAGAGTAATATACAAATATAAAAAAGGTGATAAGATAAGAACTACTAATATGATTGAACGATTAAAAAGAATAATAGATATGATATTATATATTAGAATAGTTTATTGTAGAATTAACTATACCTATATAATAACAATATCTAGATTTAGTACAAAAAAATGGAATATAGAAAAAATACCAGATGAATGGGCAGATACTATGGATAGATACTATGATAACTAAAGGATTTATTAAAGAAAACCAAATAGAATTACCAACTACTACTGGATATCATATGTATATTCCGGTAGAAAATATTCCTGTTACATCATATAAGGTTATAATATTAGGAATATTGGTTTATTGTACTATATCATTATTATTAATTAATAGTACAATATATAGTTATGATTTATTACAAGATAATAATAGACTTACTTATGAATATAAGTTAAGTATGAATCATAATTATAACTTGACTAATGAAAATCAAATTTTGACATATTACTTATCAGAATCAAATAGAACTATTGATGAATTGCGACAAGAGATATCATATATGGATATTCAATATGACCAATTAGAAGCTAGGAAAAAATTAGAATATCATATACCAACAACACAAGAAATATCCTCAATATTAAGAAATGATAAAACCGATACATTATCATATGATGTTGATACCTTTGACTGCACAGAATTTACAAATAAAGTAATAGATGTATTTGAAAAGAATGGAATTGTATCGTGTTTTACAGAACTAGAATATACTATTAATGGACATGCTCTTATTGCAGTAAACACGACTGAAGGTATATATTACATTGAACCTCAAAAAGATAAAATAATGAAAAATATTCCTACATATTACGATGGAAATAATATTAAATCTGTAAGTTCGTGTTATGGATTTGAAATAAGATATTAAAGGAGGAATTAAAATGACATCATCAGTAACAAGAAGAGATGCATTAAAATTTGCTATAGGAAGAGATGGTAATCTAGAGTGTAAAAAATGTGGAGCAGCAGCAATTATTAGGTCTATCTTTCGTAGAGGAAGTAAGATTAAGGATAAATTGATATATATTTGTCCTAAATGTAAGAGATAAAGGTGATATTATGGTTAGAATAACAGATACTTGTGTAAGTCATAGAGATAGAAGACAATTTGGTACAGATGATAAAGATAATTTAATCTGTAAGAAATGCAAAACCAAGATAATTATACAATCAATTAATCACGGAAGTAAATTAGTTTGTCCATCATGTGAAGGTGTTAAAAAAAAGAAGGAATGATTATGCGAGAAATAAAATTTAGAGGAAAACGAATAGATACAAATGAGTGGATTTAGTAAAGGAATTAATAATGGATGTATTACTGAAATTTCGCCTAAGGAGTGATTAAAATTACTATGTATGTAAGACCATCAATTACAATAGTAAAAAGTTATTGTACTAAATGTAATAATGAAAGCACTCATTCAGTATTACCTATTGAGAGAATAGTTGGAGCAAAATATTATCAATATTGCAATAAATGCAAAAAGTTTGTAGAATTTAAAATTAATATTTAGACGAACTATGGAGGAATTGAAATGAGACTAACAAAAGATGGAACTAAGTGTCCATATGGTTATTGCGTGCATTGTGTTCTTGAAGACTTAGGAGAATGTGATGGAGTAGTTGAAATGGAGTGATTGACATGACTAAAGAACTTAATGATAAATTACCAATTAAAATAACGGTAATTGCGATTTCAGAACAATACGATATGGATTCAAAAAAGACATCATATAAAATAGAATTACATATTAATGCTACTCATCCTATGAATTTGTTTTGGTATGAAATGAACAAGAAACCCGTATTTAATGTGGGTGACGAATTTAAATTAACTGAATTGATTAAGGAGAATTGATATTATGAAAAAATGTGAATGTTGTGATGCAACTACAAATTTTAATCTTATTGATTTTCATACAATTAATTGGACTGCATTTAGAAATGGTAAAGGAAAAACAAAATTCTTCTGTCCAAAACATCGTAAGGAATGTATTGAATCTATGGTATTGTAACTGAATATGGAAAAGAAATAGGATATTATTGTAATAAATGTAAGGTTGAGATATTTTTCAAAATGGAGTGTTATAAAGTACAAGGCGAGTGATTGAAATGTGTAAAAATGGTGATGTTATGAAAAAAATGAAATTAGAAGAATTTAGAGAGTTTGTTAAAACTAATGATGATAATATAATAACAATAAGCCAACTAAAAGATGAATCATTTGATAAAAGATTCTTGTTAGTATGTAAGAAATGTGGAAGCACTAATGTTGAATTTTTTGGTGATTTCGGAACAGATTATAGCGGATATACTGGTTATTGTTCAGGAGATAATGGATTTAAATGTAAAGATTGTGGTAATGCAATAGTATGGTCTCAGTAATAGTATAAAGGTATGGGTGATTAAATGGAAAAGAGTGAAGACAAAATTAAAAATGTTCAATCTATGAAATTAATTTTTTGTAATTGGGGAGTTAATTTAGAGTATTTTAATGGTAAACATATTACAAACCTAGAATTTAAATCATTATCTGAATCATTAGATTATATTAAAAAAACAATGGAGTGAATAAATATGAGTGATGTAGATTATAAGAAATTATATGAGAATATTATTGACTTAGGGCTAGAGTTTGCAGTATATATTATTAAACTTATGTTTGTATATTTCGGATTTAATTTGTCAATAGCACAATATTTCGGATTTGAAAAAATAACAATAGTTCAATCAATATTTTTGATGTTATTCTTTGCAGGAATTAGAGGAATAAATACATCAAATCTTCGGAGGAAATAATATGAGTGAAAAAGATAATTATAAGTAAGGTTGAGATATTTTTCAAAATGGAGTGTTATAAAGCTTAAGGAGTGATTTGATGGAAAAACATTTAGAAATAATACACGCAGAAAATGGAGTAGTCATAAAAGACTTTGTTTGTGAAGAAGTTTTTGATACTGGAAAATTATTAATTATTCCAGAAATTAAAGTAATTGAAGAAGTCTCACAACAAGAATTAATTCGCAGAACGTGTATAGAAGTTGCAAAATATCTTGGATATTTAGAAAACAATTATTCAAAAGAAAATATAAGAATTTCTTTTGATGGAAATGGATGTGGAGTTAGTTCTGAGGAGTGATTGAAATGACGATTGAATATACTTTTGTTAAAATAATGAGAAAACGAATTAATTCACAAAATTCAAAAAATCATTTTGATTTATCAAAATTAAAACGTATGAATGAAATAGTTGATGAAATTGAATCTAAAGAGAAAGACATAGATTTATTGAAAACAGAACTATCTAAATTTATGTTAGGATTATGTTAAACTAATGATTAAACGAACTATGGAGGAATAATTATGAGAGAAATAAAATTTATAGTTTGGGATAAAAAAGAAAAAGAATTAATATATGAGGGTATTGAATTATCCCTTAGATTACTTAATGAAAAATTTGAAAAACACGAACCATGGAAGTTTATTGGATACCCACCACACTATTCATCACGATTTGAATATCTACAATACTCAGAAAAGAAAGACAAAACTGGAAAAGAAATCTATGAAAAATATATTTGCAAATATGGAAATAAAATTGGCGTAATTGAATTTTCAAATTGTGGAGTTCATTTAGTAACTAAAGACAGACAAGAAATAATACATTTATCCACAATAAATTATCCTGAATTAGAAATAATTGGAGATTATTTTAATAATCCAAATTTACTAAAATAAATAGAGTGATTGTTATGAGTATACTTGATAAATGTGTTGAAGAATTAAAGAGTTCGCCTAAGGAGTGAATGATATTATGAATGATGAGATAATAAGAAAAACATTTCCTGAAATGTTTGAATTAGTAAAAAATAAAAAATGTCCTTTTTGTAAAAAAAAGATAATAATTGATGAATTTAAAAATGATTTATCATTAAAGGAATATAAGATTTCAGGATTATGTCAAAAATGTCAAGATGAAACATTTGAGTGATTGAATGAGAACTATTAAAGAACAAATAGAATTAGCTAAATCAATAGCAACTGAAGCCCATGAAGGACAAAAACGAAAAGATGGAAAACTATATATAACACACCCCGAAGCAGTAGCAGAAAAAGTATCTGATGAACTAAAACCTATTGCATGGTTGCATGATGTTATTGAAGATACTAATATTACAAAAGAGAAATTAATATCTCTTGGAGTTAATCGACACACTGCTAATTGTGTTCAATCATTAACAAGAAAAAAAGGAACTACATATTTTGATTATATAAATCAAATAATATGTTCTACAAATATGAGGTCTATATTTCAAGTTAAAATTGCAGATTTAGAACATAATATGTCGGATTTGAAAGAAGGGAGTTTGAAAGATAAGTATAGATTTGCAATAGAAAAAATTGGAGAATGTGCAGACTTTAATTAATTTAGCCCAAGGAGGAATATTATGAAACCATTTATAGAAATATTTGGATTTGATATCGTACACTATTATCAAAATAGAAGATTAAATGAATAGGAAAAATAATGAAAACTGCATATATTAACAACGGAAAGTTATGTATTGAATATGATAGAACATTAACATCTGCAATAACTACTTATAATATAAAACAGATATCTGGACATATTTGGAATCCTGTATATTTAAGATGGGAAATTCCATTAACTCAAAATAATATTAAAAAAGTAAAAGATATGGGATTTGAAATAACAGATATTGATAATGATATTAAAGATGTTAAAGAAGATATATTGAAAACATTTCCATTTTTATATGATTTTCAAGTAGATTGTGTTGCAAGAGGTGTGATTACTGAACGATTACTTATTGCAGATGATTGTGGATTAGGAAAAACAATACAATCGCTTGCGATATCTATATATTTGCATAAAAATGAACATATAAAACATATAATTATTTGCTGTCCTAAATCAATTAAGAAACAGTGGAAAATATCAGTATCTGATTTTTTTGGAGAAGAGTGTACAATAGTTGAAGGTCCTCTTTATATGAGAAAAAAGATATATATTAATCCTCCTAAGATATTAATTATTAATTATGAACAAATACTAGCAGATTTTATGTTATTACTACCAATAATAAAAAATAATATATTGATATATGACGAAATGTCTTATCTGAAAAATAGAAAAGCAAAAAGAACTAAGCTATCTAAACAATTTGCTCCTAGTCATTTATATGGATTAACAGGAACACCAATAGAAAATAAGTTAGAAGATGCTTTCAATATATGCAATATTATTAATCCAGAATGGATGACTAAATCTGAGTTTTGGAAATATTGTGTTTTTGAAGACCATAGAATTGTAGGATACAAAAATTTAGATAAATTCCAAGAACGATTTATGGAATGTACAATAAGAAGAAAAATGAGTGATGTAAAAGTTCCTCCTGAATTAATAATATATGAACGATTTGTAGAATTAAGTAAAGAACAAATAAAATTAGAACGTATTATTATTGATGATTTGAGAAAAGGAAAACGACAAATACAAGATTTTACTTTTTTACATATGGTTTGTGATAGTACATTATTAATAAAAACATCAATCGCAAAGTCAATAGAAGATATAAATAAAGATTTAATAACAGAATCGTCACCAAAGTTAGATGAACTATTGCTTATATTAAATGAGCTAAATGATGAAAAGATAGTTATATTTACCAAATATGCTAAAATGGCTCATATAATATTAGAAAAATTACCAAATAGTATAATAGCAACCGGAGAATCAAAAAGAGACAAGACAGATATAAAAGAAGATTTTAGAAAAAATTATAAATATTTGGTTACTACAGATACAATGGCGTATGGAGTAGATATGCCATTTGTTGATACAATTATAAACTTTGATATTCCATGGAATCCTGCAAAAATAAGACAACGAGTATATAGAGCATATAGATTACTTAGAGATAGACCATTAAAAGTATTTAATATAATATCAGCAGGAATAGAATCGCATATATATGATGCTATGTGTGGAAAAAGATGTTTAAGCGAAGAGATTTTAAATGTAGATATTAAAAAGCATATCTTACAATATATACATTAAATTATAACCGATACCTATATAAAACCTAAAAAGTAAATTATATATAAAAAGGAGGAGTAGCTATGGATTATTTACAAATAAATAAACTTAAATGTTCAGGAAATAAAACACGATTTTTTAATGAAATAGAAGAAGCATTAAAAGATAAATTTGATATTTATCAAGATATTAATGTTTTTAATATTAAAGAGAAAAAAAGTGATAAAGAGGTTGAATAAAATGGATGTAATGGGAACAATAGAAAAAATAGTAGCCAAAACAAATAAAAAAACAGAAGAGTTAGAAAATGAACTAAATGATGAATTTAATAAACTAGACCCATCAATATCAGAAAAGGATAGAAAATCAATGGCTTTTTCTAGATTTAGAGCATCATATAGAAAAATATTATCTTCAAAGGGAGAAGAAGTTGAAATAGTATTTATAGGAGCAACAAATGCTTTAGATATGGTTAAAAAAAGAAGAGCAACAGCGCAAGCAATAGTAGATAAAAATCCAGAAACGGCAATAAAAGAAGGAATGGTAAATAAAGAAGGAGAATTATTATACTATATTCCTCAAGATAAGTTTGAAAAACTACAAGGATGGAAAATTAAACAAGATTATATACAATCAGAAGAAGGAACATTAATTGATAAAACAGGAATAAAGTGGATTGGTAAAGTTATTCCAAAAGAAGACTTTCAAAAAACAGCATTTGGTGCCGTTAAATTTGAAAGTGGAAAAATTATACCCGCTATTGTTTCATTTAGAAAAGAAAATTCTAAAATACCAATTCCTATGTTTAAATGGACAAAAGTTGATGTATTTAAAAAACAAACATCTTCCGAAACATTATTGCTATTTAATGATTCAGGAACAACAGAATTTAAAAATGAAACTGAATTAAAAGAAGACGAAATACTATCACTATTTGAAACAACATTTAAAAAATATAATTTAGTGTTAGGAAGTTATAAAGAATGGTGTGAATCACATTCAAATTTTAACGATTTTGCTATTATGAAAGTAGTCGTTAATGAAATATTATTACCAACAGGAAGACTTACTAATAGTATGTTAAGAGTTGATGATGATACTATGGAATTTGATGATGAAGAAGGAAATATAATACCTCCATATGCTTGTTTTTTATCTGAGCATATAAAAATTGATTTTCCAGAAAAAGCAGAAATATGGATGATTGGTAAACCAGGAACTAATGATAGAGGAAGCACAATAGCAGTTAGTGGAATATACTCTAAAGAAGTATATAGAAATTTATCCATGTCTAAAGAAGAAAAAGAACAATGGGAATAAAATGGTAGTATTAACAGAACAAAAAAAAGAGGAATTACAAAAAATGTTAGAGTCCCATCCCGATGGGATTCCTCTTTCTGAAATAACAGGAAAAACAAAAATAGCTTATGTTACCCTATATAAACACTTAGTTAATATGGGATATAAGATAATTCATAAAAAAGCATTAAGATTTAGAAAAATAAAATATGTAATAAAAAAATAGGTGATAATTATGGTAGAAATAGAAAAAGAACCTAAAAAGGAAATTGATTGGGGAGAAAAATTAGATAAAAAATTACCAGTAGTTGAGGAACATATTAATCCTGCATATACTTATGAGCAAGTATTAGATGATATTTCTGCATTTAAAGAAAGAAAAAAGAATCAAAAAAACACAATGAATTGTCTTGTGTTAGGACAAGATGGTACTGGTAAAACTGGAATTGTAATGGACTATTGTGAAAAAATAGATAAAAAAACTATGTTTATTGATTTAGATGGTGGTGATTTCCCAGTATTTAATTCATACCATAAAAACTCAGATAAAATAGAAGTATTATCTGCATATGTTGCTGATGATAATGGAGACCCTAGTTATGATATAATGTTATCTAAGATAAAAGCAATTGCTATGTTTGTAAATAAGAATGAACAAGATTATGGATGTATTGTATTAGATGGTATTTCTAGATTTTTAAAAATATGTGAATACGTTATGAGAGTAGAGAAAAATTTAGAAGTAGATGGTGGAGTTACGCAAAGATATTGGATAAGCCGTGCTAGAAAGTTTTCAGAAACTATAGATTTATTAAAATCGATACCAATGGATAAATTCTATATAGCACATGAAGATTTTATGGTAACAACAGATATGGCAATGGTTAAAGCAAATATGAATCAAGCAATGCATCAAAGAATAATATGTACCAAAAGTATAGGATTAGGAAAAGTAGAATTTAATGCAAAAATTGATAAATCTAAATTTGATTTAACAAAAGAAGGAAAAATAATAAAATTTGCTACTGTTACTAAAGGAGATGCAGTTTGGGATACAAGTGACATATTCGTAGGATTAAAATAATATAGGGTGAAGTAAATGATAATAGATAAAAATACATTATGTGATTTTTTAGAAAAATCTTCATTTAAAGGATTAATAGATAAAGCTATATTAGACTTTAAAGAAGGGGAAATAATAGCTAAAGTAGCCACTGCAGGAAACTTTAAATGGTGTAAATGTAGGTTAGACATAGATAAAATAAAAGACTATAAACCTATAGGAGAAATAGCAGTAAAAGATTTAACATGGTTATTCAAATGTGCTAAACGATTCAAAGAAGATATAAAATTTAAAATAGAAAAAAATGTATTGTATATGAAAGAAACAAATACAGAATTTGATATTGTTTTAGCTGACCCTGATTATATTGAAGAAAGACCTAAAGATGTAGATATAGTCTTTCCATTTTCTAAAACTATAAATACAGAATTATTACAAGATATAATTAAAGATGGAGAATTAGGTAAAAATCCAGATATAAGTTTCGAAACAATTAATAAACAGTTAATTATAAAGGTTGACCTTGGATTAAATACAATAAAACGAATAGTACAAATAGAAGAAGAAATAGAAGCAAAAACAACTGTTCAACATAACTTTTTAAAGGCAACTGTTTGTTGTTTAACATCTCCTATTGTAACCTTAAAATTTGGAGATAAATATCCTATAGGATTAGTTGAAAAATGTGGGAACATTAATTCATTATTTATTATTGCTCCTAAAGTTGAGGAGGATTAATATGAAAAACATTATGTGGACAGAAAAGTACAGACCTAAAATATTAGATGACATTGTAGGATTAGATGTATCTGTAATAAAAAAGGCAATAGAAAATCCAATGTCTATGCCTCATTTTTTGTTTATATCTAAATGTCCAGGAACGGGAAAAACAACAATTTGTAAAGCAATTCAAAATGAACTAAAATCTAAAGATTGTTTAATATTAAACAGCAGTGATGAAAGAAAACTTGAAACAATTAGAGGAAAAATTATAGATTTTGCATCATCTATGCGCAGTGATAATAATATTCCTAGATTTATTCATATGGATGAATTTGATGGTATGCTCACTGCAAGTCAAGAAGCATTAAGATTTATAATGGAAAAATATAATAAAAATTGTAAATTCTTATTGACTGCTAATAGTGAAAGTAAAATATGTGACCCTATAAAGTCTAGATGTACAATAATTAGAATAAATGAATTACCTAGAGAAGATATAAAAAATAGATTATTGTATATTTTAGAACAAGAAAATATACCAAAAGAAAATATTGAAGAAGAAGCAATAGATAAAATTATAGATATATATTATCCAGATATGCGCTCTATGATAAATAAGCTTCAAGAACTATCTCCTAATATTTTGTTAGAAAAAGTAAAAACACAAACAGAAGTAGAAGATAAATATTATGAACTTCTTAAAGAAGGAAATATATATACAGTTAGAAAGTTTGTAATAGAGAACAATCTAGACCCTCATACTTTATTAATTCGTCTAATAGATAATATAACTAATGATGAAATAATTAAAGAAAAAGAAAGGTTTAATGATAGATTTGTTAAATTGCTATACTATATAGCAGAAGTAGATAGAGCTCCTGCTGCAGATAAAGAAATACAATTATTTGCAGTCGGTGTGAAATTTATAGAATTGTTTAAATAAATGAAAGTATGAGTTTTAAGAATGTTATAAATGTCGCTTGTTTAATATATAGTAAACAAAAGGTATTCATAATTTTCTTAAAACTCTTACATTTTCTTTATTCAAACAAAAAAAATATGCGTAGGAGAATAGCGATTTTTAAAAATAAAATTCGTTAATCTCATTGGAAAAAATCAAGTTAATTTGTTGTAAACGGATGTGACTAAATGAATTTATATGAAGCATTAAAAATTATATTTACAAAGAAAGGAGAACTAGATAAAACATGGAGTCCAGTTATAGTTAATAAATTCTTATCAATGAGTTCTATTGAAGATGCTAAAATAATATCTATAGAATTAAATAATTATGTATTTTGGATACATCAAGATATGTTAGAAAAACTATATATGAATTTAATACCAAAACAAAGACCACCATTTATTAGATATATTAAAGCCCAAAAAGAAATAGAACAGGAATATGATTTTATACTTAAAGAAGCACAAACTTATTTTCATTGGACCAATAATGAATTAAAAGCAAATAAACACATAATATTAAAACAATTAGAAAATAAAGAAACATTAAAAAGATTATTATTTTTTATAGGGGCAGATATGACTATACTTAAAAAATATAATATAACTATAGAAAAACCCAAAGACCCTATTAGAACATTAGATAGCTGGATGAAATAAGGTGATAATATACATAGATTAGATAAATATAGAAAGATGTCAATACAAGAACAATTATTTAATAAAACACAAATATTAAATATACTTACTACTCTTCTAATAAAACATGGAAAATATATGACAATGGAAGAATATGGTAATATGTGTAGTGGGTTGTGTGTTTTTTCAGAAATAACATATTTATCAATTAAGTATTTAAAAGTATAGGTGATAAAATGGTAGAAATACAATTTGTAAAAATAATAGGAACAGGTGCCACTGGAAAATCAATGATGATACGAGCACTTTCTAAAGAATTAAGAGATACAGGAGTACATGATTTTGATGTATATTTTAGTTTAACTCCAAGGCAATTACAATCGTGTATAACCCATCATTTTGCAATGAGTGATAATAAATATAATATAGCTCTTGATATTACTTCATTAAAACAATATACAGATATAATGAATACTTGTCATTTAATTGAAGATGAATTAAAAGATATTCATTCTAGAGTAGTTATATATCTATTATGTAATCAAGATATTATACAACATAGTATTTGGGAACCATTAACGGAGGAAATTAAATGTTCAGATTAAGAAAAAGTATAACATTTGAAGCTGCACATAATTTAAATGATTATAAAGGAGTATGTGCTAATATTCATGGACATTCATATAAAATTGAATTGTTTATTATTGGGGATAAATTATCAAAAAATGGAATGATAATAGATTTTAAAACATTATCAGCAACAATGAATTCTTGGATTAATAATAAATATGACCATAAATATTTAAATGATATTATGAGTAATAATCCAACAGCAGAAAATATGGCTAGAGAAATGTATATTAATTTATCTGCAGTTTTAACTTTAAAAGAGTTAGATATATCAGTAGAAAAAGTACGGGTATGGGAAACTGCAGATAGTTGGGCTGAGTATTATGAATGTGAATGAAATATTTAGTTCAATACAAGGAGAAGGACCTGCTATGGGTCTTCCTTGTACTTTTGTAAGATTAGCTGGATGTAATTTAAATTGTACTAAAGAAACTGCTGGATTTGATTGTGATTCAACTTATGCATTTAAAGGAAAAAAATTAACTATTCAACAAGTTGTAAATAGAATAATAGAAGAAGGAAACACATTAATTATATGGACTGGTGGAGAACCATTATTACAAATAAGAGAAATTGAAACTATCTATAAAGTATTATGTAGAGATGAACCTAGATTTAAATATATATTTCATATAGAAACTAATGGAACATTAATATCTAGAATAGGCTCAATAAAACATATAGACACAATAATTATATCTCTTAAGAAACATACTATACCTATACTTAATTTTAGAGAAATGGAATTAGTATTAGGAAATCAAAAAATATATTGGAAATTTGTAATTGGTACAAAAAAAGATTTTATATTTTGGCATAATATTATTAAAAACAATGAAAATTTAATTAAATATGTATATTTAATGCCAGCAGGAGTAGAAGATTCTATATTGAAAGAAATTTCATTATGGTTAGTAGAAAAATGTAAGAAATATAAATATGGATTTTCACCAAGATTACAAATATGGTTATGGGGAAATAAAAGAGGTGTTTAAATGGTTTTAGATATAACAAAAACAGATAAAGAATTAGGAGAAAGCGTAAATGCTTATTTAAGAAAATTAGGTAAGAATACTCCAACAATAAAAGGAAAATTTTTCGCCACTGAGGATAGAATAAAGTTTATTGAAGAAAGTTTTACCGATATTATGAATGATTTAAATTTAGATTTAAAAGATGATAGTTTAAAAGAAACTCCAAAAAGAATTGCAAAAATGTTTGTTAATGAATTGTTTTGGGGATTAGAAGATAAAAACTTTCCTAAAATAACAACAGTAGAAAATAAAATGAATTATGATGAAATGATTTTAATTAAAAATATTAATGTATCAAGTACATGTGAACATCATTTTGTTACATTTCAAGGAGTAGCACATATTGCTTATATTCCAAATAAAAAGATTATAGGATTAAGTAAATTTAATAGAATAGTAGATTATTTTTCTAGAAGACCTCAAATACAAGAAAGATTAACCGAACAAATTTATTATGCTTTAAGTTATATATTAGATACAGAAGACATAGCTATTGTAATGAATGCAACTCATTTTTGTGTTAAAACTAGGGGAGTTCAGGACCAAACAAGCAATACAACTACAAGTAAACTTGGGGGTCAATTTAAAAAGAATGCAAGTGCAAGGCAAGAGTTTTTGGAGTTGATAAAATGAAAGAAAAAGCAGTAATAATATTAAGTGGAGGAATGGATTCTACAACATTATTATATGATGTTAAATCACTTGGATTTGATACTTTTGCTTTAAGTTTCGATTATAATCAAAAACATAATAAAGAATTAGAATATGCAAAAAAAACATGTAAACAATTAAATGTTCCTCATAAAATATTAGATTTAAATATTTTAAATGAAATAGCTCCAAGTTGTCTTACAAGAGATGATTGGGAAGTTCCAGAAGGAAATTATGCAGACGAAAATATGAAACAAACAGTAGTCCCAAATAGAAATATGGTTATGATATCTTTAGCAACATCTTATGCTATAGGAATTGGTGCAAAATATTTATTTTATGGAGCGCATGCAGGAGACCATGATATATATCCTGATTGTAGAAAAGAATTTATAGATGCAATGGAAACTGCTATATCTTTATGCGATTGGAATAAGGTATATTTTTTAGCTCCTTATTGTGATATTGATAAAGGAGATATTGTTATAATAGGTAAAAAATTAGGAGTAGATTATTCTTTAACTTGGACATGTTATAAAGGAAAAGAGAAAGCATGTGGGAAATGTGGTTCCTGTACTGAAAGATTAGAAGCATTTAAAAAAGCAGGAATGAAAGACCCAATTAAATATATGGATGATTAAATGGAAAAAGATAAAATAAATCATCCTGTTCATTATAATAAAGGAAAAATAGAACCAATAAATGTTATAGAAGATTGGAAATTAGGATTTCATTTAGGAAATGTTATTAAATATATAAACAGATGTAATCATAAGAATAAAAAAATAGAAGACTTAAAAAAGCAAGATTTTATTTAGATAGAAAAATTAATTTAGAGGAAAAGAAATGTCAAAAGAAACAATAGGTAAATTTATTCCAGTATTACCATCTGGACAAATGCAAGATAATTGGTGGGAAGAAAGCTCTCCTTTTACTTATAATACAGGATTAATATCAACATATTATGGAATATCAGATTATAATTATAGAGAAAAATTTAAGATTCCCAAGGATTTTATTTTATTCGCAGATTCTGGTGGATTTCAAAATATGACCTTGAATTCAATATTAAGTCCTGAAAAAGTATTACAATGGCAAGAGAAAAATGCTGATATCGGATTTACTTTTGATTATCCTATATTAGAAAATGATTCTATAGAAACAAAAAGAAAAAAACAAATAAAAACAGTAGAAAAAGCATATCTTACTTTAAAAGAAAAGAAAGATATAAAACTATATGCAGTTATACAAGGACATAGTTTAATTGAACAATCTTTTATAATTAATAAATATAAAGAAATGGGAAATTTTGAATTATTTGATGGATATGCAATAGGAGGACTGGTTCCTTTATCTGGAAAGAAAATGCTTTTAACACAAGTTCTTACTATATTTATGGAACAAATTAAAGAATATAAAAAACCAGTTCATTTTTTTGGATTAAGTGGAAAGAATACAATGCCTATAATTAATTATTTATCAAAAGCGTATGATATACCAATAACGTTTGATTCTTCTTCTGCAATATATGGAATGTCTAATAGAAGATTTTGGATTGATATGTATAATAGAGATATTTTGAAACTTTCAAATAGAAATGATACATTAATACAAGAATTGCCATGCGATTGTCCAGTATGCAAAAAATTTACAATTAATGATTTTTGTGAAAACGAAAGATTAATAGGATTACATAATTTATATAAAATAATAAAATATCAAAAAATATTAAGAATATTATCTAAAGATATAGAAGCATATAAATCATTTTGTAAAGATAAGAAACAGTATTTTTCTTTTATAGATGAAGTAAGAAAAAATGGATTAGAGGAAACATTAAATATACATTATGGACATTTTAATAAACATAAGACTAAATCATTAAAGGAGTTTTTTATATGATTATATTTGAACAACAAGGTAAAAAAGATATTGTAATTATTGGTAGAGATTCTGATAGAAAAAGATATGTAAAAAGAATATCTGATTTTTCCCCTTATTTTTATGATAATAATAAAAATAAAATAACGGTAGAAACACCAGCAGATATTCATATATTAAGAGGAAATTATCCAAAAACATATGAAGCAGATGTATATCCTTATGCTCAAAGATATTTAATAGATAGACATAGTATTCCTCTTCCAATTGAAATACCAAGAGTATGTTGTATTGATATTGAAACAAATAAATGTTTAGATACTATTACTACTCCTGAGCCTATATTATGTATAACTTGTCAGGATTCTGATATGGAACATGATGTAACTTTTGCATTGGGAATAGAAGATAGTATAAGTAAAGATGAAAAGGGAAAAATATTTAAATTTAAAGATAAAAAAGAAGTTATTCTTAAATTTATAGAATTTATAAAAGATAGAAGACCAGAACTTATAACAGGATGGAATATAAATGGATTTGATTTGCCTTATATTATTAATTTTGGTAATAATAATGATATAGATATGAGTGGATTAAGTCCTTTTAAATTAGTATCTTCTGGTAAAAGAGAAAGAAATAAAAAAAGACTTAATATAAAAGGAGTAATTAATTTTGATTTATGTGATTATTATAGAAAAATGCAACCTAATAAATTAGGCGGATATTCATTAGAAAAAATAGCTATGTTAGAATTAAATAAACAAAAACATGAGCCAAAAGATTTTAGTATTAAAAATATTGATGAGGTTATTTCTTGTTGTAGAGAACATGTTGCATTAGCTGTAGAAATTGACCAGAAAAAACATATTGTTGAATTTTATAATAATTTAAGAATACATGTAGGATGTGTATGGTCTAAATTAGCATATTCGGGGACAATGGATGATATATTATTATTAAGATATAAAAATGATGTATTACCAACATTAGTTAAAACAGAAAAAGTACCATATGATGGTGCATTTGTAATGAAGTCTGAGCCAGGAGTACATACTGGAGTAATAATATTTGATTTAAAAAGACTATATCCTTCTATTATTTGTCAGTTTAATATGAGTTTTGATACTATTAGACCTGGAAATTTAATTAATGGATTTTCATTTTCAACCGATGAAGGAACTAATCCAAAAATATGTAAGTATTTAATTAAATTAAGAGAAACATATACAATAAAACAATTACAATTTAAAAAAGGAAGTAAAGAATATGATACCTTTTATGTTATGCAATATGCAATTAAAAGAGTAGCAAATAGTATATATGGATATTGTGGTTTTAATTATAATAGAGTTTGTGATTATAATGTTGCTGGTTGTATAACATCTATGGGACAGGAAATAATTAAACATACTATTAAATCAATTGAAGATGCAGGATATTCTGTAATATATGGAGATACAGATTCATGTTTTGTTGAGACAGGATTAACTGATTTAAATGAAATATTAATAGTTAAAGACAAATTATTAAAGATTACAAATGAAGGATATAATAAATTTGTACAAGATAAAGGAGGTGAAAAAAATGAATGGATAAGCAATGAATATAAAGGAATATTTAAAAATGTATTCTTTAGTTCTAAAAAAGGAGATATTAAGACTGGTGCTAAAAAGAGATATGCTGGTTGGTTAGTTCATGATGGAAAAAAAGAAATCAATTATTTTGATGTATCTGGATTTGAGATAGTAAAAAGTAATTTTAATAAATTTGGAAAACAAATTCAAGAAGAATTATTAAAAATGATTCTTGATAATAAAACAAAAAAAGAATGTAAAGAATATATTAATAAAAAGAAAGAAGAAATATATGGTATTTCTATAAATGATATTGCAATACCAACAATGATAAATAGACCAATAGATACATATATTAAAAAAACATTTCATGTTGAAGCTGCTAAATGGTCAAATGAAAATTTAAATATGAATATACAACCCGGAGATAGTATTAAATATATTTATGCAAAGATAAAAGATAAACCAGATACTAAAAGAATTGCATATAAAGATATTCCTCCAAAAGATTTAATTATTAATTGGGAAAAAATGATTGAAATAACAATTGATAATAAAACATCTCCTATATTCGCAGCATTAGGATGGGAAGAAAAAAGTGAATCTTTAGATAAATGGATGAAGTGAGTTGATAGTATGGAAAATAAAGAAATATTACCTTTTTATTATAATAAATCGAATTGTTTGAGTTACTTGAAGTGTCCTTATCAATTTTATTTAATGACAATTAAGAAATGTTTTGGAGGAAACCAATATACAGAAAGAGGAAAATATGTACATGCAGTTGTAGAAAAGTTTTTTGATATTATAGATATTGATAAAATAACAAATCCAGAACAAGATTTTTTAGATATAATAAAAACGGTTAAAAAATATGAAGAATATCAGCCATTTTTTGATAATTTTATTAAATTAGAAGTAGAAAGATGGAATGATACACCAAAAGAATTATATAAACCAATATCATTAGAAAAGAAATTTTATACTAAAATTTGTAATGGCGTAATAGATAGAGTAGATAATGAGGGAATATGGGATTATAAAACAGGATATATATCTAAACCATCAGTAGCAAGAGACCATATATTTGAATTATCCTTTTATGCTCATTTATGGAATCATAATAATCCAAGTAATATAATAAGAAACGTTGGTATTATTTGTTTAAAGAATGGAAAAAAATATAGCATACCAATAACACCAGAAGATGAAGAGAAAGTATTACAAGTAGTTAATAAAATAAAAACGTTAGTAGAACAAGAAGTATTTACTAAACCAGACCCTTGTCCAGATTATGGATGTTTAGTAAAAGATACATGTTGGAAAATACATAATAAACAAAAAGGGATATATTATGATTAATTTGCTATTTGGTACTTTTCCTAGATTATTTAGTAATAAAAGATTAACAGTTAATAATAAAGAAGAATTTTATAACTATATAAGCAAAGGAAATGGAATAATAACATGTAATACATCGTTATATTCTTGTACTAATAAAAGAGCTACAGATGCAATAATTGATAAAATATATCTTGATTTAGATACAATAAAAACATGTTTAGATAAAACAATACAATATCATGAATTCCTTATGAATGAAATAAAAAATGCACCAATAGAACATAGAATAATATTTTCAGGCCATGGATTTAATATTTATACATCTACAAATATAATAAATTTAAATAATAGAAAAGCTACAGTTGCTAATACACAAAGATGGTTAGCAGAACAAAGTGGATTAACAATTGGAGAAGTTAGAGAAGCAGATATAGAAAAACAAATTATTGGTGATATAGCAAAAATGGTAAGAATACCAGGAACACAAAACGTTAAAACACCAAAAAAGGATAGAAAAAAAAGAGGAGTTCCTTTTAAAGAAATAGATAAAGAAGATTGGAGATATTGTATTCCTATAAATGAAAAAACACTATATTCATCATATGATGATATTAGAGAATTGGCTAAAATACAACCCAATAAAATAGAAGATATAGTATTTGGAAAAAACAAATTAGATATTTCACAATTTGATTTTATAAATACTATTAATGTCCCTTTAGAATTTATAGATATTAATATAGAAAATATTGACCCAATTATGAAATCTTTTCCTCCTTTGTTACAATATATGATTACTACAAAAATGTGTGGGTGGAGAGATAGATATTTAACTATTCTTGGTATGAGAGAATGTGGAATATCTATGAAAAATTCAATTCAAATTGTAAAGAAATATTGGACAAAAGAAAAAGTACATCATTCATTATATGATGAAGGTCAGTTTGAATATATATATTCAAGAGAAGATTTATTTTTTCCAAATTGGGATACATTACGACAAGAAGGATATCCCGTTACAGATAAAGATAGAGAATTCAGGTTTTACAAATGAAAAAAGCAAAACATTATATATGTGTAGAATGTCAACAAAAATGTTATTATTATCAATGGAGTGTTATTAAAACATGGCTTGGTAAAAAAATATGTGATGAATGTTTTAAACGAAAAATAGATAGAAATAGATTAATATTGAGGTGATAAAATGAAAAAAGTAGATTTAAGAGAGTTTTATAATATAACATATTTTGAACAAGGAGTTTCCTTAGGAAAATCTAATTATGAAGGATATACATTTCATGGATTACTTAATGTTATTGATACACAAACTATGGGATTATATCCATATTTTAAACCGACTCGTGTATTAGATTGTGGATGTGCAAAAGGATTTAATGTATATTTATATAGAAGTGTTTTTATAGAAGCATATGGTTGTGATATATCTGATTATGCAATTAGAGCATGTCCATCAGCAATTCGTGATTGGTTAACACAAGTAACACTAGGAAAAGAAATATTACCATATTCTAATAATAGATATGATTTAGTGACTAGTTTTGAAGTATTAGAACATATTCCAGAAGAAGATATTCAATTTACATTACAAGAAATAAAAAGAGTAGCATCTAAATGGGTAGTTATGTCTATACATTTAGGAGAAAGAAAAGATGAAACAATAGAACATTGCACTCTTAGGTCTAGAGACTGGTGGAACAACCAAATAACACAATCAGGATTAATATTAGATAATGAAAAATTAGAAGAATTGCAACACAATCCATTTATATCTAATAAAAATTGGGAATTATTTGTTGCAAAAAAGAGGTGATTATATGGGAAAGTATTTAGTAACAGGTGGCTTAGGATTTATTGGAAGTCATATAGTTGAAGAATTACATAAACAAGGACATTATATAGATATAATAGATGATGGGTCATTAGGAATACTAAAAAATGTTTCATTTAGAGATAGACGAATTAAAGTAAATTATAATACTACAGAAAATAGTATATATATAATAAATAGTAATGAAAAACAACTAATTGAAAAATATAAAAAGTATGATGGAATATTTCATCTTGGAATGCCTTCTTCATCACCAATGTATAAAAATAATCCTGAATTAGTAGGAAAAACAATTAATGATTGGATAAGTATATTAGAATTAGCAAAAGAAAATGAATGTCCTGTAGTTTATGCATCAACTAGTTCATTATATAATGGAAATATTCCTACATTTACAGAAACACAACATATTAAACCTACAGATTATTACACAGAATGTAGATATGCAATAGAACGATTTGCACGAATGTATCATGATGTATATAATATATCATCTATAGGATTAAGATTATTTAGCGTATATGGTGATAGAGAAGAACATAAAGGAGAATATGCAAATATAATAACTCAAATGAAATGGATGAAAGAACGAAATGATAAAAAATCATTATTGAAAAGAACATTTAAACCAGAAAAATTTAAACTATATGCTAAGACTACAATGCGAGATTTTATACATGTTAATGATGTAACAAATAGTTTTTTAGAATCTATGAAGTATTTATTAAATCATAAAAAAGAATGTGAAATATATAATATAGGTACAGAAACTGCAATATCATTAGAACATGTAGCTAATCTTATAGGATTATCAATATCATATACTAAAAAGAATCCTATAAAGAATTATATACCATTTACTTTAGCAGATTCACGTAAAGCACAAAGAGCAAAAATATTAACTAATAAATTTATAACTGTTAAAGAACATTTAAAAAGAGGATAATATGGACCCTGTTAATAAAATACTACTATATATTCAACAACAAAAAACAGCAGGTAAGTCAGTATTTAATTTAGACGATATGGTAGAAGCATTACAGTTAAATTCTACCGTTATTATAAATACAATGGAGGAATTAGAAAAATTAGGAGTTGTTGAAAAAAGCGATAATAGAAGAGTAGCATCATAGAGGTGATATAATGGAATTAATAGTAGATATTAGTGAACCATCACAAATAGTTAGTAAAGTAGAAAAATTAGGAATACCATTTAAAGTTGATAAACTTCCAATTGGAGATTTCTTATATGGAAATATTTGCATAGAAAGAAAATCAATATCTGATTTTGTAACTTCTTTAAGAGCAGGTCATTTAGATAAACAGCTAATGCAGATGGAAGAGAATTATGAAAAGAACTTTCTTTTGATAAGTGGAACTCCAGAAGATTTATATCTTAGTTCACATATAAAAAATTGGACAGTTGAACATCAATTAGGAGCATTAGCTCATTTAACTAGATTTAGAAAAATACAAGTATTGCAAGTAGCTAATGATAATCAGTTAATAAAATTAGTACAAAAGATTATTACTAAACAAACAGATGGAAAAGAAATGTCTATAATGAATACAGAGTTAATGATGTTAAAAGGAAAAATGACTACTGCAGATACTAAACAACTAATGTTAAGTTGTATTCCAAAAGTAGGAAGACAGAAAGCTAAAAAACTATGTAATCATCTGGATGTAAAAATAACAAAAAAAGATGGTACTGAGATTTCAGATAAGTATTTAAAGACAATTGATGGTATTGGCAAAGGCCTGGCTGAGCATATAATGAACATAAATTCTAATATCTAAATATCTTTTTTTCTATTTTTGTATAATCTCCTCTTTTTAATTTATTACTTCTATAAACAATAGCATTATTATCTTGTAAAAAATCATGGTCTTTTGTTAAGAGAATTCCATCGTGTTCTTTTAACATTTCTCTAATAACATCATCAGATTCTCCAGAATGAAAACGTTTAATATCATATATAAAATATCCTTTATTTAATAACTTATCCACAATATGTTTTTCTACACATTCGTCTATATATAAAAGATTATTTTGTATATATTTTCTCATATTATATCCTCCTATAAACTATAACGGGATATAGAGAACTATATTCCCTATATCTTATTATAGTTTTGTAGGGATATTACATAAAGAAGAGAGAATGGGACTTCTTTAGGAGGAACTTCTCTATGTAATACTTTCCCCAAACTGTTCTAAAATGCTGTTGTAGGTACAAATTCTCTAAGTTCTTTTTCTATAAATGGAGCAATAAGTCCTATCCATGCTTGAGATAATCCAAATCCTTCTAATATGAGAACTGAATTATCTGCCATCATTAATAGTCCGCCTATTACTCCAATTCTAGCAGCTCTCCATAGTCCCTTAAATATTCTATTTCCTCTTAGCCATTCTAAATTGTTTCTTGACCAAATATTGTCAAATTTTTCTTGTTCTTTTTTAATTAACGACATATTTTCACCTCTATCGTGCTAAAACGCCAACTCCTTTTATTTTTGTTGTTAAACTAGTAAGGTCTATTTTTATTTTAACGTTTTTTCCTCTTCTATTTTCAGGAATATCATATATTAAATTAGGAGTACAAGTAGTCCATGTATATCCATTATTAAAACTAACTTTATATGTGGTCCATGTTACTCCTTCTTCATCATTTAAATTTTTTCCATCAATCATAAATACAAATTGAGTATAAATACTTTCAAATTCTTTATTTATAGTTATTACATATCCATTACTCATTGATAATGATAACATAAGATATCCATCCCACATTGTCGTTTGATGTTGAGTTAATAATCCAGTAGTATCTCCTTCTGGCTCTGTAACCGTTGGTTCAAAAGTAATAACAAAGCTTTCTTTCATATTCCATTTATTTCTAATATTGGAAGTAGATTGTTCATTTAATATTCTATTTTTCATTAATGTAACTAATCCTTGTTCTAATTCATTATATGTTATAGTTGTACTAAATATTGGATTTTGATTAGGAGATAAAGTATGTGTTAAACTAACTACTTTTTTATGGCCCATTGTATTTCCAAAAGGATATAATATAGGTATCATTTCACCTGCATTTAAATATGGTAAACCATCAGTAGTTATTGTTCCTGTTTGTTCTAAAGTTGTATTTTTATTCAATAAATTTGTTAATTTAGTTTTAAGTGTATCTATACTTGTAATATTACTATCTTCGATTATATCTTCTATAGTTATTCCGTATTCGGTTTGAGATATTAAATTTTCTTTTGATGCCATTATTGGTATTCCTAATTTTTCCTGTCCATATCCATAATATTTGTTTTTTAAATTTAACATATCTCCATCTGTAAATCGTCCATTAATAAGATTACTACCAAACGCACAAGAATGCTTAGTACATATTCTAGACCCTTGTTGAAAGAGATGCCACTTTTTATTATAATCACATCTAAAAGAATAATCATATTGCAATTCTCCAATTAAATCTCTAAAGCATTCGTGTAATGATTTATAATTCCAAGATGGTAAATATTCTGTTGTTATTGTTTGGTCAATATATATATTATCAGAACTATGATTTGGTAAATATGTATCTCTTAAATATATAAATATATTAGGAATAGTATCAGCTTCATCATATTGAAGATTTACTTTTTTTCCTAAAGCATCTGCACCATATCCTCTTGAAAATAATTCTAATTCATGAGTTCGTTGAGTTAATATATATATTGGAGTATACATTCTTCCTTCATATATTTGATTAGTTCCAGATTTATAATCAGCATATATTTTTATAATGTTTCCTTTATTAAATAAATTTGTATATCTTCCATTAGTATTATTTAATGTAATGGTAGATGTATCCACTTGTTCAGTACATCCTAAAGTAGCAACTCCACTAGTTAAGTAGTTAGTTACAGCTATATCATTTACTGTAACAATCCAATTAGGTTTAAATGTTTCTTGTGGAACTATAGATTGTGCTATATTTTTAGTCTCCATATTCTTATCCTCGTTTTTTTATACAATAAAATGAAATATTGTACGGCATAGCGTTTTTTAAAAACTACTATTTTTAAACAGCTTTACGGCATAACGATTTTATATGACATTTAAGAATTTATGTATATGTTATATACGACATATATATTAAACAAGGTCGATACATATAAATCTTAAAACTCATAATTTCATTTACCAGCACAATACACACTCCGAACAACATATATCTATTGATATATTAGTTTCTATATATGATACATCATCAGGATTACAAGCATAATCTCTCCACATCCATATATACTGTGAATCATCTACTGTTAAATTATTAATTATTGTTTGTTTATCTTCGGTTAATTGTATAGCATTAGTTACATTATTATCTGTACTAACGCTTATATTTGAACAAGTCAAAGATTCTCCTAATCTAATAGATACATTTATTGGTTCAACATATCCTGTATTATTTATATCATTTATTCCTATAAGAGAAGTTTGTCCAAAAGGAATTACATTCTGACTTTCATTAGTCAATGGAGTAAAATAATAATAATCCATAAATGTATATGGAAATGTTATTGATTTGTCACTATATATAACTTCTATTATTTGTGTATCATTTATACTTGTATCATCAGATTGAAATGCCATTACACTTATATTCTGGTCTCCATAAAATGGAATATTTAATCCTAAAAATTCAATACTTCCAAAAGCATTAGCAGTAATTTCAATTTCAACATCTTTAGTTGTATTAAGAGAACTATTCAAATTAAATGCTGAATAATTCAAAGGTATATTATTTCCAGAATATCTAAAATCAATTTCTTCTATAGTAAGATTTCCATATGTATCGGTTACAAAAATAATTGGAACATCTGTTGTAATATTATCACAATTATCATTATCTGCAAGATAATCTGTCATATCTGATGATTTGAATGAAATAGTTACATTATTATCTTTTGGAAAATTATCTGTTGAATAATCTACAATTCCATCATTATATATATCAACATCTAAAGATGTAATAGTTGCATTAAATATAATAGATATATCATCTATTTTAATAGTTCCTGCTTTATCTGCAGTTAATTTAATTGGAACATAACAAATTGAATCAATACACGAATCATTCATATAATTTTGAATCGCAGTTATATTTAAATCTATAGTTACTGGAACAGCTGTTGTATTTGTAGTATTATCAGTTATTCCATTATTTCCTGTATCGGTAGATATACTAGGTCCGTTTGCAATATAATTTACCACTAAATATGGTGGAGATGTTATAAATTCTCTTGAAAAAAACTTAGCTGACCCGGTAGCATATAAATCTATTAATGCAAAGCTTATTAAATTATCTGCTGAATGTTCTTTTGCATAATTTCCTAGAGATGCATAATCATATGGAGTTGCTATTTCTAACTGAACAAAATTATTAAAAGGAGATGGTTGATTATTCCAAGTTATTCCATTTTCTGTCCAACTATCATCATATACGGAAAAAAGGTCTATTCTTGAAATTCTAGTTCCATCTTTTTTAATATAGAACGTTGCATAATTAATACTAGATATTGGATATGTAACATCATCATAATCAAATTTAAAATATCCAATATTATCTGTAGTTATAACATTTATATTAGTATTAGTACCATAATTTGTATTTGGATTTGAAAGTTTTACTTCAGAATCTGCAACAGGATATATAGTTTCAGTATAAGTATCTAAAACTCCAGTTATATTCCATTCAGCAGTTTGCATAGTAACTCCATAAGGTATCTTCAAATATATAATTTCACTTAAATCATTTGCAGTAAATTTAATATTTTTAGACGTACTATAGTCACTTAAAGTATCAACAGTAATATTTATTTCAGTAGTTGAAGTTATTAAATCAATAGTATCTGCGGTAACACCACAAGGCATAGTTATATATTGTGTAGTTAAATCTCCTATTCCTAATGTTATATTAGTTGTAGTTTCAGATTCACTATTTTCATTTATATAAAATAAATCCTCTTGAAGTTCTCCAACTAAATTATTATCAATAATACTATCATTTTCTATATCAATTTTAATATTCGATGGATAATTAGTTGAGTTATATCCATATAAATCAATACTAGCACTTTGAATATTATCTTGATTATTGAAGTTAATATAAAATGAACTATTTGATGTTATATTAATTTCTTCACTTGAATCATTAAATTTAAACTGATTTGTAAAGGTAGTAAAGTTATAAATCTCACTTGAATTAGTACAAGTATAATTATCTCCATAACCATAAGCATCAATATTATAACAAACATCTAAGTCTGAACTATGTGTGGAATTTAATTGAGCAATATGTCCATACTCATATTTTCTATCTTCACTAAGTCCATTAAGATAAAGAGTAATAGTATCGGGGTCGAATAGTCTTATTGAATATTCTTCAAAATCAGATTCTATATTATATTTTAAAGTAAATGTTCCTGATTTTGTAACTTTTCCATAATAATAACCAACATCAAAATCTATTTTCATATTATTTTCAAAATTCCAAGTATTAATATTACATCCGTAAGTTACATCATTATTATTATTAATATGACAAAACTTTTCAGTATCATAATTATAAGTTAATAGATTAGCATAATATTTAAATACTTTTCCTTTAGCATTATATATTTTAATTTTATATTCTACTGGAAAATCTTCAATATTGTCTAAATTACTATCATATGTTATAGTTTCTACAGTATATATTCCTTCTTTATACATAGCATCTCTACGTTGTATAACTATACCAGTTTCATTATTTATATTTATATCTCTAGATACTGATGCTCTATTCATATTAGATGTACCATCCATTAAATATGGTCTAAATTGACCATCTACTAACATTCTATTTAATGAAGTATCATTTTGATAATATTTAATCCAAGTATTATCCATTCTTATTTGAGCATCATCTTCAAATATTACATAATATGATGATAATAAAACAATAATTGTTAATATTCCTACATATTGTTTCATTTAATCTTCCTCCACCATTACTAATTTAACTTTTGCTCTATTTAATAATACATGACCAGCATATGTTCCATAAGCAGTTATTAAATAATCTGCACTTAATAATAATTCAGTTGTATCCCATATATAAGAATATGTTCCTGTTGATGCCCAAGTTAATGCAGTTGCTGTAATAATAGATGTTCCATCTGCTCTTAATATTTTTATTAATGGATTAGTAACATCTACTAATTCTGCATCTTCGTTTTTAAATGTTACATTTATTTTTAATGCTTTTCCTTTTTCTTTAATATCTACCATAATATCACCTAAGTACAACTAAATATTTCTATTTCACATGTTCCATAATCTGAAATTGAAATTGATGTTTCTCCATAATCTTCTATTGAAATATTAGCATTTTGATATTCTGAAATTGAAATTGATGTTTCTCCATAATCTTCTATTGAAATATTAGCATTTTGATATTCTGAAATTGTAATTGATACACATCCACCATGAAAAGCTGGTTTGAATTCTGTATCTAATGTATCTATTAATTGTAATGTTTCTAATTTATTAAGATGTGCAGTTTTATTTATATTATCTACTAATGATAATATTTCTGATGAAACTATATTATCAAAATAACATTCATCAAATGTTCCTACATCAAATACTGCTATTGAATCGTATCCCATATATATCACTCTATATAATATTCTAAACTACATTCGCTTCCTATTTCTATGTGACCACCATTTCCTGGGTCTCCATAACTTGCAGCTGTTACAGTTCCATTAAATGTTGTAGTTCCTGTATTTATGAAAGTTATATTTCCTGTGCTTATATCACAAGTTGTAATGTTACAAGTATCTTCGTGGTCTATCTCCCAGTTTGTAGCTAATCCGGGACATGTGCAAGTATCTAAACTTACTGTGAAATATACTGTTGTTGAATTCATATTTCCTACTGAATCATTTCCATAAACTGTAATGTTATTTGAACCTTCTTGAGCTGTTATTGTTATATTATTAACTTCTACATTTACATAATCAGTATCCACATATGACCTTCCAGCAACATAATAGTTATAATATGAGCATATTCCAAAAGTTACTATATTATTAATTCCAATGAAACCACTTATATTAGTATAATCAGTAAAATATTTATTTTTTGAAATTCTAACATTATCATCATTCCAAGTTAAAGGGGTGTACCATGAACTACTCGTATAATTATAAATTTTAAATGCCCCACCACCATAATTAGAAACTGCATATGTTTTTCCAATCCAATTAAAAGATAAATTTTGTATTTCACTTTCAGTATTATTTAATTTAATATTAAATTTTGCACAACTCCAATGATTAGCAAAAGTAACTCCTGTAGTAGTATAATCTAAATCATTATAAAATATTCCTTCATATTCGACATTACTAAATTCATCATATGTAGTTTCAAATCCAGTAGTTCCTCCATATGTTCTATAAGCAGAATATTGTGTATTTGTATCATCAACTCCAATATAATTATAAATCAAACTTGTATTCACTCCACCATTCAAACTATAAGCTGACCAATCTAAAGTCTCACTTGCACTCCAGTTTAAGTATATACTTGTTGTGTCATAAGTAGTATTCGTTGGCGAATCTATTGTAATTGTAGGTGCAACCGTATCAACATATAACCATATACTATTAGACTGTCCGACATTACTTGCTCCATCAGTACAATTAACGTAAATGTTTGTGTAGTTTCCATCGGCTAATGTTGTTGCAGTTAGAGTTGTTGCTGTGTTATTATCTGTTGTTGCATTTATATCTGTAACTGTGGCATTGAAATATGCAGTACAACTCATTTCTGTTGATACTGCATCTGTTGCTGTGAATATTATACTTGGTGTGTTGTCATTTGTTGATTGGTTTGTTGTTGAAATTGTAACTGTTGGTGCTGTTGAGTCTGCGGTTTCCTCACTTCCTGCTGATGAGAATGAAACTAATGAACGATTATATTCTGATTCTATTTCTGTGGTAGTTAAGTCGTCATTGAAAACTTTGACCTCATCAATTATACCATCAAAATACTGTCCTGCCTCCACATACCTTGACCAACCAGACTGCCAACGTTCGGTATTTGAGATAGATGATAATGAAACGCTCTTTGCTTGTGCTGAGTT
>Ga0307379_10000554_pt1 | contig 62346 bp, 51 predicted proteins | sample UN2MG_FD_202237 | JGI IMG/M metagenome (GOLD analysis project Ga0307379, IMG submission 202237) | Soil microbial communities from Risofladan, Vaasa, Finland - UN-2 | ecosystem: Environmental > Terrestrial > Soil > Coastal area > Acid sulfate soil | place: Finland: Risofladan, Vaasa | collected... | reverse complement strand
GGATTTGAAGTAAAGTAAACGATGCCCCAGTGGGCCTTAATCGCCCCCTTCCAGGGGGCTTCCTAAAGCCACGTCCTATGGGCGTGGATCATTACTTTATTGACAGACGAAAGAGCTGCGGACTTGTATAATTTAGGGGCCTATACCGACACGATTCGGTATAGGCCCTGGTAGTTTTGGTGTAGTGACGGATGAATTTCACATAAACCAGAAGAAAGTCAAGCCGGTTCAGGATTTCTAACCTGTAGTTAACGGTGCCAGAGATAAGCTTCTACCTCAGACATCGACGAAAAGCTTGATAAAGTGTTGTTACCCAGTTCGGCTTCTCTACGGTGCTTGATGCGACATTTTTGCTTGTGTGGTTGGAGGAAAACCGTATAGATTCTGCCGAAGATCTTGCTCAACTATGATCCCCAGTTGACGATGTTCTGCTTCCATATCAGCCACGATTGGATCATTGCATCCTGAAAGTATGACAGCTAAGAATATGACCGTCATGAATGCCAACAATCTGTTCATTATCGAATTAGTATTACTTTCCATCTTTCTCCTCACAGCTTAAAACCCATTAATTGTATTGGTTTATAACTTTCAGCTTTTTAGTTATTGTTTGTTCGCCATCGAAAAAATTCTGGTTCCCCTTAAAGGTCAAGTACATGCCGAGGCCCAAACTTAGAAAACGAATCTAAGTAATAGCATCTAAGATACAACTCGGATGCTATTTTTACTGCATGCTATTAAACCTCCTCTTGGGTAGGAAAACCTTGCATATACGAGCAAAGTTACATTAACCACCCCAGTAAGTCTATTTATATATAATTATATCCGTTTACACAGAAAAGTCAAGAGAAAAGTAACTCAAAGTTCGGGTTTTTTGAGTACCTTTTCAAGAGGGGATTCAAGTCACGGCGAAGCGTCACTTGGTGATCTTAGAATGCTTAGATAAAAAAATTACGTAACCCTATGTTTAACAAGAACGTGTGTTATAATTTAAGATAAAGTCCTAATGAATCATTCTCGTTCGACCTGCATACTGCATAATTTCCACAAGTTAATCAGCAAAGAAAATTGTCATTGTCGGACAAAAGATTTTTTCGAGATGGTCTTATAGGACCACTCTGATCTGGATGTTATAATCTTCGCAAAATGTCAACAAATAGAAACATTTCGGCCGAGGAGCGAGTAAAAGAAAACCCCCAAAATGGATTTTGGAGGTTCTCAGAATGACGAGATGTTTTATTGCCCTGTTTTCCCTACTCGTTGCTGTCGTAGCCGTTATTTCGAGGGTGGGCGTTTTCGTAGACCTCTTTGAGCTTTGTTGTAGTAAGGTGCGTGTAAATTTGTGTTGTCGATAACGACTGATGACCGAGTAGCTCCTGGACGCTCCTTAGGTCGGCGCCGTTGTTTAACATATGCGTAGCAAAGCTATGCCGCAATGTATGTGGGCTAATAGCAGGATCTAATCCAGCCATTTTAAGGTATTTGTCCATCTTACGACGAACGCTGCGTGTGCTGAGCCTTCGGCCGTGCTTGTTCACGAACAAAACTTTGGAGTCAAAGTTGCCGTTGCTTTGTGCCCGTTTGTTCCTGTACTCCATATAATGCTGGATAATCTGCAGAGCAGATGAGCCGATAGGCGAGATTCTTTCTTTTTTGCCTTTGCCTCTGACATGCACCACCTCGCCCAGAAAGTCTATATCATCCATATTTAATGCTACAAGTTCGCTGACCCTTATTCCCGTGCTATAGAGCGTCTCCAGGATTGCTCTATCTCTTGCGCCGAGCCAGGTATTCATAGGCGGTGTATTGAGAAGCCTTTTTACTTCTTCGTATTCAAGGAATCGCGGCAGTTTTTTCTCCTGTTTTGGTGTTCTAATTGATACTACCGGATTGGAACTGACGTGGTTTCTTTTGACAAGAAACTTATAAAAGCTGCGCAACGTTGCCAGTTTACGGGCTATGGTCGCTTTGGAATATTGCTTCTCATTTAAAAAAGTCAAATATGTTCTGACGACATCTGTCTGTGCCGAAAGAAGCAACTGATCAACTCTGAGATCGATTTGTGTTGCCACTGCCGTAGCTGATCCGATTTCGTGGTGAGAGGGCGAAATCGGCTTTGCACCCAGATGACTGTCCTCGGATGTTCCTTTGAGAAACTCACTATATTGTGCCAGATCGGCACCGTAGCATTTGGCTGTATGTTCGGAGAAGCGTCTTTCGAATTTCAGATAATCTAAGAACATTTGGATAATTGTACTGTCTTCCATAATCTACCTACTCTTTTAATTTTCTCGGAGTTTATTTACTTCTAAAATCACAATTGCATTTTTTTCTCTATACAGATGCCATCGGTACTAATTCGTGGGAATATGGGCATCTTTGTTTTCGCTTAAAAGTTCGTCTGCCTGGCCGATAAGTGACTGCGTCAACTTAAAACTTAGCACCGCTGCATCAAACCAATCAAAGTCCGTGCGTTTATCTTTTGCCTGCTCAATCAGAGCATCGAGAAGATCATCTTCGCTGCCATTTTCATAACGAAATATAAACTTCTCTTTTCCCTTGTTTAGAACCAGTTGTCGCTTCATTTTTTTCATCAAAATCAGACAAAAAGGACCGGCAAAAATTTCTTTACCAAGTACTTCCTATAAAGAGCTATTTTTATTATCGGCCTAAAATCAGCTTACTAAAGATCAAATTTCATTTTTTTCAGCAAACGTGATAAAATCGATACTTTGAAAAACACTACAACGCTTTTATCGGCCAATAAAGCTCCTGGCTTTACAAATTGAATGTGAATGTGGGCAGATAGTGAGTAATTTTAGAGAAATTTGTCACGGTGTGGTTGTTCTGAGCCTTTTGATTTGCTCAGGATGAAGCTTTAAAAAAGACGCTTCCGCCTTTTTTCTCAGATAATATAATGCCCCGATGTTGAAGATCGTTGATATATTTTAACGCTTCGTTGTGGCTTATGCCTAAGCCTGAGCATATGTCGTTCAGCGAGCAAGGTCGGCGTTTCAGCATTGATAACAGGGTTTGCGTTTTATGGCTTGTCGCAAAATGGAGTCCGAAAGTATCTTCGGCTTTACTTTCATGAGGTTTGCCATTACGGGCTGGAGAGAAATCGGCCACTATCTCGCACCTTGGACCCAACTGGGCGGCTATGGCCTGCAACTTTTCGAAATCTAATCTTTTTATGTTTGGATCGGCAGTGGGTCGAACGGCTGTATTAAGCTGGATCTTGTCGGGACCCATACGCTCTATAGTGTCTTTGATTTTGGCAATTTGAGCAGCGTCAGTATTCATCGCTTCGACCAAAAAAACCTCGAGCCATATCTGGCCGGCAAATTCTTTTCTGAATGCGCATAATCCTGAAATCACCTTTTCAATGCTAATATTGCCATGAGGACGACAGATTTTCTGGAAAGTCTGCTCGTCACCGGCGTCCAGAGAAGGCATGACCACATCGGCTTTGGCACATTCTGCCCGAACATCCTGTCTGTAAAACAGTGTGCTGTTGGTTAAAATGGCTATAGCAATATTGGTAATTCCCTTTAAGCCGTCTATCAGCTCACCGAGCCGTAAATTCAGAGTCGGTTCGCCGGAACCTGCTATAGTTATGAAATCAGCTTTCAGACCTTCGGCCAAAGTTTCTTTCAGTTCTGTTAAAATCGGCTCGATAGGTCCAAAGTCCCTTCGCTCAATAATTTTTTCTGTAGTTCTGCCAATCTGGCAATAAATGCAATCAAGCGAACAGACTTTGAATGGAACGATATCAATTCCCAGGCTGAGCCCGAGTCTGCGTGAGGGCACCGGACCATACAAAAATTTTTTCTCGTCAGTCACATTTTTTATCCGTTTACGACTTCGAATATTTCCTTGCAGATGTGTAATAAATCTTCAAGCCAGTTTATAGGCATGATGCAGGCGGCATCCGATTTTGCTTTTTCCGGCTCAGTGTGTACTTCAATGAAAAGGCCGTTTGCTCCTGCGGCAACTGCTGCTTTGGCAAGTATAGGGGCCATTTCTCGTCGGCCTGCGCTTGCATTGCCGAGTCCACCCGGCTGCTGCGTGCTGTGTGTCGCATCGAACACTACCGGACAACCCATATTCTTCATAGTCGCAATGGCTGTCATATCGTTGACCAGTCGATTGTAACCGAAAAACGTTCCTCGCTCGGTGATTGTTATTTTATCATTATCACAGGCACGTATCTTCTCGACGACGTTTTTCATTTCGACAGGCGAGAGGAACTGCCCTTTCTTAACATTGACCGGCTTTCCTGTTCGCGCACAGACACAAAGTAAATCAGTCTGCCTGCACAGAAAAGCAGGAACCTGGAGACAATCAACGACCTCGCCGGCCGCAACAGCCTGAGCCGGCTCGTGCACATCGGTCATAACAGGCAAGTTAGTTTTTTGACGAACCTTTGCAAGAATTTCCAGGCCTTTCTCCAGACCCGGCCCTCGAAAGCTGGATATGCTGGAGCGATTAGCCTTATCGAAGCTGGCCTTGAAAATTATGCCGACCTTTGTCTTTGCGGAAATTTTAACAAGGCTATTTGCAATATCCAGACAACATTTTTCACTTTCAATAACACAAGGGCCGGCCATTAAGAATAAAGGCGCATTTAAGCCAATTTCGACCTTGCCAATTTTGAAGTTTTGTTCGTTCATATCTCGTATCTCTTGTATTGAGTTATTGTTAATAATCAAGGTTTAACCTATTGCCCTTATAATTCTTGTTCTTATGCCTGCCGGCTTGGCACCTTCGGGCACTATACAATTTACTGCATGCTTTATTACCTTGATTTTTACCGGTAACTTCGGGCCCGGGTCACCATCAATTTCCGTTTTTATGCGATCATTTTTAGAACTTACAGTGATGTTTTTACCCTGACGATAAATAACATCACCACTATCGGCGTGGTGTTTCAAGATAGTCATCATCGAGTGCTTGGCCAGATGGAGCTGAGAAGCGCATTTATAAACGCACACATCTAATAAACCATCACCGAAATCTGCATAGTGTAGTACCTGAAGACCGACGGCATATCTCGAAATGTTGCCGACAAAAACCAACCCTGGGCCATCGAAAATATCTTCTCCATCAACCTTTACTGTCATAGGGTCAAATTTGTATTCCCAGAAAGTTCGCCATATTGGCCAGAAGTAGTCAAAGTGATCTATATGCCCGGCTCGTTGCTCACTGACTCGTTTGACCACCTCACCATCAAAACCAAAGCCCGCTATAGAAGTAAAACATTTGCCGTTTGCGTTTCCCAGGTCCAGAGGTCGAATGTATCCTGCTTCGAATGTTTTTATTATCGTTTTGAGTTTTTCGTCAAAACCTAATTCATTTGCCAGCAGATTTTCTGTCCCCTGAGGTACTATCAACAAAGGCTTGTCACTACCTTCCAGGCCATGAGCAACCTCTCTAACAGTGCCGTCCCCGCCGACAACAACCACTGCCGCACAGTCGTAATCAACCGCTGAATCGGTAGCCAGTTCACAAGCATGGTCCAAAGAAGTAGTCAGATTGACGATAACCTTGAACCTGTTTTTGACAAGATATTGCTCAAACCGCCATCCGGTCAACTTGCTGCTGGTGGCACCGGCTTTCGGATTTACTATATAAGCAATATAACCATCGTCAGGTTTCATATTTGATTTCTTATAGTTCGTGGCTCGACGCAAGGGACATAGTTTACGCTTGACGCCGGTGAAGTTCTTCGTTCGTTAAACGGGCATAACTTTTTGTAATGTGCGGCAAATCTGTCAATCCCAGGCCCTGTTGCACATTGGTGATTATTTCATCATTTGGCCCTTCTATCTCCACAAAATCACCTAATAAAGGCAGCCTGTCCAGAGCAACTTCGCAGTCATGGTACTGCCAAACTCGACGCTTCTTTTCAACAACCAAAACCTTTTCAAACCCCAATGCCGAGAGTATCTGCCGTATCGAATCCGCGTCTTTGATTTCAATCTCTATCTCCTGCCTCTTTTTGAAGTTACTTTTTTCCTTGGCTCCTTTGTAAGTCAAAAAAAAGCTCTCACTTTTTCCAACTACCTGTTTTCGCAATCTAAGACATCTGTCGGTTTTAGTCAGGCTCGCACTTACATCGTCAAAATGATAATCAGTTTGTAACTGCTCTGCTAAAAACTCTGCTCCGAGTTCGTCAAGCCTGCGTTCAATTTCCGGCAGCGAATCGACCTTCAGCTTTGTTTCTATTTCGATTGCCATTAATTCTATTTACTTTCTACTACATTAAGTTTGCGCACAGCTTCAATGAATCCGACCGGATTGATAACCAATCCTACATCTGTTTGTATGGCAGTCTGCCGCCAAAACTCAACAATCATTTTCGGGTCGAATTTTTTAAGGTCATCCTCATTCTGCAGGACTATCTGCTTTTCCTGGCCAATATCGACGGACTTGCCTTTAACGTTTATCCACAGGACAGTAAAGGCAGTGGAATAGCTCCTCATCCTGCCGAACCTGACCCTTATATCAGAATAGCTTAGGTCGAGTACCTCCATGCCACCGTCACTTTCTGTTGTCTCCTTTGATGCAGGTCCAGGTACAGCCTTTAGTTCTTCAGGAGTAGTTAACTTAAAAGCAATCTTGCCCTCGGCAGCGGCATTGCGAATAATATCCGCTTGGCTCGACTTCGCCTGCGTTTCGGTTTCTGCGCAGATGGAGATCATTGGAGAGCATAATAGAACCATTAACACTATTGCAATTTGAGACAGTATCCGTACTATTTTACACAAAGCAAACAAGCGCATACACATATCTCTTTTCTTTCCGAACGAAACTATCATATCCGATTTAAGTGACTATGTTCACCAATCGTGATTTGATGACGATAATTTTCTTGGGTTCCTTACCGGCCAAAGCGGCAATGACCTTTTCGCAGCTCAAAGCCTTCTGCCGGATCTGCTCCTCGTCCGCATCGGTGGAAACAACAATCCTGTCCTTTATCTTGCCCTTGACCTGAATCGCCAGTTCGATTTCTTTTTCTTTGATGAGCTCCCTGTCGTATTCCGGCCAGGATTCGTAAGCGATGCTGTCGGTATGGCCCAGCTTTTCCCAGAGCTCTTCGGCGATATGAGGTGCGAACGGAGCAACAATCAGGACAAACTTTTCCACTACTGCTTTGGGCCTGACCGCTTCTTTGCTGAGATGATTTACAAAAATCATCATCGCACTTATCGCCGTGTTGAAACTGAACGTCTCGATATCATCACCGACCTTTTTTATCGTCTGATGCAACAATCTAAGTGTCACCTCTTCTGCCTGGACATCTCTTACTGCCCTGTCAAGCTCGCTGGTGTCCTTATCAACAACGGTCCGCCAAAGCTTTTGCAGGAACCGATGCACGCCTTCTACTCCCTGCATGCTCCAGGGCTTCATTGCCTCGAGGGGCCCCATGAACATCTCATATAGCCGCATCGAATCAGCGCCGTAATCCACAATGACCTTGTCGGGATTGACTACGTTGCCGCGGGACTTACTCATCTTCTGGCCGTCCTCGCCTAAAATCATTCCCTGATTTATAAGCTTCTTGAATGGCTCCTTAGTGCTTACATAGCCCAGGTCGAAAAGAAGTTTGTGCCAGAATCGCGAATACAAAAGGTGCAGCACCGCATGCTCGGCACCGCCGATATACAAATCGACCGGCATCCAGTACTTTTCCTTTTCCTGATCCCAGCCCTGCTGAGCATTACGAGGATCAAGATACCTCAGATAATACCAGCAACTGCCGGCCCACTGAGGCATTGTGTTCGTTTCACGCCTGGCTTTCGTGCCGTCGGCAAGGGTTGTGTTCACCCAGTGGTGAGCATTGGCTAACGGAGGTTCACCCGTCCCTAAGGGCTTGTAATTATCGACCGTCGGCAGCTCCAGCGGCAAATCTTCCTCCGAGAGCCCAATGATTCGACCGTCTTCAGTATGCAAAATAGGAAACGGTTCGCCCCAGTATCGCTGCCTGCTGAATAGCCAGTCACGAAGCTTGTAGTTTATAGCTTTTTTGCCCAAACTCTTCTCTTCGAGCCAATTTGTAATCTGCTCCTTGAATTCAGCCGTGCTCAAGCCGTCAAACTGCCCACTGTTAATTGCCCTGCCGTCACCGACGAAACACAGCTCGCCCTTCCGGACCAAACCGGCTTGCTGGCTGTCCGGTGGTTCGACAACCGGAACTATAGGCAGCTCGAACTTTTGAGCAAACTCAAAGTCACGCTCATCGTGAGCGGGCACGGCCATAATTGCACCTGTTCCATAGCTTATCAGCACATAATCGCTTATCCAGATTGGTATCTTTTCGCCGTTAACAGGATTGATAGCGTATGCGCCTATGGGTTCGCCTGTTTTATCTTTTGCCAAATCCGTGCGATCCAAATCGCTCTTTCTCGCAGCTTCTTCACGGTATTTAAGAATAGCCTCTCGTTTGTCCTGGCTTGCAATCTTTTCGACGAGCGGATGCTCGGGAGCCATTACCATATAGGTTGCTCCGAAGAGCGTATCCGGGCGGGTCGTAAAAACGCGAATGTTTTCATCGAAACCATCGACCTTGAAATCGACATCTGCTCCAATGCTTTTGCCGACCCAATCTGTCTGCAATTTTTTTATCGACTCCGGCCAATCCACCTCCGCCAAATCGTCGAGCAGTCGCTCGGCGTATTTTGTTATCCGTAACATCCACTGGCGCATCGGCTTCCTGATTACGGGATGGCCGCCCCGTTCACTCACCCCCCCTACCACTTCTTCATTGGCCAGAACCGTACCGAGCGCGGGACACCAGTTGACAGGGACCTCCGCTTCGTAAGCCATGCGGTGGTCGTCGATGTACTTCCATTTTTCAGTTTCTCCGAGACCTTCAGGGATCGGCAACTGATCGATCGGCATGGCCTTCTGCGCCGCTTCGTCGAAGTAACTGTTGAAGAGCTTGAGGAAAATCCACTGAGTCCACTTGTAGTAGCGCGTGTCGGTCGTGGTAACTTCTCTGTCCCAATCGTAGCTGAATCCGAGCGATTTCGTCTGCCGGCGCATATTGTCAATGTTTCTGTTCGTTGTTTCTTTAGGATCAGTGCCGGTGTTGATAGCATGTTGCTCGGCCGGAAGACCGAACGCATCCCAGCCAAAGGGGTGCAGAACATTGAAGCCTTTCATTCGTTTGTATCGGGAGACTATATCGCTCGCAGTGTAACCTTCCGGGTGGCCCACATGCAGACCCTGCCCGCTCGGATAGGGAAACATATCCAGCACATAATATTTGGGCATGGAATCATCGCAGTCTCTGGCTTTGAAAACTTTGAACTCTTCCCAGAAACGCTGCCATTTCTTCTCAATTTCGCTAAATTTATAATGTCCCTTCTTAGAACACATCTATTCTCTCTGCTCCTTATCAAGGTAAAAAAAGAACAATATTTTGTTACACGATAAAGTAAATAACCGGAAAAATCCACTAAAATCTACGGGCGTAAAGTGCCAAACCTCGACTTACGGCTGAACTGTCGGCTGAGACAGGAAACAGAGAACTTATATTTCAGTCTTGCGTTGGGATGTCAATGTTTTCAATTTGGCAGTTTTTTCTTGCCGAACAAAACGATTTCTATTAAATTCTTGATTGAATCGATGGATTCTATCGATAAAAAACCTCCCAGTGAATCTGGAGGCTAAATATTGGAATTTTCGACCCTTATTCTCTCAGGGGCGACAACCTTTCGCGGGATTGATTGGAAAGCGTGTTTATGGCTGAACAGATTGTAAAAGTTGGACTTGTTGGCTTCGGCACTATAGGCAGTGGTGTAGCAAAGCTGATAATCGAAGATGCAGATTCGATAGCCGCCAAGACCGGTCTTCGGCTGGAGCTTGCCTGTGTTGTCGATGTAGATACCACGTCGGCACGTCCGGTAAAGCTGCCCGATGGTATCCTTACCGATGATCTGGCTCAATTGTTAAACGATGAAACAATTAAAATAGGTGTTGAGATGGTCGGGGGGACCGATATTGCAAGACAGATCCAGCTCAAAATGCTTGAAGCGGGAAAAGATGTGGTTACCGCCAACAAGGCCCTGTTAGCTGAATATGGCAATGAGCTTTTCAGAACCGCTCACATGAACGACCGCTGTATAGCTTTCGAAGCGAGCTGTGCCGGAGGGATACCTATTATCTCGGCCATCCGAACAGGATTAGCTGCAAACAATATTACAGGAATGTATGGCATCGTCAACGGGACCTGCAACTATATTCTTTCTAATATGACCGCCGAAGATGAGCAATTCGGCAAGGCTCTGGCCCAGGCGCAGGAAAAAGGCTACGCCGAAGCTGACCCGACGTTGGATATAAGCGGAGGAGATAGTGCACACAAGTTGGCTATTCTTGCTTCTATTGCTTTCGGATACGAAATCAATCTTAACGACATCTTTGTCGAAGGTATCGATGGAATTTCCAAAGACGATATTCGCTATGGTGGTGAAATGGGCTATTGTCTCAAATTGCTGGCTATCGGGCAAAAAGACAAACAAAACAGAATTTCACTGCGAGTGCATCCCTCTTTTATAGCCAGGGACAATTTGCTTGCCCGTGTAGAAGGCCCGTTTAATGCAGTCAGCGTATTCGGCAGCGCCGTCGGACAGGTGACGTACTACGGCCGGGGTGCTGGAATGATGCCTACCGCAAGTGCGGTCGTAGCAGATATTATCGATGTTGCTCTGGGCAATTCCGCTACCACTTTTCGCCATCTGCATCTCAAACCACACAGCGAAATAGAGTCGCTGATAGATAAAATAGATAATCTCGTAAGCAGATTTTACATCAGGATAATGTGCAAGGACCAGCCGGGTGTAATAGCCCAATGGAGCAGGGTGCTTGCCGACAACCAGATAAGTATATCCGGTGCGCTGCAACATGAAGGTACCGGGCCTGACAATACTGTACCAGTGGTAATTGTAACCCATCCGACCAAGCAAAAAAATGTCACTGCTACTCTGCAAGACATGGAAAAACTCGACGTCATTGGCGGAAAACCAATCTGCATAAGAATTGTAGATATTCCGGAGGACAGAGATTAGTGACTAAATATGCCATAATAATTCCTGACGGAGCAGCGGACGAACCGCTGGAGCATTTTGATAATAAGACAGCTCTTGAGGCTGCTGATATACCTAATATGGACAAAATCAGCACATTGGGCAGGCAGGGTCTTGTCCAGACGGTTCCTGCGGGTATGGAGCCTGGCAGCGATGTGGCCCAAATGAGTCTGTTAGGCTACGATCCGCGTCGATATTATTCCGGCCGGGCACCGATTGAAGCGGTGGCGCGAAATATCAAGTTGTCCCTTGAAGACTGGGTTTTCAGGTGCAATCTTGTTACCATTGCTGACGGTAAAATGATGGACCATAGCGCCGGGCATATCTCTACTGCCGAGGCCGAAAATCTGGTAAAAGAGCTGGACGAACAGCTTGGAAACGAGCAGATTTGTTTCCATACGGGCGTAAGTTACAGACACCTGTTGGTTTTCAAAGGGCTTGATTTTGACCTTAAGACGTATCCGCCTCACGACTATATAGGGACCGTGATTGATAAAATTTTACCTCGCGGTAAAGGTGCCGAGCTGCTTATTGATTTGATGGCTCGTTCACAACAACTCTTCAACAACCACGATATTAACAAAGTCAGAAAAGACCTGGGCGAAAATCAGGTCAGCTCCATTTGGCTTTGGGGACAGGGCAAGAGAGCCCAGATGGAACGTTTCCAGAAGCGGTTCGGAATCAGGGGAGTTGCCATCACCGCCGTTGACCTCGTAAGAGGTTTGGCAAAGCTTATTGGCTTTGACTTGATAGATGTCCCTGGTGCCACTGGTTTCATCGATACCAATTATCAGGGCAAGGCTTCGGCTGCAATAGAAGCGCTCGATGAGTATGACATCGTTTTCGTCCATATTGAAGCGCCTGACGAGGCATCTCACAGCGGCAATCCCGAAATGAAAAAAAAGGCTATCGAGCTGATCGATAAACATATTGTCGGTCCGGTGCTCGATGCTTTGAAAAATTACGACAGTTGGCGAATACTCGTAATGCCCGACCATCCGACTCCGGTCCGAACCTGTGCACATTCGTCAGAGCCTGTTCCATTTGCTATGGCCGGCGATAATATCAGTGGCATTTTACAGACAACCTTCAGCGAGGCCAATGCCGCAAAATCGGGATTTAAAATAGATAACGGCTTTGAACTTATGGAGTATTTCTTAAAAAGTTAAAGTTTGTTGATATTTGAAGTCGAGTTGAATAAACTGTGAAAGGAAACATAGAATTTTAACAGGTAGATTATGGCAATAATTGTACAGAAATTTGGCGGTACTTCTGTTGCTGACGCAAAGAAGATTCGCCGGGCCGCCATGCGTGTAATAAAGACGGTAGAGAAAGGTTATGGTGTTGTGGTAGTAGCCTCGGCAAGAGGTAAACAGACCGACGAACTCGTTGCTGATGCTTTGGAGCTGAATCCCAATCCACCAAAGCGGGAGATGGACCAGCTTTTGAGCACCGGCGAGCAGCAATCGGTCTCGCTTTTTGCCATGGCACTTGACGCTATGGGCTACGGTGCTATCAGTTTTACCGGCAGCCAGGTACGAATGATAACCGATAGCGTCCACACGAAGGCACGGATCAAAAGTATCGACGCTGAGCGAATTCATAATCAGTTGGACCAGGGCAAAATTGTAATTGTCGCGGGATTTCAGGGTATAGATGAGCATGAGAATATAACTACTCTCGGACGGGGCGGTTCGGACACAACCGCTGTTGCTCTGGCCGCAGCGCTGGGTGCAGAGCTTTGCGAGATTTATACCGACGTCGATGGAATTTATACTGCAGACCCGCGAATATTTAAAAATGCCGTAAAAATGGACCAGATTAGCTACGACGAAATGCTCGAGATGGCCAGTCTTGGAGCTGGTGTGATGCATCCGCGGGCAGTCGAGTTTGGTAAAAAATATGACATAAAGATACACGTAAGAAGCAGTAGTGAAGAGACAGAGGGGACAATAATTACTCATGAGGTGCCACAGATGGAAGGTGTAGTAGTTTCAGGCGCGACAATACAGAGAGATATGGCCAAGATAGGTTTTCTCGGTATCGATAATGTTCCGGGCAATGCCGCAAAGGTCTTCGCTCATCTGGCAAAGGCCAAAGTGGTCGTCAACGACATTGTCCAGACGGAGATCAGCCCCGAAAAGGCAAACCTCTCGTTTATGATTGATATTTCGGATTTGGCTGCCGCCAAAGAAGCTGTGGAGCAAATCAGAAACGATGTCAACTGCCAGGGCGTTTTCGTTCGCGATGATATTGCGGAGGTTTCTGTTGTCGGCGTTGGGATGCGAAGCCATTACGGCGTGGCTGAGAAGATGTTCGGTGCCCTGGCCGAAGCCCGGGTAAATATCGATTCAATTACCACCAGTGAAATTCGCATCAGTTGTGCCGTGGGCAGAGACGAGGCCGAGAAAGCGCTCAGGGCAGTTTGTGAGGCCTTTGAGCTGGACAAATCCACCGAGCTGCGCAGCAAGTGACCCGATTCAATATTAACTAAAAAACTAAATGCGGTCCGAACAGAACAGACCCACTTTTGCAATGAGCAGACGCCGGAAGAACGGCATAATTATCCTGTGCCTGCTTATGGCGGTGTTTTTTGTCTGGCTCGACCACAGCCGGATCGGGCGCAGATGGCGGCCTCAGCCCGAAACAGAAGAACAGATATGGGCCTACGACCTCCAAAAGTATCACGCCGGAACCTTCAACGTGGTAAATGTTATCGACGGCGACACTATTGATATCGATGTCCCCGATGGCCGATATGAACGCACGCGAATAAGACTTCTGGGAATCGACTCGCCGGAGACCAACAGCGAACAATATGGCGTTATGTATTTCGGCCCGGAAGCCGCTGAATTCACAAAAAAATTAGTCCTCGAAAAATCCGTCACTGTTTACCTCGATGCGCCGAATCCCACCAGAGGCAAGTACGGCAGACTCCTGGCTTATGTTAAATTACCTGACGGCAGATTCCTGAATGAACTGCTGCTTGCGGAGGGCTTTGCCTATGCGGACCTGAGATTTGACCATAGTTTTTATAACAAGTACAGGCAGTTGGAGGCCAGTGCCCGCAGCCTGAAGAAGGGATTATGGCAAAATGTAACACAAGAGCAATTACCCCAATGGCTCGTAGGGGCGGTTCGTGAACCGCCCTAAACCTTGCAATTAATCGGCTATTTCATAAAATCAATAAATGACCGGCAAATACAATCACAAAATCCATCACCGCCATTCCATACGCCTGCCGGAGTACGATTATTCTCAGGAAGGCTGGTATTACGTCACGCTATGCGTACTCGGCAACAAATGCCTTTTTGGAAAATTCACAGATGGGCAGATTCAATTATATCAATATGGCCGAATCGTCGACGATTGCTGGAAATGGCTTGCTCAGCAATATGATTACGTGCGTCTGGACGAATATGTAGTAATGCCGAACCACCTGCACGGAATCATTGTTATTAATCGGGGCGACACGCTGCGGAAAAGAATTCATTGTAGGGGCGGTTCGCGAACCGCCCCTACGGGAAATGTGTCGAGATATAAGCCGCTTTCACGTTTGGTTGGGGCTTTCAAAACCGTTTCCACCAAACAGGTAAACATCATCAGAAACATTCCCGGCCGTAAGCTGTGGCAGCGCAATTATTACGAACATATCATCCGCAATGAAGAAGAATTGAGCCACATCCGACAGTATATCACCGAAAATCCTGTTAATTGGCGAACAGATGAAGAAAACCCGGATGTAAAGCGTAGCCCTTAGATTCGTCACGGGCGATCCGAAGTCTGTGTGCGGGATTCGTCGCAAGAGGCCGTCTGTTGTACGAACGGTTGACCGCAGCGACGATACATTGTAGGGGCGGTTCGCGAACCGCCTTTACGTCTCTTTTATTATGGCGTAGCTTTGGGGTATTTATCCTGAGAAAAATGAAGGACTCGCAGTGGCAAGAGGGTAAAGTCATCGACGGGTCTGTAAAAGGCGTGACATCTTTTTATAAAAGAAAATTACTCTTTCAAATACCGCACGTAGCAGTTGATTGATAATGTCTCTCCGCCCTTCATTTTCACATACAGCACATCCATGAATTTTCCTTCATCGTCTGAGGGCGGCGGTGTTATTTCCACTTCTAACTTATAACCATTGGCAATCTTTTCCTGATTCAAAACCGTTGCAGTACCATTCTTCGATGATGACGACTCAATCTCGAAATCCTCATTGTAGCTGCTTACTACAGATATTGTCTTTACTATTGGCTTTTGCGGCTCCGGATTAAAAACAATGATAGACTGCGGTGTGAATTTAAATCTTAACAACGTACTAAAAGAAAGATAAATTTTCTCGCAATCCGGATGAGTCATGTCAATGCTGATAAAACCAACGGGACGGCTTTGCAGTTTTTCCAAATCGACCTTGGGCTGGAGCACAAACTCCGTCGCCTCCACGGAGGGGTCCACATCAACTGTTATACTGTCGCCGGTCGATCTGAAGGCCTTTATTGAAAACGGCTGGCTGTCAACACTTGTAAGTATAATATCTGGACAGCCGGCATTTTCTTCCATGAGTACAAGATTCAGTTTTTGCGGCTCACAGGTAACTTTTGGTATAACCTGAGCACTTATTGTCAACTCAACCTTCGGATTATCCTTATCGTTGCTGCTGACGTATATAATTCGCTTCATCACGCTATAATTCGGGCCTGAGAGATACTCTACGTTCAGCACCCCGCTTTCTCCTGGCGAAAACTCCTTTTTGTCTAACCTAGTGACAGTCCCGCAGCACCTCTTGACTTCTGTAATTGATAACAGGCTGTCTCCGGTATTTTTAAACTTAAATTCACAAGTGTACTTTTTTCTCGCCGTGACATCACCGAAATCATAAGCAACTTTTTCAAATGTAATTTTTGGACCTTGCATACTGGCTTTGTCTGCATTTTCAGCTTCCTTTGGTCTCATTCCCAGTGTCATATTTTGCTGCTGACAGCCAATATGCAGTATAAACAGGCAGGCGGCAGTAAGAGCAAGTAACGTTAAGTAATAGTGTTTCATACATGCTTCTTTCTATAAAATGCTGAATATGAAGTAATACCTTTGACGCTACTATATGGCAAGAGAAATTGCTTTCAATGATTTGTGCTATTAAAAAAAATGGGGCTGGCGATCATTCACCAGCCCCAATAGCACTTCTATTTTCTTAAATAGGATCGGGTGGCGGTGTTAAGCCGGTATCGTCACATCGCCAATCGCTCGCAGAGTATTCTTGTTCCTCATAATAGAACCGAAGCTGTAACAGTTTGACACCATTGTTATCATACTTCCAGTAAAAGTTCTCGTACTCGTCATCAAATAAGTAACGACGCTCTAAGTTCCATTCCTCCGCAACCGGGTCCCACACCCATACACACATAGTGAGTAATTCCCTGGTCACATCGGTGAAACTCTGTTTGCCCTTGCTTCTTGTAACCTCGACGATCTCCGTCGAGCAGACAAGGTCCCCGAACGAAATGCAATCGCCGTCTATGTCCCGCTCTAAGCACTCGGTGGCACAGGTCTGCATGGTAGCGCTTGGCTCGCCCTTGGGTGATCCTAGCGCGCGAACCCAAACCGAGTAAGCAGTGGTATTTGCTTTGCCCGGATCGGGATTGGGCAACATGAAGGACGCATCACCATCAGTTCCGTCACAATCTATAACGGCAAAGGTCACATCGTCTGGAGCCTCAACCAAGTTTATGTTAGTGGTATTTGGAAGCGGGTTTTTACCCTTGGGCTCGCCCAGCTTGACGAAGATGCGGTGCCCGCTGTCGCAATCTTCCATGTTTTTTTCGTGGCCTTCCTTCACTCCGATGAGGTTCAGGTTGAAGTGCGGGCCACTGGGAGCTCCGTTGCCTGCTAAAGCTACACCTAAGCTCAGAACCATCATAACTATCAGGCTTGTAATTATTATTCTTTTCATTTTAATACTCCTCTCAAAATTTATCTGAAGTTAACTCCATTTTCAGGTCTTTTATTGCCGCGCGTCCACAGCCAAGACCTTTTCTACACACATACATTTACATTTAAATCCAATTCTTACATCAACTACTTTCTATTCATAACCTCCTTTCTCTCCCCTGTCTTCCATGCATTTATGTTAAATAATATTATTCGGTAGAATCGCTGTCACCCGGGCGGAATAAAACACCCCTCTGCTGCCCGTGACGTCGAAAACATTACAAAACAAAAATTGCTTATTTCAGGAAAGCTTGAATGATTCTCCTGCCGGCTTTCCAACACCCTTTTCTCATACCAAATTTACAATATAACCTGTTCGGATAACTATGTCAATACAAAATTCAAAAAAGCGATATTTTATTGTAAAAAACGGCGTTAAAAAGCATAAAAAGGCCGTTTTTTTTAGGCTTTTTTCATATTTTCGATAAATTTATAGTTACCGTTAACGGCGGTTTGCAATCCCCCCTTACGGCCTTCGAGATTCTCCTATTAACTCTATAAAAGGATGCTCGAATAACAGGGCTGCCTTAAACAGCAGCCCTGTTATTTGTTATCCATACTATCGTGTACTATGGCAGTGGAAGCGGCCCACTAAGTGTAGGCATAGCCACTGGTGGTGAGAATGGGTTGTTTTGACGGCCGTTGCCATTTCCCGGACCCAGAGCTTTCACCTTGGCTGTGGATACAAGTACTACATCAGCGGTCAAAGTACCCAGATCAACTCCTGCGTCTAAAAGGGCAGCCTCGACCGCAGCTGCTATATCCAGGACAGGTATATTCAAATCACTTTGACCCATTTCGTAACCATCAAGTCGGTCGCTTGTACCGAAGCTGAATTCTACCTCGAGTTCCAGATCATCACCGCCTGTGTTGTAAGTAACTACTCCTTCAATGTCCACTGAATACTTGACTGCACCCGTAATGTCGTTCCAGTCAATTTTTACAACATCGACACCAGGAATTCCATCTATAGTTGCAGTAGTTTCTATAATACTCGATATTGTCGGTGCAGCCAGGCTGCCTTGTCCTTTTCCGAACGTCGTAATTGTCACCAGAAGCGAAATTGCCGTTAACATTAGAATTGCTCTTTTGATTTTCATAGTACTGCCTTTCAAAAAATTCTATTACTTCAATACTTTTGGAGATTATTGTTCAATCTCCGCGTATTTTACTCATCCTGAGATACCAACTTAGGTCCTTCCGATTACTCCAAAGTCCCTGCCAGCCACCTCCTTTCTCCTCTCGTTCCGCTGTTTAGTTTTTGAATATTGTTATTTGGCCAAATTATTCTCACATGCCCGCACAGCCAAGCCGTTGTTCCGGCTGCGCCCGTGCGCGCTAATGCTCAAAAACAAACTTCATAACGTGGGGAAAGACTTCGCTCCGGAAATGGCAAACTTTCCACCACCCTTCCTATTTTTCCCAATTTAACATATTGAGGCGGAAGATCAAAGGAAAAATTTTAATATGGCCGCAATTTTTTATGAAAAGCCGCAATAACACCAAAAAACCAGCTTTATCGGTCGTTTTTATGTCTTAAGTAGGGGCGGTTTACGAACCGCCCGTGTGATTCTTGTGATTGATTCGTCTTGCTTGCTATGACGCAAGGAAAGAGACTGTGAAACGGAATACACACGAGGCGATACTATAAATTGTATTCCTTGATTTTTCGATAGAGGGTTCTTTCGCCGATGCCCAGGATTCTTGCGGTTTTTTCGCGGTTGCCTTTTGTTTTGGTTAAGGTTTCTTCGATTGCCTGCTTTTCCAGCTCGTTTAGTGACACTGCCCCTAATCCTGCCGCCGGTTGGTCCCCGGCAATCAACTGCCGTCTTTGTGCTATCTCAGGCGGAATATCCTGCACATCGAGCCGATCGTGGTCGCACATTACAACCATCGTTCTGATACAGTTTCGAAGCTGGCGAATGTTGCCGGGCCATTCGTAATTTGAAAGGACCGTTTGTGCCGCATCGGTTATCCCCGTCACTTTTGAGCCGACCTCTACGGCGGCCTCTTTGAGAAAATAATCAATCAGTTGAGGTATATCTTCGGCCCTGTCACGCAGGGCCGGCAGAGAAATGTTTACGCCCTTGATTCGAAAATACAAATCCTGCCTGAATTTTTTCTCTTCTATCAGCCCGGGCAGGTCCTGGTTGGTTGCGCTGATAATACGGACATCCACCACGGTCGGTTTGTTCGAGCCGACCGGTATGATTATGCCGTCCTCGATAACGCGCAACAGCTTGGCCTGGGAAGTCGGCGCCATGTCACCGATTTCATCCAGAAACAGCGTTCCTTTGTCGGCTATTTCGAACAGCCCTTTTCTGTCATTAGCTGCCCCGGTAAAGGCGCCTTTGACGTGGCCGAACAGTTCGCTCTCCAATAACGTCTCGCTCAGGCCGGCACAGTTTACAGGCTTGAAAGGCTTATCCCAACGTTTTGAATTGTTGTGTATCGCTCTTGCCAGCAGCTCCTTGCCTGTTCCGGACTCACCTTCAATCAGGACAGATATATTGGTTGGCGCCACTCGCCGAAGGACCTCGAATATTCCTTCGATTGTCGGATTCTTACCCCGCATGCCTTCGAACTGGAAATCCTCTTTGGTAGTTTTAAGCTTTTGTGTTCGGCGGGCATAAGCGGCAGATACTTTTTGGCCGGCCTGGGCCACAAGCGTGCGAAGCTGGCCAATGTCAATCGGCTTGACAAGATAATCGTATGCCCCCCGCTTTATCGCTTCCTTGCAGGTGTCAATCGTAGCGTAGGCGGTTATTAAAATTACTTCCGTTTTGTCGTCGTGCTTCTTGGCTTCTTCGAGTATGGTCAGTCCGTCAATATCATCATCAAGTTTCAAATCAGTAACAACGATATCAACCTGCTGGCTGCGCACAATCTCCAGCGCATCTTTGCCGTTATAAACAGCGATTGCCTTTGCGCACAATTTCTCAAGCGCTTCGGCAATTCCGTCTGCATGGTCACGCTCATCGTCAACAACCAGAATTACTCCTGCCTTTTGTTTCAAAACTGCACCTCACTGAGCATGAATCGGCAAACTTATAGTAAAAGACGTCCCTTTGCCGGGCTCACTGTCAACTCTTATCGAGCCTTTATGTGTCTGGATAATTTTCTTTGCCGTCGGCAAACCCAGGCCGCTTCCTTCCGGCCGAGACGAATAATAAGCATCGAAGATATGCGGCAATTTATCCGGCGCGATGCCGCTGCCGGTATCGCTGATTTGAATAACCGCATCTTCTTCCTGCCTGTCTGTTCTTATCATCAGCTCTCCGCCTCCGCTCATGGCCTGTTGGGCGTTAATGAACAGATTCAATATTACTTGTTTTAACATATCCGCGTCAATTTTGCAAATAAGCGGCTGGTTATACAGGCCCTGGTGGATTCTTACAGAATGGCTGTGGGCTTGTGGGGAATAAAAATCGATCATATCACTAATAAGCTCATTGATGTCAACATTTGCCAATTGTAACTCTGTTCTGCCAACATAGTGCAGAAAGCCATCGAGTATCTGCTCAAGTCTGTCCGTTTCTTTTTGGATTACGGATATTTTCCGCAGCGCCCTTTTGAACTTTGGACCATCTCTATTGGCGTTAATTTTGCCGGATTCAGCGGGACCTAAATCCTCCAGATCTTCGCTGACAAGTTCCAGGTTGATCTTGATTGTAGAGAGAGGATTTTTTATCTCATGGGCAAGTCCACCGGTCAGCTTGCTCAATTCTTCGAGTGCTGAGAGATGACTGTTTGTATTGTCTTTTTTTCGGTAGATACTTCTATACAAAAATGGCACAGCGACCGTTAGTAAGCCAACAATAAAACCGCCAACAAACCACAGCACTTATTATTCCTTTGCTTTTTCTGTAGCTTTTTCTGTTTTGCTCGTTTCAATAAGAGCGGCTTTGCGGGAAAGTTTTAATCTGCCCTGGTCATCAATTGATATTAATTTGACCGGTATCAAATCGCCCATTTTGCAGACATCCTCAACGTTTTTGACGTACCCCTCGCTAAGTTCGCTAATATGGCACAGGCCTTCCACGCCGGGTGTGATTTCAACAAATACCCCAAAATCCTTTACAGAGACCACTTTTGATTGATTATATATCCGGCCGACTTTAGGCGGTTGTGTAATCATCTCAATAATCTCCTTGGCCTTGAGGTGACCGTCCCCGCCCAGACAACTTATATAAATGGTTCCGTCCTCTTCGACTTCAATTGTCGTGTCGGTTTGTTCCTGAATGCCTTTGATAACTTTTCCGCCCGGCCCGATGACCTTGCCGATAAGCTCAGGATCGATTTCGATACTTATAAGTTTCGGAGCATACACACTTAACTCGGTTCTGGGTTCACTAATGGCCTCGGCCATAATTTTCAGAATCTCCAGGCGTGCTGTTTTTGCCTGTTCCAAAGCCTCGACCATGACATTATGGGCCAGGCCATCGGCTTTTATATCGAGCTGTATGGCCGTAATACCATCAACAGTGCCGGCTACTTTGAAATCCATTTCGCCGAAGTGGTCTTCCTCACCCATTATATCGGTCAGTAGTACATATTTACCGTTTTCGCCGCTAATCATGCCGATTGATATGCCGGCTACGGGTTTTGTAATCGGAACGCCGGCGTCCATTAGCGATAATGTTCCGCCGCAGACCGATGCCATTGAACTGGAACCATTTGATTCGGTAATGTCTGAGACGATCCTGATGGTGTAAGCAAATTCGTCGTCCGGCGGCCTTACCCACTCCAATGCCTTTTCGGCGAGGGCTCCATGTCCGATTTCTCTTCGGCCAGGCCCGCGCATCGGTCGTACCTCACCAACAGAAAACGGCGGAAAATTGTAATGCAGCGTAAAACTCTGAGAGTATTCATCTAACAGGCCATCAATAATCTGTGCATCCCTGATAGTACCAAGCGTTACGCTTACAAATGCCTGTGTTTCCCCTCGCGTAAATAGCGCTGAGCCGTGGGTTCTGGGTAAAATTCCCACTTCACATGCAATGGAGCGTATTTCATTGTAACCTCTTCCGTCCGATCTTTTGCCGCTTAACAGCAATTTTTTAACAACCTGGGCCTCTATCTTCCCAAGAATTCGTTTGACCATTGCTTTGTCATATTTGGAAGCAGCGTCATTCTGTGAGAGTGGATTATCCTCATCAGGACAGTATTCGGCCATAACCTGTTCAAACAGTTCATTCACCGCTTTGTTGCGCTCCTGCTTGTTCGGTATCTGCTTGAGTTCGTATAGTTTATCAGCCATCTTAGAGTGAATTTCCGACTGAAGCTGCTCGTTGGTTTCCACAAGGGGAATTTCCTTTTCGACACCAATCTTCTCGCGGAGCTCTTCAATCATTTCACATACCTGGCTGACTGTTTTTTGTGCCGTTTCAACAGCATCAGCGATGACCTTTTCCGGCAGTTCCTTTGCGCCGACCTCAATCATATTCATCGCTTCTTTGCGGCCGCCAAGCAACAAGTTCAGGTCGCTTTCTGCAATCTGCTTATGCGTGGGATTTACTACGAACTGCCCGTTTACTCTGCCTAATCTGCAGGCCCCGATCGGTCCTAAGAACGGAATCTTGCTTATGGTAAGTGCCGCACTGGCACCTATCATTGCCAGAATATCGGGATCATTTTCCCTGTCCGCACTTAAAACATTCGCTGTGATCTGGACTTCCTGGAAATAACCCTCGGGAAACAAGGGGCGAATAGGTCTGTCAATTTGCCTTGCCGTTAGTGTTTCCTTAGTGCTTGGCCTTCCCTCGCGTTTGATAAAACCACCTGGAAATTTACCTGCTGCACTCTGCTTTTCTCGATACTCTACACTGAGCGGGAAATAATCAATATCCTCGAATCTTGGCGGTGCCGTTACCGCGGCGACAAGCACCACAGTATCTCCGTATTGAACAACAACGGCTCCATCCGCCTGTTTGGCAACTTTGCCGGTTTCGATGGATAATGTTCGGCCTCCGATTTGTCTTTCTACTCTACATACATCAAACATATTTTGCCTCATTGATAGCTCCCGCAATAAAAGAGTCTCGGCTCACGCTGTTTTGGTGCGGGACGAACGATTTGTGCTCTTATTTATTTCTATTATTTTCGTAAGCCGAGCCGGGATATAATCTTCTGATAACGTTTTACGTCTTTTCCACTCACGTATTTGAGCAGTGCTGATCTGGTTCCGACCATTTTCAGCAGACCACGTCTGGATGAGTGGTCTTTGCGATGAGTCTTGAGATGTTCTGTAAGCTCGTTAATTCTTGTTGTCAACAGTGCAATCTGCACTTCAGGGGAACCGGTATCTCCCTCGTGAGTCTCAAAATCGACGATAACATTCTGTTTTTTCTGCTTTGTTAGCATTTTTTGGATAAATCCTTTCTTATATCAATCTCAGTTAATTAAAGCCGATTGTCCATTAATGTTATTCTGCGAAAGCAGGAATCCAAGACCTTTATCCTTTAGATTGGCAATCACAGTATCGGTTCTTTCTTACTGAAATCATTATTACACATTTTTTCAACATAATTTCACGAATTTAACATTTTAGCCGGCTATTGTAATATTTGCAAGGTTTTTCACGACATTATATAAAAAGATTTACCATAGCAAATACGGTTGTGTTTTATGGAGTGCTTGCCCCTGTGGAGTTCCTGGGCGTTTTTTGCTCGAGGAAGGCCTCTAAGATTTCTGCGGCAGCGATAGCATCAAGTCGTTTTTTCTTTTTGCCTTTTGTGAGCTTAACTGAAGCCAGTTTTTCTTCGGCGCCGAAGGTGCTCAGGCGTTCATCCTGCAAGTGGACGGGAATATGAAGTCGATTTTTTAACTGCTCGGCGAACTTCAAGACAAGTTTGGTCTGAGCGCTTTCCGAACCGGTCATGTTCAAAGGTAATCCCAACACAATGGCTTCGACATTTTCTGCATCGACTGTCTTCGAAATTTTTGTCAGCAGCTCTTTCTGACCCTGGATTACAGTAAGGGGAGAAGCGATGGTCTCTGCGGAGTCGCAGATTGCCAATCCCGTGCGTTTAGTGCCGTAATCTATTGCCAAATATCTCAATTTTTCCCCGCGTATGTTATATCGTGAGATGTTTTGTTACAGAAATTTTTCACCTTCGTGCCGCTTGATCAGTTCAAGCAGCTCCTTTAGTCTCTGGGCCTGGTCAATATGACAGACGAGCGTGGCGTCGGGGCTGTGGGCTACGAGCATATTCTCAAGACCAATAGCGGCGATTAGGTGAGATTTGTCTTCGGTAACTATGATATTTTTATTGCAGTCGAGCAGTTCGCTCCAGCCGGCGACGACGATGTTATTGTTCTTGTCGGAACTGATAATATCAGCAAGTGCAGCGAAGGAGCCCATATCAAGCCAGCGGCAATCCAGCTTGATGGCATTGACCCTGTCGGCCTTTTCCATAACGGCGTAGTCAATGCTTATTTTTGGCATTTTCAGAAACCACTCCTGGAGCGTTTGTTGTTGATTTGGGCTGTCCCAGTCAGCTTTAATCCTGGCTAATGGCTCGGTTGACTCTGGTAGAAACTTCGCCAAATTAGCCAGGATTGTTTTGGCTTTCCAGACAAACATGCCGGAGTTCCAGAAGTATTGACCGGCATCAAGATATTCCTTTGCAGTTGTTTCGTCTGGTTTTTCCTTGAATGCTTCAACGGAATAAATTTTGTTTTTACAGTTTGGAAATTCGCGGGCATTAGCACATTTTATGTAACCAAGCATAGTGCTGGCAAAGGTTGGCTGGATGCCGAAAGTAATCATATCGTTTGGATTGTTATTGATAAAGGCCAGAGCATCCCTGAGGGCTTGTTGCAGTATCTCGGCTGGTTTTATTATCTGGTCTGCCGTAACTACGGCTATCGTAGCCTCAGGATCATATTTAGTCAGGACGGTTGAGACAAGCCCAATGGCACCGGCAGTATCACGCACTGCCGGCTCAGCAATGACATTATTAAAAGGCAATCCGGAGAGATTTTCGCGGACAATATCTGTATAGTCGGCATTTGTAAGAACTATGATATTTCTTATATCGAATATGGGGCTTAGACGCTCGAAACAACGTCGGAGAAGCGTTTGGCCGTCGAGGAGCTTTAAGACCTGTTTAGGGCGTTTTTTCCTACTGAGGGGCCATAATCTCTTGCCTGCCCCACCTGCCATTATCACTGCATAATCCATTTTAATATCTCGTGTTGTTTAATGCCCAATCCAAAATGTATCAAATCAGAAATTTTTTGTCAATACTGGTTTTGATTCGGATATCCTCTGCAAATTGTTCATACGTGTAACTATCTTCATAATCGCCGGTTTTGCCCATAAGCGCGAAGGTGGCTTCCTTGCCCAATTCGACGGCTGGCTGGTCATAGGGATTTATATTAAACAAAGCACCGGCAAAAGAAGTCGTTACCTCAAACAAATAGATAAACTGCCCTACCGTGTAAGCATTAACTTCGTCGAAAAGAACTGTAAGGCAGGGGCGTTTGTCATACAATAGTGCATATTCGGTCGCTTTCTTTTCGTTATTCAACAAATCGCTTAGATTTTTACCTTCAAGATAGCCGAGGTCATCAGAAACGTAGTCGGGTGCCGGGCCTATCGTCAGATCAGTGTCGAAATTTTCAACCTGTAGAAATGTGAACAGTTTGTCATTGGGGCCTTCACGATACAGTTGCACCTGGCTGTGCTGGTCGGTAGTGCCGAGGGCCTTGATAGGAGTTGGGCCGACACAAACTTCCTGGCCGTCCAAATCCAATTTTTTACCGAGGCTTTCGGCCCATAGCTGACGATACCAATCGGCCATATCCTTCAGGGCCCAACTATAAGGCATAATTACCGAATTTCTTTTTCCATGGTTATAGAAATGATAATTAATCGCGGCGTTGATTGCCGCAGGATTTCCCCAAAAATCTTCACAGCTCACCCTCTCGTCCATTGCACAAGCACCGGCCAAAAGCGAATCGATGTCTATTCCACACATCGCGGCACTGAACAGGCCGACCGCACTTAAAACGGTGAATCTGCCGCCAACACCGTCAGGAACCACAAGAGTTCGCAGATTCTCTTTGGTGGCAATTGCGCGAAGGACGCCCTTATTGGCATCTGTTGTTGCGATCACCTGGTTTTTAAAACCTTCAGGATCAAGCTTGTCCAGAAGTAGTTGGCGGATTATTAACAGTTGAGCTGCAGTTTCTGCTGTTCGGCCGGATTTGCTGATGACATTGAAAATTGTTTTGTTGAGCTTGTCATCTGTAATCCAGTTTAAAAATGAGGCGAATTGAACAGGGTCAACATTGTCAAAGACAAATAAGCGAGGTCCACTTCGCTGGCTGTCATCGAGATTGTACAGATAAGGATTTAAGGCCGTCTGTACAGCGATGTTGCCGAGGGCTGAGCCGCCTATACCGAGCACAACCAGGATTTCGCAGCCGTCTTTAACTTCTGCAACAAGTTTCTTAACATTCCTGGATATTTCTGTCTTGTAAGGCAGGTCCCTGTATGGAGTTATGCCGGCCTTGCGTTCTTTATTTAGCTTCAATATCAAAGGAGAGGTTTTGTCAGCAAGGTCATCAAATTGCGATTTGGTAATACCGTGTTCATAATCTTTTAAGACCTCCGCCTTAACATTCTTGTAGTAGAATTGAATATCGGGCACTCGTGTGTTCCTTTCGTATTTGTTATTCAAAAGTTCTGCAAGCGTTTGCTATTTGGCTTTGTGATCCTTAAAGCGTTTTTCTTCGTCGATCCAGCCACCGGGCACATTTTCCGCATGGGCCTGTTGGGCATATTTTTTCATCTGCGTCAGGATTTCGGGGCGCTCAGCAGCTATGTCGTTCTTTTCACTGATGTCTTTGCTTAGGTCATATAGTTCAAATGGTTTGTCTTTACCAGGCTTTACGGCTTTGAAATTGCCCATTCGCACTGCGACCTGTCCACTATACTCCCAGTACAGGTATTTGTGCTTTTCTTGTTTACGGCCGGCAACAGCCTCGCCGAGTAATGTCGGGACTATTGAGACTCCATCGATATTGTCCGGAGGCTTGACCTCTGCCAACTCCGCGAGGGTGGGCATAACATCCGGATAGTACCATAAATGGTCGCTGACGACGCCAGTCTTGATTTTGCCGGGCCAACGCACAATCATTGGGATACGCAGGCCACCCTCGTAAAGATTTCCTTTTTGCCCTCGGAAAGGCCCATTCGGCTCAAAGAAGTTATCAAAGTAGAGATGTGTGCCGTTGTCGCCACAGACGAAGATGATCGTGTTGTCATCTATTTTAAGCTCCTTTAATAACTCAATAATTTTTCCGATTTGGCGGTCACACATATTTACCATGGCGGCATAGACCTTCGCGTCGTTTGGTGTATTGGATCCGGCTGTCCAGGATTTATCCTTGAATAACTGCCAGGATGGTTCATCTTCCGGAATTCCCCATCTTCCGTGTGGCGGAGTCCAGGCACAATAACAGAAAAATGGCCTGTCTTTATTCTCACGGATAAACTTTATCGTCTCGTTATATATCAGATAGTGGGAAAATTGCTTTCCCTCATAGAAATCGCCTGTATTTCCTTCCAAAGGCACTTTTTCGCCATTTCGGAGGAGGTAATTAGGGAAATAGGAGTGAGCGTGAACTTGATTGTAATAGCCATAAAAGATATCGAAGCCATGAAGTTCAGGAACTCCCGTTGAGCCCCGGTCACCACAGCCCCATTTTCCGAATCCACCCGTAGCGTAGCCTGCCTTTTTAAGTACCTGTGCAATTGTCACATCTTCGGTGCGGAGTGGCACCCAGCCGGGATTTGTGCGGACTGTTGTGTGCCCCATATGCTGGCCCGTCATCAGGACACTGCGGCATGGCGCACAGACCGGAGCGCCTGACAGTGCCTGGGTGAAACGCATTCCTTCGGTTGCCATACGGTCGATATTGGGGGTCTTGTGATATTTACTGCCCATGCAGGATAGCTCAAAATAGCCGAGCTCATCCAGCATTATATAAATAATATTTGGTTTGCTGGCTCCGGATGCTTGATTCTGCAAATTAGCACAACTTTGCATTGTAAGTGACGCAAAAGCTGCTCCAGATGCTTTGAGAAAATCACGACGTTTCATAACATTTCTCCTATCAAATAATGGCGACCAAGAACAAAGATGCTTACAATTTAGTTAGTCCTTACTCTTTTCTATTGCTGCCGGTGCTCCAAAAACCTCTTTCAGACGCTCTGCATTGAACTTTAGCTTCCGATCATAGGTGTAAACACCGTTTACTTCCTGCTCTACGTCAGTAAGCTGGGTGTAACAATAGCCGGCGATGTTGGGATGGTCGGTAAGGATAAGGGTTAGCTTGCCGATGAGTTCCTCAACCATCTCAGCACTTTTTCCGTATCCCCACTGATTCCTGTTGTTGCCGGCCGGTTCCTTGGTGGCGTGTTCTTTTGTCCAGAAGGTTCCGCCGTATTCATCCACTACGTAAGGCTGGCCCTCGTATGGCACAGAAATCTCAGGTAAGCGAACGAAGACGTTTTCCCCCCCAGGTGCGACTGAGGCATAACGCTCGCGGAACGTGTCGGGATTCTGGTCGTAGTCATGCACGGTAAAAATATCCGTTTCGACATGGACATATCCGCTGGCGTCATTGATTGGTCTTGTCGGATCCAGTGCACGTGTTAGTTCCACTGTCTCTTTTACGGCGCGGCGATGAACCTCAAAACGAGCCCTTGCGGCTGCGGCCGTTTCATTGAACGGCGTCCAGGCTACGATTGAAGGGTGGTTCAAGTCGCGCATGACAACTTCTCGCCACTCGCGCTGATGGTTGTGAACTCCCTGCGGATTAGCGAATGAGTGTGAGCCGCCCCAGTCACAGAACTCGCCCCAGGTCAAATACCCGAGATGGTCGGCCCAGTAATGAAAACGCTCCTCGAAGACCTTCTGATGAAGACGCGCACCATTAAAACCTACAGCAAGTGAGCGTTCGATGTCGGCCTTTAATTCAGCATCGCAGGGTGCGGTCCAGATGCCATCGGGATAAAATCCCTGGTCGAGGACATGCCGCAAAAAAATCGGCTTGTTATTCAGATAGAATTTATTTCCTTCTATGTGAAATTTCCGAAGTCCGGCGTAGCTGTTCACTGTGTCCAGGGTTCGTTTGCCCCGGACAAGCTCAAATTTGAGTTTGTAAAGATATGGATCGGCGGGACCCCATGGCCGGGGCTTTTTTACCTTCAGTATCTGAGCAATGTCGTTGCCTGACGATGAGCGGACTGAAGTGAGCTTTTTGCCTGTGGCAGAAAAGAGTGTAGCTTGAAACTCCATTCCGCGGCGATAGTTGTTAATAACAGGGGTCAGGACAAAGCGACTATTATCGAGGTCGGGCACTATACGTACAGATTCGATGAAGCTCTGCGGCCGGGCCTCCAGCCAGACGGTCTGCCAGATGCCTGTAGTCCGCGTATAGACAACACCGTGCGATTCGAGTTTCATGCTTTGTTTGCCTGCTGGCTGGACATCGGAACGCACATCATCGAGTGCGCAGACAACAAGGTCGTTGTCGCCATCGCGCAACGCAGAGGTGATTTCAAAGCAGAACGACGATGAACCCCCATAGTGGCGGCCGACGTTTGTTCCATTGATCCAGGCACGGCAGTCATAATCGACTGCGCCAAAATGTAGGAATATTCGCATTCCGTCCCATTTATTCGGGATAGTAAACGTGCGATGATACCAAACCGACGGGATAAAGCCTGTATATTTAATGCCCGAGAGTTTGCTCTCCGGGCAGAAAGGGACGATTATCTTTTTGTCAAGAGCTGATGTGTCCTTTGGCCAGTCCTGCTCCAGGCCGGCAACGTCAAAATCTAAGGCAAAGTTCCATTCACCGTTCAGGTTCAGCCATGTATCTCGCTGAAACTGAGGCTTGGGATGTTCCGGGCGGGGAATCTGACCCTGTTTTTTTACTGCGTTTTGGGCTGAAGTCGCTGTACCCAATAATAATAATAGCAAGACGAAACGGTAGTTTCTCGGCACATTTCTAAACAAACCGGGACTTCTCATTGGTTCACCTTTCTTCGACAGCTATTAACAAACCTTCTGCCAAGATATTATCACCTCGAATCGAAATAATCAATAAGAGTGTAAACCTCATTGTTAAGTTTCTTCATATCCTCAAGCAGGGTAACATAGGGCTTGTACTGATAGTCAACTATTCCCTTGTTAGAATCACGGTTGGATGGATCCGTGCTCAAATCTTCCGGATTATTGTCTCTATATTTAAACCAGTGCCAGCCGACACATAATTTGGATTCGAGCAGCCCCATAGTAAAATGCTGATAGAACCGCGCCCTGTCCTTTTGCGTTGGAACCAGCCATCCGGCACCGGTATTGTTCGGCAGCCCCGAATCCTGCCCCTTGGCGTAAAACTCCGTAATCATAAAAGGCCTGCCCGATTCACGGCCCCACATCGCCATCCTCTCTGCGTCAGGTCCCCACGCACCATAATAGTTCACCGCTATAACATCCAGGTACTTTCCAGCTGCTTTGAATATATACGGCAAACTGAGTGCCCTTCCGTGCAGTCTTGAACCGAGGCACAAATGGTTTGAATCATACTTGCGAATGGCTTTGGTGGTTATCCGATAATATCTGTCGAAGGCATAAACAAGAAATCCCTGCCGGTCTGCATCAGTTGTATCCTTCAGGCCTGATTTTTTGCCTTTGACTTTATTAAGCCATTGTCTGGCTGCCTCATAACCGTACCGCAGGTCCGGATCATTCGCGGGAAGCTTCAAGGATCTGTCCAGCATGTCGGGAACAATTGGCAGCTCATTATCCGAGAAGTGCCCTATCAGCCATGGGTCGTCTTTGGTTGTAGAAAGCTGTTTGGCATAATCATCGCAAAACTTTTCAAAATCAGGATGGAATACAGGGATGCACCCGTCGGGATATCCAAGATGCCCTGATTCCTGGGATGCGAGCTTCTTCGACCATCCAAATGATCCCATAAAATTCCAGGAAAGTGTGTATGCCATAGTGTTTGATGCTGCCCGCAAAAATTTTACATCCGACCATCCCCCTGTTCCGTTGAAGCCATACTCGGCAAGAAACGCAGTCGAAAATTCCGCCCACTTCTCTGAAGTACCAAACTTTTCCCGGGATGGTTTGCGACTTAGCTCTGACTTGCCCTGATACACAGAACATACCCCAACAGGAATGAACAGATTCCCATCAGGGTCAACGAGCCACCTTCTGCCGGCTATCTTCTTTGGATAGAAAAAGGCCTTCGCTTCAGCCTTTTTATCAGATCTGCCGCCATATTTGCTGTGCAGGATATTTTTTGTCCCCGGTTGAAAACCTTCCAGCAACTCTATTGTGCGGGTATCGCGAGGTGTCCAGTCTTTGTCTGTAGGCTTCCTTTTGACGGGTACTTTTATATATTGGTGCCGAGTGGTTTCCCGGACCTTACTTTGGGCATGAGTCAGGTCACACGAATTGTTAATTGTAAAGAAAAACAATCCAGAGAGAATAAAAGCACAAGATGTTGTACGCATTTAACACACCTTCAGGTAGGATATTCAAAACTATTGTAAAGCAAGGTTATTTAGAACTTTATGCCTTCAACCGAATATCTATTGGTTCGTTGGCGGTTTTGTCAAGCCGGAAAGTGCCGATGAGTTTACGCTCGGCAATGTGTGTAGTAATTTTGTATTGACCTAAGAAACCACGGAAACGGGTTTTGCCCCCATCAAAGAGCCTGGTTTCAATATTTGTCCACCATTGTCGTTTGATAAGTTGAAGGAGTCGCTCGTAAGCTGGTTTGGGTGTCATATCTGTTCGCACGAGACCGGCTGGCGCTTGCTGCCATGCACCCTGGTCAGTGAAGTCCCACCATGTGATGGCCTCGACAGCCGGATGAGAGAAAAGGACACGGTAAAACTCGGTTACCTGCTCAGCTTGGCTACTCTCGCCTTCCGGCGTGGTAATCCAGTTCTGCTTCGCCTTAGGGCCTGAAACGACTGTCGTTTCGGTAAAATGTAATGGCTTTCCAAATTTAGCATGCTGTTCACAGACCTCCCAGGCTTTCAGTGCGCCCCAATATCTGCCATGCATGTGTGATTGGATTCCGATGACGTCGTAAAGAGGTTGCCCGGACTCATCCACTAATTGTGAAATCACCTTCTCGGCGTAAGATGGATCTATTCGATAGTCGTTGATGAGCAGTGTAGCTTTGGGATTAGCCTTGCGTGCACTCTTGAACGACTCGCGGACGTATGCCCCGATGCCTATTTTGCTTATTGCCTCGGTCAATATTGGCGCTCGCTCCTTGCATCCGGGGCGGTCGTAATGAGTTGCCTCATTGACTACGTCCCAGATATCGATTTCGTTTTTGAAGCGTCGGACGCAGCGCTCAACCCGGTTCAACTGTAGGAGCATCGCTGAGTCAGGTTCCTTGGGGAGCCAGGGCGGCTGGGCGTAATTCCAGGCCAGAGGATGGCCCTTGGTCGTTATGCTGTGGGCCTTACACCAACGGACAATCTCCTCGGTGCGGTCATCATCCGGTTCGCCTTGCTGTCGCTCGTAATTCCACCAGTAGAAAGGTAGTGTAGCAAAGTTCAGAAGTGCGGCGAACTGTTTCTCATAGGCATCGTTGTCCTGCGGCGTTCTGCATCTGCCCAATTTAAAGATATTGCATCCAAACATGAATTTGTGTTGGTTCTGTTCAATCTTAACATTTAATCCGCTCGGAAGTGGTTTTCCGTCCGGCCCGAAAAGTCTCAAAACCGCATCGCCCTTTCGGTGCTTTTCGATGCGAGTATCGGCCTGGTCGAGAATTTGCTCCTTTTGCTCTTCTTCGGCACACAAGGCTTTCGGTAACACTAACGAGGCCGTCCCAAATCCTGTAACTTTTAAAAAATCTCGTCGATTCATAAGAGTGTCCTTCCGAAAAAGGGAACATGCATCAAACTTAGGATTAAATACCGGGTTGGTTAGCAAAGCTTTGCTTATACGGCTTCATTGACCATTTCGATTTCTTTATATTTGCAAAAAGACCCCAGCTCTTTGCTGATGTCGCCGTAACATGTCTGCCGATGCAATCCGTTTGACCAGTTCTTCCAGAGTTTCTCTACATCACCATCGATCTTGACTGTAATCTTGGTACGACAGCCTCTGTCTATGTCGGGGGCATCGATAATCTCACCTGTAAAGTACGGCATCAAATCGGTGCCGACTAACTTCGCCTGGGTTACCTTCCGCCCGGTCTGCATAAACACCTGTGGGACCACGCCCTCTCTCCGTTCCATGATAGTTCGCAACTTGTAAGGGTCGGCCTGTCTGCTCGGACCATCCATTTTCGTTGTGCCGAGACAGTGAGCTAAAATGATGCTGTTGTTGGATTCATCCACAGTGGGGTCGCTGATAAAGCCCGGTTTCCCCACTAATCCCTGGAATATGATGTGTGTCATCGCGCACTGTAAATCCGATTCGCAGGTGCCGCCTAATCCCAAGTTATTGAGTCTCGTGAAGCCGAGGCAGGGATAAGCGGGAAGTTTAATGGTCTTGTCCCACATTGTGCCGTAGCAATCAATGGTCAGCAAGGTAGCGTTTTCCTGGTTGACCAAATCCTCAAACGCCAACGCCAGTTTGCAGGATTTGAATACGTCCGCCCGCGAAGGTTCAACAAGCTCCCTGGCTCCTTTTATCCAGCTTTCGGTCTCCGCTTTGGCGTCCCTGTCACTTACAGCATTATAAGCATCGAGCACCTGTTCACGGTCGATTTGCTTGATCTGAGTTCCGAACTTTTCCTTCATAGCTATTGCATAATTATCAAAGCTTCGGGTTGTAACGTTAAGTATTTTGGCTTCTCTGAGGTGATGAATCGCACGGAAAGGTCTTATGGCAACTGCCAACTGGCTGTAGTCACTGGTGAGCATACATTCCAGATTGGCTCCTAAGTCCTGCTTCTGCAAATCTCCGAATCCCGTCCATCCATGCCCGGAATACGGAACAGCAAAAACAACCGTGGGCTTTCCGGCGCTGAGAATTTCATTTAGAATCGGTCTTACCCCGATGTTAAAATGAATCGCCAGGATACCGTCAACTTCTTTTAATCTGTCTTTGAGTGGTCCAATTTGTTCGGCCGAAGAAACAAGTTCGTCAATTACAAATTCGACATCGGACAACTCGTCTTTCATTTTTTCGAACTCGGCTTCGTAAAATCGTATCTCATTTTTAAAATCCAACTTTGGCTTCGGCCAGAGGCCGTGCGAAGTGCCCATATAGAATCTGGCAACTTTGACTTTTGTTCCTCTGCAGCCCGGACTTATAAGCTTCGAGCCTTTTGGGTTTGCTCCAAATGCCGGAATACCTCCGAGGCACAAAGCACTTCCCGCCAAAGTAAGTTGTATAAACTCTCTTCTGTTTATTTCCTTTCTCATTTTGACCTCCTTTTGAAAGTTTTATTGTGCCTTTTGCTAAACGTAAGAAGCCGAACCTGCGGCCAAACAGCAAACTAAATATCTATTTTAGAAAGGTTGGTGTATTTTATCATCAGTGATTTTGTCTGTCCAGAGTTGAATTTGACCACTACGACGCTGTTTTCGCCCATATCAATAAAGTCTTTGACCCTTCCAAGGCCGAAAATATCGTGCCGCACCAGCTGCCCCGGATTAAACTGGGCTGATGTTTGGCCAATATTTACACTGTCGTGTTCGTTTTCCTGGGCTTGTTCAGTGAAGTCTACACCGAGTTCAAAAAGGAACTGTGAAGGTATTGTTCGCAGAAACTGGCCTCGAAGCGTTCGATATCGAGCATAACTTAAATATAAGCGGGCTTTGGCGCGGGTGATACCGACAAAAAAGAGCCTGCGTTCCTCTTCCAGCTCATCATCATTTTCAAGTGCGTTACTTCTTTCGTGGGGTAATAATCCGTCTTCAACACCGACAATGAAGGCATTTTCAAATTCGAGTCCCTTCGCAGCATGCAGAGTCATCAGCGCAACACGTTCGCAGGTGGCGTCGTAGGCGTCGGCATCGCTGAAGAGTGATATTTGCTGAAGATAATCGAGCAATGAGGGCTGTTCGGCCTGTTGATCGTACTCAGCGGCGGCGTTTATTAGTTCGTTGACGTTCTCCAGTGCGTTTTGGCCCTCAGGGCCGGTGGCAAGGAGGGACTCAGACAGACCCGATTCGGTAAATACACGTTCGGCAAGCGGCTGGACTTTGCCGGCAATGTCTTGTTTGAACTGTTGGAGCAGGTTGAAAAAGACGGCGAGCTTGGCTTTCGCGGCCTTGGAAAGAGATTCAATGTTATTTAATTTCTTCAGAGCCTCAAAAAAACTGATGTTGTTCCGCCCGGCGTAGGCACGGACTCTGTCAGTTGTAACTTTTCCTATCCCGCGGGCCGGTGTGTTAATGATTCGCAATAGGGCAATTTCATCATTCGGATTGACAAGGACTTTCAAATAAGCAAGTAAGTCGCGGATTTCTTTTCTCCTGTAGAATTCCACCCCGCGAACGACCTGATATGCCATTTTGTTTTTAATAAAGGCCTCTTCGAGCGCACGGCTCTGGGCATTTACGCGGTAGAATACAGCCATGTCGTTCAGAGAAGCACCTTTGACGGCCAGTTCCTTGACTTGCTGAGCCACGGCCTGGGCTTCGGTATTCTCATCCTCAAAACCTGTCACCAGGACATTCTGGCCCTCAGATTTTGTTGGAATGAGCTTTTTTTCTTTTCGATTTCGGTTAAATGCAATCAAGTTATCAGCCGCCGCGAGGATATTTGCAGTGCTGCGAAAATTCTCCTCAAGTTTGACAACGGTGGCATCGGGCCAATCGCTTTCAAAGGCCAAAATATTGCGAATATCGGCACCACGCCAGCGATAGATGGACTGATCAGGGTCGCCGGTCGCACAAATATTGTTGTGCTGTGAAACAATGGATTTGGCAATTCTGTACTGGGCGTGGTTGGTGTCCTGATATTCGTCGATGAGCAGGAACCTGAAACGATTTCCAAGCTCACGGCAGACATCGGGACAATCCCGGAGCAAAAAAGCGGTCTTCATCAGCAGGTCGTCAAAGTCGAGTCCATTTCGTTCACTCAGGATGTTTTGATAGTGCAGATATATTTCGGCTAAAGTCCTGGAAAAGAAATCGTCGGCTTCTGCTTTGAAGGATTCGGCATCTATCAGCTTGTTCTTCAGAGTGGAAATAGCGTCAAGCATTCGAGCCGGCGGGAAATTTGCGGTGTCAAACTCACAGTCTTTGACCGCCTGCTTTATACATCTTGTCTGGTCGGAGTCGTCGTAGATGCTGAAGTTCGGATTTATTCCCGCCTTGTCCGCATACCGGCGAAGGATTCTCACACATAAAGAGTGGAAAGTGCTGATATGTGCGCTGGCACAAGCGCCAAGAGTGGCAGCTCTTTGGCGCATATCCTCAGCGGCTTTATTGGTGAAAGTTATTGCGCAAATATTGTGCGGATGTATTCCTGAGTCAATAAGTGCCGCGATTCGGAATGTTATTACGCGGGTTTTTCCACTTCCCGGGCCCGCAAGAACAAGCAACGGCCCTTCAATATGAAAAACAGCTTTTCGCTGTGATGGTGTTAGTTGTTGCGACAGTGTATTGTGCATGCCTGAAAACGCTCATATGTATGGAACTCATCGTTAAAAACTCTTAATCAATTCCTGTTCCTGTTGTTTTATCCGCTGTTTCTGCTGCTCTAACTGTTCTTTCCAGGGCTTCAGCTGTTCGGCGATATCGGGCCTTTCGATTTCTATTCGTGCCAACAGACTAAGCCTCAGGTTAGGTACGTATTGTAAGTCATCAAGGAAGTCACGAAGTCCAAAATACCTTAACAACTTGAAGTCAGGCAGGTCGATCCTGTTCTCATCTAAATATTTGCTTTGGTAGTAGCTGTGAATTTCTTCCGCCAGCTTTTCTCTGCCGTATGACGCTTCATCGTCGCGAATTGCATATAAGAAGAAACTTTCCCTCAGGAGAAGGACTACTTGCTCTTTTGCGTCGTTTAAGCCTATCGTCTCTAATTCCTCGAGGAAACGCTTCCGTGCAAATTCCACCAGCGGGACCTTGAATTCTGGCAAGTCATAGAGTTCTCTTAACTGATCGTAGATTTTTTGTGCCTGTCGTTTATGGCCTGATTGATAAAAATTAAACAAGGCGTTTACAAGCATGTTTCTGTGGCCATTTTGAAGGGATTCATAGCTGGCTTTATCGTCTTTGTATTTTTCGATATTTGCCAGCACTAACCTGTTGTAGGGCTCAAAGAACCTCAAGTCCGGCCGCAAAAACACTTCCTTGTATATCTGAGTCTGGGGTTCTTGCAAAGCATCTTCTGAAGGTACTTCAAACGGCACATCACGAATAAATATTTTGCCGTTACGGAAGAGATTCTGCAAACTATGACCGACAATACGATCGGTGTTCGTTTCGGTCATGTCAAGCTCGCGTGATTCATCTTTAGCGGCAATTTGTAAGCCCTTGACTGCCCAATAAATTGCATGACTGTCGGGGTGACGCCAGTCCAGAGGCAAATGTGTATTAGGGTCACTAAAGTCAATAGGGCCATAGGTTTTGTTCAAATCATTCATCAGAACAGGGTCAAGTTTCCAGGTTTTACGCAACCAATAGGCTTTAGCGAAAATATCGAACTTTTTGAGGGCTTCTGTGCCTCTAAAATCATCTATTGTCTTGCCCGCAGCGGGATTGAATCTGCCGGAATTTTGCCGCAACGACAAGTAGTTGCTTATAAACTCATCGTTGTTTGTAAAAGCATTGTCGCTTGATTTTAGGGCCTTGATTAGCGAGGCAACGTTCGGGTCTCTGTTAATTTCCTGCCAGCCGACCGGTGCCTTGGCAAGAGCTTCGAAATAACGGATATCCTGTGAATCAAGCTGGTTATCTTCCGAATAGAGCAGCGGTTCCATTGCTATAGCTAATTGAAGTTTGTAATATTTGTGTACATCGTCAGAAACGCCGCCTATTTTGTGCTGGAATATCCTGGCAAGTTCTCGGTAAAGCGTGATATTCTTGAGCTTGTACTTGTCGATGGCTTCATCGCGAAGCAGTTCATAGCCGTTCCGGACCCATCGCCATCGCTGGTCAGGTTGGGTTGCGGGTATAGCGACGGAAATATTGTAAGCCATGTTCCATGCGTGGAATTCCCAGACCGATGCGAAATGAGGCTGCAGAATTGTGATCCATTCGGCGAGTTGCCTGGCATCGAAGAACTGCCCTTCTTCTTTGAGCCTGTCGGCCCGCATCCATAAGGCGTCCACGACCAGGCCGCGAAACGCTCCAGTCGCAATGGTGGCAAAAGCCAGTGAAGGGGGAATGTTTTCGGGCTTGTCGATAATCAGGTTCATGTCCTGACGTTGGCGATTGATCGAATCGAGCTGCAAGCCGGCGACAATACACAGACCGATCGCAAGGACAATACAAACAGACCAAATTATTGTATCACGCAAACGCATAAAAAAGTTTCGCAACGCACAGTTGGCGATTCATAAAGTTTGGGCTAAACTATAATTCTTGCAATTTCACGATAACTAAAAATCAGTAAGGCAAGAAGCAACAATAAAACTGATTTAATACAAACCATATCCCCATCATATCCCCACCACGGAGGGACAAATGCGACTTCGGCCACCTGGGGCCAGCTCAACAATCGCGCAGGAACCAGAAATTTTGCAGGATTGAATTTGTCAAACTGTGGCAGGAGCTGAATTATCCACTTAATAGTGTAAGAGTAAACTGTGCCGATGTTTTCACTTAGGAAATCGAAGGATTCGATAACAAAACCGCTGAAGCTTGCAGTAAAGAAAAGCACAAAACAAAATAATATAGCCACTGGGAACGAGAGAAAAGTCGAAGCTAATATGCCTAAACAGGCCAGGAAAATCAAACGAAACAAAATCAAAAGAGCAGCTCTAAGGAAATTGCCGGCAAAAGTGTCGGCCTTATAAAGCACCTCCAGGCCATCGAGAGGAAAGATAACGGCCGAGTTATTCAGGGGGACATTCATGAATGCGATAGCAATATGGCCATGTTCGGGTACGACATCTGCCGGAAATTCTATTTCGTGGAAAGTTCGGGCCGAGAGCTTGTGGAGACGATCATAAACTGGAGTTTTGCTTTCCGTGCCGTATGTGAAATATTGATAGTCGCCTGCAAACCATCTGCCATAGACCTGTGAGTCGGGTGGATTCGGGAAAACGTCGTATTTGAATTTAATAAACATGCTTTGGGCAAGAGGCTTGACGTTCTCGAATTCCCAGGACAGCACTTGACCTACATCAGCAGCTCGTTTGGCAAGTTGTCCCTGCTTGGTAAGCTCGGCGATGATTTCATCACGTGAGAGGCCGGGAGGCAATTCATCGCTTCTTTCAAGTTCCTTATATCTTTCTTCAACCTCATCAGAGACATCAACTTCGGGGACAGTTAATGCGGCTCGTGCGGTGAAAAATTCATTGTTGGCCTCGGTAAGCTCAATCTCGGATGCGTTGAAAAATTTGGGTGTGTAAATAGTGATTGTGTATATGATAGTTGAGAACAGACTGAGCAGAATCACATCCAGCAGTATCACACCAAGCAGTTTACCTAATAGAAACTGAAAGCGGCGAATTGGCTTGGTGATAACAGTATAAATTTGTCTTTGTTCAATGTCACTTGTTACTGAATAGATTGAGATTATGATTGTTAGCAAACAGAGCAAAAAACTCGTCAGCGAAAGGCCGTAGCTTATGAACGTCTGCAGCCTGCCCTTCAACGTTTCATCGCCCGTCGCCGAAATACCAAGAACCGGCAGCAGGACAAACAGCAGGATTATAAAAACAACGGCTAACTTCATCCGCAAAGCCTGCTTTATGGTATTTTTGGCGACAGCCCAAATACTATGCATCGCCTGGGTCTCCTGCCTGCAATTTATCAGTTTTTTCCTTGTCCTGGTTTTGATGACCTGAGCGGTCCGTGAGCTGGTCTAAAACGCTCTCTTTGACATGCTCCTGCTGAGGGGCCTGTGCTTCAACCGATTCTGTTTCAACTGTTTCGTCTATGGCAACCGATTTGAACGGTAAAGGCTCAGATGAGCCGGCCAATTTGCTCAGCAACTGCTCATCGGGTTTAGGCTCGGGAGTCTCAGTGGTAACAACCTTTTCTGTTGTTGGACTTTCCGGAGGAGCCTGCTGTGGTGTCGTTGCAGAGACGAGTTTGTCGAGTATATTTTCGGAAACGGTCTGCTGTGAGAGGAAATCGCCAATTTTAGTTGTGCTGACTGCGCCGCTTGTGGGCTGGGCCTGCTCCTGGGCAGCTGTAACGGTATTAATGAAAAATGTCTCGAGTTTCTCCATCGGAGAAGTCACCACGCAGTCGGCATCTTCGTTCTGAATTAGCTGCTTTATTTTCTCAATGGTCGCATCGCTTATGGCATCGGTGGTAATTTGCCTCTTGTTTGTCTGCTGTAAGAGGTCTCTGACCTGGCCCTGGGTATGTATTTTTCCGCCATATAGAATTGCGATTCTATCACATACGTCTTCGACATCCGCGAGCAAATGACTGCAAAGCAGTATTGTCTTGCCGCGCTCTGCGAGCTTCAGGATTAAATCCTTTATTTGTCTTGTTCCGATAGGATCGAGCCCGGTTGTCGGCTCATCCAGAATTAATAAGTCGGGGTCGTTTATCAGCGCCTGTGCCAGACCGATTCTCCGTGCCATTCCTTTCGAAAACGTTCCAACGGCTCTGTTCGCAACAGCTTTTAGCCCAACCATATCAAGTAGTGCCTCGGTGCGCATTTTCCTTACTTTGGCAGGCAAGCCGAATAGTCTGCCGTAGAAATCAAGGGTTTCGCGGGCATTAAGGTATCTGTAGAGATAGGACTCCTCGGGCAAAAAGCCGATCCTGGAATTGATCTTGGGGTCTGCTCCGTCACCGCCCAGAATTAATGCCTTGCCCTTTGTCGGATGTAGCAGTCCCAGCAGCATTTTCAGGGTGGTCGTTTTTCCGGAACCATTTGGGCCTAAAAGCCCGAATACCTCGTTGTAATGAACTTGTAAATCCAGGTTGTCGACAGCGTAGACTTTTGTACGACCCCACCAGTCGGAAAAAATCTTGGTCAAAGAGAAAGTTTCAATAGCGTATTCCATAGTTTCTTATCTCGTATTTCCGGTTACGCGTGAGGTTAGTGGTCGAGTTCCTCTCCGTAACGGACAAGCCGGGCACTGTTAAAGACGACAATCAAAGAGCCGACAAAATGCAGAATAGCGGCGTAAATCGCAGGAAGCCACGCTGCTGCTCCTGCGACAATACCAAGGATAATAAAGATTATCCCGAAGCCGAGGTTTTGATGAATAACTCTTCCGGTTTTTCGGGAGAGTTGGACAAGAAAAGGCAGTCTTTTCAAGTCATTGCTCATAAGAGCAATCGATGCAGAATTTATAGCCACATCACTGCCGGCGGCACCCATAGCGATACCCAAGTCCCCTGCTGCCAGAGCAGGCGCATCATTTATCCCGTCACCGACTACAACAACAGTATGGCCGTCTTTTTTAATCTGTTCGACAATTGCTAATTTGTCCTGAGGCAAACAGTGAGCCTTGAAATCGGTGCAAGCCAGTTCAGCGGCAACTCTGCTGGCTACCTCGCTGCGATCACCGGTAAGCATGATCACTCTTTTTATGCCGATATCGAGCAGCTCCTTAATGGCCTGCTGGGCTTCGGGTCTGGTCTTGTCCTGCAAACCGATCCAGCCGATACATCTCGAATCCTTTGCAACATAAAGGGTGCTAAAGCCCTGCTCTTCATGCAGAGCAGGGTCGGAAATATTGCTTATGTCCACATTGTTTTCTTTAAGAAAGGTATCTCTTCCGACTATAATTTTTGCCGAATCGACCAAGGCAGAAACACCTTTACCCGGCGTTTCCTGGAAGTTATCCGTTGTGGGTAAGGAAATATTTGCCTCTTTGGCCACGTCGTGCAGCGCCCTTGCCGCCGGGTGTTTGCTCATCTGCTCGGCTGAGGCAGCAACTGCCAATAGTTCTGCCGGTTGAACTCCCTCGGCGGGTGTAAGTTTTGTTACATACAGCCTTCCTGTTGTTACTGTCCCGGTTTTGTCGAAGACCATCGCTGTTATTCTGCCGGCAATCTCAAGGTCGGCAACATTTTTTATCAGGATGCCGAGGCGGGCAGAGGCCGAAATCGCCGCTACCATTGCCGTTGGAGTCGCTAAAATCAACGCGCAGGGACATGAAACAACAAGTATCGTAATCGCCCTGTCCATGTCGCGGGTAAAAAACAAAACTATCCCGGCAATCATCAGAATTGTTGGTGTGTACCACTTAACATAGCGGTCGATTATCCGCATGATAGGTATTTTTGTTTGCTCGGCCTGTATAATTAACGACTGGACCTTGCCGAGAGTTGTATCCTTGCCGGCTTTTGTCACATTAATATCCAGCATGCCGGTAAGGTTGTTTGTACCGGCAAATACCTGCATCCCCGGCACTTTATCGACGGGCAAAGATTCGCCCGTTATCGTTGCTTCATTGACGGAACTTAGACCTTTTACGACTTCGCCGTCGGCGGGTATATTATCGCCGGGTCGGACACGGACACAATCACCGGTTTTAAGGCTGCTGACTTTTACTTCTTTTTCACCAAGCTTGCTGTCAATAAGATTTGCCTTTGTAGGTGTAAGCTTTATAAGCGATTCGATTGAAGCCCGAGCCCCAAGGGCGGTGCGAGTTTCAATAAGCTCACTTAAGAGCATAAAGAAGGCAACGATGCCTGCTGTGGCATATTCCTGGGTTGCAAAAGCAGCAATTATGGCCAGAGCCACCAGTTCATCCATATGCATTTGTCTCTTTATGAGACTTTTTATTGCATGCAGGACTATAGGAGCACCAAGCAGTATTGCGCCGCCCATTGCCAGAAACTCGGTATTGAAACTGCCGCTGCCATAAATTAACTTTGCGATACTGCTGTTTATGAGCAGTACTCCCCCGGCTAAGGTCCCCAGCATAGCCATGCTCACACGAATCTGCTTGCCGTGAATGTGTTCAGCAGCAATGTCATCCTTAAAATGTAGGTGTTCATGGGCCATAATTTTCTCTTGTCTCTTATATATCCTTTAACATAAGATACGACTCATTCCTGTTTACTGACCTTCCTGTGTTGTTTGCTCCTTGCTTGTTTTTGGCTTTAGTGACGGATCTCTGTTTAAGAGTACTCGAAGCTCTGTGCCCTTGGTATCGCCGGCAGTTTGAATAACATATTTCTCATCCGCGTTGTCATAGATTTGCTCTATTGCATTGAGATATATTTCTTGAATAACAAGCTTTGGATGCTGCCGGTATTCAGGCAGCAGATGCTGGAGATAAATAGCGTTGGCCTTGGCATTCTCCTCAACCCTCGTTCGATAGGCTCGAGCTTCGGCGATTTTTTCCTGTGCAGTACCGGCCAACTGTGACCAAAGTAACTGTTGTTCCTGCTCGCTCAGTTCGGCGACACTTTTTTTATCTTTAAGAATCGCAAAAGCGACCGGACCTGCGGCTTGATTAAGAGTGTTTTCGGCGTAAGTTCTGGCTTCTTCGATCGCTTTTTGACTTGTTTGACTGGCCATAATGGAGGCCTCAAATGCAACTTTAACCTGTTGGGGACACTCACTCTTGGTCAGTTGTACCGATACAACCTTTATGCCGCTTTCTATCTTGTCCAGTTTTTCCTGCAACAGCCTTTTGACATGTTTTGGAATCCTGTCCTGGCTGGAAATCGCCTGGTCGATTGTATAATTGACCATTGTGGTCACGACGACATCCTCAAACAGGTTTTCCAAAAGCGGCGTTATGTTTCTTGTTATGACATCGAAGTAAACGTCACCGGGTTTTACATCTTCGACATATATATTTCTAAAGAAGCGTTCAGGGTCGTCAATCTGATAGGTTAGCTGCCACTTGGTATGGACGATGTTGTAGTCGTTGCCCTGAGAGCCGGCCGGCGTCTGCTTTTGGCCGCTGCCGAGTTGGTAATCTTTAAGTTCCGCTTCGAGTTTGCCTTCCTGGTTGGAAATGTCCCATTTTGCACGAAAAGCGCTATCGTCATCTGCCCCAGAGGCAGAGGAGGGCTGACTTCGCTTTTCACCTTGGATAATACAATAGCCGTCAAGCAGGGGATTCAGCAATTGGCCCGGACGAACTGGACGTTTTTCCGCGGCAAGCATATCCTGGTTTGTCTGGAAATACCAAAATGAGTTGATGGCTAAATTTACCTTTGTTTTTACGGGTATCTTTAAAATTTTGTGTATTGGGTATGGGTATATCCAGTGCGCACCGGGACCGAGAAGCCTTTTTTCGCCCATGCCTCGAATCTTGCCGAATTGTAAAACAAGTGCCTGCTCGTCGGAATCGACCCTTTCAAATCCGGAGAACAGGAAAGCAACGATCAGTACGATCATTATCACTTTCAATATAATGAAACTGATTCTCAACGCATCGGACAGGCTCTTACCGGCGGCGTCGAGCTCAACAGGCGCAGATTTCTCCGGTGCTGAGGGGCGCAAATCCTTGCTGTCTTCTTTATTTTGTTCGGTCATAATACTGATTATTCTCTAATTGATTTTTCCGGTTTGTTCGGCTCGACAGGACTGAGTTCGGGCATTTCCTTCAAAAGTGTAAAAGGCTTTTTGTCAGTTGGTACGACAAGAGTTGTTCTTTTCTCTAATATTTTCTGCAGTGCTTCAAGGTTGCGCAAGAGCATCGCAAGTTCGGGCTCGGCTTCAAGCATTTTATAGTATTTTGCAGCTTCGGCATCACCCTGACCTCTTATTGCTTTTGCCCTTGCCTCAGCAGCGGCGATTAACTCATCGCTTTTTGATTTGGCATCGGTTGTTATTTTAATGGCCTCGGCCTTTCCCTGGGAAATTATTGATTCGGTCCTGCGGTTTCTTTCGGCCTTCATTCGTTCAAAGACCTCTTTGCTGACATCCTCGCTGACTTTGAGTTGTTTTATACCGAGGGTCTTGATTTCGATGCCGATACCTGCATCTGCAACGGCTTCTTGAAGGTCGGTGAGCATTTCGTTTTGAATTTCGTCAAACTTTACTTTCGATGGATCACTATTAACGAATTCGGAAAAATAATGGCGGCCTATCACATTGTTCTGGGTGTTACGAATCCGGCTGCGCAATAATTCATCTTCAGGATTTGTAAGCGTTTTAGCGGCTTTAGCGGCATTGAAGAACTTCAGCGGCTGGGCAATTTTCCAAACGACATAGGTGTTAACTATAATCGGTTCTCCCCCAGCCGTCGGTGTCTCTTCGATTTCCACCTCAAAGACCCTCATCCGAGAGTCAAATTTGTGGTATTTCTGAATTGGGGCCGGCCATTTGAAATACAGGCCCGGCTCTGTTATCGCGCGCGTGGCCTCGCCGAAAGTCGTTACCAGGCAAGATTCTGTTTCACTTACCTGGAACGAGATCAGACGAAGACCCAAAATCGTAACGATCAACACAATGAAGATTGAAATGGCTATATTTTTCATTTTTCGCTGCTTTCCTCAAAGCTGCCCAGTTCATATATACTGGGCGTTAGTTTTTCCTGAAGGTCAATTATTATAACCTGCGTGTCGTTCTGGTCGGCTACTATGACATATTTCCGTATATTTTTGAGGCTTTCCTCGAGCATCGCTAACCTTTGCTCGTGGATGTAAATTTCCGGGGCGGCCTCGTAGGCCTTGAGCTGGCCGGCAAAACGCTGGCCGGTCCCCTGAGCAAGTGTCTCTTTTTCAAAGGCATAACTTTGTGATTCTCTCAGTCTCTTGAAAATGTCACCTTTTGCCTCTGCAAAGGCTGTATCCAGCTGCTTACCAAGCTTCTCTATATCCTCAGGGGAGTCTGTAATTTCGGCCTGCTTGTATTTCACCGCAAGGTCATAAAGCTCGTTGGCCTTCTCCACGGAACCCACGAGGGTACTCAAAGTCATATTTTGCTGGGCCTGGGCCTCAAGGATAAGCGCCTGCTTCTTTTGAACGGCACTGGTAACCTTTTGATAGTCTGCTGCCACTTCTGGCGGGGGGTGAATACCCTGCAAGCCGACGAAAACGATTTCAACGCCCAAGTCCGCTTCATCTGCGGCCTTTTGAATCCTTTCTGTTAAAATTCTTTTGGCCTCGGTCCTGCCTGTTCCAAGCAGGCTGTGCTTTATATCTGCTTCGCCATCGATTTCTATCTCGGCGCTGGCTGCAAACTTTGTAAGTTCCCGATAGCAAATGGATTCGAGAAGTTTCTCCGACTCGTATACCTTATTTACCTTTGTTCCTTGTCGTTCTTTTGTTACGCGATAATTATAAAGGAAAGAGTACAAATCTTTTACTCGGTACTGAACCGGCACGGCAGCAATTAAAAGACTTACCGGTACAGTGCCGGTGGACGATCCTGAGGAAGTCTGTTCGCTGGCCACAAGCAATTTGTATTCCTTCTCGTAATGGGTCTGGCCCCATAAAAGGGGCTTATGCTCAACTTTCCCTGTATCCTGATTAATCCTATGTTCAAAGCCAATATTGATTTCCGAAATCGTTTGCGTGTTATACCTGTGGGTAGTATCAATCGGCCAGGGCCATTTGATTGTTAATCCGGGTCCGACAGTGTCTTTTGAGGGATTGCCAAAATGTTCTATTATTACTTCTTCGTTAGGGGCTACTACGATGATGCAACTTAATAAATAAAGCGTAATGCAGGCAAACAGGACCAAAGGCGCAATTGCCTGTTCGAGCAGTTTGTAAAACCAGGTTTGAGAGACCTTAAAGCCAAACTGATAATCAATGGCATCTGCGACACTGCGCAATATTCCACCTGGCTCATTGATAGTTCCCAGCAGTCTGCTGTCAAAAGCGCTTCTGCTGTATCGACCTTTTAATCTCGGACGATATATGTCTAAGACGAGATTCATAGCTGTTTCTACGCCGAGGACAAAGAGAAGGGCCGGAATCACCCACGCTATTATATTTACAAGGACATCGAAATTGAACAGGTATGCTAATGCAAGAGCAATAGCTAATGCAAAGCACAGAACTGCCACACCGAGCAGGGAACTGCCGCCGGCACGTAATGGCTTCCATTGCGGCTGGGCCGACATGCCGGTTGCATAGCGGGAAATTAAAAAGCTGACAAATGCTATAGCTGTCATACAGATTGCACAAAGCAAAGGTTGTTTCAACTCGTTCTCAACCGTGGCACCGACAGTTTTTAACAAATACAGAACCAAAGACAGGCCTATAAGTATTTGATAAGCAGCAATGAACGCTGAGAATATGGGAACGAACCATTTTTCGAATATTTGAAGACGGCGTTGAGCGGCGGAAAACAGAGTGGCTCGTTCGGTTGAGGCTTGAAAGATTGTGGAAGTTTTTTCATCCCTGGTCAATTGGCTGGCATCGAGCTTTTCCTGCTCGGCCAGAGAACGCTGATGGAACTGTAAACATAAGATAAACCAAATCAAAGCGACTGAGAGCATCAGCCAGCTAACCGCAGAGATTGCAAAGAAACCGCTCCATCGGCCCAGGAAAAAGGTGATCCCAAAAAAGATTACACTCAGGATTAAAGATACCAATGCTATATGTACGGGGCGTTTAGACGATACTGACATTTTCTATCCCGGCTTTCAATTTAGAACAAAAAACCATAAACATAGTATTTATTCATATACGTGTTAGGTCTTAACAAGTTATAAGTTGCGTAATATAGCAACAAAAGTTATTTTAGTATAGGGACAATTGTGAAAAAATTAAGTTCTTATCGCAGAAAAAACGTTGTGTCCCAGTATAGAATAGGCGCTAAGAGTAGGTTGTGAAACATGAATAAGTTATTTACAATAGCAAAAAATACTTTCATAGAAACCCTCAGACAGCCTATCTATGCCATAATTATCATTGCCGCTTTGCTCCTGTTTTTTGTAAGCCCGTCTTTGACGATGTACACAATGAGCGACGACAATAAGCTCTTACGCGAGATAGGATTATCTACGTTATTTTTGACCAGCTTGTTCATAGCAATATTCTCAGCTTCTGGCGCTGTGGCCCAGGAACTGGAGAACAAGACGATAACGACTGTTTTGAGCAAACCTGTCCAACGTCCTATATACATTATTGCAAAGTTTTTTGGCGTAACCGCCGCAGTGGTCTTGGCGCATTATATTTGCACTATCGCCCTGCTTATGGCGATAAGACATGGTGTCCTTGAGACAGTAAACGATACCCATGACTGGACGGTTCTGGGCACAGCAGGTGTCGTTGTTGTGGCGGTAATTCTATTAAGTGCCTTTTTTAACTATACTTATGAATGGAAATTCTCATCGACGGCCATAATTTTGACTGGCATATTTGCCACATTAGGCATAGTGTTCTTATCTTTTATCGACCGAAACTGGCAGTTTAATCCACAGAATAACAGCATGAACACGGTAGATATTTATGGCTCAGTATTATTGCTTTTAGCGGCCATAATAATTGTGGCTCTGGCGGTGGCACTTTCAGCAAGGTTTAATATTGTGGTAACTCTCTCGGCCTGTATTGGGATTTTTTTATTAGGCCTTGTAAGTGATTATGCATTCGGCAGATTTGCAGAAACACATTTGTGGGCCCAGATAGGTAGATTCCTGGTACCAAACCTGCAGATTTTCTGGATAAGCGACGCCATTTATGAAGGCAGTAAGGTCCCCATAAAATATATTGCGATAAGCGCTTCTTATGCCCTGTGCTATACGACAGCCGTCCTTGCATTGGCTGTAGCCCTCTTCCAACGCCGACAAGTGGGATAGTCTTCGTCGAGCGTATATCATATTGCGTCTTTTTTTTTACGCTTTACGCTATAAGCTCTTTACGACCGCTATTTCATCACAATTTTGCTGCTTCGGACAACGGGCACAATCACTCCAGACCTTCATCGGAAGTGTATCTTTTTTAACGATTTCAAAGCCCGATTTTTGAAAAAACTCCGGCTCAAGCGTCAGTGCAAAAACCGTTGGCACGCCAAGACGGGTGGCTTGTTCGAGGGCGGCAGCGACCAATTTCCTGCCGATGCCCTTTTCTTTGTTTGCCTCATCGACCGCTAAAGATTTTATTTCCGCAAGGTCCGACCAGATAATTGCCAGAGCACAGCAGCCGACTACGTTGCCGTCCGATTCGACTACGGTGAACCTCTGCAGGTTCTCATAGATATCAGCCATCGAGCAAAACAACATCCTGTCCCGCTCCGCATAAGCACTTATCAAAGCAAGAATGCCCTGAACATCCGAAATTTTCGCGCTTCGTACATTCATAGAGCGAGAGTATAACTGGTTCGGCAGGATTTCACAAAGGAAAAATCGCTGCGGAATAGTTGGGCATAGTGTCCAATTGGTTCTCAACCAACGCCGACAAGTCGCCTTCGACCGGTTCCCACCACAGTCGGGGATAGTTCCTGCCTTCGAGAATCCAACAGATATCCTCGGTGCCGTTTTCGGTCTCGTCCAAAAAGTCCCAGCTGGCATCGAGGAAGGTGTTGGCCATCTGCATCTCCGTTGTGGATTTGCCGATCCCACTGGCATTCGTTTGCTGGCCGCTTGTTTGGATATCCCAAAATGAATCGCCTATTTCACCATTCTAATTAGACCTAACAAGTCCGCCGACATCAGTTGTTCCAGTCGTTCGGTTCGGTCCCGATGTTGTTCGTTTGCTCGGCCTTTTTGAATAGAATAGATTAGTAAGGGTCGTTGGGCTCTCCGGTGCCGCCGCCGTATTTGGCTTCGGCCTTTGGGCTGAAAAGAAAGATGGCAAGTCGTGCGAGTAGCGATGTTGGAAATCTGCCGTGTTGTTTGTTATGCCTGAGAGTTGGAGGATTTGCTTGAATAGCACATATTTTGATCCTCTCAAAAAAACTGACTGAATTGTCCGCCCTGTATAACAGAGTTTATTATACTTGGTTTCCCGCCCCAAATCCAAACATTTTCGCGTTAGAGTGAAAAAAGGCTGGAAAAACAATTGCAAAATCGGTGTTTAGTGTATAGCGTATAGCGTTTAGCGTTTGGACAAAAGATAAAGGTACAGAGAAAATCAAGGTAAACCGTGAATCGAGATACGAATCACGAGCCACGAACGACGAATTATGCGTTTTATACTTATTGACAAGGTTGTTTCGCTGGAAACGGGCAAGCGAATTAAGGCGGTCAAAGGCGTCTCTCTTTCTGAAGAGTATCTGGCGGACCACTTCCCCACGTTTCCGGTTCTACCCGGCGTGTTGCTGCTGGAAGGACTGATTGAGTCGGCATCGTGGCTGGTACGCCTGACGGAAAATTATGCTCACAGTATGATATTGCTTGAACAGGCAAGAAATGTAAAATATAAAAGTTTTCTGGCACCTGGTGCTAAGATAGAGTATACCGTTGAGGTCAGGACTATTGAAGAAACCATCAGTAGTTTTACAGGCTTTGGCCTATCGCAAGACGAGCGGATTGTGGAAGCACGATTCGGATTGAGACATTTCAACTTAGCCGACAAAGATTCGGCAATGGCGGCCGTGGATGCCGAAATAATTGAAAATTTGAAGAAACGTTGGAAACTGCTAAGATAGTTCGTTGTTGGTAGTTCATAGTTCATAGACAAACAGGTAAGAATTAAAGATATTAAAAGGGACTGATAAATAAGTAAGGTCACTGGAGGTAAAACAAGTATGGCAATGAGTCGGGATGAAATTTTACAGCAAGTTCAGGAAGTTCTGGTCGATGCGCTGGGAGTTGACGATGATGAGGTTACCATTGAAGCGACCCTGATGGGAGATTTGGGAGCTGAAAGCATTGACTTTCTGGACATAGTGTTTCGACTGGAAAAGGCGTTCGGAATAAAGATTCCAAGGGAAGAGTTATTTCCCGCTGAGAGTTTGATGAATGATACTGAATTTATTCATAACGGCAAATTGACAGAAAAGGGTTTGAATGAGCTGCGAGATAAGATGCCACATACCGACCTGTCGGAATTCGAGAAAGATCCTGATATTAACAAATTAGGTGATTTATTCACCGTCAATGCTATAGTAAACTATGTTGAGAATAAGCTCAACGCTGCTTAAGAGTAGAAAAGTGTCTTTGATATATCGGCGGCAGGATGGCTTAAAGTCAAACTGCCGCTGACTTTAATATGGGCGGGGTTGACATTTTGTGATACGTTGCAAAAGAGTGCCCCAGCGGAAAATGCGTTGGATTTGGATAGATAAATTTGTTGAGTTCCACAGCGGCAAAAGCGCCGTGGCTCTCAAAAACGTAACGCTTGCCGAAGAGCATTTGCACGATCATTTTCCCGGCTATCCGGTTATGCCTGAAAGCTTGTGCATTGAAGCGATGGCACAGACTGCGGGGATACTGGTAGGCGAGTCAAAAAATTTCAAGGAAAAGGTTATCCTTGCCAAGATACAAAAAGCTGTTTTTTTTGACTATGTCAAGCCGGGTGATACAATAAAACTGAATGCTAAAATCGAATCTATCGCCCCTGAAGCGGCAAGCACGAGCGGAAAGATTACCTGCGATGATAAATTGGTCGCTGAGATAGACCTGATGTTCAGCCACATAGACCAGAATCTGGCGGGCAAAGAGTTTCCGGAGGAAAACTTCGTGTTCAGCGCCGGCACAACAGTATTCGAATCACTTCTGCGAGATGTGACCAGTGCCGGGAAGAAATCGGAGCAAAACTGATGGATTCTCCTGATGTAGTAATAACCGGACTTGGTGCGATAACTCCGCTTGGATTAACCGTCGACGAAATGTGGACATCTCTTTGTGACGGTGCGTGCGGAATAGACACGATAACAGCCTTTGATCCGGTGGGCTTTAGCTGCAAAATAGCAGGCCAGGCCCCCGATTATAAAATACAAAAATATATCCCGAAGACTTATCGCAAAGCCGTCAAATTGATGTCCAGAGACATCGAACTGGCGATCGTGGCGGCCAACGAAGCTATTATCCACGGCGGTCTTGTTACAAAAGGCATCGATCCGGAAAATGTTAACGTCAACCCGGAGCGTATGGCAATCAATCTGGGGGCCGGGCTCATAAGCTGTGACATGGTTGAATTGGCCCCTGCGGTGGCGGCAAGTACTACCGACGGCAAGTTCGATATTCGCAAATGGGGCAAAGAAGGCCTCGATCTTGTAACACCATTATGGTTGTTGAAGTATCTGCCCAATATGCTCGCCTGCCATGTGGGCATTATTCACGACATCCAGGGGCCGAGCAATACTATAACCTGTGCTGAGGCAAGTGCTCATCTTGCGATAGCTGAAGCAGCCCAGATTATCGCTCGCGGCGACAGTGATATTGCTCTGGCCGGGGGTGCTGAGGCGAAAGTTAATCCGATACTTATAATTCGCCAGTGTCTTCTCAAAAGGGCCACCATCGAAAATAATTATGAGCCGGCTTCCGCATGCAGGCCTTTTGACGCCGACGCAAAAGGCTCGATTTTCGGTGAGGCCGGCGGCGTGGTATTACTCGAGGGGCTGGAACATGCTGAAAAGCGGGGCGCAAAGATTTACGCCGAAGTAGTTGGTTTCGGGCATAGCAATAATATCAATTCTGTGTATGAGCGTGTCGAACCAAGTGGCAGAGGAATCCGGATAGCGATAGAAAAGGCGATGACCGAAGCACAGATAGGGCCGGATGATTTGGACCTTGTCATCCCGCACGGAACAGGTATACCGGACGATGATTTGGCTGAGGCAAAAGCTATCGAGGCAGCACTTGGCCAGGCAGCAACGAAAACCCCCGTCTGGCCGACTAAAAGCATGTTAAGCAACACAGGAGCAGCAAGTGGAGCGATTGACGTCATCGCCGCGGTTTGTGCGATGAACAACAGCAGAATACCCGCTGCGAAAAACTGCGACAGAAAAGCTGATGGTTGCAACTTGAATATCGTAAATCAGACTGTGGAGAAGAACATCCGTTACGTACTTTGCTGCAGCTACACTTTCGGTGGACAAACGGCTGCTGTGGTACTGAAGAAACCGGATTGAATATTCAAAATTTAAACTGCGTTAATTGAAGTTAGTTTCAAAAGGCTAAATAAATGATTGAACGAGTCGTAATCACCGGAATGGGTGTTGTTTGTCCTCTGGGTCACGATGTGGAGACACTTTGGCAGGCAATATTGGCGGGCAAGAGTGGAATGTCTAAGGTCACTCTTTTTGATGCTTCGACATTTCCCACCACGTTCGATGCTGAAGTTAAAGGCTACGATTTGGCGAAATACGTAAAGAATCCGCAGTTGCACAAGCACTGCAATCGAGGCTCGGGCTTTGTCATTGGGGCGGCTGTTCAGGCCTGCAGACAGGCGGGCATTGATGTGGAGACCGACGAGCCGGGCGATGGAATAGACCGCAGCAGGTTAGGAATTTATTTGGGAGCGGGCGAGGGCTCTGTTGACAATGATGTATTTTTCGATGCGATTCTTGAAGGTTGGGACCCAGAGAAAAACGAAATAGACTGGTGCAGATGGGCAAAGCTCGCGTATGACAGGATGGAACCGATGCGTGAGCTGGAACAGGAACCGAATCTGCCCGCTGCTCATCTGGCCATGCTCACCGGTGCTCGCGGGCCGACCCGAAGTTGTCTTACTGCCTGTGCGGCTAGCACGCAGGCCGCCGGCGAGGCAATGATGCTTATTCGCAAAGGTGATGCCGATGTAATCGTTGCAGGCGGTGCGCATTCGATGATACACCCACTGGGCCTTATGGGTTTTAATCGTTTGACCGCCCTGTCGACGAGAAACGAAAGCCCTGAGACGGCATCGAGACCGTTCACAGCCAGCAGGGACGGCTTCGTCCTCGGAGAAGGTGCGGCGGTACTCATTCTCGAATCCCTGAGCTCGGCAAAAAAGAGAGGCGTCGAAATCCTGGCGGAGGTAATCGGTTACGGCAGCAGTTCCGATGCATTCAGAGTCACTGATATGCACGAACAGGGAAGAGGTGCAATACAAGCGATAACTGCGGCACTTGAAGATGCCGGTATCAGCTACAAAGATGTTGATTACATAAACGCGCACGGCACCAGTACTGCCGAGAATGATTTGATAGAGACCAAGGCCATTAAAGCGGTTTTTAAAGAAGAGGCGAAAAATACCCCTGCCAGCAGTGTCAAGAGTATGCTCGGGCATTTGATTGGTGCGGCTGGTGCGGCTGAGCTGATTACCTGTGTCCTGGCAATCCGAGACAATACGCTGCCCCCGACGATGAATCTAAACGATCCGGATCCTCAACTGGATTTGGATTATGTTCCGAATGAGCCGCGGAAAACGCCGGTAAACGTCGCGATTAACGAATCCTTCGGATTCGGCGGACAAAATAACGTGGTCATTATCAAAAGGTACGAAGATAAGCATGATTGACATTAGACAAATACGAGACAATCCGCAAAAGTTCAAGGACGCCTGCGAGGCGAAGAAATTCACTGCCGATATCGACAGATTGATTGAAGTGGATTCGGCGCTGAAAAGTCAAAAGCAACAATTGCAGGAGATTTCAACAAGGAAGAATCAAATCGTGAAGTTGATTCCTAAGCTTGAGGGTAACGAAAAAGTTGCCAAGCTATCTGAGCTTGCGGAATTCAAGCCTGCGGAAATAAACATTAGCTTGAATATCAAGAATTTGGAGCCACAGTTTGATGAGCTGATGCAGCAGGTGCCGCAACCTGCTGATGATGATGTGCCGTTGGGCAAGGACGATACGGAAAATATCGAAATACGGAAAGAGGGCGAAATCCGCAAGTTCGATTTCGAGCCGAAAGATCACGTTCAACTGGGTCTGGCACTGGGCATGATGGATATCGAGCGGGGCGTAAAATTAGCGGGGACGAGAAACTATTTTCTTAAGGGTGACGGTGCCCTGCTGCATTGGGCGGTCCTGCGTTTTGCTATGGACAGCATGGTTGCAAAAGGTTATGTCCCCTTGTCGGTGCCGCTTCTTATGAAGGATGAGGCGATGCGGGGGACGGGTTACTACCCCGGCTCCGAGGAGCAGACCTACCGGATGGAAAAAGACCAGCTCAATCTGGTCGGGACCGCGGAGGTACCGCTGACGGCCTACCGTATGGGCGAGATTTTAAGTGCTGACGAGCTGCCGTTGAAGTACGTGGCCTTGTCGAGCTGTTTTCGGCGCGAGGCTGGCGCCGCGGGCAAGGACACCTACGGTCTGTACCGGATACACCAGTTCGACAAGGTAGAGCAGGTTGTGATTTGCGAAAACAGTGTCAAAGAAAGCAGAAAATACCACGAAGAGATTTTAGCCAATGCCGAGGCCGTGATGAAGGCACTCGAGCTGCCCTACCGCGTAGTGAACGTCTGCACCGGTGACCTCGGGCGCGGCCAGGCAAAAAAATTCGATATCGAGGCATGGATGCCGTCACGTGGTAACTATTGCGAAACCCACAGCGCCAGCAAATTCTACGAATTTCAGGCCAGAAGAATGAATCTCCGCTACAAGGAGCCCGCCACGAAAAAGAATTTCTTCTGCCACACGCTTAACAATACCGTTATCGCCTCGCCGCGAGTCCTTATCCCCCTAATGGAGCTTTATCAGAACTCCGACGGCTCAATAACAATACCAGAAGTCCTCCGCCCCTATATGAGCGGTAAAGAGACAATCTCCAAACAAACATAATTAAAGGAGCTTGATTATGACTAAAGATGAAGTTATTGAATTTGCAGCCAATAACATGGTTTGCAGTCTTGCCACCACCGAAGGCAATCAGCCTCATGTTCGTACGATTATGCTTTACCGTGCGGACGAAGATGGGATTATTTTCGTTACCGGGGTAAACAAAGACGTAAACAGGCAACTCCAGGCCAATCCGGCCGTCGAGCTTTGCTTCTATAATCCCGAGGAAAACCGCCAGGTCAGAATCGAAGGATCCGTCGAAATGCTTGACGATCTTGAACTCAAAAAAACAGTTGTCGATAAATTCACTTTCCTAAAACCGATGGTCGAAAGCCAGGGCTACGAAATTCTGATATGCTATCGTCTCAAAAACGGCAAGGCCACGACCTGGACAATGGAAACTGCCTTTGAGCCAAAACAATACATACAACTTTGAGCCACACCGAACTTGCTCGCATAAATCTCTTTCCAGCTTTGCCCGGGCACCAGGAGGCCCCGTCCTCTTGTTATTCTTGAGAATCTTGCCTTAAAGAAGGAAGAAACTGGAAATAATTCTTTTTTATTGTTATAACAAAATATAAGCTTTGATGCTTTATAGAGTAAGGTTATAATCCTTTTGTTGGGATACTTGGGCAATATGCAGGATTGCACAAAATTAAAATAGCACCAGGATGATATCTTGCACCTCTGATGTCTACTATTGATTAGAAAAATGGAAATCTTGGAAGTAGACAACCTCAGAAAGGAATTCGGCACATTAGTAGCCGTCAACGATATCAGTGTTTCCGTGGAGAAGGGACAGGTCTGGGGACTTATCGGACCCAACGGCGCTGGAAAAACCACACTTCTAAGGATGCTGGCTACCGTGCTCCGTCCTACGAGCGGCTCTGTCCAATTGCTGGGCTTCGATTTGGCAAAGGAATACCTTAAAATCCGCAGGCATATCGGATACCTGCCTGATTTCTTCAATCTTTATAACGACCTTACTCTTCGGGAGTGTCTTGAGTTTTTTGCAAAAGCCTACAAAGTCGAAAATAAACTGATACCAAAGCGGGTGGACGAGGTGCTTGATTATGTCGAGCTCCAGAGCAAGCGGGACGACTTCATTCGCCATCTTTCGCGAGGCATGGTTCAGCGAATGGGTGTTGGTGTGCTTTTAGTACACGATCCCGATGTTTTTTTGCTCGATGAGCCGGCCAGCGGCCTTGACCCAAAGGCGAGAATCCAATTACGCGCGGTTTTGAAAAAACTGAGCGGTGAAGGAAAAACTATCATCATATCCTCTCATATTTTGACCGAGCTTTCCGGATTTTGCTCTCATATCGCACTGATGAACGAGGGCAATATAGTTTTACACGGCGCTGTGGATGAGATTCAGCGAAGGGTTTTTGATACAAGAAAATTACGTATCTCAGTTTTGGACGATTGTGACAAGGCGATTCGGCTGATAGAAGAATTTACGAACACTAAGATAGAAAACGCTCGGGATAATGAAATAATTGTTGAGATTAGTGCGGACGAATCTGAATTGGCCGCTCTGAATTCGCACTTGGTTGCAAAAGGCATAAAAGTTTACAGCTTCAACGAGGAAAAGACGGACCTTGAAGACTTGTTTATGAAGATATCGGCAGGCTGATTATTTTTATTTAATGGAACAAACACAGTGATACTGAATAATCCATTGATACGACGTTATCGTTACAGCCTGATGCGTCCGCGCCAGCTCTGGATTTACATTACTATTTATATAGCCGTAATTGCTTTAATCGTTTTTATCAACTATACCGCCTATCAATATCAGGAATGGTTTGGAAATCAAATTCGCTTCTTTAAGAGTCTTTATTACCAGTTTTTGATTCTGCAGATAATAGTTCTGTGCATATTGGCTATGATTAATTCCAGCTCTGCTATAAAGGACGAGGTTACCGGAAAATCTTATGATTTCTTCAGAATGCTCCCAATTTCCGCCGGGAAAAAAGCTGCCGGTATTCTCATCGGAAAGAATCTCGTTGTGCTGCTGCTGGCGGGAGTCAATTTTCTGCTTCTTATAATTTTAGGCATGTTAGGGCGGATAAACGGCGTTCTGTTGGGTCAGTATTTTTTGGCACTCATATCGGTAGCTGTTCTTACCAATTCAGTGGCTTTGTTGTCGTCCATTAATCCGGTTAGTGCTAAAAAGAAAAACCATATAGTACTTTTCATCGTTCTTGGTTTTATCTTCGTACCTTTCGTAATCTCTTCCATTGGTATAGCAATCAGAAAAATCAATATTTTTGAGAACGTGACAGGGAAGTTTTATACAATCGAACTCCCCGTCCTTATATTAATCAGTCTGGTAGCGATCTATTTTAGCTGTTGGGCTGTCAAGGGTATATTACGCAGATTCACCCGTGAGGATGAACCTTTATTTAACAGAATGGGCGCATATCTCTTTATGCTTGGCTTTGAGTTGGTCCTCTTCGGCCTCTTCTACGAACACTTAAAGGAGGGGGCACAAAAAACAAATTATCTTTATTGGCTGATTTCTTTATTGCCTGTCTTGCTCGTTCCCATTTGGTCGCTTCGTAGCTTCGACAAATATCTTGAGCACAGCGGCTTGATTCAAAGCAAATCGGCCGGTAATAAAAATTTAGTGTCCGGTTTTCTTTTGTATTCGAATTTGCTCCCTGTTCTCGTCTTGTTTGCAATCTGGACAGCGGGTTCTATCGTGACGGCTTTGATGACCGAACAGGAGTTGTTATACAATCTGTACTATATTGTCATTCTATTTTCTTTTTACCTGTTTCTTATGTTATTGCTGGAGCTCTATGTGGTTTATATCCCTGTTTCAAATAAAATTGGACTTCTTTTAAGCTTCATTACCATCGTGTATTTATTCATACCTTTAATCTTGTCCGGCGTCTTGGGTAGCAAGGAAGTGTATCTCTATAGTCTGCTTGGATTCTGTGCTCGTGTATTGTCTTCTAAATCTGCCCCGGGCTTTTTGACCCAAACCGGCATCTTGCTCGTAAACGTGGCGTTATGTATCATCCCCACAATGTTGGTATGGAAACGATACAAACACATCCTTGCAGCCAGACAAAAAATGTAATTCTTGCTCAAATCATATAAGCATCACGCTTTATTTCGAGATTTTCTTTTTACCTCCTTCTTATCTATAAATTATTAACAGCTTTTCTCTGAGGAATTTTCTGGACAAAATTAATATTGAGTCTTTGGTCTTGTGTTTGTAGTCTGTTCAGCTATGGATGACATCCAGCGGAAATTAGCTCTGATTGACCAGCAATTAGCAGAGAGGGATTTTCATAAAAGAATTATAGGTACGTGCCCTCTCGTTTTTGTTGCTGTTGGTCTTATAGTGGGAATTCTGATACAAAGCAGATACGACTTGCCGGCCTTAATCTGGTTAGTATTGCTTGCCTTGCTTACAATAGCGACCGTTTTCTTCTTTGTCATCGGGCAATTCTCCTCTTCCACCCGATACGTCACAGCGTATCTGGCTCTGGGCTGTTTTGTATGTCTCGGAGCTGTTCGGCTGACAAGTTATAACCAGCCGGACGATGGTGACATCCGCAATCTCGTTACTGACGAACCGAAGCTGGCAACAATCCGCGGTTCTGTTGTCACTGAGCCGTACATCAGCAAATACCCGGACTGGAAATTTGCCAGGTTCAAGCCTACCGATCCGACCAGCAGTTTTTATCTCAAGGTTAATGAGGTAAAAACTATTCACGGCTGGGCAAAGGTAAGCGGCACCATGCGTGTACAGGTTGACGAGCCGGTGCTGGACTTGAGAGCCGGTGATTACGTCCAGGCTTATTGCTGGTTAGGCAGATTCAGCCCCCCCACCAATCCAGGCCAGTTCGATACAGCCGGCTACCTGGCAAGAAGAAATGTTTTTGTCGGAGCATCTGTCAAATCAAGGGATGGAATAAAATTGCTTCAAAATCCCCCTGCCGGTCCTTTCGCAAGTCTCAGAACTCAAATAAGACAAGCTGCAACTCAGGCTTTATTAGGCGATCTGCAGCAGGAAGGTTCCGGTCGGGGTTTGTTGGAGGCGCTGCTTTTAGGCTACAGAAGAGATATTGATAGTGACACCTACCGTGCCTTTCGCAAAACAGGCCTGCTGCACTTTATCAGTCTTTCGGGAATGCACCTGGGCATCCTGTTTGGGATAATCTGGTGGCTGAGTAAAACAGCCGGACTAATGAAGCCTGCCCGGGCGATTGTTTGCGCAATTGCGATAGGTGTCTTTTTGCTGATTGTCCCGCCCAGGGCACCGACACTAAGGGCTGCTATTATATGTTGGGTTTTCTGTGCATCTCTTTTATTTCGGCGACGCTTCAATCCTGTCAATACATTATCTTTAGCAGCGGTAATTCTTTTACTGATAAGGCCGACGCAGATATTCGAGGCCGGCTGGCAATTATCATTTGCATCGGTGCTTAGTCTTTTACTTTTTTGCGAGCGACTCCACTTTTTTTTATATGAAAAAGTAACCGGCTTGCGTTGGCGCAAAAAAGGTCCAAAAACAATGGTATCTTACCGCATGACTCCAAGGCCAGGTCCTTATTTACTGCGTTTATTTTCCGCAGGTCTAACAGCGTGGATGGGCGGTGCCGGTATTTTGCTATATCATTTCTACACGATCAATCCCTTTACAAGTATCTGGACGATATTGGTGTTTCCTTTGGTCAGTGCGATTTTGGTCCTGGGATTTTTGAAGATGCTCTTGTTTTTCCTGCTGCCGACATTGAGTGCTGCTGTGGGAATTTTGGTTACATTTTTGTCGGATGCCCTTGTCCGGGCGGTTGAACTCGTAGCACATCTGGATATTTCTCAGATACTGATAGGCAGTGTGTCGCTTGTGCCGGTCATTTTATATTACTGCATAATTGTCTTTGCCGGCTTTGTGTACTTTCGGCGACCTTTGATAAAGAAAGTGCTCTTTACTGCGATGCTCCTGGCAATAGTCGTTTATCTGGGTGCATTAAAATGGCAAAGGACACATAGGGACAATCTGGTCCTGAGCTGTCTTGACGTGGGCCACGGCCAGGCGATACTGGCCCGGCTTCCAGGCAAAACCAACATCTTGTTCGATGCAGGTTCGATGTATAGAAGTGATATCGGAACACGAATTGTATCGCCGTTTTTGGATTACATCGGAATAGGAAAAATAGACGTTCTTGTCATAAGCCATAACGACGTTGACCACATAAACGGCATACCTGAGATTGCCGAGCACTGCGAAGTCGGCGACTTTTATGCCAACGATGCCTTTTTCGACAAGACAGACCTGTGGGGCACAGCAAAATTCCTCAACGCCTGCCTTATTGAAAAGGGCCATGAAATAAAACGTCTGGACAAAGATTTTAATTTCAACAGCAGCGCCAAGATAAAAATGCTCTGGCCAGGTGAATATATTTCTGATAATGACGGCTTGGGTGACAATGACAAATCGCTGGTTTCGATAATAGAATTTGCCGACATCAGGATACTTTTGTGCTCAGATATCGAAAAATTTGCCCAGAGTGAGCTTCTTCGAATACACCCTGATCTTAAAGCCGACATTGTCGTTGTCCCCCATCATGGTTTGGGAAGAACACTGGACGTGGAGTTTCTGGAACTTCTCGAAGCTGATGTTCTGATAAGCAGTTGCGACCGAAACCAGTTTCAAAGAACAGATAGTGACCTTGATTCCGTGTCCTCTGCCCTGAACAAAGCCAGGTTGTTCAATACTTCTAAAGATGGAGCTATTTCGGTTGTTGTCAATAAAGGTGGCACGATAAAGACAGACGTTTTTGTAAAATAGGTGGCGTGACTGCATATGGATAGCGAGGAAATAAAACAGGGACTTCCACAAAATACCCATAGAGAATTTATTTCCTCGGGATGTTGCCGAGGTACGCGATTGTGTGTCTTATTTGGAACCGCCCTCTGCGAGGATTCGGCGTTGCGTCTGGCTAAACGGCTATTAGATATTCAGCCTTGAGTTCCATATCTCCGGTCTACGAATCTTTTAACTTCTTATATACACCACGATTTCTACTCTGCGGTTGCTTGCTTTGCCGCTGGTAGAGCTATTCGAAGCGATGGGCTGGCTTGCTCCCCGGCCTACTGCTCTTATCTTATCTTCGGCAATTCCACGTGCGATCAGGTATCTGACAACAGAGAGTGCACGTTGAGCGGAAAGCTCCCAGTTGTCTTTCCACTTATCTTTGGTTTTTTTGATAGGATCTGAATCGGTGTGGCCGACAACATCTATTATTTTGCCGTCATACTTCTGTCGCAATACGGACCGAATATGGTCAAGCTCAGTGCTGGTTGCCTTTTTTAGCGTGGCTTGTCCTGAATCAAACAATATTGCATTCTGGAGCGTTACAGTGACTGTCCCTCGGGATGGGTCAAAGGCGACATCGTAGCCCTCACCGAAGCCGGAGGCTTCAGCCGGTGTTTTTTTGCGATCTTCAATCTGCCTTTGCAGTTCTTCGATTGTTTGCTGGCCTTGCGTAATTTGATCGGCAAGCAGACCTTTTTCCTGCTTTTCTCGCTCGAATCGCCCCTTTAGATTCTCATTCTCCACGAGCAAAGCTTCATAT
>Ga0307379_10000553_pt1 | contig 62360 bp, 64 predicted proteins | sample UN2MG_FD_202237 | JGI IMG/M metagenome (GOLD analysis project Ga0307379, IMG submission 202237) | Soil microbial communities from Risofladan, Vaasa, Finland - UN-2 | ecosystem: Environmental > Terrestrial > Soil > Coastal area > Acid sulfate soil | place: Finland: Risofladan, Vaasa | collected... | reverse complement strand
CTGGAAGTCGCTGCCATGCTCGATCAGCTCGCCGCCCTGGGCGGTCATGGCGGCGTTCTTTTCCACGCTGTTGCCCTCGGGCACGACGATCACGGCGCGCAGGCCGAACCGGCCCGCGGCGGTGGCGCCGCTTTGCCCATGATTGCCGCGAGTGGCGCAGATCACGCCAGTCACCGACGGGTCGTCGCGCTTGAGCGCGCCGGTATAGACCAGCCCGCCGCGGATCTTGAAGGCGCCGGTCGGCGTGTGGTTCTCGTGCTTGACCCAGACCTCGGCGCCGCAACGCTCGGACAGCAGCGGCCAGCAATATTGCGGCGTCGGCGGCATGACCTCGTGAACGAGGCTGGCGGCCTCTTGCAATGCGGTTAGGTCGGTCATAGTCCATTCCCTTCGGGTCGAGCGCATTGAAGCGAGGCCGCGCTTTGCGGTCAATCGCAAGCGGTCAAATGCGGGTTGTCAAATCCGCGCTGGGCGTTTGGGGATCTGCGCCAGCGCGGTGCCGGCGAGGATGGCCAGGCCGGACACGATGATCGGCCAGGTGATCGCCTCGCCGAGTACGACCCCGGCAGCGGCCAGGGTCGTCACCGGCATGGCGAGTTGCCACGAGCCGATGCGGGCAATCCCGCCATGGCCCAGGGCCCAGAACCAGGCGGCGTAACCCGCCAGCGAAGACAGGAAGGTCATATAGGCGATGGCCAGCCAGCCGGTGCTGTCGACAGCCGCCCAATCGGTCCGGTGAGCGAGGACGGCGAGCGTCGGTATCGTCACGACCGTGGCGGCGGCGAGACCCCAGAAGGTCGTCGCCCAGGTGCCGATTACCGGCGAGAGCTTGCCGCCGCAGACATATCCAAGCGCGCATACCACGACGCCCGCCAGGATAATGAGATCGCCGGTAATGCTCGCCTGCTCGCCGGCAAGCGCGCCGCCGTCGCGATAGAAAATCAGCGCGAAGGTCCCGATGGCGGCCAGCGCCACGCCGCCCCACCAGCTCGCGCGCGGCCAGGCACGGTCGGCGGCGGCAGCGATCAGCCCGGTGAATGCCGGCAGCATCGCCATGATGAGCGCGGCATGGCCGGCGGTCGTGGTGCCAAGCCCAAGGCTCATCAGCATTGGCCATACCGCAAAGCTCGAAATGCCCGAGACCAATAGCAAACCGCGCTGGCCGGCCTTCCGCGGGAACGGAAGCCGGAAGGCTAGAGCAAGGCCTCCCGCGATGAGGCCGGCCAGCATCGAACGCAATATCCCCGCGCTCGAAGGGTCGATCTGGGCAACCGCGATCTTGTTGGCGATCGCGGTACCGCTCCAGAAGAGAAGCGCCGCCGCCGCGGCCGCGTAAACGGCTAGGGCCGCGGGCGCCTGAGCCGTAGAGGCGGTGGCGGCGGGGCTGCCGCCGGGGCTGTTCACTTGCGCCAGAAGGGCTTGGACGCCTCATGCAGCGCATCGACCCGGCTGAGCCCAATATCGCGCAACATGCGCCGGTCAAGTTGGGCGAGCTGATAGCGGCCGCGTGATCGTTCCTGCCAAGCGAAAAGGATGTTGATCGCCCGATTGACCGCCCAAACGACCTTACCCAGGACAGTTGCCGGCACAGGGCTGGCCGCACCGCTGGCGCGCGCGTGCATCCTGCGGGCGGATTTCTAGGTCATGAATGTATCGGTCCAATGGGTCATATTCTCACCTATTGATCGGGGTGATTCGTCGATTGAGTTGATCAAATATGAATACAGTTGACATATTGAACCAGTCAATCTAAACATTGATACCATGACAATTTGGATGCCCGACCTCTCGAGCCATGCCGGTCCGCGTTACCAGGCGATTGCCGCGGCGATCGCCGACGCGGTCGATCAGGGCGAGCTGGCGCCGGGCGACAAGCTGCCGCCGCAGCGCGATTTGGCTTACCGCTTGGGCGTCACGGTCGGCACGGTGAGCCGCGGCTACATGCTCGCCGAACAGCAAGGCCTGGTGGGCGGCGAGGTTGGGCGCGGCACCTTTGTCCGCACGGCCGCGCGCGGTGGCACGGAGCCGATCCTGCAGCCGGCCGAAACCGGCGTGATCGACCTCGGCATCAACATGGCGACCTGGCGGGTGCACGGCGATGCGCTTGCCGAGGCGCTGCAGGAGATCGCTCAGGCCCAGGGTCTGGAGGACTTGTTGCGTTACGTGCCGGCGGCCGGTCATGCCAAGCATCGGGCGGTCGGCGCGCGCTTCATGGCGCGGATTGGGCTGGAGGTGGATCCTGCCTGCATTGTGCTCACGCACGGCGCACAGCAGGCCCTGACGGCGGTGTTCGGGGCGCTGTGCAGCGCGGGCGATACGGTTCTGGCGGAAAGCTATTCCTATTCGGGCGTGATCGAGAATGCGCGGATTGCCGGCGTGCATCTGGAAGGGGTCGCGCTAGACGAGGAGGGCTTGGTCCCCGAGGCCCTCGACGAGGCCGCGGGACGGACCGGCGCGCGGGTGGTTATCGTGGTGCCGACGATCCAAAATCCGACCGCGGCGATGATGGGCGCAGAGCGGCGCGCGGCGATCGCGCGGGTCGCCGAAGCGCGCGATCTCATCATTGTCGAGGACGATGTCTACGGCTATCTGCTGCCCGATCGCCCGCCGCCCATCGCGTCATTGGCGCCGGAGCGTACGGTCTATTTCACCAGCGCCTCGAAATGCCTGGCGCCGGGGCTGCGCGTTGGCTGGATGGCGCTGCCGCCGCGGTTCGTGGAGCGCTTTATCGACGTGGTCTATGCGCAGACGGTCGCGCAGCCTGCGTTGTGTCATGAGATCATCGGACTTTGGCTTGAGAACGGGACGGCGGACCGGCTGACCGAGGCGCTGCGCCGGGAGATCGCCGCCCGGCAATCGATCGCGATGGAGGTATTCGATGGTTTGGCCGTTCGCGGCCATCCGGCGAGTTTCCATCTGATGCTGGACTTGCCGGCGCCGTGGCGGCGCGACGAGTATGTCGCGGCGGCGCTGGCGCAGGGGATCCGGATCGTCTCGATCGCTTCTTTTGCGGTCGACCCGGCGAAGGCGTCTGAAGCGGTACGCATTTCCCTGGCTGCTGCGGCGGACCGCGAGGCACTCACCGCCGCGCTTAATACGCTGCGCGATATGGCATTGACCGGCCCACGCGCCAGCCGTGCCGTCGTTTGAGCGCGTGTGAGTGAGAAACCGCTCCGCCTCAGGTGGGCGGGGCCTCGATGATCACGCGATTTCCGTCGGGATCGCTCAGCATACCGGGCTGAAGCGCATTCGTTTCGATGACCACGCCGTCGAAGCCCTCGGCAGCGCTATCCGACGGCGCCCACGGCCCTGATGCGCCTTCGGCCTCCCAGCGGTGCTGCAACTCCAGCGTCGTATAGGGACGTTGCCAAAGCCATTCGCGGTTGGCGACGGCCTCAAGGTCGGGATCGGGCAGGGGATCCGCCACGGCCGACAAGAAATAGAGCGTGAAGCGATGGCGCCGGACCGGCTGGCGCGACAGCAAGACAAGGCCGAGGCGATCGCGGTAGAAGCGCAGTGCCGTCTCGGCATTTTTCACCCGCAGGCTGATCTGGCCGAAGGTTGCCTCGCAGCCCAGCGGCAGCTCGTCCCTTGGCGCGACCGGCACATGGTTGGCGGCAAAGCGGTGTTGCAGAAGCTCGATGACATGGCCGTCGGGATCGGCGAGGTGGCAGAGATAGCCGATGTCCTCGAATTGCACGGGCTCGCTGACCGCCACGCCGCTCGCTTGGAGCCGCGTCCGGGCCAGATCGACATCGGCCAGGGTGATGCCGATTTTCCAGTAGCTGCGCTCCCTTTGAGGAGCGTCTTCGCGGCCAACGTCGCGGGCCGGCGCCGGACAGTGACGGAGTTCGAGCTCAGTCGGCAACGAGGCGCGCCGGCCGGGATAGGCGAGGCGGAGGGCTGTCTCGCCGCCGACTTGGCCGCGATGCGTGAGCGTCATGCCGAGCGCGCTTGTGTAGAAGGCAAGGCTGCGCTCCGGGTCACCGATGCGCAGGATGCTGCGCGCCATCCGCAAGGCTATCCGCGCATATCTGAGAGTGTGTGGCCGTGGTTGAGCGGCCCGTGGCCGCCGCCATAGCCGGGTGCGGTGCGGATCGCCTCCTGCACATATTCGCGGGCGCGGATGACCGCGATGCGCAGGTCGAGCTTCTGCGCAAGGCCGGTGGCGATGGCCGAGGCGAGCGTGCAGCCGGTGCCGTGCGTGTTCTGGCTGTCGATGCGCGGGCTGGTAAAGACTTCGACACCGTCGGCGCTGGCGAGCACGTCGTGGATCTCCGGGCCCTCGCGGTGACCGCCCTTGAGCAGCACGGCCTCAGGCCCGAGGGTGAGCATGGCCAGCGCCGCTGCCTTCTGCTCTTCCAGATCGCCGATCGTAAGACCGGCCAGCGCTTCGGCCTCCGGCAGATTTGGCGTCAACAGGCTGACATATGGAAACAGGCTGCGCTTGATGGCGGCGACCGCATCGCCTTCCAGTAACGACTCGCCGCCTTTGGCGACCATCACCGGATCGGCAATCAGCGGGATGCCGCGCCCATGCGCGACGATCGCGTCCGCCACCGCCTCGATCACCGGGACCGAGTGCAGCATGCCGGTCTTCAGAGCGTCAGCACCGATATCGTTCAGACAAAGCTCGATCTGCTGGGCGACGAAACTCGGCTCGATATTGGCAATCCCGAACACGCCTTTGGTGTTCTGGGCGGTGAGCGCGGTGACGGCGGTCATCGCATAGCCGCCGAGTGCGGTGACCGTTTTGATATCAGCCTGGATGCCGGCGCCGCCGCCGGAATCCGAGCCTGCAATGACAAGAACGCGTCCGTTCATGGAGTCTCCTGATTCGTAAAGCGGCGCCGCACGGCACTGGTCATGTTGTCAATTCATCATGTTCCGCGAGGGCTGAAAAAACACCGCGCCGTGGTGGGGTCGATAGATGGATGAGGTTGGCGGTTGGGCCGACGAGCGAGCCCGGGCTCAGCCTGCGGTTCCTTCGATGGCTTTGACAATCGTTTCGACGACCTCGCCGATCAGCTTCGCATCGTCGCCTTCGGCCATGACACGGATCAGCGGTTCGGTGCCCGAGGGCCGGATCAGGAGACGCCCGCCCTTGCCGAGACGCGTCTCGCCTTCGGCGATCGCGGTCTTGACCGGCTCCGCCTCCAGCGGCGCCGAACCATTGATCGCAGCGTTCCTTAGGATTTGGGGAACGGGCTCGAAGATGCGCGTCGATACGCTGGCCGGCTTGCGGCGCGTCTCGGTTAGCACGGCGAGCACCTGCAGGGCCGCGATCAGTCCGTCGCCGGTGGTCGCGTAGTCGGAGAGCACGATGTGACCCGATTGCTCACCGCCGACATTGAAGCCGTGATCGCGCATATGTTCGACGACATAGCGGTCGCCGACCTTGGTGCGCGCGAGCGCGATGCCGAGACCATCGAGATAACGCTCAAGACCGAGATTGGACATCACCGTGGCGACAAGCCCGTCTCCGGCGAGACGGCCGCGGCGTTTCCAATCGGCGGCGATCAGCGCCATCAGCTGGTCGCCGTCGACGACATCGGCCTTTTCGTCGACCAGCACGACACGGTCGGCATCGCCGTCAAGCGCGATGCCGAGATCGGCGTGCTCGGCGATGACCCGCTCGCGCAGGCGCTGCGGCTTGGTGGCGCCGCATTCCTCATTGATGTTGAAGCCATTGGGCTCGACCGCCATGGGTATGACCTCGGCGCCGAGCTCCCACAGCACCGTGGGCGCGACCCGGTAGGCCGCGCCATTGGCGCAGTCGACCACGATCTTCAGGCCTTCGAGCGTGCGGTCCTTGGGGAAGGTCGCCTTGACGAACTCGATGTAACGGCCGGCCGCGTCGTCGAGGCGCTTGACCCGGCCGAGCTTGGCCGATGGCACCAGATCGTCCGACACACCCTCGGCGACATGGCGTTCGATGTCGCCCTCGATCTCGTCGGAGAGCTTGTAGCCGTCGGGGCCGAAGAGCTTGATGCCGTTGTCCTGATAGAGATTGTGCGAGGCCGAGATCATGACGCCCAGATCGGCGCGCATGGAGCGGGTCAGCATGGCGACCGCCGGCGTGGGGATCGGCCCGAAGGTGAAGACGTCCATGCCCATCGAGGCAAAACCCGCGACCAGGGCCGGCTCCATCGTGTAGCCGGAGAGACGCGTGTCCTTGCCGATGACCACGCGGTGGCGGTGCTCGCCGCGGCGGAAATGCCGGCCGGCGGCGATCGCGACCTTGAGCGCGATCTCGGCGGTCATCGGCTCGCTGTTGGCCGTGCCGCGAATACCGTCGGTTCCGAAAAGTTTCCGTGCCATCAGATTGCTTGGGTTCTTGTTCAACTGGGTGCTCGATTGGGCCGGTTTAGCACATTGAAGATCAACAAGGTAAAGATGGGATTAGCCGACCGCGGCGCGTGACAACCCTGCTATGCGGATACGTCATTGGTCAGCTCGCTTCGCCCGCCATTGATGGTCTGCCACGTGGCGATAGCCTGCGCGGTCTCTGCGACGTCATGGACGCGGACGATCCGGGCGCCGCGGGCCAATGCGGCCAGCGCTGCCGCCAGGGATGCGCCGAGCCTGGCCTTGGGATCGCTTTCGCGGGTGATCGCGGCAAGGAAACTTTTCCGCGAAACGCCCACCGTGAGCGCGCAACCGAGCCCGTGAAAGGCGGTCAGATCCTGCAGCACGGCGACATTGTGGCGCGAGGCCTTGGCAAAGCCGAAACCGGGATCGACGGCGATGCGCCCGCGCGTGATGCCCGCGGCGACCGCGGCGTCGACGCGGATCGACAGCTCGTCGAAGACCTCACGGACGACGTCGTCGTAGCGCGCGTCCTCGCGCATGGTGGCGGGCTCGCCACGCATATGCATGAGGATGATCGGCACGCCAAGCACCGCAGCGGTTTTCAGGCTTTCCGGGTCGTGGGTGAGGGCGGAGACGTCGTTGATGATGGCGGCGCCGGCCGCAATGGCCGCACGCATGGTGGCGGCGTTGCGTGTGTCGATCGACAGCGGCACGCCCACAGTGGAGAGGCCCGCGATCACTGGAAGCACGCGGTCGATTTCCTCGGCTGGCATGACGGGCGCCGCGCCGGGCCGGGTCGACTCGCCGCCAATATCGAGGATATCGGCGCCGGCTTTGATCAGTGCTTTACCGTGATCGATGGCGGCCCCGGGCGCAGCAAAGTCGCCGCCATCGGAGAAGCTGTCGGGGGTGACGTTGACGATCCCCATGATGCGCGGGGTGGCAAGATCGAGCCCGGCGAAAGGCGCGCGCGGGGCGGTGAGGCGGTCGAGCGTGTCGCGCAGATCGGCACGGCTGCTGAGCTCGTCGACGTTGAGCATCGCGATGGCGCCATCGCGCGTGCGCAGCTCAGCAGAGGTGAAGGCGTAGGGACCGCCGGCGAGCCAGAGCGCATGGCCGGCCTCGACCATGCGGGCGGCCCGTGGGCCATGGGTCAAAGCGGCGGGGATGAGGAGGGGCGCAGAGAGCTCAGAAATCGCGACATGCTCCGCAAAGCATCGGGCCGCCAGATTAGTTGGCGGCCCGGTTGTTGCGTTTTGCGCGGCGTCAGGTGCCTTGCGGCTCGGGCTCCATGCCGCCGTCGGAGCGCGGCTTCTTGGATGTCGTCGGCACCGAGGCGCGGGGCTTGTCGCCGGTTTTGGCGGTCGGCTCGGCATCATCGCCACGATCGATCTTCTTGCCCTTGCGGATCAACGCAATATCGTCGGCGCTCAATGTCTCGTATTCGAGCAGCGCCTTGGCGACCTTGTGCAGATCCTTGAGATGCTCGGTCAGGATCTCGCGCGCCTTGGCCTCGCCCGCATTGATGATGCGGCGCACTTCCTGGTCGATCGTCTCGGCGGTTTTCTCCGAGATGTGCTGAGTGCGTGCGACCGAATGGCCGAGGAAAACCTCGTCCTGGTTTTCCTGGTACTGCAGCGGCCCGAGCTCCTCGCTCATGCCCCATTCGGTGACCATCGAGCGCGCCAAACTGGTCGCCATATTGATATCCTGCGCCGCGCCGGTGTTGAGGTGCTCCTCGCCGTAGATGAGCTGTTCGGCGACACGGCCGCCAAATGCCTTGGCGATATTGGCTTCGCACCATTTCTTGGAATAGCTGAGGCGGTCGCGTTCGGGTAGGGACATGGTGACGCCAAGCGCACGGCCGCGCGGAATGATCGTGACTTTATGCAGCGGGTCGCCCTCGGTCATATGAATGTTCACCAGCGCGTGGCCGGCTTCGTGATAGGCGGTCGCTTCCTTTTCGTCCTCGGTCATCACCATCGAACGGCGCTCGGCGCCCATCAACACCTTGTCCTTGGCGCTCTCGAACTCGGCCATGGTGACCACGCGCTTGTTCATGCGCGCCGCCAGCAGGGCCGCTTCGTTGACCAGATTGGCGAGATCAGCGCCGGAGAAGCCGGGGGTGCCGCGTGCGATCACGCGGGCATCGACGCCGGGCGCCAGCGGCACCTTGCGCATATGGACCTTGAGGATCTTCTCGCGGCCGATCACGTCGGGATTGGGGACGACGACCTGACGGTCGAAACGGCCCGGGCGAAGCAGCGCCGGGTCGAGCACGTCGGGACGGTTGGTCGCGGCGATCAGGATGACCCCTTCGTTGGTCTCAAAGCCGTCCATCTCGACGAGAAGCTGGTTCAGCGTCTGCTCGCGCTCGTCATTGCCGCCGCCAAGGCCGGCGCCGCGGTGACGGCCGACGGCGTCGATTTCGTCGATGAAGATGATGCAAGGGGCGTTCTTCTTGCCTTGCTCGAACATGTCGCGGACGCGGCTGGCGCCGACACCGACGAACATCTCAACGAAGTCCGAGCCGGAGATCGTGAAGAAGGGCACATTGGCCTCGCCGGCGATGGCGCGGGCGAGCAGTGTTTTGCCGGTGCCCGGAGGCCCGACGAGTAGCACGCCCTTCGGGATCTTGCCGCCGAGGCGCTGGAATTTTTGCGGGTCGCGCAGGAACTCGATGATCTCCTCGACTTCCTGCTTGGCTTCGTCGATGCCGGCGACATCCTCGAAGGTGACGCGGCCGACCTTCTCGGTCAGCAGCCGCGCGCGCGACTTGCCAAAGCCCATGGCGCGTCCGGATCCCGACTGCATTTGGCGCATGAAGAAGATCCAGAGGCCGATGATGAGCAGCAGTGGGAACCAGGAAATCAGCACCGAAAGCAGCGGATGCATGCCCTCGTCCTTCGGCGCGGCCTCGACCTGGACGTTTTTCGCCAACAGGCGCTTGATGAGGTCGGGGTCCTCGGTGGGCTTGGTCGTGGCGAAAGTCGAGCCATCTGCCAGCCGGCCGCTGATTTTCTCGCCCTTGATGGTGACCGAGCGGACGGTCCCGGCCTGCACGCGTTGGACGAAATCGGAATAGGCAAGTTTGTTTGGATCGCGGCTGCTCGAGGAGCCCTGGAACAGGTTGAAGAGGGCGATCAGCAGGAGGCCGATTATCACCCAAAGCGCGAGATTCTTGCCAAAATTATTCACTGGATCACCGTTTCCTTCGCGGCCCCGGCCGTCCGGCCGGATATCGGCCAGATCGCTAGTTTGCCACGCCTGTCTTGCAGAACCCTTTACGCACGGCGGGGAATGACCGGTTTTGCCGTTTGCCTTGCCAGCCCTTCAATTGCCGAATTGGACCTCGTCGTGCTGCGGGACGCTGCGGACGCCTTGCTAGTATGTAGGCGATCTGCGTCATTTCGCAACGCCGAAACGTGCTCCGACGAGCGGCAGCGATGGGCTAAATGTGGCGGAACCGAGCCTGAGCCCGGTCTCCGCGCGGCCTGAACGCCAATAACCCAGATTTGGAACCGCTATCAGAGCCTCGCCATCCCAGAGCGCGGGCAAAGAGGGGCGGACCGGGGCCGGGACCGCGGTCTTTCGAAGCTCGGGCCGGTCGGCGGCGAGGGCGGCCCAGCCGGCGCGTCCGAGGCGAGCAACGCGCAGATGGTCCCCGGCCAATTCAGGCGTTCCCGACAGCGTGAGCGTGAAGCGGTTGTCCCAACGGACCAGGCCGCGGCCGGCGGCCGATAACCGTTGCCGCGCGGCGGCGGGCTCGCGGCAAACAAGAAGGCTGCCCCTTGTGGGCACGATGCGGCAGCCGCCGATGGTGCGCGCCGCTCCCAGATCGCCGCGGCGCAAGTCCTCGCACACCCGTTCGAGCCGGGCGCCGCGCGGGGGGTAAGCGCGGCCGGCGACGGTGACAATGACGCGGGTCAGCGCCCGGCGCATGTGCTCGGGCTTGGCCTCGGCAAGACGTATCGGATCGAGCGCGCACCAGCCTTCGGGGTGGAGCGTCGCGGCAGCGGCGAGCAATGCCGCGACCGCATCGTCGGATTGTGCGCGGGCTTGGCCGTGGCTGGCTGCCATTGTCGCGAACCCGTCGGCGGGCACACCGGCCTGCTCGAGCCGGTGGGAGAATTGCCGTAGGCGCGTGCGCGTATGGGCAGGGTCGTGGTTGCTTGGGTCTTCCAGCCAATCCTGGCGCGCCGCTTGCAGCGTCGCGACGAGGGCGGATTTGGAAATATCAAGAAGCGGCCGCAGCAGGCGATAATGCGGCGCTTCGGCAATCGCCGGCATGGCGGCGAGCCCGTCGGGACCGCTGCCGCGGCCAAGGCGCAACAATACCGTCTCGGCCTGATCCTCAAGATGATGCGCGGTCAGGAGATGAAGCACGCCGTTCTGCCGGCACCAGTCGCCGAGCAGCGCATAGCGGGCGGCGCGGGCGGCGGACTGGATGCCGCTGCCCGGCTTGTGGCCGGTCCAGGTCAAGGTGACGTGGGCGGTTCCAAGATCGCCGCACCACGCGCCCACCTTGTGGGCTTCGGCCGCAGATTCGGGCCGCAGGCCGTGATCGATCGAAATCGCCGTGACCCCGCCATCCTGGCTTCGCGCCCAGTGGGCCGCCAGCAGCGTTAGCGCCATGCTGTCGGCGCCGCCGGAGACCGCGACCGCCAGATGCGGGGCGCGCTCGAACGGGCCGAGACGCGTCATGGCGTGTGCGAAGTCCTGCTCGCTCAGCGGGCGCGCGGCGGTATGCGTTTGGTTATTCCCAAGGCCGGACGCCTGCTTCTTAGCTGCAGCGCAGCCGACGCGATTCGCCGGTGGCACGGCGACGGATGTAAGTCGGTGCGCGGGGGTACCGCCGTTGCAACTCGTACAGGCTGGCGCAAGCCTCGCGGCGCTTGTTGAGCTTGCCGAAGGACATGCCGAGCTTCAGCAGGTTCGCCGAGGCCTTCGGGCTCTTGGGAAATTTCTTGAAGCCTTCGGCGAAATGGATCGCGGCTTCGCGATACTGGCCGCGCACATAGTAGGATTCGCCCAGCCAGTAGACCGCGTTGCCGGTGAGCGTGCCGTTGGGATAGCGCTGGATGAAAGCCTTGAGCGCGCCGGCGGCCTTGTCGTGATTGCCGCGCCGCAAGAGCGACATCGCGTACTGGTATTGCTCGGCGGGCTTGCCGTCGGGAAGTTTTGCGAGCTGGTCGCGGCCGCCGCCAGTGCCGCCTGCCGTGCCGCCAGTTGTACCGCCTGCGGCACCGCCCGACCTGCCGGCGCTTGAGCTGCCGCCGCCGCCTGCCGCGCGGCCTGTGCCGCTGGCCCCGCTACGCCGCGCCGTGCCGCGTTCACCGCCGGCGGTTCTTGCCCGTCCGCCGCCCGCGAGCGGCTTGCCTTTCTCCAACGCCGCCAGGCGAAGCTCGATGTCGGTGACGGCCCTGTCGAGCTTTTCGCCGATCTGCTTGATGCCGTGGTTGATCTCTTCGATCTTGCCGGTCATCTGGCTGACTTGGCCCTCAAGTTGGGAGAGACGAACCTCCATGCGGGCGGCCAAGGTAGGCGGCAACTCACCGCCGATCGACTTGGGGCCGCCGCGGCCGCCACTGCCATTGCTCCGCGCGCCGCCACGTGCGATCTGGCGGCGCAGCGCGGATACCTCGCGTTGCAGCCTGGCGATTTCGTTGCGCACCTCGTTAAGCTCTGCGCCTTGCGCAAAGGCGGGCAGGGTGGGCTGGATGAGCGCGACGGCCAAGGCCAGGGCGAAGCAGCCTCCGGCAATCGGGGTGACGCGGTGCAGATGTGTCATGTCAGCGTCCGGTTCAGTTGTTTGGTTGTCCGGCACGGGTAACCCTCCGTCACCGGATTTCAGTACATAGTATTGATTAGTTTGGCGAAACTGGGGCGGCGGTCCCGGCAGAAAACGCCGCTCCAATCACGCCGGCTCAGGTTCCGGGCGCCGACGGAAGCGCCTTGGAATTGCGGTTCTTTGCCCAAGCGTCTTCACTGCTGCCGGGCACCCAAGGCCGTTCCTTGCCGTAGCTGATTGTCCGCACCCGGCGCGAATTCACGCCAAGTGCCACCAGATAGTTCTTCACCGCATTCGCACGGCGATCACCGAGCGCGAGGTTGTATTCGCGCGTGCCGCGCTCGTCGGCATTGCCCTCGATCAGAAGGGTCACGGCCTGCTTGTTCTTCAGGAAATTGGCCCAACACTCAACCGTGCGGCGCGCCGCCGGCTGAAGGTCGTGCTGGTCGAGATCGAAGAACACGCGTTCTCCGCCGCATTGCTGGGCTGTCGCTACCCAGCCGCCATTGGCTCCCGCACCGGCGGAACCGCCGCCGGACACGTTCCCCTGACTCTTGGGGCCGGTTTCGCAGCCTCCCAGGAGCGCCGCGACCGCAGCAAGAACCATCGCTTTCTTCAGCACCATTTAACTACTCCTGTACCGCTTTCTTTGTGAACATAACGTTTGCCGATTGTCGGCAGGAAAGTCCGCGATTGCGGGTCCGCAATGGCCGGTCACGTGACCGTAACCTCGGCGGATCCTTGGCTCGCGGTCATTCGATGGTCTCCGGGCCATCGAATTCGAGGGGCGCGCATGCGCGAATGCATGGCGGCGCCTCAAGGCAGTGTCGGCGACCAGGCAGGGTCGGATGAGCCCAGCGGCGTGGCCACCGGTCGCTCATTCTTGCCGGTCAGGTCGATCGTGAAGAGTTGCGGGCTGCCGCCGCGCGCCTGGCGAAAGAACATCAGCACGCGGCCATTGGGCGCCCAGGTCGGGCCCTCGACGAGGAAGCCGTTTGCGAGCAGACGCTCGCCGGAACCGTCGGGGCGCATCACGCCGATGGCAAAACCGCCCTTGCCGATCTTGGTGAAGGCGATGAGATCGCCGCGCGGCGACCAGACCGGCGTGGCGTAGCGCCCCTTGCCGAAGCTGATGCGGGTGACGCCGCCGCCATTGGCGCTCATGACATAGATCTGTTGCGAGCCGCCGCGGTTGGAATTGAAGACGATCTTGGCGCCGTCGGGCGAGAAGGAGGGCGAGGTGTCGATGGCGCGGTGATTGGTCAGCCGCCGCACGACGCGGCTGCGCAGATCCATCGTGTAGATCTCCGAATTGCCGCTGCTGGCAAGGCTCATGATGATCTTGTTGCCATCGGGCGAGAAGCGCGGGGCGAAGGTCATGCCCGGGAACTCGCCGACTACTTCGCGCCGCCGCGTGTCGATGTTGTAGATGTAGACGCGCGGCCGGTTGCCGACATAGGAGAGATAGGTGATCTCCTGGGTCGAGGGCGAGAAGCGCGGGGTCAGCACAAGATTGGCGCCGTTAGTGAGGAAGCGATGGTTGGCGCCGTCCTGGTCCATGATGGCAAGGCGCTTGACGCGCGCCGTTACAGACCCGGTTTCAGAGATATAGACGATCCGAGTGTCGAAATAGCCATTCTCGCCGGTGACGCGCTTGTAGATCGCATCGGCAATGATATGCGCGACGCGGCGCCAATTGGCTGGCGGCGTCTCATAGGCCTTGCCGACCATCTGCGTCTGCGCCAGCACATCCCAAAGGCGGAACTCGGTGCGCAGCCGGCCATCGCTTTTCAGGGTTACCGAGCCGTGGACCAGACCTTCGGCGCCGATCTGCTTCCAATCGGAAAACTGCGGCTGCAGGTTCATCGTATCGGTCTTCTGGATGAAGGCTTTGCGGTCGATCGGCTTGAACAGCCCGGAGCGCTCAAGATCGGCCATTACCACGCGGGCGACGTCCGCCGCGACGCGCCGCGCGCGCGCATCGGGCCCATGGAAACTGGTGACCGCGACCGGCAGTGGGTTCGCATTGGGATCGCCCACCGTGACCCGCAATTCCGCCAGCGCCGGGCGTCCCCCGCCAAAGACAGCGAAGACAGCGAAGATGGCGATCGACAGCGCCGCCAGGATCGGCCTGCGGCTTGAGTAGTTCATGCGCGCGTAAGTCATCCTCCGAGCATCTCCCTGGGGTCGAATTCCAATGTCATGCTTCGCCACAATCTGTATTTGGAGGGCGGCAGCCGCAGCGGGCTGCAGCGCGGGTTCTGCACGGCCCGGAGCGCGCTTTCGGCGGCGGAGCGGTAGTAGGGATCGCTGCGCATCCGCGCGACGTCGACGATCCGCGCCTCGCGCACCGTACGGTCGCGGTTGACGATCACCTTGATCTCGACGATCAGTGTGCCGCTCTCCTTGGCGCCGGCCGGGAAATTCCAGCAGCTGCTTAACTGGCGGCGCAAGGCATCGAACTCGCTGCGCGAAAGGCTGAGTGTCGGGTCGTGGCGCGGTGAGCCGCGGCGCTCGTTGGGCGCGGCGCGCTCGCGGGGCGCAACTTTGGCGTCGCGCTTCAGCTTGTCGACCGAATTGAGGATGCCGGCGAGCGTCATGCGTTGGCGCGGCTTGGGTTTGGCGCGCGGCTTGGGTTTCGGCTTGGCTTTGACGCGGGGCTGGGGTTTGGGGGCATCAACCTTGCGTTTGGGTTCGGGCTTTGGTTTTGGTTTCGGTTCGGGCTTTGGCAACGAGGCGACCTTTGGCTCCGGCTTTGGCTTGGGTTTTTCAACGACCTTGGGCTTCGGCTTGGGCTTTTCCGCGACCTTGGGCTTGGGAACGGGCTTGGGTTTCGGCTTCTCCGCGACCTTGGGTACCGGTTTGGGCTTGGGCTTTTCGACTACGGGTTTGGGCACCGGCTTGGGTTTGACCTTCGGCGGGTCTTCGGCCTTCTTCTGGTTGGCCGAACGGCGTGTCTCGGCCTTCTCCGCCTTGGGCTTTTTCACCTTCTCGACGCGCTTGCGGCCCTTGCGCGGGTTCGAGTTCTCGGTGATCTGCAGGATCTCGACCACGATCGGCGGCGCCAGCGGGGGCACCGGTCTCTTCATGAATGGCAGGCCCACGACGATCAAGACCGCCAGGATCACATGCATGAACGCTGAAAATACGACGCCGTGGCGCATGGGGGCTATCGCCTTGGTTTCTTCGTCTTCCCGGCTTCCCCAGAACCTGGATTGGAGCGTTTCGACGGGGTCCCCCCGGATCCGTCACCTTCGGTCATTTCCGCGATCAACGCCACCTTGGTGAAGCCGGCGGCGCTGATCATTCCCATCACCCGCATCACGCGGCCATAATTTATGTTCCGGTCGCCGCGCACATAAATGCGCGTCTCCCGTTTGGTGGCCGTGATCGCCTGCAGTTTTGCCACAAGCTCGTCGAGCGGGATTTCCGTTTCCTGTATGTAGACCTTGCCTTCGGAATTGACGCTGATCACCAGCGGCTCGTCGGGCTTGCTGAGCGTCTGCGCACTGGTCTGCGGCAAATCGACCGGCACGCCCACCGTGAGCAGGGGCGCGGTGACCATGAAGATCACCAGCAGCACCAGCATGACATCGACCATCGGCGTCACGTTGATCTCGCTCATCGGGCGGTAGACCCGCCGCTTGGCGCCGGCTTGCGCGCGGCCGTGATGGAGCGAAACCGCCATTACCGGGTCTCCTCCTCGATCTGACGCGACATGATGGCGCCGAATTCGCCGGAAAAACCCTCAAGGCGAATGGCGTAGCGGCCGAGATCGTTGGAGAATTTGTTGAAGCCGACCACGGCGGGGATCGCCGCGACGAGGCCGAGCGCAGTTGCCAGCAACGCCTCGGCGATGCCGGGGGCGACGACCGCAAGGTTGGTGTTCTTCTGCACCGCGATCGCCGAAAAGGCGTTCATGATGCCCCAGACCGTGCCGAAGAGGCCGATGAAGGGTGCGGTGGCGCCCACCGAAGCAAGGAAGCCGAGCCAGCGCTCGAGGCGTTCCATCTCGCGGCTGAGCGTCACGTTCATGACCCGCTCGACGCGGTCCTGGAGCGACATGTTCTCCGCCGAGCTGCGTAGCTTCTTGCCGTTGCCCGTTGAGCGCTTCCACTCGCGCATGGCAGAGGTGAACATCGCCGACATCGGATCGGTCGGGCGCTGACCGACCCGCTCGTAAAGCTCGTCGACCGAGCCGCCGGACCAGAACGAATCCTCGAATTTGCTGGAGCGCCGATTGGCGGCGCGCACCTGGATCAGCTTCTCGAAGATGATAGCCCAACTCCAGAACGATGCGCCCAGCAAGACGATGATAACCGCCTTCACGATGATGTCGGCGTTGACGAACATGCCCCAGACGGAAAGGTCGATGGGTCCCTTCGAGGTGCCGATATTGACGCCCTCGATCGCCGTGGCGCCGCCGGTCGCGGTTCCCCCGGCGGTGCCGGCGCCCCCGGTCGTTGCCTGGGCAAGCAGCTCGACGCCGCTATTGGCGACCATGCTCCAGCTTTGGCCGGCCCAATCGATCAAGGAGAAAAACTGAAACTGTAAGTCCATCGTTACTCCGACCCATCCCTCCGGTTGTCACCGGTAGGTTCAAAAAGCGCCCTTATTTGGTCCGGTACCCGCAACGCCTTGCCGGCGGCATCAATGCAGGCGATCCGAAGTTTCAGTTGCGCGAGTAAGACCTCATCACGCATTAACGTTTGATTAAGATTCAGGCTCGCGCCACGCATTGCGACGAGGCTCGATTGAACCTGAAGAACATCGTCGAGCCGCGCCGGGGCGTGGTAGTCGACCTCGCAACGCCGCACGGTGAAGCCGACACCCTGTTCGGCCAGCAGATCGTACTGATCGTGACCGCGTAGGCGCAGCATCTCTGTACGGGCGCGCTCGGCAAACTTCAAGTAGTTGACGTAGTATACGATGCCCAGGGCGTCGGTATCCTCGTAGTAGACCCGGATCGGGAAGACATGGACGCCGTCGGTCTCATTCGTCCAGCCCGATCCCGGCCCCGATCCAGGCTTCGATCCTGGTGTGGCCTCAACGTTCATCGGCGGTCTCGATCTCGTCCTCGAGCAGGTTGTACTGCCTTTGTGAGTGCGGCGGCGGCGTGAGGCCAAGCGCCCGGTATCCCCCGTCGCCGACTATGCGTCCGCGCGGCGTGCGCTGGATCAGCGCCTGCTGGATCAAATAGGGCTCGATGACTTCCTCCAGCATGTCGCGGGCTTCGGAAAGCGCCGCCGCAAGCGTGTCGACGCCGACCGGCCCGCCGCCGTAATTCTCCGCAATGCAACTAAGATAGCGCCGGTCCATGGCGTCGAGCCCGGCGCGGTCGACTTCAAGCTGGGTGAGGGCGTGGTCGGCTTCATCGCGGCCGATTTCCAGCACCCCCGCGACCGCGGCGAAATCACGCACCCGGCGCAGCAGCCGCCCGGCGACGCGCGGCGTGCCGCGCGAGCGACGCGCAATCTCCGCGGCGCCTTCCTGGGTGAGCGCGGTATTGAGCACGCGGGCGCCGCGCAGCACGATCGCCTCAAGGTCCTTGGGCGCGTAATACTCAAGGCGCTGGGGGATGCCGAAACGCTCGCGCAAAGGGTTGGTGATGAGGCCCGAGCGCGTCGTCGCGCCGACCAGGGTGAAGGGCGGCAGATCGATGCGGATGGAACGCGCCGCCGGACCTTCGCCGATGACCAGATCGAGCTGGAAGTCTTCCATCGCGGGATAGAGGATCTCCTCCACCGCCGGATTGAGCCGGTGGATCTCGTCGATGAAGAGGACATCGCGCGCTTCGAGGTTGGTGAGGATCGCGGCGAGGTCGCCGGCGCGCGCGATCACCGGGCCGGAAGTGGCGCGGAAGCCGACGCCGAGCTCGCGGGCGACGATCTGGGCGAGCGTTGTTTTGCCCAATCCGGGTGGACCGAAAAATAGCGTATGATCAAGAGCTTCACCGCGGCTGCGTGCAGCTTGGATGAAGATACGCAGGTTGCGGCGCAAGGCATCCTGGCCGACGAACTCATCGAAGCTCTGGGGCCGGATCGTCGTGTCCAGCGTGTCTTCGGGCTCGGCCGCGGGATCGACCGTGCGCAGGTTCGGGGCGTCGCCGCTCACGCGCCCAGCTCCTTCAGACCCGCCTTGACCAGCGCTTCGACGCTGGCGCTCGCGCCGCCGGCGCGCGCGGCCTCGGCAATCGCGCCAAACGCTTCGGAGCGGCCGTAGCCGAGATTGACCAGCGCTGAGACGGCGTCGGCCGTCGGTCCGGTGCGGCCGGGCAGGGCGGCGGCCGGCCCGATCCTGGCGACCTGGCCCAAGGCGATCTCGCCGGCCTTGTCCTTGAGCTCGGTGACGATGCGAACGGCAAGCTTGGTCCCGACCCCGTCGGCGCGCGACACCGCGGCCTTGTCCTGGGCGGCGATGGCGCGGAGGATCTCGTCGGGCGCCAGCACCGACAGGATCGCGAGCGCCACCCGCGCGCCCACGCCCTGGACCGTCATCAGCGTGCGGAACCAGCGCCGCTCGCCCTCGTCGAGAAAGCCGTAGAGATGGATGTGGTCCTCGCGCACATGGGTCTCGACCAGCAGCCGCACCGCCTCACCGACCGATGGCAGGCCGTCAAGCGTGCGGCGCGAGGCGAAAACGAGATAGCCGACGCCGCCGACATCGACCACGGCCTGGTCTACGTCGGTGGCGGCGAGGGTGCCGGTGAGCGAGGCGATCATGGATGGCTACCTGCGCCAGACCCACCAGCGCCTGCCGCACTGGCGGCAAGCGCCTCGAGACGCGCGGCGGGCGTGTTGCGGTAATGGGCATGGCAGATGGCGACGGCGAGAGCATCGGCGGCGTCGGGCCCGGCGGGCCTGGCATCGGGCAACAGAACGTTGATCATGGCCGCGATCTGCTGTTTCTGCGCGTGTCCTGCGCCGACCAGCGCTTTCTTGACGCGGTTGGCGGCGTACTCGGCGACCGGAAGCCCGGCGCGCGCCGGCGCCAGCAGCACCACGCCCCGGGCCAGGCCAAGTTTGAGGGCGGAGGCCGGATTGCGGTTGACGAATGTCTCCTCGATCGCCGCCTCGTCCGGCCGGTGGCTTTCGATGGCCGCCACGACTCCCTCATGAAGGACCACCAGGCGCTGCGCGATGGGGGCTGCCGGGTCGCTGGCGACGGTACCGCTGGCGATATGACGCAGCCGGTTGCCGTCCACCGCAATGACGCCCCAGCCGGTGCGGCGCAGTCCGGGATCGAGGCCGAGCAGGATCATAGCCAGAACAAACTCTTTCGCATGCGGGCTCCCGTGCGCGGGGAAGGTGCACGATAAAACGCGCGAGCCCCAAAATCGTGAGGTTCGAGCATCAAGTCAATACCATATCTTGTGGGAGTAGTGGGGACATTTCCTAATAGCCTACGGCTCTGGCCCCACTCTAGCCGGCAATTTGTCGGTAATAGGGCAGTGGCGGTTCGGCACGGCCGCTTAACCGAATATTTGACACTAATGGGGCCATATAGGGCGGTTGTAGCCACGGCCGGAACTTCAATGTTCCGAGAAAGCGCTCGTCCATATGGCGGAAGCCGCAGACAGACTGGATGCCCGCGGCCGTCTTCGTGCGGTCTGGGAGCGCTTGCGCATCTGGGTGGCGGTGGTTAGCCCGAGCGTGGATATCCGCGACCGCCTGCAACTGCGCCAGGTGGCGTCGCTGATCCGCCAGACGAAGGTGATGGGGATAACCAACCTCATCAACGCAGCGCTGGTGGTGATCGTGCTCTGGGACGATGCGCCAAAGCTGTATTTGCTGGGATGGGCCGGGCTGATCTGGTTCATCTGGGCGGCGATATTTGTCCGCCGTTTCCGGTGCCGAAACGCGCCGATACCCAAGCAGGTGCGGCCCCGAACCATCAGCCGGGCGATCCTTCGCGCCACCTTTGTCGGCGGATTGTGGGGCGCGGCGGCCTTCCTGCCGCTCTCCGGCGGCGCGCCGCTCCACATGCTGATCGTCACCTTCGTGATCGGTGGGATGACGGCCGGCGCCGTCGCGGCGATGTCGAATTTTCCCACTGCGTGCTACGGCTTCATCGTTGCCAGCACCACGCCGCTTGCGGTGAGCTTTCTGGTTGCTGGTGATGCGACATCGCTAGTCATGGCTGCGATGGTGGCGGTTTATGCTGCCGGTCTGATCTTTGTATCAGGCAACGGCTATCGCAGTTTCCGCGACAGCGTTTGGACCGAATTGGAGAACGAAGAACTGCTGGAGCGCCTCTTCGCCACGCATGCCAGGTTGGTTGATGCGGTGGAAAGCGTGCCGGCGGGGCTTATCTTTTGCGACGCCGACGACCGGCTGGTCGTGTGCAACAGCCAATACCGGGAATGGATGTGTCCGGGCAGCGAGGATGAGATCAAGCCCGGTATGCACTACGAAGATGTGCTGCGGATAAGTGCCGACCTTGCGGCGGGTTCGTTGGAAAGTGCGGAACGCGAGACCTGGATCAATCATCAAATCAGGCAGCACCGACGACCTGGTGCCGCCAGCGAGGTCGCGCTGGCCGACGGCCGCGTGGTGCAATCGGTCGAACGGCGTACCAGCGACGGCGGCATGATCAGCGTTCTGGCCGATATCACCTATCTCAAGCATCACGAGGAGGAGCTGGGCGAACGCTCCGACATAGTGCAGGCGATCCTGGAAAACATGGCCCAGGGACTGGTCGCCTTTGACGGAAACCTCAATATAATCGTGGCGAACGAGCGGCTCGCCGGCTTGCTCGACACACCGTCGGACATGCTCGCGCCCGGGCGGAGCTATCGCCATGTCATTGAACGATCGGCGGCGCGCGGGGATTATGGGCCGGGCGATCCGGCAGAGATCGTCACCCGGATCGTCAAAATTGGTCAAGGTCGCGAATCGCACAGTTTCGAGCGAGTGATGCCGAACGAAACCGTGCTCGAGGCGAACGCCACGCCGATACGCGAGGGCGGCTTCGTCGTCACCTATTCCGATGTCACCGAGCGCAAGCGTTCCGAAGACGCCCTGAAGCGAAACCGGCGGGAGTTGAACAGCCGGGTCAAGGAACTGGAGCACATGCAGGCCCGCCTCGAGGCGCAAGGCGGGGAGCTGCGCCAACTGGCAGAGCATCTGGCCCAGGCGCGCGACGTCGCCAACGCGGCCAACAAGGCGAAGTCCGATTTTCTCGCCAATATGAGCCACGAGCTGCGCACGCCGCTCAATGCCATCATCGGCTTTTCCGAGATCATGAACGCCGAGCTGCTGGGCCCGCTCGGCACCCCGGCATACCGCCAATACGCCAGCGATATCCACGAAAGCGGCGCGCATCTTCTCAGCCTGATCAACGATATTCTCGATCTATCCAAGATCGAGGCCGGGCGCATGGATCTCGTCGAGGAGCGCATGGTGGTTGGCGAGGTGATCGAGGCCTCGATACGTATCATCCGCGAACGCGCCCAGGCGGCCCAGCTGGCGCTGGTGTGCGAGATACCCAAAGACATGCCGACATTGTTCGCCGACGAACGCGCGATCAAGCAGATCCTGCTCAATCTCCTCTCCAACGCCGTCAAGTTCACCGAGCCCGGTGGGCAGGTAACGATCGCAGCGCAGATGACCGCCGCCGGGGGGATCGCGCTCAGTGTCTCCGACACCGGCGTTGGCATGAGCGCCGCGGAGATAAAACAAGCGCTTTTCCCGTTTAGCCAAGTCGACAGCTCGCTCGCCCGCAAGCATGAGGGAACCGGCCTTGGCTTGCCGCTCGCCCGGTCGATGACCGAAGTGCATGGCGGAGACTTCACAATTCATAGCGAGCCCGAGCGGGGCACGACCGTCACGGTGACGATGCCGGCGGACCGCGTGCTGGCGCCAATCCACCAGCAAATCGCCGGCTGACTGCAGCTGCCGTTCAGTCGACGAAGCGGGCTTTCACCTCTTCGGGGACCGGGACGGCACGGATACCGACCGGCCTGTCCGGGTCGCGCTTGACCCAGACCCGCCGCTCAAAGCCTTCCAGCGCCGGCCGGCCATCGGCATGGGTCAGCTTGTGCTTGACCAGATATGTCTTGTCCGACCACTCATCGACCCAGCTTTCCAGTTCGAGCAGGTCGCCCAGGCGGCAGGCATTGGAATATTTGGCGCCGGTCTCCAGCAGCGGCATGCCGTTGGAATCGAAGTCGCGGTCGATCTCGGGATACGACAGGTTGTTGGCCGAGAAGAGGCGTTCGGTCGCCTGGTCGAACCAGGTGTAGAAGTGCGGGTAGAAGACGATACCGGCGGCATCGCAATGCGCCCACTCGACCTTGATGGTGGTCTTGTAGATGTTCAATTGCATCCCCCCGGGAAGGCGCCGGCCGCGCGCCCGTCGCGCGCGAACGGCGTGTAATTGGGCCAGCCTCAGGCGCTGAGCTTGCTCATGATTTCGTCCGATACGTCGAAATTGGCGGCGATGCGCTGCACGTCGTCGCTATCGTCGAGCGCCTCCAGGAGCTTGAACAATGCGCCGGCCGTGTCCTCGTCGAGCGCGGTGGTGGTGCTGGGCTTCCAGGTGAGATCGGCGCTATCGGGGGTGCCGAAACGCGCCTCGAGCGCCTCGCGCACGGCATGCAGATCGTCGGGCGAACACGTCACCTCATGTCCCGAAGCGCCCGATTCGACATCACTGGCGCCGGCCTCGAGCGCGGCCTCGAACATGGCATCGGATGAGGCGGCGCCTGCCGGATAGGCGATGGCGCCGACGTGCTCGAACATGAAGGCGACGCTGCCGGTCTCGCCGAGCGAGCCACCGAATTTGGAAAAAGCCGAGCGGACTTCCGAGGCGGTACGGTTCCTGTTGTCGGTCAGTGCCTCGATGATGACCGCCACGCCGCCCGGCCCATACCCCTCGTAGCGGACTTCCACATAGTTTTCCTCGTCGCCGCCGCCGATGGCTTTTTTGATGGCGCGCTCGATATTGTCCTTTGGCATATTGGCGGCGCGCGCCGAGGCGACCGCGCCGCGCAAACGCGAATTTGCGTCGGGGTCACCGCCGCCGTCCTTGGCGGCAACGATGATCTCGCGCGACAGGCGGGCGAATTGCTGGGCGCGCTTTTTGTCCTGCGCGCCCTTGCGGTACATGATGTTCTTGAATTGGGAATGGCCGGCCATCGTTTTCGTCGCTTAATGCAGGATTGTGGGGGATCGCCCGTGGCCGCGGTCTATAGCATCCTTCGCCGCCCATGGCACCGTCCGGCAGATCAGGACCGCGTGTTCTCTTCGATGCGGAACAGGGTGATGATCATCTCGCAGATGACGCGCACGAAGATCGGGCCGATCAGCACCAGGACCAATCCGTAAATGATCGCAAGCAATTGGCCGCGCGAGTTCACCATGGCGAGCAGCCCGAAGATGAGGCAGAACGCGATGCCGACCCAGAAGACGATCTGGATGATGAGCGGCGTCACCATGCGCCGGAAGGCCAGGAAACCTCCCATCGCGTTCTCCCAAACTGCGTGGCCGTGACGAGGCGCGACTATAGGGGATTGAAGGAAACCACGGCAATCGGCGGGAAGCGCGAAAGGCTATAGCTCCGGCATCGCCTCGGGCAGGCGGCCGCCGAGGCGCACCGGGGCGATCGAATTGGCAAGCCCCGTCCGGTCGTCGGTCTCAACCAGGACCGCGCACACCGTCGCCTCGCCGTCGGCGGGGGCCAGGCGCTCGCCCGGCATCTTGCGGGTGAAACGGGCAAGCGCGATTTCCTTTTTCATCCCGATCACCGAATCGTAATCGCCGCACATGCCGATATCCGATTGGTAGGCGGTGCCGCCGGGCATGATCATGGTGTCCGCCGTCGGCACATGAGTGTGGGTGCCCACCGCCATCGAGGCGCGGCCATCGGCGTGGTGGCCGAGCGCCATCTTCTCGCTGGTCGCCTCGCCGTGCAAGTCGACCACGATCGCGTCGACCGCATGGCCCAGGCGGTGCGTCTTCAGCACTTCGCTTAGGATCGGAAACGGATCGTCCAGCGGGTCCATGAAGAGCCGGGTCATCAACTGGATCACCAGGACCTTGCGGCCGCCCGGCGCATCGAATACGGCGACGCCGCGGCCGGGCGTGCCATTGGGGTAGTTCGCCGGGCGCAGCAGTTTGGGGTCGCCGTCGATATAGCCGATGATCTCGCGCTGGTCCCAGGCGTGATTACCCAGCGTGATGCAGTCGATGCCGGCGGCATAGAACGCCTCGCAGATCTTGCCTGTGATGCCGAAGCCGGAGGCGGCATTCTCGCCGCACGCCATCATGAAATCGATTTTCAGGCGCTCGCGAAGCTCAGGCGCGCGCGCGAGCACCGCCTCGCGCCCACTGCGACCGACGACATCGCCGAAATAAAGGATGCGCATCAGCCGGCCGCGCCGATGCGAATGGCCTCGCGCTCGGTGACGATCCAGTCGAGCGCTTCGTCGTGCGGCTCGATGGGCACGGCGTCGACCTCCTGGTCGCTGTAGGCAACGCCGACCGTGGTCAGCGCGCCGGCCGCGCGCAGATGGGCGATGGTGGCATCGAAATTCCCGCCGCCATAGCCGATCCGGTAGCCGCGCCGGTCGAAGGCCAGAAGCGGAACGAGGAGCAGCGTTGGCACAAGGTCGCCGGCACCATAATCGGCGTCGGGCGGCAGCGTGGGCTCGCCCAGACGGCCCTTGGCAAGACGCATGCCCGGTCGCCACGGCCGGAAGGTCATCGGCCGCGGCTTGCCGTCCTTTCCGGGGCCAGCGACGACCGGCAGGCCGACCGGGTGGCCGGCTTCATGCAGGGCGCGGAGCAGGGGCGCGCTATCGATCTCGTCGCGAAACGGCCAATAGCTGCCGATGACGGCGTCACGCTCAACGGTCAGCGCGGCGAGCGCGATGTCTCTGAGTTGCGTGCCGGCAGCCGTACCAAGCGCCGCATGCGCATCGGCACGGCGACCGCGCGCAAGGGCGCGCAGCTCCCGCTTGTCATGGCGTGGATCGGCGGGCGCGGTTGCGGTGCTCACAGGGGTTTCGATTTCGATTGGAGGCAGCGCCGATAAATCCGCGTGGCGGGCGAGGCGGGGAACTACGATTGCTCCAAGCTTGCGGCGATCGTTTCGATCCGCGCGGCCAGCGCCTCGAAACCGTTGGCAAGCTGCGCTTCGGCAAGCGGGGCGGTCCGGTCGGCCTCGGCGGCCGTAGCGCGCATCGCGTCGACTTCTTCCTTGGTTTCCGCGACCTCGTCGGCGAGCAGCAGGCTCGCCATCACAAGAAGCCGCATATCGCCGACCTGGCCGACGGCCGACACCAGCTCCTCGACCCGCGAGTCGACGATCTGGGCCAGCGAGCGCAGATGCTCCTCCTGCCCGTCATCGCAGGTGATCTGGTAGTTCTGGCCGTTGATGGAGATGGCAACCTGGCCCATGGACGTTCAGGCCTCCAGGACCGAGCGGATGTTGGTGATGGCGCCATCGAGGCGCGAGGAGACCTGATGTTTGGAGTTCGCGAGCGCCTCGTTTTGACGACGGAGGCTGGCTACTTCTTCCTGCAATGCCGCGGAATCGGCGCCGTCCGGGCGTCCATTGGCCTTGATCGCCGCATCTAAGCGGTCCACGGCCTCTTCCAGCCGTCTTTGCGCGGAGTCGAGCAACGACATCGGTTTTTCTGCTGTCAATGCGGCGAGTTGCTTGCCTTCCCTAACCCCAAGCATAGGGGCCGGAGCGCAGGCGCGTCAACCGAGTTGGGCCCTAACTTAGCGATTGATCGCCGAATCATAGAGATGGCAACGGCAGAGGCGGCCGTCGGCCTCGATCAGCGCCGGCGGGGTCTCCGCACAAGGCGCGAAAACCTCCGGGCAGCGCGTGTGAAAACGGCAGCCCGGGGGCGGGTTGGCGGGGTCGGGCGGGTCGCCCGGCGCGCTCGCGAGCGATCCGCGTTGGTCGAGGTCAAGGCGCGGCACCGAGCCCAGCAGCGCCTTCGTATAGGGATGCTTCGGCGTCTCGAAGATCTCGCTCACGTCGCCGGTTTCGACGATCTGGCCGAGATACATCACCGCGACCCGGTCGGCGATATGGCCGACCACACCCAGATCGTGGGTGATGAAGAGATAGGTAAGCCCGAGTTTTTTCTGCAGCTCGCCGAGCAGGTTGAGGATCTGGGCCTGGATCGAGACATCGAGGGCGGAGACCGACTCGTCGCAGATCAAGAGCTTTGGTTCGACCGCAAGCGCCCGCGCGATGCAGATGCGCTGCTTCTGGCCGCCGGAAAACTCGTGCGGATAGCGCCACATATGGTCGGGATCGAGGCGCACCATGGTCATCAGCTCAGCGACGCGCTCGGTGCGTTCGGCGGTGCTGGCGCAGATATTGAACGACCGCAGCCCCTCGGCGATCGCATCGCGGACGGTCATGCGTGGATCGAGCGACGAGGTCGGGTCCTGAAAGACGATCTGTATCGCCTGGCGGTAGGGGCGCATGGCCGCCCGGGAGAGCGCCAGGAGATCGGTGTCCTTGTAGAGCACTCGGCCGGCGCGGGCGTGTTCCAAGCGCAGGATCGAACGGCCGACCGTGGTCTTGCCGCAGCCCGATTCGCCGACCAGCGCCAGCGTCTGGCCTTGCGGGATATCAAGGTCGACGCCGTCGACCGCGCGGATCCAGCGATCGACCCTTTGCAGCACGCCCGAGCGCACCGGGAACCAGGTCTTCAGACCCTCGACCTTGAGGAGCGGTTTCGAGGCGGCGCTCGGGGAGGCCGCGTTCGGGGCGGTGGTATTCATTCCGGCTGGTCCCGCGCGACGTCGTGGCAGGCGGCATGGTGGGTTTCGGACAAGCTCACCGTCTGCGGCACCTGCCCATCGCAGGGCTCGAACACCTTGGGACAGCGCGTGGCGAAACGGCAGCCGGCGGGCCAGCTGCCGAGCGAGGGCACGGTGCCCTTGATCTCCTCGAGGTCGCCGCCGCGATGCGCGAGCGATGGGATCGAGCGCAGCAGGCCTTGCGTGTAGGGGTGGCGCGGCGCGCCCAGTACCTCCGCGCGCGTGCCTTGCTCGGCGATGCGGCCGCCATACATCACCGCCACCCGGTCGGCGAGTTCGTTGACCACGCCGAAATCATGGGTGATCAGCAGAACCGCCATATCGAGCTCGTTCTGCAGCTCGCGCAACAGCGCCAGGATCTGCGCCTGCACGGTAACGTCGAGCGCGGTGGTCGGCTCGTCGGCGATGAGCAGGCGCGGGCGCATGACCAGCATCATCGCGATCATGACGCGCTGCTTGAGCCCGCCGGAAAGCTGGTGGGGATAGGCGTCGAGGCGGCCGCGCGGATCGGGTATGCCGACGCGCTCGAAGATCGCAGCAGCACGGTCGCGCGCGGCGGCCCGGCCCACGCGCTCATGGAGGCGGAGCGCCTCGATCACCTGATTGCCGACGGTCTGCACCGGGTTCAGGCTTGCCATCGGCTCCTGGAAGATCATGGCGATGCCGGCGCCGCGCAGCGCGCGCATCTGGGTGACTTTGAGTCCGAGAACCTCGCGACCCTCGAAGACGATGCGGCTCCCGGGCTCGATGCGGCCCGGCTTGGCGATGAGGCGCAGGATGGCGAGCGCCGTCATCGACTTGCCGCAGCCCGACTCGCCGACCAGCGCCAGCACCTCGCCCGGCGCCACCGTGAGCGAGATGCCGTCGACCACCGGCGTGCGCCCGCCGCGGGCCGGGAAGGTGACCGTCAGGTCTTCGACGCCGAGGAGCTGCCCGTTCATGCGCGCCCGCTCATGCCCGCTCGCGCAGTGTGCGGGGATCGAGGATGTCGCGCAGCGCATCGGCGATCAGGTTGACGCAGAGCACGAGGATGAAGAGCGCGGCCGATGCCGCGGCGATGGTCCACCAGATGACGGGGTCGCGCGACAGCTCGTTGCGGGCCTGGTCGATCATGCGGCCCCAACTGCCGTCGAGGCCGATGCCGAGATAGGCCAGGATGGTTTCCGACAGCACCAGGCCGGTGAACAGCAGCGCGAAGGTGATGATCACCAGATGCGACAGGTTCGGCAGGATATGGCGAAGCACGATGGTGGGGTGCGAAACACCGAGCGCGCGCGCGGCCTGGACGTATTCAAGCTCGCGCAGCTTCAGCGTCTCCGCGCGAGTGAGGCGGGACAGACCCACCCAGCCGGTGATACCCAGCGCAAAGCAGACCTGCAGCGTGCCCTTACCCAGCGCCATGATAAGCGCGATCAGCAGCAGCAGATTGGGGATCGAGGCCAGCGTCGACATGACGAAGAAGACAACGTCGTCGATGCGCCCGCCGAAATAGCCGGCCGAGACACCGAAAAGCAGCGCCAGCGGGATCAGCACCAGGCAGGTGAGCCCGCCGATCAGCAGCGCCACCTTGATGCCCTTCAGGGTCTTGTAGAGCACGTCGTCACCCAGAATGTCGGTTCCGAGCACATGGCGTCCGGGGAAGGTCAGGGCCGCGCCGCCAACGAACTCGGCGCTGGCGAAGGGGGCGGAGTAGCTTTTCTCGCGGAAGACCGACGGCTTGAAGATGCGGTCGATCACCGAGCGCGCCTCGGAGGCGGCCACGCCCTGTACCCCGCCACCGCCGACCCAGGAAACCGCATCGAGCATGCCCACCGCAACGTAGAGACCAAGGATGATGAGCGCAAAGCGGCGGCGCCGGGCCAGCGCGGCCATGGCCTCGCGCCACAGCCGATTGCGCCGTGCGCGCATCCAAATGAAGACGCCGGCAACAAGCAGCACCGCGACGATCGCGTTGCCGACCCAGCTCATCCGCTCGCCTCCGCGCCGAGGCGAACCCGCGGATCGGCCAGCGAGTAGCAGATGTCGGTCAGGATCTGGCCGACTATGTAAAGCAGCGCGCCGATATAGACGATGGTGCGGAGCGTGGAGAAGTCGTTGCCGTTGATCGCCTCGACGGTCAGCGCGCCAAGGCCCGGTATGCCGAAGAAGGATTCGAACAGGATCGAGCCGATGAACAGAAACGGGATCGCCAGCACGACATTGGTGATGATCGGCAGCAGCGCGTTGCGCAGCACGTGATGGATCATCACCCGGATCTCGCCGCAGCCCTTGGCCCGGGCGGTCCTTACATAGTCGCGGTTGACCTCTTCCAGGAAGACCGTCCGGTAAAGCCGCACCGTGCCGCCGAATTCGGCCAGCACGCCGATCAGGATCGGGATGGCAAGGAAGCGGCCGATCATCGACGGATCGGTGTCGAAGCCGGAGATCGGGAACCAGCGCAGCAGCTTGCCGATGACGTATTGGCCGGCGATGATGTAGATCAGGCTGGCGACACTCATCCCCAGCATGCAGAGGACCAGCACCGAGCGATCGATATACGTATCCCGGAAGAAGGCGACCGCAAGCGAGAGCGCCGCACCGACAAGCAGGCCGAGCACGAACAGCGGCAAGGTCAGGCTGAGGCTCGGCCCGGCGCCTTCGCGAATGCGCGTCCAGATCGGCGTGTCGTCGGAATCGGACCGGCCAAAGCGGAAACTCAGCATGCGCTCGTAGTGTTCGACCAGCAGCGTATCGGTGTAGCGCCCGATCGAAGCCCAACTGTGCTGGGGGTTCAGTAGCAGCGGCTTGTCGTAGCCGTGATTGTGCTTCCAGGCGGTGTAGGTTTCGGGCGAGGCACGCTCGCCGATGGCGCGGATCGCCATTTCGTCCGGATCGGCGACGGCGAAGAACAGCACGAACAGCACGCCCAGCACACCCAGCACGGTGGCGAAGCCGTAGGCGAGGCGTCGGACGATATAGGCGAGCACTACTGGCGCTCGCGAAAGAAAGTGACGATGCCGGGCACGATGAACGCGGCCAGCAATGCCAGCGCGATCCAGAGCGGCCAGCGGATCGGCTGGTTCCAGGACGCGCGCAGGCGCGCGCGCTGCTGAGGCGCTAGATCGAGGTACTTGAGCGTCGGGTAGCTGAGGCCGAAGGTCTTGACGTTCTTCACCCAGGGATGGCTGAGGACATAAGACTCGTCGTGGAAGAGCTCGATCCACGGCCGCTCGCGCTCGACGATGGCAAGCATTTCGCGGATCGTCTCGAGGCGCCTGGGTCCGTTCTCCATCGCCCGCATGGCGTGATAGAGCGTGTCGTAGCGGGGGTTGGAGAAGTTCGAGTAGTTCGAGCCGCCGCTCGCCTTGCGGCCGCTGGAGCTTTCCAGCAGGAAGAGAAAGTTTTCCGGATCGGGGAAGTCGGCGATCCAGCCGGTGAAGTAGATCTGGTAGGCGCCGAGTTTCAGCTTCTCGAGAAACTGGTTGTAGGTGGTGGCGTTGACCTCGACGTCGACGCCGATACGGCGCCAGGAATTGACGAAATACTGGTAGCGCAGTGTCGCCTGGGCCGAGGTCGAGCCTGTGTCGAAGGTGATCTTGAGCGGCTCGCCGGTCCGCTGGTCGATGCCTTTGGGATAGCCGGCCTCGGCCAGCAATTTGCGGGCGCGCGCCAGATCGAAACGTGAGTAGGGATTGCGGTAGGTGCGGTCGTAGCCGTAGAGGCCCGGCGGGATCGGCGAATGCGCCACCACGCCCCGCCCATTCTGGAACAGCCGCAGATATTCGCGCACGTCGATGGCGAGGCTCATCGCCTGGCGCAGCTTGCGCCCGCGATCGCCCGCCTTGGCGCCGACGGTCGGATCGAGCATGTTGAAGCCGACATAGAAGATGCTCGCCTGGACGCTTTTTTCCAGCCGAATGCCGCGCGCGACCATCTCGGGCGACAAGGCATCGTTGAGGACGATCTTATCGAAGCTCTCCGAGATGATGCCCGAGCGGTCGAAATAGCCTTGCAGGAACTTGTTGAAGGCCGGGATGCTTTCCTTTTCCAGGCGGAGCTCAATGCGTTCGATGAACGGCAGCGGCCGGCCGGCATAGGCGGCATCGAGGCGGCCGCGCTTACGGTCGGTGGCGCTTCCTTCGGTGGGGTAGGTCGCGCCCGGCGCTTTCCACTCCGGATGGCGAACCCCGTACCAGTTCTTGTTGCGCACCAGCACCATGCGCAGCCGCTTCTGGTAGATCGCCAGGCGGAACGGCCCGGTTCCGACGGGGTGATCGCGGAAATGCGGGCGCCCCTCGTCGCCGTCATAGTATTGAACCGCCTCCCAAGGCACCGGCGTGGTGAACGGCATCGCGAACCAGTATTTGAGCTGGGGGTCGGGGCGCGAGAGGCTCAGCCGCAGCATATACTTGCCGTCGACCTTGATGCCGGCGATGCCGCCGGCGCGGCGGTATTGGACATGTGCCGGCTGGCCGGCGAAGTTCGGCGAGGCGCGGCGCAAGGCGCGCAGGCGTTTGGAAAACTCAAGGAAGCCCTTGATGGCGGCGAACTTGCGCAAGACCGGGCTTGCCACCTTCGGGTCGGCGACGCGCATCAGCTCGAAGGCGATGTCGCCCGCCACCACCTCGCGGGTGCGCAGGGGCTTGCCATCGGCGCTCTTGCCGTTGAGCGCGAAGCAGGCATCGTCGTGATAGAGCAGCCCCGGCCGCAGCTCGAAAGTGTAGGTAATGCCGCCATCGGCGGCCTTCTCCCGCTTGGGCAGGTCTTTTGCCAGACCGGGGATCAGCGTGTACGGGCGTTTGAGGTAGTGATATTCCAGCAGCGTGCCGTAGACATTGCCGGTTATCTCATGCGCGGCGGTATCATAGGCAACGGCGGGATCGAGCGACTTCGGCGCCTCGTTGAACGATGTGTAGTAGACTTTGCGCCGCTGATCGGCACCCGGATAGGGATCGTTGGTGCAGGCGACGACCGACAGCGCGAATGCCAGGGCGCCGATCAAGAAACGGGACGTGGTCCGCAACATTCGCAATCCAGGTGGGTCATTCGTCAAACGGCTGCGTGGCGATTGTGCTTAGAATGAATGCGGTTGGGTAGGGAAAATAAAATCGGCAAGACCAAGGCGCGCGCGTCGACGCCGCGACTGCCCGTAGGGCCGATTGGAAAAAGCGCACGGAGTGCGCGAGGACTTCTTGTAATGCGCACGCAGTGCGCCTAATTTGGCGCCAACGCACAAGATCCACGGCGCTAATATTGGGCGCGTCCGTTCAGGCGTCTGCGTCCCGGCGGCAAATCCAGGAATAGGGAAACAACCGATGGCCAAGAACAAGAAGGCGAAGAAGAAATCCGGCGCGGGCAAGGCGGCGATTGCCGGCAAGAAGACAGTGAAGAAACTGGCAAAGAAGATCGACGCAATGGACGAGGATATCGGCGCGGCGCGGCAGTCGGGCCTCTCGCTGGTTGAGCGCATCGATCAGGGCCTGGAGACGCTGGCCTCCGATCTGCGCAAGACGTCGACCGGGCTGGAAGCCCATGTGAGCGCCGTGAAGTCCGAGGCGGGCAAGCAGATCGAGGCCGTCAGGAGCGAGGCCGCGCGCGAACTCACGGCGTTGAAGGCCGATATGGCCAAGCAGGTCGAAGCGGCGAAGGCCGAAGCGGTGCGCCTGGTAGAGGCGGTAAAGTCCGAGGCGGCGGCGTTGCTGGCCGATGCCAGCCAGGCAAGCGATCAGGCGGTCGCAAGGCTGAAAGCGGAGCTTGCCGCCGCGCGTACCGAGATCGCCAACGCTGTGAAGCCGAGCGCCCGGACCAAGCCCGCCGGGCCGCAGCGGCCGGCGCCGGCCACCCGCGCCAAGGCCACCGCATCGAAACCGACCGGGGCATCGGCAAAGACACCGCTTAAGGGCCGGCCGGCGGCCAATGGCGGCGCCTCGAAGGACGACGCGAACGCGTGAGCCATGAATACTGGGCCATAAATACTGGGCCTGGTCGAGAACGACGGGCCAGGACGGCCCGGCCGGGCGGCGGATTTACCCGGTACCGGTCCGCCGTTAGCGCGTCCGCTTCCTTTCGGTCCGCCAGTTTCAGGCGACGCCGTCAGGCAGGATCTCGGCCTCATTCTGAACATGCAAGCGGTAGAGATCGGTGATCGAGGCCCAGCGCATGCGCACCGCAACCTCGCATATCTCCCGCGCGCGATCGCGCAGCGCCGGTGTGTCCAAGTATTTGGCGGCCAAATCGAGCTGCCGGGTGCTGTGCTCCAGATCGGCCTCGGCATGCTCGACGAAGAAGCCGATCTCCGGCGAGGTGCGGGTGAATCCGTAATGCTTCTCGAAGGAGGGGATCGTCACCTCATTGTTGAGCGCGACCTGCTGGCCTTCCTGGGTCGATTGCATCGCCAGCGCCACACCGACCGGCTCTTCGCGCAGGACGTGGAGATAATAGAGCGCGCGGGCCCACCAGGCGGCTGTCATCTCGGTCGTCCGCACCTCCTGCTCGCTCAAACCAGCCGCCCGGCAGAAGTCGACGATCATGTCGAAATGGTCGTGGGGCACGTGGCCTTCCTTGGGGATCGCCATCAGCCCATGTTCCTCGGCCATGTTCTCGACCAGCGCCAGGCGCACGTCGTTGGGTGCGCGAAAATAAAGCAGCCCCATGCCGGGCACGGCGTATTCCACGAAGCGGAAATGGTTGGCCATGTAAATGCCGAGCGCCCGCAGCGGAAGCGAGCCGTCAGTCATGGCGAGGAAGAAGGGGTGCTTCTTGGTGTGCCACAGCTCGCGGATGGCGACGATCTGCTCGGCGACCGGATTGCCGGCCGGCTTCGATCCTTCAGGTGCCATGACGTCCTCCCCGATTTGGTTCTTTCCCGATATTAGGGGCCGGGCGGGCCGTCGCCAAGAAGGGAATGCACGCCCCGCACGGCCGCGGCGTTCCCGCGCCGTGGATGGACATGCTAGGCTATGCACCAATCGTGCACGCAAAGCGGCGGGAGGAAACGATGGAAAAATCAGATACCAAGACTAAGTCGGCGGCCGAGGCCGAGGCAGGCGCCGGGTCCGAGGGCCGCAACGAGCCGGGCTTCGACAATGCCCGCGTGGTGACCGCAGACGAGTATTTTCAGCGTGTGCGCCATACCCATGTGCGGCCGGCCAAGTGGTCGGGCGAGGACATGATGGAAACGCTGGAGGCGCTCGGCAAGGATCCGCTGCGCCACGCCGAGCGGCGCTTCGTTTCGCTGGTCAACGAGGATCACGGCGAGCTGGCCGGCGCCTCGCCGGGCATCTTCATCGGCATTCAGCTTATCCATCCGGGCGAGGTGGTGCCCAATCATCGGCATAACTCGGTGGCCATATATCACTATCTGCAGGGCACCGGCTTCACCACGGTCGAAGGCACGCGGTTCGCCTTCAAGAAGGGCGATACGATCGTCTGCCCAGCCTGGTCCTATCACGAGCACGAGGCGACGGGCGACGAAGACACCATCATGTACGTGACCCAGGACATGACCGAGATGGCGGCCAAGCGCACGCTCTTCTTCGAGGAACCCGAAGGCCTGGAGAACGTACGCCACATGGTGCAGGGCACCTCCAAGTCGTGGAGCGCGACGCGGGATCCGGACAAGGAGTAGAGGAGCGGCTTCTACTTCCTTTCCGCTTTCGGCCGTGCGGTCTTAAGCGGCTTCAAGGTCACCGTCTCGCGTTTGCCACCGAAGCGTGGGCGCATGTCCAGCAGGTTCACATCGAGGAACGCGCGGGTGCGTGCCAGCACTTCGCGCAAGCGGATGCGTAGACCCGAGCGGCCGCGCACCCCGCGGGCGAGATAGGCGACCGCGTCGATGCCGTGCGCGTCGGCGATGTAGATCGCGCGGCCGCTGTGAAAGTGCTGCGAGACGATTACCACGGCCGGTTGGCCGAAGATCGCCTTGGCGCGCACTACCGAATCGAGAGTTCGGCGGCCGGCGAAATCGAGGGTGATGTATTTCGCCGGCACGCCGGCCGCAACCAGATCGCCCTTCATCGCCTCCGGCTCATTGTAGCTGCGCCGCGAATTGTCGCCGCTCACCAGGATGGCGCGGACCTTGCCGGCGTGGAAGAGGCGTGCGGCGGCCCGGATCCGAAACGTGTAGAAGAGGTTCGGTCTCCCGCGGGCGACATATTTCGAGGTGCCGAGCAGCAGTGCGACAGGGCGCGGCGGGACCTTGCGAACGTCAAGATGCATACGGCCCGCGGCGCGGTTGCCGACATGGCGGTCGATGATTGCGAGCGCGCCGGCGCTGACGATGCAGGCCATGGCGGTCAGAAAGAGCGCCTTCCAGCCGAAGAGCACCCGAATTCGCAAATGACCGCCTCCGCATATCTTGAACGGGCCGAAACTGACTGTATCGCCAAAGCAGCCAGCCGGACAATCCGCCGGCGCCGGCCGAGCTCCCTGGCCGGCTAAATTGCGCCCCGAATCCCGTTGACCCCCTTTACCGTTGACCCTGGGGGCCGGCCCCGGCATCTTCGGCGCCATCAAATCGGAGGGTCGCTGCGATCATCACGGGTGATGTCGCGACAAAGGCCGCGACATCGCTTGTGCCGCGAGAATATCAAGCGCGCCGGCTCCGCCCCGCCTGAACGAGACGCCCCAAGCGAGACCTAATGGAAGCCGCAAATCCCGTCAGTAAGCCGCATGCGCCCGCCGGCGATGCCGCAGCTGTTCCGCATGCCCAATTGGCGAACGCGATCCGTGCGCTCGCCATGGACGCCGTGGAGGCCGCCAAATCCGGCCATCCGGGTATGCCGATGGGCATGGCCGATGTCGCCACGGTGCTGTTCACGCGCCATCTGAATTTCGACCCATCCCATCCCGACTGGCCTGATCGCGACCGCTTCGTGCTGTCGGCCGGGCATGGCTCGATGTTGCTCTATGCGCTTTTGTATCTGACCGGCTACGAGGATATGACGCTGGAGCAGTTACGTGATTTCCGCCAACTTGGCGCACGCACCGCGGGCCATCCCGAATACGGCCATGCGTCCGGCATCGAGACCACGACCGGGCCCCTGGGCCAGGGGCTTGCCAACGCCGTCGGCATGGCGCTGGCTGAGCGGCTGCTCGCCGAGCGTTTCGGGGCCGCGGCGGTCGACCACCATACTTACGTCATTGCCGGCGACGGCTGCCTGATGGAAGGCATCAGCCACGAGGCGATTTCGCTGGCCGGTCATTTGAAGCTCGATCGTCTGGTCGTGCTATTCGACGACAATTCGATCTCGATCGATGGGCCGACCGATCTTTCCGTCACCGACGACCAATTGGCGCGCTTTGCCGCCTGCGGCTGGGCGGTGCGCGCAGTCGACGGGCACGATCCGGAGGCCGTCGACCAGGCGATCGCGGCGGCGAAGACGGAAGACGCTCCCTCGTTGATCGCCTGCCGGACGACGATCGCTTACGGCGCGCCAACAAAAGCGGGGACATCGGGCGCCCATGGCAGCCCGCTGGGCGCCGACGAGATTGCCGGAACACGCTCAGCCCTCGGCTGGCCTCATGCGCCATTCGAGGTGCCTGGCGATATCCTCGCCGCCTGGCGTGCGGCGGGCGGGCGCGGCGCCCGGGCGCGGGCAAATTGGCAGTCGCGCATAGCCGCGTTGGACGACGAGACGCGCGGCGAATTCGAGCGACTGCTGTCCGGCCGGCTGCCGGAGGAATTCGGCGAGGCCATCGCGGCGGTGAAGCGTGCGGCCGCTGGCGACAAGCCAAAGCAGGCAACGCGGATATCCTCGGGTAAGACCCTCGATGCGCTTGCGGCGGTGATGCCGGAGCTTGTCGGCGGCTCGGCTGACCTCACCGGGTCCAACAACACCAAGGCGAGTTCCGAGGCCGTGGTGACGCCAGGCTCGTTTCCGCTGCCGGCCTACGTTTATTACGGCGTGCGCGAACACGCGATGGCCGCGGTGATGAACGGGCTGGCGCTGCACAAAGGCGTGGTGCCGTATGGCGGGACGTTTCTTGTCTTCACCGACTATGCGCGCCCATCGATACGGCTTTCCGCGCTCATGGGGCTGCGTGTCGTCTACGTGATGACGCATGATTCGATTGGGCTTGGCGAGGACGGACCGACGCATCAGCCGGTGGAGCATCTGGCGGCCTTGCGCGCGATCCCCAATCTCAACGTCTTCCGCCCGGCCGATGCCAGCGAGACGGCAGAGTGCTGGGCATTGGCGCTGGAGAATACCGGCACCCCCTCGGTGCTGGCGTTGACGCGCCAGGGCCTGCCCGAGCAGCGCGACGCCTACACCGAGGAAAACCGCTGCGCCCGCGGGGCATATGTGCTGGCCGAGGCCGAGGGTGCGCGCGCGGTGACCTTGATAGCCACCGGCTCGGAGGTCGAAATCGCCATGCAGGCGCGCCAGGCGCTGCAGGCCGAAGGCGTGGCGACGGCGGTAATTTCGATGCCGTGCTGGGACCTGTTCGAGGCGCAGGATGAGGCTTACCAGGCCGCGGTTCTGGGCGCGGCGGGCGGCGTGCGGGTCGCGGTCGAGGCAGCGATCGGGTTCGGCTGGGAGCGCTGGATCGGCGCAAACGGCGCCTTCGTCGGCATGAAGTCTTTTGGCGCCTCGGCGCCGGCGGACGAACTCTATGAGCATTTTGGGATTACGGCGGAGGCGGTTGTCGCGGCGGCGAAGGAGCGGCTCGGCTGACACACGCCGCAACGGTGTTAAGAACGGAGGTTCGACAAGATGGCAGTACGGGTTGCAATCAACGGGTTTGGGCGGATCGGCCGGCTTATCCTGCGGGCGGCGCTGGAGGCCAAGCGCGACGACATCGAGTTCGTTGCGATCAATGATCTCGGCTCCGTGGAAACGAACGCGCATCTGCTGAAATACGACAGCGTCCACGGCACATTGCCGGGCGAGGTGAAGACCGGCGATGACTGGCTCGATGCCGGCAAAGGCAAGATCCGCGTGTCGGCGGAGCGCGACCCTTCGAAGCTCGACTGGTCGGGTGTCGACGTGGTGCTGGAATGCACCGGCATTTTCGCTTCCAAGGAAAAGGCGGGCGTCCATCTGGGGCAGGGCGCCAAGCGCGTGCTGGTCTCCGCGCCGGCGAGCGGCGCCGACATCACGGTCGTCTACGGCGTCAACGACGACAAGCTCGAAGCCGGCCACACGGTGGTCTCAAACGCGTCCTGCACGACGAACTGTTTGGCCCCGGTGGCGCATGTGCTTAACCAGGCGATCGGTATCGAGCGCGGCTTCATGACCACGATCCACGCCTATACGGGCGACCAGCCCGTGTTGGATACGCTGCACGGCGATCTGCGGCGGGCGCGGGCGGCGGCGATGTCGATGATCCCGACCTCGACCGGCGCGGCGCGCGCCGTCGGCCTGGTGCTACCCGAGCTCAACGGCAAGCTCGACGGCACCTCGATCCGGGTGCCGACGCCCAATGTCTCGGTGATCGACTTTAAGTTCAACACGCCTCGCGACACCTCGGTCGAGGAGATCAACGGCGCCATCAATCAGGCGACCGGCGGCCGGCTCAAAGGCATTCTGGAGGTCAATAACGCGCCGTTGGTTTCCACCGACTTCAACCACAACCCGGCCAGCTCGACCTTCGATGCGACCCAGACCCAGGTGGTCGACGGCAGCTTCTGCCGCGTGCTCTCCTGGTACGATAACGAGTGGGGCTTTTCCAACCGGATGTCGGATACCGCCGTGGCGATGGGCAAGCTGGGCTGAGCGAAACCGACCTGCCTCGCACCGTGCGGGCCGGTTCCGGATTGGCGTTCAATTTTTTCTGATTAGGGCTCCAGGTCCGCCCATAGGCCGGCCGGATGTCCGTGCATGAACCCGCTTTGAGAAGTGGGTATTATTCCCCGGGCGAGCGCTCCGTCTCCGACGCATCGGCATTTTCGACTGCCTCCGCGCCCTCTGCGCCCTCCGCGCCCTCTGCGCCCTCCGGACCTCCCTTGCGGGCATCGGCCTTTTCCGCCTTGGCGGCGGCGCGCGCAGCCTTCTTGGCGGCCTTTGCGCGCTCGCGTTCGCGTTTCTCGAAACTATAGTTGGGCTTGCGTGCCATCTATGCGCCTGCTCCTTCGGTTTGGAATTTGGATTCCCGCGGCCGCGCTTGGCGCGATCATCGCTAGAAAACGACAAAGAACGCGGCGCCCGCGAGCGCCGCGGCTCTGAAACAGAAATGCCGCGCGAGGCCGCGGCGTGTAGCCGGTGCGCCCGGCCCCGCGTTCCCGCGGGGCCGGGCGGGTCAACTAGTCCTGGGCGACCAGGTTGTCCGCCGACGTCTTGCCGTCCCGGCCCGGGACGATCTCGAACTGGATCTTCTGGCCTTCGCGCAAGGTCTCCATGCCAGCGCGCTGAACGGCGGAGATGTGCACGAACACATCCTTGCCGCCATCCTCCGGCTCGATGAACCCATAGCCCTTGACGGGATTGAACCACTTCACGGTGCCAGCAGACATGGCAACTCCTTTCACACAATCACTATGCGGGAACCGTCCTGGGACGGTCACCGCAACGCACTTAAACAGGCCACAACTACTGGTATCGTCTCGGCTAGGCTAAAGGCCGCTTGCGAGGGCATGCCAGGGTCACTTGTAACCCGCGCGACACAATTGGTCGTTTTCGCAAAATTGGCAAGTGGAATTCGCAAGCTATTTTTAGATTTCAAGCTCCGGCCGGGGCGGTTCACCGGGGCGCGCCGGCCCGGAGTTAACTTTGTGATCGGCGTCGATTACGCCGTCGACGATGGTGATACGGCGTTGTGTCAAGGCGGATAAATGCTCGTCATGTGTGACTGCGATGACGGTGGTTCCCATCGTGTCCACGAGGCCTTCGAAGATGTCGAAGACATTGCGGCCGCTCTTCTGATCGAGATTGCCGGTCGGCTCGTCGGCCAGGATGACCAGCGGGTCGTTGGCGAGCGCGCGCGCGACGGCGACGCGCTGGCGCATGCCGCCGGAAAGCTGGCCCGGCCGCTTGTCGGCCGCGTCCTCAAGGCCGAAATCGGCGAGAAGGCCGCGGGCGCGCTCGCGCATGGCCCGATGGTTCATCTTCCCGAGCCGGCGCATCGGCACCATGATGTTCGTCAGCGCGTCGAACTCGGGCAACAGGAAGTGGAACTGGAAAACGAAGCCCAGCTTTTCCAGGCGCAGATGGGCAAGCTCATGCTCGTCGAGCGTGCTGGTATCCCGGCCTTGAAGGTAGAGCTCGCCCTCGCTCGGCACGTCGAGCAGGCCGAGCAGATAGAGCAGCGATGACTTGCCCGACCCGGACGGGCCTACGATCGAGACGAACTCGCCCTGCCCGATCGCGAGATTGACGTCGCGCACCAGCGTTACCGGGATGACGCCCGGCAACACGCGGGTGACCCCGCGCGTCTCGAGGACGGGCGTGGTCATGGCTGTGGCTCCGACGCTCATGCCGCGCTCACGCTGCACCGCGGATGATATCGACCGGACGCAGTCGTGCTGCCTTGCGGGCCGGCAGGTAGGCCGCGAAGGCCGCCGATGCCATCGCCGCGACGGTGCCGATGGCATAATGAACCCAAGTGGAATGCAGGACGAAACCTTCCAGTTTCACAAAGCTTTCGACATTGAACTTCACGCTCCCCAGCAACTGCAGTAGGCCGTAGCCGAGCGCCCAGCCGAGCAAGCTGCCGAGAATACCGACAGCCAGGCCTTCGATCAGGAAGATCGAGCGGATGTCGCTTTCCTCAAAGCCCATGGATTTGAGGATGGCGATATCGCGGGTCTTCTCGAAGATGATGGTGGAGATGACGTTGAAGATGCCGAAACAGGCGACCACGAGAATGGCGCCGGTGGTGGCGTACATGATGGCGTGCTGGATCACGAAGACACCGAGCACGCCCTCATTTGCCTCCTGCCAAGATTCGGTGCGGTAGCGGAAACGCCGCTCTATCGCGGCGGCGACTTTACCCGCGGCGTCGGGATCCTTCAGGCGCATGGTGATCTGGTTCACGACGTTGATGCGTTTCTGCAGTACCTGGACTTTCTTCAGCAAGGCGTAAGCAACGCCGCCGTCGAGGTTGATGAGGCCGGTGCGGAAGATACCGACAATCTTCATCTTCAGGATGACGCCGGCGGGCGAGACCGCGGTGACCGTGTCGCGCATCTTGACGCCGAGTTTGCGCGCAAGGTCGTAGCCGATGATGAGGCCGTTCGCCGAGGTTTTCAGCGCGTCGAGCGAGCCGACGGTCAGGTCATTCTCGAGATTGCTCACCAGCCGCTGGCGGTCGGGCTCGATGCCGATCAAGCTGGCGCCGACATCCTTGGAGCCGTAGCGAAGGAAGACCTGGCCTTCGAGCGATGGCGCGATTGCCAGCCCGTCGCGCCGGGCGAGCGAGCTTACGATGCTCTGGGCGCGCCTGATGCCGCGCAGCTCGTCGCGCGGACGCAGACCGTGCAGTGCCAAGGCGCCGTGGCCGAAACGCATGGCCGCAGGTTGGGCCGGCGGATTGCGGAATTCATCCTTCATGGTGATGTGCGGGGTCACGTCGATGACCTTGGAAACGAAGTAGTTTTGGAAGCCTTCCATCATTCCGGCCATGGCGATGGCGAAGCCAACCCCCATGGCAACGCCGAGCATCGAAACCGCCGTCTGACGCTTGCGGGTGAGAAGGTGTGTGAGCGCGATGTCGAGGGCCAGCGGCATCGCGGCTCAGCCCTCGGTCTGGGTGCGTTTTGCGCGAACCCGCTCGCCGTCCTGCAGTCCTTCGGGCGGGTCGACAATGACAATCTGGCCTTCCATCAGGCCGCCCAGGATCTCCACCCGCTTGTCGCCAATGATACCGGCATTGACCGTCTTGCGGCGGGCGCGGCCGCCCTCGACCGTGAAGACCGCGCCGTTGCGTAGGGCCGAGAAGGGGACGAGAAGCGCGCGTTTGTGTTGGCGCACGACGATATTGACCTCGGTGGTCATGCCGATGCGCAACGGGGTGGTATCGGGAATGGCGATGCGCACCCGGTAGTTCTTGTTGATGGGATCGCCCTTGGGTGTGATCTCGGCGATCTTGCCGGCGAAGACGCGCTTGCCGAAGGCGTCGGCGGTGAGCAGCGCCTGCTGGCCGAGGCGAACCAGGGGGATATCCTCTTCGTCGACCTCGGCGACGACGCGCAGCGGATATTCACGGCCAACCCAATAGAGCACCTGGCTGGCGGACACGGTTTCGCCGACCTCGCCGTCATGGCGCAAAACGATGCCATCGAGCGGCGCGGTGAGAGTGTAGTCTGCGAGGCGCTGGCGTGCGCCGGCGACAGCGGCGAGCGCCTGGATGTGGTCTGAGCGCGCGCGTTCATACGCTTGCTGGCTGGCAATGCGGCGTTTGACCAGGGCCTGATAGCGCTCAAGTTCCTCGCGCGAAAATTTAAGACGCGCCTCGAGCTGGGCCAGATTGGCGCGTGCCTCACGGTCGTCGAGGCGCATCAGCACGTCGCCCTTTTTGACCGCCGCACCGTCGCGCCGGGCGACCGCGGCGATGCGCCCGACGATGGTGGGCGCGACCTTGGCCCAGTGAACCGGCTCGATCACACCCGTCGCATAAACTGCTTCGACCGCTGGTCCGCGGCTCACGGCGACCACGGTCACCACCGTTCGCCCGGTGGCGGCGGTGATGCCCCACGCGGCGCCGGCGATCAGGATAAATACGCCCAGCGTCAGCAGCCGCCGGCGGCGCGAAAAGAGTGATTTGATCCAGCCGCCAAGGCCCATCTTGCCTTGGTCCTGGGGGGTGCTCTCCTCGCCAGCTTCGTCCCGGGGGCTCAACGCATTGGCTCTGTTTGGCGCGTTTGGGCGTTGCACGGGCCGGCGCGCGGCGCTTCGCGGCCGGCCCGTCTTGACCTATTCACAAGGCGCGCTTGGCGCAAGAAAGGATTTAGACTGTGAGACGACATGTCACGAGCGTCATACGAGTTTGAAGGTCCCGTCATCGCCGTGCATACGCAAGCGCAGGCGGAGGCGGCATTGGCGGCGGCGGCGCGGGCCGGCCGGCCGCTGGTGCTGACCAGCCCCCCCGATGCGGCGGCTTATATTGGCGCCGGCATGTTCCGGGCGATGGTCGCGGCGGCCCGGCGAAGCCATCCGCAAGCGCGCTCGCTCGCCGTGCTCGATTGCGGCGCGCGGGCGGGCGATGCGATGGGCGCATTGCGCGAGGGCATCGAGGTCGTCTGTTTCCGAGGCGATCCCGAGGTGGCGGCGAGACTGGCCGACATGGCCGAGCAGGTCGGAGCGCGCGTTGTCACGGAGCTGATCGTGACGCTCGATCTGGCCGGGCTGGCCGAACCGGAGCACGCGGTATTCGCGTGCCTCTCGGGCTGAGTTTGGCGCGGGTTTGCATTCGCTTGACTTGTGGGATAATCACGGGAGCCGGAGCTGGCGGCGCCGCGCTTTCCGCACAGGCTCGCCTGTTTGCGCAATCGAGCGCTTGTCCCGGCACCGGCATCAACCCGAGAGTAGCGAGTTTTCCCGATGAAGATCACCCAACGCGTCCGGCGTATCTTGGCGAACTACGAGAGCGATTGCCCCGGTACCAAGGCGAACCTGGCGCGCATCCTGATGCATGGCAAGCTCGCCGGCACCGGCAAGCTGGTGATCCTGCCGGTCGACCAGGGCTTCGAGCACGGGCCGGCGCGCAGCTTCGCGCCCAACCCGCCGGGTTACGACCCGCATTACCATTACCAGCTCGCGGTCGATGCGGGGCTCTCGGCCTTCGCCGCTCCGTTGGGGCTTCTGGAGGCCGGCGCGGACAGTTTCGCGGGCGCTGTGCCGACGATCCTCAAGCTAAATTCCTCCAACAGCCATGCGATCGCCAGGGACCAGGCGGTCACGGGCTCGGTGAGCGACGCGCTGCGGCTCGGCTGCTCGGCGATCGGCTTTACGATGTATCCGGGGTCGGAAGACCAGTTCGAGATGATCGAGGAAATCCGCGAGCTGGCCGAGGAAGCCAAAGCGGTGGGTCTCGCCGTTGTCATCTGGTCCTATCCGCGCGGCGGCAATCTGTCCAAGGAGGGCGAGACGGCGATCGACGTCACCGCCTATGCCGCGCATATGGCAGCGCTTCTGGGCGCGCATATCATCAAGGTGAAGCCGCCCACTGACCATATCGAGCAGCCCGAGGCCATGAAGGTCTATGAGAGCGCCGGCATCGATGTTTCCACGCTGTCCAAGAGGATCGCGCATGTGGTGCAGTCGGCCTTCGACGGCCGGCGGCTGGTCGTCTTCTCCGGCGGCGGCGCCAAGGGCTCCGATGCGCTGCTCGACGAGATCCGCCAGATCCGTGACGGCGGAGGTAGCGGCTCGATCATCGGCCGCAACTCCTTCCAGCGCCCGAAGGAAGACGCGCTCACGCTGCTCGGCCAGATCGTCGATATCTACAAAGGCCGGTGAGCGGCGTTTCCTGATGGCTGACGATGACCAGGCGCGCTGCCGGCTCTATCTGATCACGCCGCCGGTGTTCGATCCCGCGACTTTCAATGACACGCTGGCCGCCGCGCTCGATGCGGGTGATGTGGCGAGCGTGCAGCTTCGCCTGAAGGATGCGACTGACGATGCGATCCTGCGCGCCGGCGAGGTGCTGATGCCGGTGGCCCACGACCGCAACGTTGCCTTCATTGTCAATGACCGGGCCGATCTGGCGCGCGATCTCGGTGCCGACGGGGTGCATATCGGCCAGGACGACCTGCCGTACGAGGCGGCGCGGCTGGCGGTGGGCGACGACGCCATCGTTGGCGTGACCTGCCATAGCTCGCGCCATCTGGCCATGGATGCGGCGGAGAAGGGGGCCGACTACGTGGCGTTCGGCGCCTTCTTCCCGACGGAAACCAAAGATCCCAAGACGACGGCCGATCAGGAATTGCTGCGCTGGTGGCAGGATTTCATGACGGTGCCCTGCGTCGCGATCGGCGGCATCACCTCGCAGAATGCGAAAGCGTTGGTGGAGGTCGGAGCCGACTTCCTGGCCGTCGTCGCGGGCGTTTGGGATCACCCGCAAGGCCCGGCGGCGGCAGTGAAGGCCTTCAATGCGATCTTCAATGAGGTGCACGACAGCGCTGGCGGCTGAAAGCGGCGGACGGCAAGCGTCGGCGCATTTCAAATGCGCGCGATTCCCGGTTGAAGGCAGGCCGCGGGACTGGTCAAATCGAGCCAGGCAATGCCGCGCATTACCGAGCGAAACGGGGGAGTAAAATCATGGAAGTCCGGGCCGCAGTCGCCACCGCAGCAGGCGCGCCGCTCAGCATCGAGACGGTCAATCTCGAGGGGCCGAGGGCCGGTGAGGTGCTGGTCGAGGTCAAGGCGACGGGGATCTGCCACACCGATGCCTTCACCTTGTCGGGCGACGATCCGGAGGGGCTATTCCCCGCGATCCTCGGCCATGAGGGAGCAGGCGTCGTCGTCGATGTCGGCAAGGACGTGGCCAGCCTGAAGAAGGGCGATCATGTGATCCCGCTCTATATCCCCGAATGCCGGCAGTGCAAATCGTGCATCTCGGGCAAGACCAATCTCTGTACTTCAATTCGTGATACTCAGGGAAAGGGAGTGATGCCCGACGGCTCCAGCCGTTTCTCGCTCGGCAAGGATAAGCTCTTCCATTACATGGGAACCTCGACCTTCGCCAACTTCACGGTGGTTCCGGAGATCGCGCTCGCCAAGGTCCGCGAGGACGCGCCCTTCGAGAAGATCTGCTACATCGGCTGCGGCGTGACGACGGGGATCGGCGCGGTCATCAACACCGCCAAGGTCGAGGCCGGCGCAAACGTGGTGGTCTTCGGGCTCGGCGGCATCGGCCTCAACGTGATCCAGGGCGCGCGCATGGTCGGCGCCAACAAGATCGTCGGCGTCGATATCAATTCAACAAAGGTAAAGCTCGCCGAAGCGTTCGGGATGACGCATTTCGTCAATCCCAAGGAAGTCGGCGGCGATCTGGTTGCGCATTTGGTCGAGTTAACCGGCGGCGGCGCGGATTATTCCTTCGAATGTATCGGCAACACCACGACCATGCGCCAGGCGCTGGAATGCTGCCATCGCGGCTGGGGCGTCTCGGTGATCATCGGCGTTGCCGGCGCGGGCCAGGAGATCGCCACAAGGCCGTTCCAGCTCGTCACCGGGCGGACCTGGAAAGGCACGGCCTTTGGCGGCGCCAAGTCGCGCACCCAGGTGCCGACGATCGTCGACTGGTACATGGATGGCAAGATCAACATCGACGATCTGATCACGCATACGATGCCGCTCGATGAGATCAACGAGGCCTTCTACCTGATGCACGAGGGCAAGAGCATCCGCAGCGTGGTCACGTTCTGAGCGGCCAGGCCGGTAGCAGCACGGCGGCGCAGACATCCAAGGGCGCCGGTGGGCACGTAAGGTTGCTGCCTTATGCCGCGCTCACTTTGACGATGCTGATATGGAGCGGCAACTGGGTTGCCGGACGCTGGCTGCAGGGCGCGATCGCGCCGGTCACGCTTACGTTCTGGCGGTTGGTGGTTGCGGCGGTTGTCCTTTTACCGTTCACCATCTTACCCCTGTGGCGCGAGCGCGCGGCGCTCCGGCGCGAGTGGCTTCGGCTGCTCGTCTTCGCCGTGATCGGCCTGGTGGCCTTCAATACGCTGGTCTATTTCGGCCTCAGGACAACCACGGCGATCAACGGTGCGCTGGTCAACTCCGCCTCGCCGATCTTCGTCATCGTGATTTCGTGGTTCGGGCTCGGCGATCGTTCGACCTGGCGCCAGGGTGTCGGCGTTGCGATTTCGTTGCTGGGCGTGGCCGCAATCCTGTCGCGCGGCGACCCCGAGGCGCTGCTCGCGCTGCGGTTTGGTCTTGGCGACCTCGTCATCCTCGGGGCGGTTTTCCTGTGGGCGCTTTACTCCACGCTGCTGCGGCATTGGCCGAGCGCGCTCAAACCGGTCACCTTCGTTGCGGCGACGATCGGGCTCAGCGTCGTCGTCCTGACCCCGGCCTATTTCATCGAGCGCGCCTTCGTGGGCGACTTTGAGCTGAGCTGGAATGTGGCGCTCGGCATTGCCTACATGGCGGTCCTCGCCTCGATCATGGGGTATGCTTGCTGGAACTTCGGTGCGCGCGCGGTCGGTGCCGGCAGGGCGAGCCTTTTCCTGCACCTGATCCCGGCCTTCGCCGCGGTCCAAGCGATGCTTCTACTGGGGGAGCGGCTGCGGCTGTTTCATCTGACGGGGATCGCCCTCATCCTGTCCGGCATCTACATCGCCAGCGCAGCGCGGCCCTTCTGGCGGCGCGAACGGACCGGCTGATCGGCGCGTTTGCGTCCGCGCATTGTCAGGACCGTGCCGGGGTGATAGCTTCCGCGCCGAACGCCGATACCCCAATTCTCAGAAACGGTTACGGGCGATGAAAATCGACGGCAACGCCATCCGTCCGGGCAACGTCATCGAGCATCAAAACCGTCTCTGGCGGGCGGTCAAGATCCAGCATACCCAGCCCGGAAAGGGCGGGGCCTATCTGCAGGTCGAGCTCAAGAACATCCGCGACGGCACCAAACTGAACGAGCGCTTCCGCTCGTCGGAATCGGTCGAGCGCGTGCGCCTCGACGAGAAGGAGTACCAATTCCTTTTCAGCGATGGCGACGAGCACACCTTCATGGACCAGGAAACCTACGAGCAGCTCACGTTCAACACCGAGATGATCGGCGATCCGGCCGTCTTCCTGCAGGACGGCATGGTGGTGACGGTGCAGAGCTATGAGGGCGATCCGATCAGCGTCAGCCTGCCCGATAGTGTGATAATGGAGGTCGTCGAGGCCGATGCCGTGGTGAAGGGTCAAACCGCGTCTTCCTCCTACAAGCCGGCCGTGCTGGAAAACGGCGAGCGCATTCTGGTGCCGCCGCATATCGGGACTGGCACACGCATCGTTGTCAGCACTGCCGATGGCTCCTACGTGGAGCGGGCGAAAGACTGAGGTACGACCCTCCCCCTTGAGGGGGGAGGGTGGACGCGTCTATGCGCGACCGGGTGGGGGTGACCCGCCGCCAGAGGCGGCGGGTAGTTTTTTTGGGAGCCACCCCCCTCCCTGACCCTCGCCCTTAAGGGGGGAGGGGAAAGTTGATTTGAAAACAGGCTCCCGCATCATGGCCTCGAGCAAGAAGACCGCGATCATTAACGTGATGGAAGCAGCCGCCCGCAAGGCGGCGCGCGGCCTGGTGCGCGATTTCGGCGAGGTCGAGCAGCTGCAGGTCTCAAAGAAGGGCCCTGCCGATTTTGTTACGGCGGCCGATATCAAGGCTGAAGAGGTGCTGCGCCGCGAGCTCGGCCGGGCGCGGCCGCGCTATGGCTTCCTGCTGGAGGAAGCCGGTGCGGTGACCGGCGACGACGAGCACAACCGCTGGATCGTCGATCCGCTCGACGGCACCTCCAATTTCCTCCACGGCTTGCCGCATTTCGCGATCTCGATTGCCCATGAGCGCGACGGCGAGCTCCTGGCGGGCGTTGTTTACGAACCCGTGCATGACGAGCTGTTCTGGGCCGAGAAGGGTATCGGCGCCTATGTCAACGACCGCCGCCTGCGCGTCTCCGGGCGCAGCGCGCTCGACCAATGCCTGATCGCAACCGGGCTTCCATATAAAGGCCATGATCCTGAGCCCAAATACTTCGCAACTCTGGAGGCGGTGCTGGCCGAAACGGCGGGCGTTCGCCGCTTTGGTTCGGCCGCGCTTGACCTCGCTTATGTCGCGGCCGGGCGTTATGACGGATTTTGGGAGTTTGGGCTCAGCACATGGGACATCGCTGCCGGCATCCTTTTGGTGCGCGAGGCCGGGGGCATGATCTCGGGCATCCGCGCCAAGGTCGACCCGCTGACCAGCGGCGATATCCTGGCGGCGAACGGCGATGTGCATGTGCCGCTTGAACGATTGCTGCGCGCGGCCTTGCGGGGCTGACCGCGACGCATGGGTTTGCGCGGCAGATGCGGTTCGCGCGGCAGATACGGTTTGCGCGGCAAATGCTTGCGTCGCCGCAGTATGGCGCAGGCGGCAAACGAGTTGGCGCGGGCGCGGCCCCTAAGCTAATGTGCGCCCGGGGGAGGGGCGGCGGACTTTTTCAAGGTCGCGCCGCTTGACCATCGATGGCCAGGATGAATGAAGATGGCACAGTTTTTCGATGCGCGTGACCCCGGCCCCCGGATCGCCGGAATTCGGCTCACTGCCGCAATGATCGGGTTTAGCGCCGTGTTGGTATCTGCCGGTGCGTGGCCGGTTGCGGCGGCCGATGTTGAAATCAATCTCGACGTGATCAAGAGCGTGCCCGCGAACAAGTCGGGCAGGACAAGAGAGGCCTTCGAGCTCACGCCGCCGACGAGCAAGAGAGCGAATATCGGCCGCCGCGAGGATGCGCTGCGGCGCGCCCGAACAATGCGCCAGCTGGAACAGGCGCGCCGCAAGGTGGCGGCGAAGAAAAAGGCAGAAGCCGCGCGTAAAGTCGAAGCGGCCCGTAAAGCTGAGGCCGCGCGCAAGGCAGAAGCCGCGCGCAAAGCCGAAGCCGCGCACAAAGCCGAAGCGGCGCGCAAACCCGAAGCCGCGCGCAAACCCGAAGAGGCCAAGCGCTCCGAGGAAGCCAAGCAGGCGGCGGAAACGGAGCGCCGGCAGGCCGAGGCAGCCAGAAAAGCAGCGGCCGCGTCTGCCAACAAAGCCGCGGCTAAGGTGGCCAAATCAAAGGCTGCCAAGGCTGTGAAGACAGCCACTGCCGCCTCCAAGACGACGGCCGATACGACGCCCAAGACGACGGCCAAGGTGGCGCCAAAGCCGAATGGATTGGCGGCGATCGACAAAAAGCGGCCGCTCACCCAGAGCGCGCGGCTGCCGCTGGGCAAGGCCCGCCTGCTTTTCGGCAAGGAATCGGCGAAGCTCAGCACGTCGGAGATGGGCAAGCTGGCGCCGATCGCAAATCGGATGATCAACCAAAGCAAGGCGACGCTGGTTATTTATGCCTATGCGGCGGGCGACGATTCGAGCACCAGCGAAGCCAGGCGCCTCTCGTTGACCCGGGCACTCGCGGTGCGCCGATTGCTCACCGGGCGCGGCATACCGGCGACCCGTACCGAGATCAGAGCGCTCGGCGCCCGGGCGGGCGGGGGACCTGCCGACCGCGTCGATCTGGTCCTGGTGCAGCGATGACCGCCAGCGGGCCAGGTTTGCGACGACCGGAGACCACAGCATGAGCCAGCCCAAAAGCTATCTGTTCCGCATGGGATTGTTCGTGTTCGCGGTCGCGATCACATTGGGCGTACTCTACGTGGCGCTGAAGAACGCCTTCATGGCGAATCCGGTGCTCAACGGCGTGATCATCGGTATCCTGCTGATCGGTATTCTCTACAGTTTTCGCCAGGTCATCACGCTGGGCCCGGCGGCGCGCTGGATAGAAAGCTTTCAGCGCAATCAGGCCGCCACCGCCGCTGAGGACCCGCCGCGGATCCTCGCCTCGATGGCGACGCTGCTGCGCGACCGCGACGCCGGCCCGCTGCGCCTGACATCTGCTGCCATGCGCTCGCTGCTCGACGGCATCGGCTCGCGGCTCGATGAGACCCGCGAGATCTCGCGTTACATGATCGGGCTTTTGATTTTCCTGGGCCTGCTCGGCACCTTCTGGGGCCTGCTCGAGACCGTAAGCGCGGTGGCCGGCGTGGTCGGATCGCTTTCGATCGGGACCGGCGATATCACCTCGATCTTCGGCGAGCTGAAACGTGGCCTGCAAGCGCCGCTGACCGGGATGGGCACGGCCTTTTCGTCCTCGCTCTTTGGGCTCGGCGGCTCGCTGATCCTAGGCTTCCTCGACCTTCAGGCAGGGCAGTCGCAGAACCGCTTCTACAACGAACTCGAAGAATGGCTGAGCGGCCAGACCCGGCTCGCCACCACCAGCGGAATGGCGGGGATGGGCGAGGGAGAGGCCTCGGTGCCGGCCTATATCCAGGCGCTCCTGGAGCAGACGGCGGAGAACATCGACAAACTGCAACACTCGGTGTCGCGCGAGGACGACCGGCAGGCCACCACCAACGCCCACATGACCGGGCTGGCCGAGAAGGTCGGCGCGATGAGCGAGCAGATGAGCTCCGATATCCGCCTGCTCGCCAAGACCATCGCCGCCATGGCCGACAGGAACAGGCGCAACTAGGTCATGCCCATATCGGCACGCAGCGCCCGCCGCCCGCCGCTCGATATCTGGCCGGGCTTTGTTGACGCGCTGGCCTCGCTGCTGATCCTGGTCATCTTCGTTTTGATGATCTTCATGGTCGCGCAGTTCTATCTGAGCGATGCGCTGAGCGGCCGCGACAAGGCGCTGCTGCAGCTCAACCGCCGCATTCAGGAACTCACCGAGATGCTGTCGCTGGAACGCGGCAAAAGCACCGGGCTCGACCGCACGCTGAAAGAGATCGCGGCCGAGCTGCGCGCCACGCTCGCCGCGCGTGACCGGGCGCTGGCGCGCGCGCGCCGGCTTGCCGGCGCCGTGGGCGCCGACAAACGCGCGCTGGCGGCGGAAAAGCGCATTTCGGCGAGCGCCCGCGCGCAGCTTGAAATCCTGAATTCACAGCTGGCCGCGCTGCGAAACCAGCTTGCGGCGATCGAGGCGGCACTCAAGGTTTCCGAGGCAAAGGCGGTGAACCAGGAATTAAAAATTGCCGATCTTGGCAAGCGGCTCAACGTGGCGCTGGCGCTCAAAGTGCGCGAGCTTAGCCGCTACCGCTCGGAGTTCTTTGGCCGGCTGCGCGAAGTGTTGGGGACCCGCGACGATATCCGCATCGTTGGCGACCGCTTCGTCTTTCAATCCGAAGTGCTGTTCCCGAGCGGCGAGGCGGAGCTGCAGGAAGGCGGCAAGGTGGAGCTCGCCAAGCTCGCGGCGACGCTGAAGGAGATATCGGAGAAGGTTCCCAAGCAGATCGACTGGGTCCTGCGCATCGACGGGCATACCGACAAGCGGAAGATCAGGGCCGGAGCCAAATACGCGTCGAACTGGGAACTCAGCCAGGCGCGGGCGCTGGCGGTGGTGAAACAACTGATCGAGCAGGGTATCCCGCCCCAGCGCCTGGCGCCTACGGGGTTCGGGGAGTTTCACCCGCTCGACCCCGGCACGAGCGATGCCGCCTACCGCAAGAACCGGCGGATCGAGCTCAAATTCACCCAGCGCTGAGCGCATCAACGCGCTATTTTGGGAGGCGATCCGATGTTCAAGCCCTTACCGATCTTGACGGCAGCGATGGGCGTGCTGGCGATGGCCGGCCCGGCCGCCGCCGATGCCATCGACGGCAACTGGTGCGCGGCCGACGGCCGGTCGATGTCGATCAGCGGCCCGCAGATCGTCACCCCCGGCGGTACGCGGATGAAAGGCGAATACGACCGCCACGGCTTCCGCTACGTGGTGCCGGTTGCCGAGAAGCCCGCGGGCGCTCAGGTCGACATGTCGCTCGTCGATGACGATACCATGCAGGTCAAGGTGGGTACGGGGCCGACCAAAATCTGGCGGCGCTGCAAGCCAACGAGCTGACGCTCCGCTTCTAAATGCTCCAATAAAAACCCTCCCCCTGGCGGTGAGGGTTTCAACGGGTCCTATCGGCGTTCGACGCAGGCTATTTGATCCACTCGCTCTTCTTGCATTTGCGCCATTGGCTGTCGACATGGTTGGCCGTGACGAGGCCGACCGTGCGGATCATCGGCTTGCCATTGGACCCGAGCACGACTTCGCGCTTGTAGAAGTTCTGGATCGGAATGCCATTGACGTTGTAGCGGTACTTGCCGCGGACCGAGGCGTAGTCGGCTTTGCGCATCGCCTTCATCAGCGCCAGCGTGTCGTTCACCTTGCCGCCTGTCCCGCGGATGCCCGAGGCGATCAGCAAGGCGGCGTCATAGGCCTGGGCGCCGAAGTGGTTCGGGTGGATCTTGTGCTTGGCGATGTAGGCCTTGACGAACTTCACGTTGGCCGGCCGTGTCGAGTCGCTGTCCCACTGGTTGGTGTGGAAGGTGCCGACGGCGGCCTTGCCGATCGGCAGCAGCGTGATGTGGTCGACGACGAAGATCTGATAGAGTTTCGTCGACTTGCCGAGCCCCGAGGCCGCCCATTGCTTCATGAAGGCGATGCCCATCGGGCCCGGTGAGAAGGTCACAACGGCTTCGGGCTGCGCCGCGCGGACGCGGGTGAGCTCGGACTGGAAGTCGCGGGCGCCCAGCTTGTACATGATGGTGCCAATGACGCGGCCCTTATAGGCGCTCTTGAAGCCGCTCAAATTGTCCTTGCCGGCCTGGTAGTTGGGGCCGAGGAAGAAGACGCGCTTGATGCCTTCATCGGTGACAAGGCGGCCCATGGCCTGGGCGTTCTGCTGGTTCTCCCAGGAGGTCGAGATGTAGTAGCGGCTGCAGTTGCGGCCCGCGAGCAGCGAGGAGCCGGCATTGGTGCTGAGGAGGATCGTCCTGTTGCGCACGACCGTGGTACGCAGCGCGTTCATCACGTTCGACCAGATGATGCCGGCGACGATCTGCACTTTGTTTTGCTCGATGAACTTCTTGGCGCAGGACAGGCCGACATCGGGCTTCACCTGGTCGTCGCAATAGTCGACCGAAACCGGCACGCCTTCGATCTTGTCACCGTTCTTCTTCCAGCCCAGATGCTCCAGGCCAAGCCTGAAGCCGTCGACCTGCCACTTGCCGATCGGGTGATTGAGCGAGTTGATGAAGCCGATCCGCAGCTCCTCCGCCGAGGCCCCGCCGCCGGCGATCATGGTTGCCAGCCCCGCCGCGCAAAGCAGTTTCTTCATATTGAGCCTCCCATGTGCTGCGCCGTGCTGGTGATCGGCCGACGCTTAGATTTCATATCAAATGCTACCGTATGCGGCGCGGCGAGACAAACTGCCCCAGACAAATTGCCGTATGTGCCGATCATGCTGGCTCAGAGCGGGTCGGTGCCGCTCACCCGGTAGATCTTGACGTCGCGCCGCAGCACGCCGACCTCTCCCAGCGTGGCGCGGAAGGCGGCCATATGCGGTGTCTCGAAATGCGCCTTGAGGGCCGCGTCGTCATCCCATTCCTCGAAAACGCGGAAGACGCCCGGGCTCTCGATGTCCTGGTAGAAGGCATAGAAGCGGCAGCCAGGCTCCTTGCGGGTTTCGGCCGCGAGGGCGGTGGCGGCCTCGATCGCCGGGCGCTTGTCCTTTTCGGCAACCGCTATGACGCCGGAAACGACGATCATGTTGTTTCTTCCTTTTGCTCGGGCGAGGCGGGTATCGCCGACGTGGCGGCCGGGTCGAGATCGAACTGCAGGGCGGCCAAGCGGGCATAGAGCCCGTCCATCTTCAGGAGCTCGTCATGGGTGCCGGCGGCGACGATCTTGCCGTGATCCATGACGACGATGCGGTCGGCCTTGAGCACGGTGGCCAGACGGTGTGCGATGACGATCGTCGTGCGCTCCGCCATCAGCCGGTCGAGCGCGGTCTGGACCATGCGCTCGCTCTCGGCATCGAGGGCGCTGGTCGCCTCGTCGAGCAGGAGGAGGGCGGGGTCGCGCAGCACGGCGCGGGCGATGGCGATGCGTTGGCGCTGGCCGCCGGAAAGGCGCACGCCGCGCTCGCCCAGATGGGTCTGGAAGCCTTGCGGCAGCGCTTCGATGAAGTCGAGGGCGGCGGCGACTTCGGCGGCGGCGCGAACCTCGTCGTCGCTCGCGTCCTCGCGGCCATAGCGTATGTTCTCGGCGACGTCGGCGGCGAAGATCACCGGCTCCTGCGCGACCAGCCCGATGCGCGCGCGCACGGCGGCCGGATCGGCCTTGGCGAGGCTGACACCGTCGAGCCGAACCGTCCCTTGCTGGGGGTCGTGAAAGCGCAACAGAAGCTGGAAGACGGTGGTCTTGCCGGCGCCCGAGGGGCCGACGAGGGCCAGGCGCTCGCCCGGCGCCACAGTGAGATTGAAATCGCTCAGGGCCGGCTGTTCTGGGCGGCTTGGATAGGTGAAGGTGACGCCCTCAATGGCGACGCCGCCCAGGGCCGGTTCGGGCAGCGCCAGCGGCTCGGTGGGCGCGTCGACATCGGGCTGGGTCGTCAACAGCTCGACCAGCCGCTCGCTGGCGCCGGCAGCGCGTTGCAGGTCGCTCACAAATTCGCTGAGGGCGCCGACCGAGCCGGCGACGATGACGGCGTAAAACACGAAGGCCGAAAGCTCGCCCGCGGTGATCCGCCCGGCCAGCATGTCGTGGCCGCCGATCCAGAGAATGACGCCGACGGCGCCGAAGACGAGCATGATGACGAGAGCGGCCAGCATCGAGCGGGCCTGCACGCGGCGTGCGGCGACCGCGAACGCCTCTTCGACCCGCCCTGCGAACCGGCGGCGGTCGTGCGGCTCGTGGACGAAGGCCTGGACGGTCTCGATTGCGTTCAGGGTTTCATCCAAGTGCGCGCCGACATCGCCGATCCGGTCCTGGCTTGCCCGCGAAAGGCGGCGTACGCGCCGCCCGAAGACGATCACCGGCACCATCACCAGCGGCACGACGAGCGCCACAAGCCCGGTGAGCTTGGGGCTGGTCACCGCCATCATGATGGTGCCGCCCAAGAGCATCAGAAGATTGCGCAGCGCCATCGAGGCCGAGGAGCCGACGATGGTCTGCAGCAGCGTGGTATCGGTGGTGAGCCGCGAGATCACCTCACCCGTCGGCGTGATCTCATAAAATGACGGGGTGAGGCGCAGGACGTTGTCGAAGACGGCGGCGCGGATATCGGCGGCGACGCGCTCGCCCAGCCAGGAGACCAGATAAGCGCGCGCGAAGGTCGCCAGCGCCATCACCGCAATGACGCCGAACATGCCCGTCAACGCCTGGTCGAGAAGCGATCCGTCGCCGCCGGCAAAGCCCTTGTCGACCAGCCAGCGGAGGCCAACGCCGAAGACCAACACCGTACCCGCCGCCAGGATGAGCGCGAGGAGCGCCAGGACGACCCGCAGGCGATACGGCTTCAAGAACCCCGCCAGTATGCGCAGCTGGCGCATGTCGCGCGAGCGCGGCCGCTCGCCGCTTGGGCGGGCCAGCGGGGCGGCGGTGGATTGCGTGCGGGCCTGGTCCAAAGGATCTCCAGGAAAAGGCGTCCGGACACCCGCGTTTGGGGCGGTGGCGGAGCCGCAGGATGGCAGGCTGATATAGCAAGCTGCGGGGATGCTTGCCAGTGGCCGCCCCCTCACCTATATATCCGCGGCGGGCTCATCAGGGGCCTAGAAGAACGAAAGCACGGCTGGCGATGAAGAAAGACACCCACCCGGAGTACCACGAGATCAACGTGGTGATGACGGACGGCACCGAGTTCACGACCCGCTCGACCTGGGGCAAGGCCGGCGACACGATGCGCCTCGATATCGACCCCAAGTCGCACCCGGCCTGGACCGGCGTGCACCGGCTGATCGACTCCGGCGGCCAGCTCGCCAAGTTCAACAAGCGCTTTAGCGCAATCGGTCTAAAGAACTGATTTTTGTGAAGTTTTCGAGTGAGCCAGCGCCCGCCATCGAGCGGGCGCTTTTGATTCCGGCGGCGCACGACGGACGCCCATGCCGCATGGCGTGCGGCAGATATGCGGGGTGGCCGGCCGGACGGGCGTTGATCAATCCAATGCCGCGACGGCCGCGCAGAAGCGTTCCACCTCATCCTCGGTGTTGTAGTAGTGGACCGAGGCGCGGGCCAGCGCGTCGAGGTCGCGGGCGTCCATATCGAGGCGGGTGAAGTTGCGCGGGCTGACCGCGATATTGATCTTTTGCGCGGCCAACGCGCGCTGGATGTCCGCCGGGGCCGTGCCGTCTACGGTGAACGTCACGATGCCGCATTGCTCGGCGCCGAGGTCGCGGACGATCACGCCGGGAATGGCGGCGAGGCCCGCGCGCAGCGTTTCGGCAAGGCTGGTGATACGGGCATAAATTGCGTCGAGCCCCCAGCCGAGCGCGTAGTCGAGGGCCACACCGAGGCCGATCTTGCCGGCGACATTGCCTTCCCAAGTCTCAAAACGGCGGGCATCGTTCCGGATGGCATAGGTATCGGCCGAAGTCCAGTCGGCCGCGTGCAGATCGAGGAAGGGCGGCTCGAGCGTTTCAATGAGCGCGCGGCGCACATAGAGCAGTCCGGTGCCGCGCGGCGCGCGCAGGTATTTGCGGCCGGTGGCCGACAGGATGTCGCAGCCGATTGCTTCGACATCGACCGGCATCTGGCCGACCGACTGGCAGGCATCGAGAAGAAACGGAATGCCGGCGTCCCGCGCGATGCGGCCAATCGCGGCGGCCGGGTTGACCAAGCCGCCATTGGTCGGCACATGGGTGATCGCGATCAGCCTGACCCTGTCGTCGAGCATCTCGCCAAGCGCGGCTGCGGAAACCTGGCCGTGCTCGTCGCTGGGGATTGCCTCGACCGTGGCGCCGGTGGCGCGGGCGGTCTGCAGGTAGGCGATGTAGTTGCTGGCGTATTCGGCTTCGGCCGTCAGGATGCGGTCGCCCTCGGCGAAGCGGAAGGAATAAAACGCCATGTCCCAGGCGCGGGTGGCATTCTCGACCACCGCGATCTCATCCGGCGCGCAATTGAGGAGCTTGGCCGCCGCCAGGTAAGTGCGCTCAACCCGCTCGTGGGCCGCGGCCGCGGCCTCATAGCCGCCGGCCAGCGCCTCGGCGTCGAGGTGATCCTTGACCGCGTTCAAAACCGGCGCGGGCGCCAGGCCGGCCCCAGCATTATTGAAATGGAGAACGTGATCGCAGCCAGGCGTTTCCGCCCGGGCGCGTGAAATATCGAAGGCCATTGAATTCAGGTGCCGCAAATTTCAGGCGATTTCAGGCGGTCTGGCGCGCACCGTCAGCGCGGGGCCGCGTCGGCGCGTTGCCGCCGCCGCCACCCACGTTGGCCCTGCACGAGGGTCCATTGCACGATGCGCTTGAGGGCCTTTCCCAGCGCATCATCGAATGCGGCGACGATCTCTTCCATGCTGTTCGACTCGGCAATGACGAGATGCTGGAATGTGCGGCTGGCGATGATCGTGCGTTCGGGCATTTTGACCAATTTGGCGTTGAGGCTGACGCGCACGACCGGACCTGCAGCGTTCTTGTTCGCGGCCGCCTCTCTGGCCTTTTTGACCAGGCCGCGGTTGCTGTACTCGGCCTGGAACTCGCGCAGGCTGGTCTGCAGCACGAAGTCGGACCGAAGGCCTGAAGACGTGCGGCCGACGGATACGATCTTCTTTGAATTCTCGAAAGACTCGATGATCAAGGTCTGGATCATCGTCGGCGTGGTGTCGGTCCAGGCCGCCTGTGCGTAATACTCGATGCGCAGGTGATGGCGCTTGAGCGCGATGCGCGCCGAAGACAGGCCTGCGGCAGCGATCGGTGGCTCGACCACGAGCTGCCAGCGGGACCTCGGCAGGTTCTTGGCAAAGGTGCTCTTCGGCGAAAGATCGTAAAGCCGTGGCGGGTCGCGGTCCGCGCCCGGGATGATCGAGGAGCACGCCCCAAGTCCGATCAGCGCGGCGGCGAAGACGGCCCCCAGGCCGAATTGAGCGCCGATTTTAGCGCCGATGTGGGCGCAGGCGGCGGCGACCTGTTGCGCGATCATCGGGCTTTGTATCCCTTTTGGGTATTGCCGAACAAGAATCGCGACGGGTCTCCCTCGAAGCGCTTGGAGACGCGGTTGAGGTTTTTCACCAGCTCGCGCGCCTCGGTGATAAAGAGCGAGAATTCGTAGAGCCCGGTCGCCGTGAAGTCGCGGAAGGGGCGCCGGTTTTCTGTGACCAGCGCTTTGATCTCGCTACTCATCGACCCGAAATTCTTGAAGCCGGCGCGCAGCTCATTGACCGCGGGCGGCAGGTCACCCGCCGCCTTTTCGATGTTGACCACCGCCCGATTGACGTTCTTCAGGAGCGTGTCGATCCCCGCGCTGCTTTCCGACAGGCGCTTTGACATGGTGGCGATATTGGCGAGGGAATTCTTGATCGCCAGGCGGTTTTCCTCGTCGAGCAGCATGCTGGCGCGGTTCGCCAGCTCGGTGATCTGGTTGAGCGCTTTTGGCAGGCTCGTCAGGATCTTCTCAAAGCCGGACCCTTCGGCATCCAGCGTCGGGTAGCGTGCGCCGAGCTCCTTCTTGATCGGAGGGTCGTCAGGTATGCCATTTTCGTCGCCCGTTCTTTCACGCCATGCCTGAAGCGCCTGCTCGTTGTGCTTGATCTGTATGAAGGCGACGCCGGTGATGCCTTGGGTTTCCAGAACGGCCGTGGAGAACTGGTGGATCACCAGGTTCTTTCTCTTCTTGTCGATCTCAAAGGTGACCTCAACGAGGTTGGGATCATTCACCGAGACCTTGATTTCGGTGACTTCGCCGGCGGGAATACCGCGATAGCGCACCGGGCTGCCGACCTGCAAACCAGTGACCGTGGTCGAGAAATAGGCCTGATACTTGACCGTGTCCTTGACGATTTGCCCCTTGGCGATCCAGACAACGAAGCCGAACGCGGCCACGACGACCAGGAGCACGAAGCTGCCGACTAGAAGGTAGCTAGCGCGGGTTTCCATTTTCGCCTCTCATCGCTTGAGCGCCGCGCGCGCGCGCGGCCCATGGAAATATTCCTGAATCCAGGGATGGTTGAGCTGCATCAGATTTTCCATGGTGTCGACCACGATCTTTTTGTCGATCAGCACGGCAATGCGATCACAGATCGCCGCGAGCGAGTCGAGGTCGTGGGTTACCATGAAAACGGTCAGGTTCAAACTCTGCTGGAGATCGCGGATCAAGTTGTCGAACGCCGCGGCGCCGATCGGATCGAGACCTGCGGTCGGCTCATCCAGAAACACGAGCTCTGGATCAAGCGCCAGCGAGCGTGCAAGGCCGGCGCGTTTGCGCATGCCTCCGGAGAGCTCCGATGGGTATTTGTTGGCCGCATCGGGTGGCAGGCCGACGATATCAACTTTCACGCACGCCAGTTCGTTGATGACTTCTTTCCTCAGCTGCGTGTGTTCTTTCAGCGGCACTTCGATGTTCTGCGCCACGGTCAGCGAGCTGAAAAGCGCGCCGTCCTGAAACAGCACACCCCAGCGCTGTTGCATCGCGCGCTGTTCCCTGTCGGACATCTCGGTGACGTTGTCGCCGAACACCTGGATCGATCCCGCGCTCGCCTTGTTGAGGCCGATGATCGTGCGCAGCAGCACGGACTTTCCTGTGCCCGAGCCGCCGACCACGCCCAGAACCTCGCCCCGACGGACATCAAGATCGAGGTCGTCGTGGATGACGTTGACGCCGAACTGGGTCCGGAGCCCGCGCACGCTGATGATCGTGTCGTTCTCCATAATCCCTAAATGCCCAGTATTGAGAACAAGATAGAAAACGCCGCGTCGAATACAATTACCAGAAAGATGCCTTCCACGACCGACGCCGTTGTTTTCTGGCCGACGCTTTCGGCACTTCCCGAAACATTGAAGCCTTCGAAACATCCGACCAGCGCGATCAGGAAGGCAAAGACCGGCGCCTTGACCATGCCGACCGCAAATGTGGTGAGGTTGACGCCGCTCTGGAGCTGCTTGAGGAAGGTGTTGAGCGAGATGTCGAGCACCGTCGTCGCCATCACCATGCCGCCCAGAAGGCCCATGAGGTCGGCGTAGAAGACCAAGACCGGCAGCATGATCATCAGCGCAATGATGCGCGGGATCACCAACACCTCTATAGGATCGAGGCCGATGGTCTCCAGCGCGTCGATCTCCTGGTTCACCTTCATGGTGCCGATCTGCGCCGTGAAGGCGCTGCCCGAACGGCCGGCGATCAGGATCGCGGTCAGCAGCACGCCGAGCTCGCGCAGGATCGAGACGCCGAGCAGATTGACGGTGAAGATCTCGGCGCCGAACTGGGCCAACTGGTCGGCGCCCTGGAAAGCCACCACCACGCCGATCAGGAACGACAGCAACCCCACGATCGGCAGCGCGTTCAGGCCGACCGACTGCATCCGGTAAACCGTCGCGGTCAGGCGCAGCTGCCCGGGCCGCAGCATCACGCGGCCGAAGACAATCAGCACGAGCCCAAAGAACGAGAGAAGACTGCGCGCTAGGACAAAGACGTCGAATTGCGCCTTGCCGACGGCGGAGACGAAGCGCAGAAAAATATGGTCGACTTGCGGCGGGAGTTCCTCGTGGGCGAGCGCTTTCTCCACGCGCTCCAGCAATGCCCCATGGGACGGTTTGGCGCCTTCGACCGCGGCGTCCATACCAACGGCCGCCAGCCCAAGGCGGGTGCGCGTGATCAGCCAGGCGCCGGCTGCATCGAGCGCATCGAGCCCGGCCACATCGATCAGGGCCGGTCCGCTGGCCGCCGATGCCCGTGCCTCGGCGCCGATGCCGCGAAGCTTGCCTTCGATCGCCTCGACGGTCTGGACGTTCCAGCGTCCGCCAGCCTCGATGATGAAGCGGTCCCCAAACGTTCGCGTCTTGAACCAGCCGGCGGCAGCCGCCATGCAGTGCTTCCCCCTCGTGCATACCGCACTAGAGCACGCGGGGTAACACAGAATGGTTAATGGGAAAAGCTAGCGCAGCGTCTGCTGCGCGCAGGATGTGCCAACTAGCCCGGATTCCCTGTGCCGGATTTCCGCTCGCTCTGGCGCTTGGCGAGCCAGTCGGCGAAGCGTTTGCGCCGCGTCACCACCTCGGCCCAGCGGCGTCGCATCGGAGCCGAGCTGAGCGCGCTGGCCCGGCGCACCAGGCTTGGGTTGTTGGCGGGTTTGGGCGCCGACACCCCGGCGCCCGGCTTCGGCGGCCGACGTTGAGCGATGGCGCCAGGTCGTGTGGCAGTCCTGGCCGTCAATTCGGTGGGGAGCGGCCGTGCCCGCCGATCGACCCAGATCCGCAGCACGCGCAGCATGTAGGGATTGCCCTGATGGGCCAGGCGGGAATGGTAAGCTGCGACAGCATCGATCCAGGACCCGGTCTTGGCATGCAGATCCTTGAGGAACTTGGCGGCATAGCTGACGTTCCGCGCCGGGTCGAACGCGGCCTTGAGCGTGCCGAACGCCTTGGGGTGGTGCATCAGATTGACCTGCATGCAGCCCACGTCGATATTGCGCGCGCCTGTGGCCCGCAACCGGCGCACGGCGGCAATGGCTTTGGCCTTGGTCGGGAAAAAATAGCCTTTGCCGCCGGCATTGACTGCCCAGGGCCAGGCAATCATTGCCTTGGTGCGCGGATCCAGCCGGCCTGTCTCGGCGAGCGAGATTGCGCGCAAGAGCCGCGCCGGAATGCCGTGGCGGCGTTCGGCGCGGGCGATTATCTCCGCGCATAAGTCTTTTGAAAACAATTGGTTATGGCTAGTTGTTCCCGCCAAGGCCAGCTGCGGCGCGGTGATGGCCAGCATCAGCGACAGGATGTGGGCGGCAACCAAGCGTCCTGGTAATTCCGGCATCGGCGGTCCTTCGCGCATGCAGCGGCGCCTTTGGGGCCGGTGCGATCGAAACGCTGCAATCGACATGCCAGCCGCACTTGTGGTGTCGCCGCCGTTGGCACCA